>CAJDUO010000001.1_pt1 | contig 321839 bp, 315 predicted proteins | sample 7391151 | NCBI WGS metagenome assembly CAJDUO01 (sample SAMEA7055682, study PRJEB34461) | soil metagenome | biome: terrestrial ecosystem; feature: Peninsula; material: soil | place: Antarctica | collected 2016
TCACTCGCTGCAAAACTGAGTTGTTTCATGGACAGGTCAGAGGTCAATGGCGATGTGTGTATTTTACAGGACGGCTGACTTGTTCAGGGCTTCCTTAGGATCCATAGTGCCAGAAGCGAGAATTTCATTTAACTTGTTTTTGAGAATTTGTTCTATCCAAGTAGGCTTCCCCATTAATCTCACTTTCATTTTAAGGCTAGCCATAAATTAGCATAACTAAATATCATTTAGGTGGTATTAGTTAATCGTATCATGGCTTAGGAATCCCATAGTAACTAACTGATTTTATTATTTATTTCAGGGGATAAACCTTGAAATATCTATAGGACAACTGATGTATAACGCAGGGCTAATCGACCATGTCTTTTATATATTTAAACGATTTCCATTTTTCCATCTAACGCACACTTTTAAAGTAACTTCAGGCAAACTGCCCCCTTTTCTGCTGAAATAAAGGGTATCTCGGATAATGATGGGTAATTTTTTTTCCAGGTGGTAATAATTAGCCTTTCATCCGCCCTATCCGCATCATCAAGTAAGACAACGCCTCCTATCCTCATCCTATTCAGGAATACCGGCAGTGCCGGATAACGGGCCATGGATGCCGTGAAGTGTGGTGGACCATCTATGACCAACATATCGATTGTAAAATCTGATAGTAAGCCGGTGGTGTCATACCATTTACCCTCCCAGTTGGGGATCGACAGCTGCTGTAACGGCGCATCTATAACGGTTGCCCATTCGCCAAGGTCATGTAGGCGAATCAAATCTCGTGTCTTTGCAGCGAACTTGGAATCATGTTCCAGGCTGTATACATGACCACGCCCTTGATTTTTCAGGCAAGCAGCCAGAATGAGAGTGCTTAGACCGCTGCTGCACTCAACTACTGTCATGGGATGCTCTTCTGCAACAAATTTGGTAAGCAGACACAAAAAATCCGGGGAAGCTGCCCAGCCGCGAGTTGGCGGTAAGCCGTGTGCGGGCCGTACCTCTGCGTAAAGCGCAAGCAAGGCTTCGATTTGTGTAATGACGTTATCGGCTTGCCTAGTTGATTGTTTCCCTAGTCGGTCGATAGCCAGAGAAAGCTTGTGGTACATCAAGTAAAGTACAAGGTAAACGCTGCCAACGACTGCTACCGCACATAGCAGGGTAATGGTTTCAACCGTCACTTTGTTTCTCCTCTAGTTATACAAAGCCTAACACCATAGAGATAGCAATGATAAGTTTGCGCGCTCTTTCAGCTGCACTCCCCGGATAAGATTTTGCCAAGCAAAAAAAACCTTTGGCCAGTGCCAGTGCAGCCTGCTTGCCTGCGATATATTGTCCAATCTGCGCAACACCAATCTTGAAAGTCGGCCAGTCAACCTGACTAGCCATATAAGCGTAGCCTGTGCAAATCGAGGATGTAATCAGACTTGTTTCACTATCGCTAAGACGCTGGCCTGGTTGAAGGGTTTCCAGAGTGGCTTTCAGGTCTTCGAACATCTCTGCAATACATCCCTTGCTTGCCATAACCACCATCCGTGCCAACAGCGCTTGCCTTGTTTTCTCAAGCGTATTTACGCCATCAGTTCGCGGAACAATGTAGTCACCTAACGGCAACGCAGCTCTGAGTTTCAAACCAACCTGATGATCGTATTTTTGGAATGTTTTACTTCTTTGCTGCCCTGTATAACGTATCTCCTTGGCGCCTCGATGCCCCATGTGTTGCCGAAAAATAAAACTGGGCTCAGGCGCATACGCGGCATTAAAGGTATGTGCAAGGCGAATTTGCATATCGTAATCCTCTGAGCTAAGCAAGCCAACATCGAAGTCACCTACAAGCCGATACGCCTCAATACGCACTAATGCAGTGGCGAGATGAAAGAAACAACCTTTAACCAACTCTGCAAATAGAGCCTCATCATCATAGCATGGCACTATTTGCAGGTTTTTTTGGACAATTCGCCCATCGGGCCCATCCGCCCCCAAATAGTGCGGGCTATATACAAAGCCGGCATCCGGCCTGTTCTTTAATACCGTAACCCGATATTCAATGGCCCCTGGTAGCGCAACATCGTCGTCGTCAAACAGCCAGATCAGGTTGCCTTGTGCAAGGCTTAAGCCCAGGTTGACTGCACTTGGTTTTCCGCCATTCTCTTTTTGCAGGTAGCGTATTTTGTTGCCGTACCGGCATAGAAGGCTTGCCGTAGCATCTTCTGAGCCATCGTCAACCACAATGATCTCGATGGCGGGATAAGTTTGATTTAACAGGCTATCCAGGCACTCCTCGATATAATGTGCCCGGTTGTATGTGGGCACAATGATTGAGACATCGTACCTATGTTTAGAGCTTTCCCAAGGGAGTGGCACTAAGTTGGACAAGGTATGTCTACGCCTCTAGCTTGATTGGCTGGCAGTTGGCAGAATTTTTGCAAACACCGCTTTAAAATCACCAAGAATAACTGGAGAGATCAGAACAAGCGCGACTGGATACACAATTGCCCCCAGCGCAATATATGAGACGAGACCTACCCCCCCTGCCAAGTGGCCTGTTAATAAAGCTCTTGCAACTTCTATAACAATCCACATGCTTGCGGAAGCAAGCATGGGAGGGGCCAGCATGGACCAAACAGAACTCCAGCCTAAGCCGATAAGCCCGAGCCCAACCCGATAGTTAAGCAATGAATACAGCGCGCTCAGAGTAATGGCACCCGCTACCGCTTCTATACCCCAGGGGCTTGCTGCAACTACGGATAGCACAACAATAATCGAACCTATAATGTTGTAACGAAGCGAAAGTCCGACTCTGTTAGCGGCGTTAAACAGGGGGGTTGCGATAGCAGTGCTGCCTTTTAGGGCAGTACTCACGCCTAAAAGCTTCAGTACTGGAATCATCGCGAGCCATTTCTCACCATACAAGATCGGCACCAGTTCATTCGCGATTGCTGCAATGCCGATACCCACGGGGAAAACAATAGCCGCCAGCAAGCGGCCACTGCGCAATACGGAGACTTGAAGCCAGCGGGTATTCTCCTGCAAGGAGGCGAAGGCGGGAAACAACACGCGTTGCAGGGGAACCGCTATTCGATAACGCACTTCATCGGTTAGCGAGCGCGAGTTCTGGTAGTAGCCTAGCGCGGTGGCTCCGACCATGCGGCCAATAAGAAGCAGATCGACATTGGTGTTGGCATAAAAAAGCAGCCCGCCGGCGAAATAACTAGAATTTGTTTTCCAGGTGGCTCGCAGATATGACAAATTAAATCTCAAGCGCGGCCAATAAGGAATAATTGCAACACTTAGCAGTAAACGGAGTACAGCTCCCGCTAGCGAGCCTATAACAAGGCTCCACACACCAAAACCTTGCCAGGCAAAAGTAATTGCCACGGTAGCACGGAGCGCTATCGAGAGTATCTGTATCCAGAAATCAACATGAAAATGCATGAGGCGGGATATGAGTGCGCCATGCACGACAATAAGCCCATCGATAGCAAAGACTATGCACATGATGCGCATGAGTTGGCCGGCAGTCGGCTCACCGAAAAACCATGTAGCAAAATAGGAAAGCATGAGTACAACGAGCATAAGCCCAAGCCCGAGTGTTGCAGATGACCAGAATACGGTGTCCATTTGCAAACGCGTGATGACGCGTTTTTGTATCAATACCGAGGCGAATCCAAAATTACCAAACAGGGCGGCAAGGTCTGTGACTACGGTTGCCATCGTCATATAGCCAAAATCGGCCGGAGACAGAAGGCGCGCGAGGACAGATACGGAACCAAGAGTAATCAGTGTGCGTAACGCTATACCCAGTATGGTAAATTTTGCGCCACGCACTACCCGATCACCAAGATCTTTACCATGCAAAACCAGGGCACTACGAACGGTGCGTTGTTTACCGTGTTTGTTGGAATGGGTTTGTGTCACGGTTTACTGGCTTCTTGCGCAGGGCGAATAAGCCCTGCGCGATTACTTTTAGTGGCATCGGATAGTGTGCATGATGACATCGCAGGCTCTGGCAGCGGGCATGTCCATATCGCCGAAAAATTGTGATTTGGATTCAAAGCAGGAGCCTATTTCTTGTTATGTTGGCCGTTCTATCGGCGATTATGGGCAACACCGGTCATGAGCATAAGGTTAGGCGAACTGACTCATCAGCGTATTGCCCAACTCGGTTGTTGGTAAATTGTACAATGCACGTTGTCAGCTAGTGCTTGCCAAATAACATAGTGGGCACAGCGCCAAGTATTTGAGCAATATATCACAGCATGTGCATATCCAATGGCTCCCCGCATAGCACTGTCTGTAGCCGGCAGCCACTATTCGCTTTTTCTTATTCACAAAAAGTTAGTCACATGGAAAAGCGTCGCTTCGATCGCGAAAAATAAAGGCTGCTTCAACATGTTGCGACACTAATTTCTAGGTACGACTGCGAACTGCGGTTCAGTTGTATAGTTGATTTTCCTCGCCGCATTCTTGAAGATAGTCCATGCTGCCTCTGCATTAGCAATCCCCGATGTTGCCGCTACCGCCAACGCGGGTTGCATATTGGCTGCATATGACTCCGCCCCACCAGAAGATGTCATTTGTCCTGCAACAATATTGCTGTTGCCGTTGTTTCTAAGCCAGAGCGCTTGTGCTGCACTGCCGCAAGCTTGATTTTTATAGTACAGGTTATAAGTACTACTTTGAGGTTTGGTATCGACCAGAGCATCATAGTTGCCCAACCAGGCTTCAGCCAATGTGGTATACACGGGTGAAGTAGCACTGGAGCGAACCGCTAGTGCATAAGTTGCCGCATTGACATAGCAATACCCAGGAGCGGTCATACGGCCGACAGGGAATTTCGCTTTCCATGCCAGGATGGGCGCAGCATTAGTGAAACCGAGCTCAGTAAGATAGCCCATGCTCCATGTGAAGAAATCATCCTGCCAAGGTGGATACCCGGTATTAACCCCCATCGGAGTTGTGTACTGAATTGAAGCGAAAAAGTAGGAAGCTGTATACGCCAGTACGCCCAGCTGATTCGGGTTCCCTGTAATAAATCGCTCATGATAATCAGCCAGGTTATCGCGGACTCTATCCATCCAATACGATTTCATAGGGTGCTTGTCGGGCGTGATATAGGCTACCTGCCCCAAGGTTCTCATGGACCATGCCTGACCGCGTATTTGATTCCAGCGCATAAGTCCCTGACGCCCAGCATAGGTACGGGAGCCATGATCTGTTTGCAACATGTTCCAGTTAGCCCAGAACTGCAATTCTTCCAGGTAGTAATAATCTCCGGTGATTAGATAAGGCAGATAAGCCAGCGATGGCTGGTGAGAAGAATCAGGGGTCATGGGAGTAGCGGAAAACCCACTGACCAGGGCCGGGAATGCCCAGTCACGAACTATGCCTCCTGGGCCTGGGCCCTTGGTTTGGCTTGGGCCGCCGCTAATCGCGCTTGCATAGGGGTAAGTAACGATACTTATGGGAAGGTCTGTATCCTTGTCCCTATAATGCACATGCCAACTTCCCGCTAAATTACCCGTCCCTAGAGTAACAGTTTTAGCTCTGGCGTCTCCACTGAGTAAATACATAGCTGCCCAATAAGGAAGCGGGCCGATGTCGCCGCGCCCGCCAGTTGTAGGCATATAGGGCGTAACGACACCTTGCCCCATAGGGCCAGTTCTATTGTTAGCTCCATCGGCATTAACTTGACTTCCGGCACTTGTCCACTGTGAATATAACTTTGTTAAAGCAGTGGGGCTGATCTTAATGCTCTGATCATAATTAGGCACAGCTTTTGTAGCAATCAGGTAGGCCGTGTTAAGTTTGACATCGACCTGAGGTGCAGTGCCATACCAGAAAATTTTGCGCCAGCGAGCATGATGATAATGCTTGAGTGTACGGATAGAATAAACTGTGCTTCCGCCCACAATGATATTGGCATCATAGGTAAAGTTCTGTGGGTTGGTTACATATGCCCAGTTATTTTCAATAGTGACATCGACTCTTGCTTTACTCTGTCCTGTGTATGAACGAATAGCAAAACGCGCGGTAAGGTGTGGGTGTGCAACACCTGCTGCGGTCTTTAAAGGGGCTGACACCAGCCATTCATTCACTATAGAGCCTGATAGCCATTTACATGCAGTGCAAGTGCTTGTCTTGAGCGCATTAAGTAGCGAATCCGCAGAAGCGGTATAAACCACTCCGCCCAGCATAATATTAACGCTTGCTCTGAAACCAGCCGCAGTTAAAGTTGCGGGGCTAACACTAGCGGGGGCTGATGCTCTTGTTGCTTTTGTTAACGCAATTGTTTCTGTTTGACCTGATGCCAAGTCCGGTATCACAGCAGAAATGATGGCATGACGAAGAGAGCCGTCAGCATGAGTAGCTTTTGCATCGACTTGAATAGCGATGGGCGTGCCATCGCTCAATGTTCCTGTAAGCGTGCTGCCTGCCGGCACATCGCCTGGAGCGAATACTTGCCCGAAGGTGACAGGCACACCGCTTTGACTGGCGGTGCCTGTATTTACAATTTTTATGTCTGTGACTGTGGCGCCAGTATGAATAGGTGCCGCTGCACAAACGGGGTTGATCGGCATTCCCCAACTGCCGTTAATACACGTAAAATTTGCAGAGCCCGTTGTGCCGCTTGAATCGGTCACTGATACTGTCTCTCCCGAACGAGCGGAGCCGGATATTGTGCCGCAGAACTGCCCATTCTGACTCCAATTCAACATTTGACTCGTGCAAGCGGTGTCCGATGGCGGCGCGTTGGGTACTGGTGACGACGGCGCGTTGGGTACTGGTGACGACGGCGCGTTGGGTAATTGTGATGACGGCACGCTGGGTAATTGTGATGACGGCATGCTGGGTAATTGTGATGACGGCATGCTGGGTAATTGTGATGACGGCATGCTGGGTACTGGTGAAGTGTTCGCAGCCAAGGCGGGCACACCGCCCGAGCACGTCAGAAACATAACAAAAAATGACCATGACAGAAATACACGTAATTCTCGGGATGACTTTAACAACCACATGATTTCATCTCCTGCTAGATGCCACGGAGCCCGACTCCAGTAGCGTTTGTCGGATTGCCTCCCATCCGTGTTGGATCGGACGCTCCTGTCTGGTGATGCCGTGCGCTATATCTGCCAACGATGTTTAAAGCAGGCTGCCTGCCAGCGCAATATTCAAGGGACTGCGTCATGGGCAAAAACGGCAATACTTTTTCTGGCCGGAGGGATCGGGTACGGTCGCCTCCGCTGACGCAGGGTCTGGAGCAGCTTCGCCAGGCTGCTGTGATGGTTCAGGCGAAGTTGCAGACTCATTAGACGATTGTGTGTCATCGTTTTTCGGTTGTGTGGTTTGCTGCGAAGCAGCCTCTGGATCTGGCTCTTTCGGCTTTGCATCAGGCTGCGGATAGGGCTTCACGCCGCCCATCTCATCATATAACTTTTTGAGCGAGCCTGATGCAGGGCTGTATTTCAGCCCCTCTGTCGCCGCTTTAAGCGCCATATTTTTTTGCCCCATTGCGCTGTAAGCGTTGACGAGCAAGACATGGCCTCTGGCAAAGGTTGGCGCCTGGTTGATAGCATTTATTGCCTCCGTGGCCGCTCTGCCATAATTTTTGTCCAGCAGATACATCTCACCTTTTTCTACATGCATCAATGGCATATATGGCCAATTTGGACCCATATATCTGATGACATAGTCCATATCATCATAGAAGGCTGTCTTATAGCCCCACTTCTTTTGCGAAGAGGTGGCGTTGAAGTATCTATATCTCGATACGGCAGCCCAGCACCAGTGATGAAGATGGATAGCATTTTTTGCCATCCGGTATTCCGGGCGATCAAACAAGGCAGCATTTTGCTTTTGAGCCATACGATTAATGTGCGCATTCTGTTTTTCGATCAGTATGAGTTTGCACACGGGGACAAGGGAAGCTGCTTCAGCAGCGGTCAATGGTTCACCCCGGACTATGGCTTCTGATGCATGAACGGAGAAGGACAAAAAGACGCTCGCTAAGAAAAAAGCGAAAAATGGATGCTTTAGCTTCATAGTGGACCTCACTTACCTAAGTTAGCTTGCTTTTGGTGGTGCTCTCACGATGATTTCGAACAACTATGCGGTATAGCCATAAAAATACGAAGGTACAGGGTATAAAAACAGCACCGTATCCAAAATGGCCTCCTTCTTGAGCAGTACTAAAAACCTTGCGCAATCAGCAATGGGTCACCGGTGCTTTATAAGGTTTTCGACCAACACTGGAAACGAGTGCTCAATGTCACGTCAAATGTAGGCCGATGTTCGCGGGTTGTCAAACGGCACATTGGCGCCCGTCCAGTCATTATAGGCAGCCAATGTAGAGCTTGCCCCTCATCAACAGCTTTCCGATGTCGTAACTACCTGTCGCCGCGGCATGCCCCTATAAGCTCATTATCGGCAAGGCGGGTTTAATTCGGCATTGCTAATCATGATGATTTTTTTTGTTTGACTCAATACTGCCGGGAAGCCTATCAAGCCAGGTGGCTGACCTGTCAGCCACCATATCCCGCCATGTACGCGTGGAAAATGTATGGTTAGCTTTTTTTAATATTTCACGGGAAATTTTTGGTGAATGGTAGAGTTTTTTCCAGCGCTTATCTTGTTGTGTCAATGCGATGAATTCCTGTGCGGTGAGATCATTACCACTGAGGATAAACAACACATCACCCTGGAAGCGCTTTAGCCCATCGAACATTCGCTCAATATAACCGGGGCCCCCATGCCTCGGGTCTGCAGGCATGGGGACATAGCTTGCCTTGGTAACGACGCAGTGCGCTGACTTCGTTAGATCACCGACAGAGTTGCTTAACATGACTTTACCCGACAGGAGTTTTGTCCAAAAGGAATATTGCATTAATCGCGACAGATAGTAATGCTTGAGGCGCGCACGCGATGCGCTGGCCTCAGTGTGCACCCAGGGGTTGAGCAGAATGAGGCCGCCGACGCGCGGATCGGTGTGCGCGTAATAAAGCGCAGCCGAGGCGGCATCGCATAAGCCTAAAATTGCGATGCGCCGTAGTTCCGGAACATGCTTGAGCAAGGCATCGATGGCGGCCAGAATATCGTTATTCACTACTTCAAAATTCCGCATATCCCCTTCGCTGTCGCCCATGCCACGATAGTCAAACCGCAAGGAGGCGATGCCCTGTCCGGCCAACTGGCGTGCAAGTAGGGTGAATTGCCGATGGCTACCGGCGCGATATTGCGGTCCCCCTGTCACGATGAGCACACCCGTTTCACTGAGCGTTTCCGGCAAAGTGGCGATGCCAAGCAAGCGGCAATCAGCACAGTTAAAAACGATGGCTTGCTCGGCGTATTTCATGGATGTCCGCGCACAGCTTTTGATGTCGCTTCAATCAGGCTTGGGCATTCTGTGATTTCTTGGGTTACCCAGAAAGATTCTCCGTTTATTGTGTAGGCATGCACGTTCACGCCTGCCGTTCGCCAAGCATCAACGATACGTTGGCTGGATGGGCTGGGGGCGTCACTATCGTCTGTGCCGACTTCAATCCATTCAACCGGGCAAGGCGGGGGGGTGTCGGCAAGTTTCAGGCGCGCGAGATCGCGAGCCATGGTGGCGCCTAACATATAACCGCCTATCTCAATACCCTCCCCCGCTTCCAGCCTGGCGCGTAAATCTTTCGTTCCGCTCTGTGCCTGACCGCCGCTCAGCATTTCGCTTGCCAGTTTGATTCGTAGAAACTGGCTTAGATACTGCTCGCCATTGACGACGGGTTGCCAAAGCAATAGGTGTTCTATATCGGGAATAGAGCTCGCCAGCTCGACGGCCAAGCTTGCTCCGATGCGCAGACCCCAAAGAATAATCGGACCTTCGGCCATGCCCAATAACCACGCATGGGCACGACGAGCATCGGCTAGCCATGTTTCCCATGTGGCGTCGCCAAAGTCGCAAGCGCTGTCGCCGCAACCGGTCAGATCGATTTGCAGCACAGCATAGCCTTCGGCTGCGAAACGGCGCGCCTGTAAAGCGGCCATGCGGCGCGACTTGTGCATTTCTTCCGCAAACGGATGCAGGTAAAGAATGCCGCCTTTCGGCTTAGCGTGGGTGGGATAAAGATGAATACAAAATAGTGAGCCATGTGCGCCGCTCAGAAAAAAAGGTTCGATTTCAAAGCTGGCTTGATGCATGGTCAACTACGCTGTTTTTGCTCTACGAATTCGACCAGGCTGCCCAGCGTGGCAAAGGTTTCTGCGCTGATTTCGTCATCATCCACGGTGAAACCGAAGTGGTCTTCCAGTGCCGTGAGGATAGTGACTACCGCCATGGAGTCGAGCTCAGGAAGCGCACCGAGCAAGGGTGATTGTGCGCTGAGCGCCTCGGCGCGAGGACCGAGTTGCAGCGATCGGGCTAGCAGGTTCTTGACATCAATTATGGTATTCATGGATTTGGGCAGAAAATAAAGAAATAAAATGACATAATGAAAAAAAATATAAGTCTATTCTATCTTAATGCAAACTAGTCACCGTGAATTATCGCGCTAACTCCGTGCCTGAGGTCACGTTCTACCCTATGGAGGCAGATGGGGCGAACTATCCCAAGGCCACCATTCCGCTCTTGCCGCCCGCATCCTGGAGTGGTTGGCTAGGCCGTAAGCATGTTGCTGCAGAATCGGCGTTTGTGCAAGGCAAGGCATCCTTCATCCGCGGCAGGTATGCATTGGCGGAGGCGATGCGGCGTGCCGGCGCGGGCCCGGGAAAAGCAGTGCTGCTGCCAGCCTTTCACTGCCGCGCCATGGTCGAGCCGGCATTATATATTGGCGCGCAACCTTGCTTCTATCCGGTAATGGCGGATCTACGGCCTGATTTTTCGGCCTTTCCCTCGTTACTTAATGATAGAGGTGTGCCTGTGGCGGCAATGGTTATCACACATTATTTTGGTTTTCCGAATGATGTTGATGAAGCTGAGCGATTCTGCGCGGCGCATAGTATTGCTCTCATAGAAGATTGTGCACATGCGCTATATGGCCGAACCGGTGAGCGATTGTTAGGCACTGTGGGCAGCTATGCTACTGCCAGCGTGTGGAAATTCTTGCCGGTGCGCGATGGCGCGCTATTGCTGGATAACACCGGTGGGCAACCCTTGAGCCGCACGGCACAGCCCTTGCTGGCCGAGCTTAAGGCATTGACGGCGATGCTACAAGGCTGGGGCCAGCGAGTTTGGCGCCGCCACAGTTTAGCGGTGATTGATGCTTCTACGCTGCGTGAGCAGGCCAAACTTGTCGCTGCACAATCTAAATCGCGAGCGGTGGTACCAGGTCTCAAGGAATTTTCCCCAAGACTGGCTGCGCTGGCCGCGTTGCGTTCGTCACGCTGGCTCATGGCCCATGCCGCGCATAATCATATAGCGCAGCTCAGGCGCACGAATTATTTGAAATGGCTGGAAGGCATGCGTTCGGTGTCTGGCGTAAAGCCGCTATTCCCGGATCTGCCGGAGGGAGTCGTGCCATATGCTTTTCCATTGCTAATCGATGCATCTGGCATGGGCTTTCATCTGTTAAAAATGGCTGGAATTCCCCTGCTGCGCTGGGAGGATATGGCGGTGACGGACTGCGCCATATCTCGTGATTACCGAATCCGGATTTTGCAGTTGCCCTGCCACCAAGGACTATATGCGGATGAGCTCGACTGGATGATAAACGCGGTGCAGACACTATTGTCGGAATTAGACTAATGGGCTGGCAAATAATAACGCTGGGGAATGAGCTCGGACCATGGCGAGGCGAATGGGACTACTTGAACAGCCGTCTTTACGGCAGTCATCCATTTTGTGACAGCCGCTTTGTGGATGCGCTCCTGCGCTATTTTGGCAAAGGTTCTGAGCAATTATGCGTGCATCGCACGGGAGCGAAGATCGATGGTTTGCTGATCATATATTCCCGCCGTACCGGAGTGTGGACACAATTCTCGCCGGATCAGGCGCAGTCTGCGCCAATACTTATCGAGAGCGCCGACTTGCTTAACGAGTTGTTTTCGACCCTGCCTGGGCGAGCATGGTCCATAGAATTACTTTGCCAAGACCCTCATTTTGTGCCTTCTGGCTTGCTCGAGGAAAAACCCGCCTCGCGTCTGCAAACTCATGCCTTAACAATGAATGTTGAACTGGGAAATTCATTCGAAGACTACTGGAACAGTCGATCAAAAAACCTCGTTAAAAATATGCGGCGCTATCAGAATCGCCTCCAGGAAGAACATGGCGCTACTGAATTACGGATAATTACAGCGCCTGAATGCATGCACGATGCCGTTGCGCGCTTTGGTGAACTGGAAAGCAACGGATGGAAGGCGCAGGCAGGCACAGCAGTCAATATCGAAAATGTGCAAGGCCAATTCTATGCTGAGGTAATGACACATTTTGCAGAAACGGGCCAAGCCAAAGTGGTCGAGTATTGGCTGGACAATAAATTGGCCGCATCCAGATTGCTCCTGTCCAATACGGATATGACCATCATCATCAAGACAGCTTACGACGAGAGCCTGTCGAAATTCGCGCCAGGGCGCTTGCTGCTGAAAGACTATATCGAGCATGCTTTCACGGTGGAGAAAGCCAGCTCAGTCGAATTCTATACGAATGCCACGCCGGATCAGCTCGCCTGGGCGACTGGGCAGCGTCATATCTCCCATGTCATGTTATTTCGGGCAGCTTATCAGGCGCGTATCCATGATGCATATCTGTCCATCAAGCACTGGGCTTCCGCTCTTCGTGGCAAGGCGGCAGTGTTGACGCATAGCCCAAACCCTGTGCTTGACATTCGACGCTACGAAAGCATGTTCCAGCTGCCCTCCTCTTGCGAGGCTTTGTTTCATACCGGGGTTCGGGATAGTTTCGATCTGTCGGCGGACTGGTTCAGATTGCTGGAGGTCAAGGCCATGCTTCCTGCAAGGTGTGCCCGCGTTTACGTGCTGCAGCGAGATAGCAAAGTGATGGGCGTGCTGCCACTCATCTTTAAGCGAACGGGAATGTGGTTCAGACAGATGAGCAGTCTTACAAACTATTATTCATCGCTGTATCGCCCATTGCTACTTCCGGCGGTGACCCTCGATGAGTTAGCGGGCTATCTACGGATGATTTTGAAGGATGCGCGTATTGATGTCATGCGTTTCGACGCAATGGATCCTGCGCATCCTGCGTTTAATCTCCTGGAGTCGGCTATTCGCCAGGCTGGCCTCAAGCCATACCGGTTTGTTTGTTTCGGGAACTGGTATTTACCCATACAAGCGCGCTCATTCCAGGCATATTTTCAAGGGCTTACGTCTCAGGTACGCAACACCGTCCGGCGGCGCGAAAAGAATTTTTTCGCCGCCGAGCGCGGCAGACTGGAAATTGTGACCGGTAATGATGGCTTGGAAGAAGCGATTGCAGCTTGGGCCAAGATATATGCCGCCAGCTGGAAGAAGGCGGAGCCGTTTCCAGAGTTTGTTCCGGAACTGATCAGAATGTGTGCCGCCCATGGCTGGCTGCGTCTGGGCCTGGCCTACTATGACGGCGAGCCCGTGGCGGGACAAATCTGGATCGTGAGCCACGGCCATGCGGCCATTTACAAGCTCGCTTACGATGAAAAGTTTGCGCATCTGTCAGTTGGTACGGTACTTACCGCGCATCTCATGCGTCATGTGCTAGATGAAGACAAGGTGCGAGAAGTGGATTACCTCGTCGGTGATGATGCCCACAAGAAGGACTGGATGAGTCACCGGCGTGAACGGTGGGGGATTGTGGCTTACAATTCTCGAACTTTAAGAGGAGTGATCGGAATGACAAATGAAATGTCCCGCCGATCCGTCAGAATAGTGTGGCGCCGCCTGAGCCAGGCTCTAGCTACCTTGAAAGTCGAGGCCAAAAATATCGGCAACAAACAGGGAGATGGGCATGCTGATCCATGAATTGATCCTGCATCGCGGAGGGGCTGCGCCCCGGCATATCGCTCTGTGCGAGAACGGACGCGAGATGGCTTATGCAGCCTTGGCAGATGAAGTCATGTCCGCTGCCAATCTATTCCTTGGCCTGGGACTGGATCGTCGCGATCGCGTGGCCGTATACATGGATAAACGCATCGACACGGTAGTCGCGATGTTAGGTGCGGCGGCTGCCAGCGGGGTATTCGTACCGGCCAATCCGCTACTCAAGTCTGAGCAGGTCGCGCATATCCTTAAGGATAGCAATGTGCGCATCTTGGTCACAACACCCGAGAGGCTGGAATTGCTGCGGCCAGTGTTGATGGGATGTCATGACTTGCGTTGCGTGGTGGTGGTTTCCGGACAAGCAAGTCCGCAAATTGATGGCTTGAACTGTGTGAACTGGGCGGAACGGACCACTGCGCCCCAGCGCACCGCGCACCGAGTGATAGATGGCGACATGGCGGCGATACTCTACACCTCCGGCAGCACAGGCAAACCGAAGGGCGTAGTGCTGTCTCATCGCAACCTTGTCGCCGGAGCCGAGAGCGTTTCGCAATATCTGGGGAATTGTCCGGAAGATCGCATCCTCTCGGTGCTGCCACTGAGTTTTGATTACGGTTTGAGTCAACTCACCACAGCTTTTCGTGCAGGTGCGTGTGCGGTGCTGATGAACTATCTTTTCCCACGGGATGTGATTCGGGCGATAGTACGCGAGAAGATCACGGGACTAGCTGCCGTACCGCCGCTTTGGGTACAGCTTGCGCAACTGGATTGGCCTGCCGGAATCGATGAACATTTACGCTATATCACTAACTCGGGTGGCGCAATGCCGACAAGCACGCTGGCCGCATTACGCACCAAAATTCCCAGAACCAAACCCTATCTGATGTACGGTCTGACCGAAGCATTTCGCTCTACCTATTTGCCGCCTGATGAGCTGGATCGCCGTCCGGATTCCATGGGAAAGGCGATTCCCAACGCCGAAATTATGGTCGTTCGGGAGGATGGCACACCCTGCGCACCTGGAGAGCCGGGCGAGCTGGTACATCGCGGTGTACATGTGGCCCTGGGTTACTGGAACGATATAGAAAAGACCGCAGAACGTTATAAACCCGCGCCATGGCATCCAGCGGGGCTACCCATTCCCGAGATGGCGGTTTGGTCGGGCGATACCGTGAAGATGGATGATGAGGGTTTTCTGTACTTCATTGGACGACGCGACGAAATGATCAAGACCTCCGGCTATCGGGTAAGCCCTACCGAAGTGGAAGAAGTGATTTACGCCACCGGGCTGGTAACGGAAGTGGCAGCGGTAGGTGTGGCTCACCCCGTGCTGGGGCAGGCTGTGGCGCTTGTGGTTTATATGCCCGAAAAGGATAAATCAATGAGTGAAAAACTCATGGCGGAATGCAAACGGCAACTGCCGGCTTTTATGGTCCCGGCCCAAATTGTCAGCCGGGATGAAGCATTGCCACGCAACCCCAACGGCAAGATTGATCGTAAGAAACTGGCTGGGGAACTGGCTGAAATGTTCGAGGAGAATCCATCGTGAACCGCCCTGCCCGCCACTTCCATGACCTGTTGTTTCCGATAGTGGATAACTGCCTGCAAATTGGCGGCATATCGCTCCCTCGCGTTGCCGAACGGGTCGGGAGCACGCCATTTTACGTTTACGACCGCCACTTGATTTCGGAACGGGTTGCCAAGCTGCGCGCTGTGCTGCCAGCGGACATTCATCTGCATTATGCAATCAAGGCTAACCCCATGCCGGCCGTGGTGCAACACCTCGCTAGACTGGTGGATGGTTTCGATGTGGCATCGGTGGGTGAACTGATGACGGTGCTGGATACAACCATGCCGCCAGACAAAATCAGTTTCGCCGGCCCCGGCAAGACCAAGAAAGCCCTGCGCCAGGCTGCGGCGGCCGGCATCATAGTCAATCTGGAATCTGCACACGAGATGGAAATGCTGGCCCAAGTAGCCTCTGCATTGGGTTTGCGCCCAAAAGTCGCGGTGCGGGTGAACCCGGATTTCGAGCTGAAGTCTTCTGGCATGAAAATGGGTGGCGGCCCCAAGCAATTCGGCGTGGATGCAGAGCAGGTGCCAGCCATGCTTGCCCGCATGAAGGCATTGCCGTTGGAATTTTACGGCTTCCACATTTTTTCCGGTTCGCAGAATTTACGCGCTGAGTCCATCATGGAGGCGCAACGCAACACTTTCGATTTGGCGCGGCGCTTGTCGGCCGATGCACCAGGCCCGGTGAAGCTGCTAAATTTGGGCGGTGGGTTCGGGATTCCCTACTTCCCAGGAGAGCAGCCGCTTGATCTGGATGCCGTGGGAGAACATCTAGCTGGATTGATGCCGGACGCGCGACAAGATTTCCCCAAGGCAGAGTTCGTGCTTGAGCTAGGGCGTTACCTGGTCGGCGAGGCGGGAATTTACGTGTGCCGCGTCATCGAGCGCAAGCTTTCGCGCGGACAGGTATTTCTCATCACCGATGGCGGCTTGCATCACCATCTCGCGGCCTCCGGCAATTTTGGCCAGGTGATTCGCAAGAACTACCCCGTGATGGTTGGCAACCGTGTAGCGTCCGAAGGCGACGCAGAGCTCGCGTCAGTCGTCGGGCCGCTTTGTACGCCCCTCGATGTGTTAGCAGACAAGATGGAGTTAGGACATGCGCGTGAGGGCGACCTGATCGTGGTATTGCAATCCGGCGCGTATGGGTTGACGGCGAGCCCGACTGCGTTTCTGAGCCATCCGGCACCGGCCGAAGTACTGGTATAAGCAGCGTTACTGGCTAACTACTCGCGCTCGATGAGGTGCTGGCCTGTTATGTCAATCAGTATTAAAAACAGCGTTCAGTGTAGAAGCAGTTTTAGCCGCGATATATTTTGGTTTTGCGGCTAAAGGGCTTCTACATTTGTCAAAGCGACCTAATCCACGGATGATCTCGCACACTGGCATGACGCTTGAGAAATTCACGCGTCTCCGCCGTCAACAATCCGTATCCGTGAACCTGAGCGATTTCCGTACCCCCCATATCATTCAGTTCGAGGATGAAAGGTCCCTGGTCGGTCAAGGCAAAATCCCAATGCTGTATTTTCATCAGGGGGAAAACAGCACCGCCTTGGTGACAGGCTTCCAGAACCTTGCTCCAACCGGGCAATCGAAACCCGTTGAAAGCTTGACCGGTGAGCGGATGTTTCAGAAAAACTTCGGTTTTTGGCCAGAACCCACCGACTACCCTGCTCACCTCACCGGTCGCAAGGTCGACATCCGCAAGCATATTTCCGTTCTTCCCGAGACTGAAGTTGTCGACATGATTGGGGGGAGTGGCGATTTTCCAGATTGCCCGGATAGGATGGACACCATCCGCTCCGTTGAGGCATATAACCCGTACACCACAGATGGCCGACCAGTTCGTCAGTGCCCGGATCTCTGGCGCGAGCTTGAAGGAATCCTGAAACAGGAAACCACATTCGGGTTTGTGGAAGCGACGATCGACGGTCTGGTCCAGACGCTGCAGGAAGCTATCGACCGGCATGGTGCCGCCATCGAGCAGGGTCAGGCTATCCGTTGCCGGATCGTAGCCGGCGAGATAAGCAGATCCATATCCTTGCTGCGAGTACGCCGGTTTGCCAAACAGCGGAAAAACAGAAGGGTCGCGGAGAAATGCTCCCACTGCGGCCTTGCTCTTGAGATGAAGGCCGAGCATTTCTGAAACACGTTCTGCACGATGAAAACAGGCGCGAACCGGTGCGACAGGCAACCCGGCCGCACCAGCAATTACCATGAAGGCGAATTTGTCCCATGCAGGAAGGACGGCAGTTCTCGGGTTGAGGGCGAGGCTGAACTTCTGTTGCAAGCGCCAGCCGAGAAAATCCTGCACGCCAAGCCCCATCAGGTAGTCATCATCGTACAGCTTGTACCAATAATAATCTGATATTCCGCACTGTCCGCCAGGCTGTTTCAAGGCCCGGATTTCGCGCAACTGCGTGAGAAAACTCTTGCCGGTCTGCTGTTGTGCCAGCGTAGCCCATTCCCGGTACTCATCGAGATTTTCCGCAAGGCGGCTCAGCCTATTTTTACTTTTATTGTGCATTTGTCATCTCCGCTAAGGCATAAATACTTCCGAACTGTCGTACCGTATCGATGTATCAGGTATTCGCGAGTAATTTTTTGATGGTCGCATCAAAAAATGGGGTACGTCCGAGGAATTGCGGTACGCCAAGATCTGCTTCGGTATTCAGTTCCATTAACACTGGCCCCTGACGGCAGAATGCGATATCCCAGTGCTGTAATTTCAAGCCGGGAAAATGCACAGCGGCCGACAAACACATGCTCATTGCCTGCTGCCAGTCGGGCAGATTCTTGCCGAGCAACTCCTGCTGCGTATCCGGATGGCGGGTCACTTCTGTCCCGTTTGGCCACAGTCCGGTGGTAATACGCTCAATGGCACCGGAGTCCTTGTTTACCCAAGCCAGCAGATTTCCGGTTTCACCCATGCAGAAATTGTCGGTGATGTTGTGCGCGCGGGCTATTTTCCAGAATGCCATGTGTATCTTCGGTCCCTCGTTCGTTATCGCAACGATGACCCTGACACAACTGGTGGTGGTGCCAACCAGTGCTTTAATCTCTTCATGAGGTTGCAGGCATGTTTGAAATAACATCCCGCAAAACTGCTTTGTCAAACAGGTTTTCATGAGCTCGGCGAGTGGTATTTTTTCACCCTGAACATCGATGAAATACCCGAGCATGGCATCGTAAGCAATTAACGAGTAAGTTCCGCGCCCATAGCTACCATGCAGCGGCTTGATGAAGACCGGGAACTGCAGGGATTTGCAAAGAAATTCTTCCAGCTCCTTTTCGGTATTGAGCAACAGCTCTCGACCTATACGGCGCCCGCCTGAAGAGTAGGTGGCGAAAGTCTCTGGTATCGGAAACCCGTAATGCTGAAGCAATGCATAGTTAAGGACTTTGTCGTTGGCGGCTGCTCGCCAGTAATCGTAATTCAGATTCTTGTCGATTTCAGCACTTGCTTTCCAGCCGATACAATCAAACTTTTGTCGACCGGAGTAGCTTTTGTCGTCAAAGACCGCAAACTCATAATATTCCTCAACACCAAGATGATACTCATTGGAAGACAAACGCGCGATTTCTGACAGTTGGCTGAAGTATGATTTCCCAGTCTGTTTTTTAACCAAAGACGCATAATTTAGTAATTTTCCAATTTTAGGTATCTTCATCAAATCTCCCAGGTAGCTTACATCCAGTTTTTTCTTGTTGACAGCTTAAATATAATTGCTTCCCGAGCCTGTGTGTAACTGCAAGCTGTAGCCATGCGGTGCCACTATGAAAAATACCAAGCAAGTGGGTAAATGACTGAATCATGTGCCTTGTTTTTATCTGGTACGTTACGCGTAGCAACACGGATTGTCCACAAGTGTAAGAGGTGCTGGAGTTTAGATGCCAGTGCGTAAATCTGGGCAATTAAAATAGATAGCCAGACTGCATTTCTGAGCCACCTCGCATCGGCCGAGGCGCTGGTATACGCTGCATTGCTGGCGAACTATGGCCGCTCAATGCTCTGCTAACTTTTGTGTACTGTTAACTTTTGATATCAAGGTCTGGTAGAGTATTTTGGGTGTGGCATACTCCCATATCAAAGGAACTTGCTTGCACGCTCTTCCCCAGCCTCCTCAGTATATTGACGAAAGAAAACTAAATGTCTGATAAAAAAAATGTAAGTGAATGGGATGCTACCCAGCATTATAAGAATCAGGATATAGCGCGGGAATATGATCGGGTGCGATTCTCGAGCTTGGCTGGTCAAGTATTCAACAGCCAGGAAAAAAGAATAATCCGAGAGTGCTTCAATGGCTTGCCGCGCAATACAGTCGTTCTTGATTTGCCTTGTGGCACGGGCCGCTTGGCGGAGTCACTTCTTGAATCCGGCTTGCGTGTGCATGGCGCAGATATATCCGATGAGATGCTTGGCGTGGCAAGAGAAAGATTAGCAAGCTATGGAGAACGCTTTACTACCGAGGTAACTGATGCGCTAAAGCAAACCGGTTGTGAACCGCAGTTTGATGCCACATTGTGTGCCAGAGTGCTTATGCATTTCCCTTTGGAGACGCAGATCGAGTTTATGCGGGGGGTGGCATCTATGACGCGAAAAATAGTGGTCATCAATCACTCACTGAATTCGCCTTATCACCGTTTCAGGCGTTGGGTAAAGAAGCTGCTTCGTCACCAGAATCCTGCACGTCACCCAATTACAAACAGAGAGATCAAGCGACTGTTATCGGAAGCGGGCTTGGTGGAAGTTGGGAGGCATCGCATCAATTCGCTTGTTAGTGAAGCGATTTACATCGTCGCCGAGAAGACTCGCTGAGTGTGGCAAAAGTTGCATGGTTGGCGCTGTAAACGTTTTGAATTTTGGGGCTTGGCATGCTCCGAATGCGGCAGTCGGAAGGGGTGGCGGGTATCCACCTGCTCGCGGAGACTCTGTTCTTATGTGGCGGCGGCGACGTGTCGGGATTGTGGTGCAGAATATTTTCTTAAAAAATACCGCACTGCCAACCATGCAATGGAATGTGAAGCGCAATGGGAATACAAGGTGTTGCAGAGCTTAAGAAGTGAGGAAGGCATTGCGCTTACGTTTCTGGTTCCTCGTGTCTATAGTATTTGCTCTTCAACTTGTGCCTTTTCCATGGAGTTGCTGGTTGGGCCGTCCTTGGATGAGCGCATGAGAAAAACGCGGCATCAGCAAGTGTTTGACGATTGCCTGCGCCTTGCTGCTACTTGGCTGCGTGAACTGCATAGTTTTCAGGTTCAATGCGGGATTGGAAAAAACCATGCGCAGATGCTATCTCAGACAGAACTGAATTGTGCTTCCCTGGCAGCGCGTAATCGGGTAGCACGAAGAGGATTGGAATTGATGCGAAATGGTCTGGCCGAGGTCGCGCAGGACCTCGTAAAACTAGTTCCATTGCATGGGGATTTTAAGGCATCGAATCTGATTCAGACCAACGCTGGGGTATACGGTTTCGACATCGGGTTAAAGTTCAAGAACGCGGGAGCCATGGATGCAGCCCAGTTCATGGCCGACTTGATTCTTAACCGGCGCGGAATAAAAGTGATTAACAATAATCATGATGTGGCGGACATGATGGATGTGTTCATGCATGCTTATGGTGACAACTCCCCAGAGAATCACAAACAGACTGTTTGGTGGCTTCTATTCTTCCTTCTTTCTTGGTGGCAAAGAGAATTGGACGGATGGAAACCCGCTCCACTGGCGGATCGACTTTATTCTAAAGCGCTTACAGACGTTATCGCATTCGGGGAAGGAATCAACCTAGTTACTTGATACCTTCGTTGTCAGATTGCCTAGCAACGAAGGTATGAAGCGGGATGAGTTTGTGCTCCAAGGAGTGAACCGGGGCAATTGAAACAGATCGCTCGTGCGCGTGGCGACGCCTGGCTGGGTGGAGACCGCTGCATCGAAACCTAGCCTGCTTACGATGGCAGCCTGTTTCGGCAGGTAATCCACTCCAGGGTTGCCGTTGGGGTAGGCGAACAGCCTGATTTTTTCTCCCAGCATACTTTCCAGGAATTCCTTTCCATCTGCAATTTCCTGGTAAGCAGCCGTATCGTCGAGCCCGGCAAGTATGGGGTGGTGTGTGGTGTGGCCACCGATCTCCATGCCGGCAGCGTGTAGCACTTTGAGTTGATCGGTCGTCATCATCAGATCGTTCGGCAACGGACCGCATGTGGCGAGCTCGTATAGTCTGGCGACTTTTTCTTCGCGCTCTTCCAGGGGAAGGTATTTCACAACGGGCAAAATTTGCTTGATAGCGCGGGCTTTTGCCTCATGTGATGCCGTGTCATGTTGCCCCAAGCCTAGTTCGGTTAAATTAAGGATATCGTGTTGAGTACGGCGGATTGTTTCGATCACCGTGTCATTGAACATACGGCCGCCATTGAGGTAGGCAGTAGCGATGAAGAATGTCGCCGTCAGACCATGCCTCTGTAAAATAGGTAGAGCGATTGTGGCATTGTCTGCATAGCCATCATCAAAGGTAATGCAAGCGGCGCGGGCGGGTAGTGTGCCTTTTTTCAGGCGCGTGATAGCTTCAGAAAGAGGCAGCACATTGAACACTGCTTTCAGCAGGGACATCTGTGCATCAAAAGTATCCATTGTAGCTTCGTGTGGGAAAAGGGGATCCTGCCCGGCGAGAACGCGGTGATAAATCAGTATGCTCAGGCGCCCGTTCGAGCCGGCTGGAGAGAGCCGGTTCCCAAGGAATTTATATAAAAGTTTCGTAATCATCATCGTACTCCAGAAAGTGACTCTTCTGGTTTGAACACCAATAGAGGATTTTAAATGAGCTATTTGCTGATTCTTACCCAAGTCTCTTCCATGGGCCACAACACAAGGTCACGAATGCAGTAAATTACTTACTCTCATACGCTCCCACATCAATCTTGCCTGACTTGGGCCGCGGCTCACTGTTGGCCTTGTGAACATACTGATCGGTAGGCCGCAATGAAAAACCGTGGGCTGACCCCGGTTCTACGCCAGCATTGACGGCTTTGGCATTGGGTTTGAGTTGATAGTCATAAGTCAAGGGTGAGATTAGCTCATTTTTGTTGCCCATGATGTTGTGCGAGTCTTCCCCATCCGCTGCCTCAATCCTGCCTTTTCCGATGAATAAATTATTCACGATTCGAATCTGCCTGGTACCCGGTTTGACAAACACGAAAACCCCGCCCTGCGGGCGATCATTAACTAGCGTGTTGTTGATGAGATAAAACTCATTGGGCGAGCTTTTCAGACCTTCTGCGCCAAAACTGATCAAGCTGGAGTTTTCTGTTTTTGGGCCCTGCTCGACAAGATTGCCGATCACGTAGGCGATGCCACCATTCGGTATGTCGATGTCATAGCTGGAATTGCCGTCTTCTTCGTCCATAATACGGTTGTACAGGATGTAGTTCGTCCGGGCACGGCTTTTGACGTTGTGGCCCACTTGTGCATGATGGCTGTAGCTGTATTTGAGTGTGAAGCTGCGCACCGCGCCAATATACATGTTGTGGGTCTTACCGTCGCCAGCGCCACTGCGAGAGAACTCGCTGTTCTCAATAAGGATATCGCTGGTTTCATTTGCTCCAGTAAGTATGCCGTTCTGGTTGTCGTGAAAATAGCAGCTGCGAATCGTGAGGCCGGCGCCTTCCACCCGGATACCCGCACCATTGTTATCATGGACTTTGGCTCCGGAAAACTCGATGTTCTCGATGGTGACGTTGTTGCCCCTGACCACCCAAATGCCCTTGCCTTCGGCATTAGCACCATCCGCCTGCAGATGCGCTGACCCTCCTACCGCACGAATCGTCAGATTATTCTGCTTCCATGTGGCGGCATCTTTTGGATAATCGCCAGCATCGATTTCGATGGTGTCGCCATCTTGTGCAAATTTCGCGGCGACACTGGGGAACAGGTATTTTTTTCCCCATCCTACCTGTAGCGTGGCAGCATCCGCGCTAGTAACTACACCAGTTATCACTAACAGCAGGCAGATATGGACAAGCGTACCTATTCGATCAAGATGATGACTCATTTCAACCTCTCTTAATGACGTATCTGCATGCCACACAATATTCCAGCTACTCAAATATTTTGTGGCTGGGATTATTAGAATAAAATCAGGCTAGCCTGCGGGCCCCGTACCTTACGCAATACCAAGCCATTCCCAACCATTCGTGCATCGCATAACGGGAGCGGCGAAGGCCCTCTGCGCCCGGCAGGAAATCAAGAAGTGCTACTTGGTCTTTACTGAAGAATATAGTTGGTGCAGCTACAACTTCAAGGCCAGCTTGCAAGAATACTATCCTTGATCGGCGCATGTGCATTGCATCGGTCACCAACAAAATACGGCTCACACCGGCTTGTTTCAAGATTTGTGCAGAAAATGCCGCGTTTTCTGCAGTATTGTCGGACTTATCCTCTATCCATTTAACAGGAGTAGCAAAGTCATCCTGCAAAACACGCACCATACCATTTGCCAACGGTTCGATGCGGCCATCCGGCGTGCCATTGCCCCCCGAAACAAGTACTGGCAGCTTGGTTTCCCGATGCAGTTTCGCTGCATACTGTAGACGGGCAAGCGCAATATAGTCAGGTATATCCTTCTCAGCATACTCCGGACTATGTTCAAGCCGCCCTGCAGCCAGCACGACAATCGCTTGTGCCCCAGTATCTTTTGTAGATTGTAGTGGAGTCTCAAGGCTTTCGAGCGGACGCACCAATAACCATGCGCCAGCGTTAGTACACAGTAAAAACAAAATAGCTATCGCCCCGCTACATAACATGCTCCCAAGACGGGGCCGCCATACGCGTAACGTTAATCCGACCCCGTAAACCAAAAACAAACTCAGTGGCGGAAGAATCAGCGCTTGGACGACCGCAAGCACAATGGCACTTACGCTCATTTTCTTTGAACCGCAGCACCGCAAAGTGGTTTACTTGATCCCATGACGATTCATCAGATCGTAAAGTGTGGGGCGGCTAACGCCGAGCAATTCAGCGGCTTTGGCAATATTGCCATCCACTCTCGCCAATGCCTTCACCAAAGCTTTGTATTCCGCCTCATCGCGCACCTGACGCAAATTAATGGGTTCTTCCATCGTGGATGTAGCGGACAGTCCGAGATCCTCCCTATTGATTTGGGAGCCCTCTGCCATGATTACTGCACGCTTGATGCAGTTCTCCATTTCCCGCACGTTGCCTGGCCAGGGGTAGCTCTCTATCATGGCCAGCGCCTCTGTAGCAAAGCTTAGCGAGGCGCGTCCGTCCTGGGCACTGAACTTGTTCTTGAAGTGATGTGCCAGCAAAGCGGCATCCCCTACCCGATCACGTAACGGAGGAATCGAAACCACAATTTCGCTAAGCCGGTAAAAAAGATCTTCGCGAAAATGCTTAGCCGCGATCAGGTCCTGGAGGTTCTGATGCGTTGCACAGATGATGCGCACATCTACCGAGATCTCTTCACGTCCGCCGATTCTTTCTATTACTCTTTCCTGCAGGAAACGCAGGAGCTTCGCCTGTAGAGGCATCGGTAAATCGCCTACTTCGTCGAGAAAAAAAGTGCCACCGCTGGCAAGCTCGATTTTACCCAAGGTCTGTTTGGCGGCTCCGGTATAGGCTCCCTTCTCATATCCGAACAACTCGCTCTCCAGAAGGTTTTCCGGAATCGCTGCGCAGTTGATTGCGATGAAACGTTTTCCCTGCCTGGGGCTCAACTGGTGCAGGGCTCTCGCCAGCACTTCTTTGCCTGTTCCGCTGTCGCCCAGCAACATGACGGCAGCATCCGAAGGCGCCACTTTCTCTACATTGCGGCATACCTTAATCATGCCCGGATCCCGGCTCATAATGCCGGACATTGGAGAATCCGCGTGACTCTGCAGCAACCCGCGGTTCTCCTGCTGCAAGGCATGGAGGTAAAAAGCCCTTTCGATCACCAGGCTCAGTAATTCGGGGTCAAAAGGTTTTTGATGAAAATCGTAAGCGCCCATGCCAATAGCTTTTACCGCATTGGCATGATCCTGGTTGCCGGTAAGTACAATCAGTTTGGTATCCGGGGCAAGCATCAGTATTTGCTGTAACGTGGCCAACCCCTCCGAAGCACCATCAGGATCAGGGGGAAGCCCCAGATCCATGGTAACCACCACCGGCTCATACCGCCTAACCTGGGCGAGCGCACTTTCACGGTCCTTTGCCACGAGCACGTTGTAGGCGTCAAAACTCCAGCGCAACTGTTTCTGCAAGCCTGGGTCGTCTTCAATAATCAGCAGATTTTTTTTATCCTGGCTCACTTGGTTCCTCTTGTCCTTATGCGGCTTCTTCAATTGCGTCATTCGGAATATGGAGCGGCAAGATTAAGCTAAAAGTGGTGCCGCTAGACTCGTTGCTGACGACCTCGACCTGACCGCCAAGCTCGTGGACATATTCCCGGCTCTCAAATACACCAATCCCCATACCGGCTGATTTAGTGGATTCGAAAGGCCTGAATAGTCGTTCACGGATGAATTCCGTGCTCATACCATGCCCGGTATCCTGAATCTCGATGATTGCGGTGTTTTCCCCCTTGGTCAAGCGAACCAGCACCTGTCCGTCCTTGGGAGTCGCTTCAATGGCGTTTTGAATCAGGTGTCCGATCACTTGTTCGAGGCTAGTCCAGTTGGCTAATACCTCCAGGCCAGGGTCCAGAATCTCGAGCACCGGCATCGGCTCGGCGGCAGAATTGGCCGCCACTGCCTGTTGCAATAGATTTTCAATAAGCAGCGGTGCAGGTTTCTCCACGGAATTCCCGACGTTTAGTTTCTGGAGAAGCCGCTTCATTTTCTGAACAGAGAGATCCACCGTGTCTATCATGTCTTTCTGGAATTCCGGATTATTCTTGTGTTTTTCGACATTGGAAAGCAGCAGAGATAGCTGGGAAACCAGATTTTTCAGGTCGTGTACTACAAAGGTGGACATACGGTTGAAAGACTCAAACTGACGCGCAACCAGAAGCGCATTAGCCGTTTCCTGCTGCGCAAGATAACTTGCGGCCTGGTTACCGGCGATTTTAAGTAGATCGCTGATCTCCCAGTTCAGCTTTATCTGGCTTCTGGGCTGTGTCAGCACAACGAAACCGAATAATTTCCGGTGAAGTATCAGCGGCACCGCCAGCCGTGCCTTGGGGATGGCTAGCAGCCATTGTGGCATGGAAACCATTTCATAGCGCTCCGGGCTTGCTGCATATTCCTGCAAGTCTATTACCCACTGCTTATTCTCCAGAAACTGGCAAAAGCTACCATCTACTGGCTCGGAATCATGCCCCAAGGGTATATTCCAGTGTGCCTCAGGCTCGCAACTGCCTGATTCCCGGCATATCCACAAGCCGCCTCCTGGGCTTTCCATCAGTTCAGCTATGGCCTGGATGACACGTTCACCCAATCCCTGCCCGTCCTCGGAGAACGTGCGGGTAAATCGCAACCATTCCTCCCGATAATCGTAGTTGTAACTAAAAAAATGTTTGCTGATGAATACTTTTAGCCAGGAACGCAAAGTCCCCGAGAACAGCACGCTTATGAGCAGGATCACCGCTCCAAACAGGAAGACCGCCTGCAGAACCGTCCCCCAGCTCCCCCCAAAAAAACGTAGCAAATAGCCAGCGGCGGCCATGGCCAGCAAGTACGTGGCAGCACCCAGCAATGTTACAGAATGGAACAATAGACGGCGTGACACCGAAATTCCTAAAGACCATTGCGGGTTGCGCGCAGCTGATACCGCAATGAGCGGAACAATCAGGGCATTGACGATGCCGCGTGCCGACCAGATTTCTGGATTCACATGTCTAAACAACATGGCATCGCTATACAGATAGAAATCATAGGCAAACATCCCGCCTATCCCCAGGCAGAGATATTTTATCCCCCAGCGCTCATTGGGAGGCGTATTCCGATACAGCTGCTCTACCAGGACCATGCCTATGACCGCAATTGCCACACGCCCGACAATACCGATCATAAAAGCAGCTGCCCCATAGGGATTTACATACTCTCCATAGACATAAATGGTCGCAAAGATAAGCAAAAGGAAAAATACTATAATAGCTACCACAAATAACCTGGCCCTGAACGCGGTTGAAACCGCCGTCTGCCGGAATGCTCCCAGCAGCATAATCAGAAAGACAACCCAGCCGGCATTTCGCAAAATTTCAAGGATATCTACCATCAGCGACAAGGTCTGACTCTGGGCAACTTGATAGGCAACTGTTATCGCCCAAAGTAAAGTAAGCAAACAGGCTACCGTCAGCATCATCCCGTGCAAGCGGCCACGCCAACTGGTCAAAAGAAGGGTGGTCAAGAAAGCAAACGCCACAGCCGCAGTGGCGTAGCTAAATACTGCTATATTTGTCAACATGAACGTTATACACAGGAATCATCTCCCACCCTTACCAAAGAGAACAACCCGGATAGTATCTACCAGTATGATGATATCGAGGAACAAGCTGTTGTTCTTGACATAGTACAAGTCGTACTGGAGCTTCTGTTTGGCATCTTCGACCGATGCTCCGTATTGGTAGCGTACTTGTGCCCAGCCCGTAATCCCCGGTTTAATGCTGTGCCTCACGTTGTAATAGGGTATTTTTTCGCAGAGTTGTTCCACAAAATACGGCCTTTCAGGCCTGGGGCCGACAAAGCTCATCTCGCCTTTTAGAACGTTAAGGATTTGAGGTAGCTCGTCGATTCTCAGCTTGCGAATAATGTGCCCTACTCTCGTCGTACGCGGATCATTTTCGCACGCCCATTGTGGTGTTCCAGTTTTTTCAGCGTCATTACGCATGCTACGAAACTTCATGACCATAAAGCGATGGCCGTTTTTCCCTACCCTTTCCTGCCGATAAAGGATAGGCGTGCGGTCTTCGATAAAAATGCACAGGATCGTGATCAGCATGACGGGTAATGCAACAATCAAGAGGACCATGCTGGCGAACACATCAAAAGTCCTTTTAATGCCTCTTCGTAATTGACGCTGGTCAAACCCCCCTCCAAATACCAACCAGCTTGGCTGGAAAGAATCCATCAGGATCTGGCTCATCTCGCGCTCAAAAAATGTTGCTGTGTCGATCACCTCCACCCCACACAGCTTGCATTTGAAAAGCTCCTCAATAGAGAAATTCTCGCTACGCCGATTCCGAACCGCCACGACGATCTCATTAATGTTGTATTTATTCACCATCGACATTAACGATCCTTGAAACGGCAAAACCAACGAAGGCGTCACTTGACATACTTCATTCGGCATGGCGATAAAACCAATGATCTGAAATGCATCGGCATGAGAATTCCTCTCGACTAGGTTGCTGCAGTCCTTAGCCAGCCTGCCAGCACCCAAAACCAAGACACGATTCTTCAGAAGATAGAGGCTGGACCACCTGTAAAAGATGATCCGTGTCAAAAGGATTCCCACCATGGCAATCAACATGACGATACCCAATATGCCACGACCGAAATAGGTTTCCGGTATCCAATAAAAAACCAAGATTATGAACCCGAACCCCAATGCCAAGGAACGTATTAGGCGGGATAGGATTTTGCGTAAATCCTCCCTGTAATCCACCAGTTGATACATCCCCAGCACAGCCATGCTTAAGACCATCACAAATGCAAAAGCACATGCTTGTGGAAATAAGTCTGTGAGGTGGTCGGATAAAAGGTAATCAGGGTCGAAAAAACGGATGGACGCACCTAAATAGACTGATGCCATCAGGATAAGGAATTCCGTTACGAAAAGAATAATGGATGTGACTGCAACGTAGCGATGGAAAATTCTATACACTTAAGTTTCTCTCCCCTTTTTTTCCATTTTTTTCGGGTTCGTCGTAATCCGGTTAAGAAATTACGGTCCATCTGAGCTTCCCTTTGTTTTTACCTTCCAAGGGTCAGGCTATATGCAGTAGGCCATATTTGCGCTACTGCGTACCAAATTTACCGAAATACATCTCAGCAATTAGGTAATGTTTGCAATATTATCGGTTTAACATGCCCTCAGAGAAGTAGTCAATAGGATGTATAAAATATGTGCAGAAAAATGGCACGTCAACCAAGATATGCCGTTCCTGAACAACCGTGGCATATCTTGTAAGAGCAATAACCAGCTGATATTGTTGGTTAAAATTAATTTTGGTATCTCATATTTCCGATGAGTATGAGCGCGCGCAGGGCTTTAAAGCTTCTTTCAGCGACATCCCTCCCCCGCATCGGTAGGCTACAGGATTTTCGGCTGTTGCATGAACAAGCCCAAGTTTAGAGCGCAATTTCTCATGGCTCTTTCTGCCGCAATAGGTCACGCAGATAATTACTCGGAATTGCATAAGATATCCCACTAGGTTGGGTCAATGCCGTCTCTTTCAGCCCCTTTATAAATACCATATTGATTATGCCATAGACAGTCCCGGAGTCAGGATCATAAAGTGGGCTGCCACTATTGCCAGGATAAGCGGTTCCGTCCAACTGGAACACTGAATAGGCCGACTTTTGAAGCTGGGCAATATTTTTCGCTTCCAAATGCTTGGTGTTAAGTGCCGGCAAGACAACGGGAGTGATCGAAGAAAGCATACCGCGATGGGTCACGGGATAAAATCCGAGAATCATGCCGATGGGGAATCCGGTAAACGCAAATATCTGCCCCTCCCGAGCCGTTTCGGAGTCCCCTAGCTGCATCGCTGGCAATGGCTCTCCGCTAATTCTCAGCAGGACGAGGTCGTGTTCCTTGTCAAACGCGACCCGAACCGTACTCCTAAGCCCCGGCTCCTTGCCGCTTCTGGCCACGATAACTACTAGTGATTCCATTGTGTTGCTACCCAAGGCTTCTGGAGCGACATGGGCATTGGTCACCACAAGCGAACCATCACCAACAACAAAGCCCGTACCCATGAAATTCAATGGTGGGCTGCGGGTTTTTTGAAAAGTTGCAATCCCGACAATAGATGGCTTGATACTTTCTATCGTATGGGAAAGTTCGCCTCCCCATAGCGGGTCTACGGAAAAAAATCCCCGTAGAATAAGTGAGAAAAGAAAAAATCTTTTAACACTCAAAGAAATTTTTTTCCGGAAGTTGGTGCGGAAGTTCCAAGTCCTCTGGGAATTCATGACTACCCCCTTGCAAGCCTACTACACTTAAGCATACCCGCTAAAATAAACCCTGAACAAACCGTACCGCATATACCTGTGGAAAATGATTGGTAAATTCACTCCAGGCTTCACCACCACTTCCGCTGATTCAGAAGTTATCTGTGGTGGATGTCATTGCCAAGCATACACCACGCTCATCAACAACCAGACCGTGACGGTAAACCAGATCGTAGCTTTCCTGTTACGGCAAACCGGTAGAAAGTGATGAAAAGGTTTTTCCGCTATCCTGAGTGTGCGTAACGATAAATTTTACATTCACAGGATAACGCTTGTCATCCTTTACTGCGGGCACAAACCAGGCGATATCGGGTTGTCATGGATGCACGGCAACGGCAAAATCAAAACTGGAAGGTTGGGCCTTGATCTGGGTCCAATGAGCACAACCATCTGTGGAGCAAAAGATACCGTTGTGGTGTTGAATCCAGAAATTGTCCGGTACCTGATGACATTGCACCAGGCGGTGCGGATCTAGGATTGCGGGATTTTCTTCCTGACCCGGCGGCATATAGTCTGCCCACAGGCCTTTAGTCGCGGTACGCCAGCTAACACCGTTATCTTCACTCAGCCATACGCCACCGCAGGATACGCCAATGGCAATGCGGTTGGGGGCACGCGGGTCGGCGCAGATGGAATGTATGCCTGGCTCATCATAGCCGCCACCAACCCATTGCTTACGCAGCGGATCACCCCACAGGCTTTGCGTAATCTCCCAACTTGCCCCTCGATAGCTACTCTTGAATAAGCCGCCGGATATAGTCCCAGCCCAGAACGTGCCCGGCGCACCTACCTCCATGGACCAAACTATTTTCAAACTGGGTGCATCGCCACTGTTAACAGAGGCGTAGAAGATGTGCTAATTTCCTGCCAGTGCATGCCATCGTCGCCAGAGCGATATAGTTTGGTGCCGAAATGCCCAAGTTCTAGCGAGGCATACAGTGCGCCATCGTGAGGATCATGCAGCACATGCCCACCGGTTCCCCAAGAAAGCATTTATTGTGAACTGCCCAGTGACCAGGCACGCGTTGATGGATATCAAACAAGCCCTTACGGGTTGCACCCAGTATTCGATTAGCTATGGTTTGCTCATCCACGTTGGTATTTAGCCACCGAAAAGTGTCTGCATGATATAAATTTCATCAGTGGCACCGAGGACATAATTGAGCGCGATCTCGCGAGGCTGCAAGGTACCCTCCCACGAAAATTGCAACATGCTTGCGTACCCTGCCCTGATCATCCAACACATAACTTTTCAAGCGAGGGTAATCACCAGCGGCCGCATCGAGCACATCACTGACAGCGTCCCCTTTATAGCTGACTGGCTCAAGAGGCCCTACATGACCAATCCGGTGTGTACATACGATATTCGCCATACTTTGCTCCAGATGTTAACCCGCGATTAAAGGGGGCCATGCTTCAGCATGCATAGCGAGAACAGCCAGGCAGGTCACCACGCCATCAATCCTTGATATTACTCCACACACCGGCATGCATCATCTTGTGCAAGCCATCTTCGCTACCATGCTTTATCGATATTTTTAGCTCGGCTTAACTAATGTCAACAACACGGAGCGCGCCCGGATATTAGACAACCGGTTATTTTGCAGCATACGATTGGCAGGCGTAACATTGGGTATAGCTTGATGATTGTTGTCTATCACGTAGTGGTTGGATATAGCCGATCAGGAGATGGCCATGACAAATGCAAAATGGACAATCAAGGCGCGGGAATTCAGCAACTGCAACTGTGCATACGGCTGCCCGTGCCAGTTTAACGCTTTGCCGACACATGGAGACTGTCAGGCTGTGGTCGGGATGCAAATCGACCAGGGCTATCACGGCGAAACGCGGCTGGATGGCCTGCGGTTTGCTGGCATTTTTGCCTGGCCCGGCCCCATCCACGAAGGCAAAGGCCAGGCGGTAGTCATCATCGCAGAAGAAGCGGCGCCGGCACAGCGCGAAGCGCTCCTGCGCATCCTCAGCGGCCAGGACACCGAGCCTGGTGCTACGATTTTCCAGGTATTCTCTGCAACGCTGGAGAAGCTGCACGAGCCTATCTTCACGCATATCGACTTCAAGGTTGACATCGATGCCCGCAAGGCCCGTCTGGTTGTGCCCGGCATAATCGAAAGCCATGGCGAGCCGATCCTGAATCCAGTAACGGGCGCGGAGCACCGCGCGCGTATCGACTTACCCAATGGCTTCGAGTATTCCATCGCGGAAATGGGACGCGGTTGGTCGAAAACGTCGCCTCCAATCAAGCTGAATCTGGCCGACTCCTACGGTCAGTTCGCCTATATCCATCTTTGCCAGAGCGGCGTCGTCCGCTAACAGGCATGCCAGTTGCAGTACTTGAGGTCGTGCTGCGACGCGACCGTTACATCGTGGCGGCTGCGCTGGCTGTGGTAACGTCGCTGGCATGGGGTTACATCCTGTGGCTCGCCGCCAGCATGGAGATGGCTGGTGGCGACATGGGGGGTATGCACATAGGCCCCGACGACATGGCTGCGATGATGGTTACGTCATTCAGGCCATGGACTCTCGCCGATTTCGGTTTTGTGCTTACCATGTGGGGTGTAATGATGGTCGGCATGATGATGCCGTCCGCTGCGCCTGTAATTCTCCTATACGCGCGTGTTGGCAGGCAGGCGGCTACGCGTGGGCAGCCATTCGCCGCAACGGCTTGGTTTGCTGCAGGCTATCTCCTGGCTTGGATCGGCTTCTCCCTGGCGGCCACCTGCGCGCAATGGATCCTTGAGCGCGCACTCCTGCTGACACCGATGATGACGAGTGCCAGCAGCTTGTTGGGCGCCATCCTGCTCATCGCCATCGGCGTATATCAGTGGACACCGCTGAAGTATGCCTGCCTTGCCCAATGTCAGGCGCCACTTTCCTTTATCCAGCGACATGGCGGCTTTCGTCCCGAAGCGTTCGCCTCGCTGCAGATAGGCGCCCGACATGGTGCGTATTGTGTCGGCTGCTGCTGGGCGCTGATGGCACTGCTGTTTGTTGGTGGCGTAATGAATGTGCTGTGGATTGCGTGGATTACCATCATGGTCTTGCTGGAGAAGATCATACCAGCCGGTCGCCTCATCCCGCGCGTTGCCGGGGTTGCCTTCATCAGCGCTGGCGTCTGGCTGCTTGCCACTGCTCTTGGATAGCCGTTCTGGGCTATCCAAGTGGACTGCACCTATCCGATTAAATGCTCCGATTAAATGTCCTCCCTGGGGCGAAACTGCCACCAGGCGCAATACAGGAAGGTTACCCCCTTACTTTGGTTTGAGTCTTTCCAGGAAAGGCGCTACGAGATCCATAGGAAGAGGAAATACGATAGTCGTATTTTTGTCCGCGCCGATAACCGTTAGCGTTTCCAGATAACGTAACTGGATTGCCTGCGGCTCTTGTGCAAGTATCTTGGCTGCCTGGTATAACTTTTCTGAAGCCTGCAACTCGCCCTCGGCGTGAATTACTTTTGCGCGCCGCTCACGTTCCGCCTCTGCCTGCCTGGCAATTGCCCGGATCATGGATTCTGTAAGCTCGACCTGCTTGATCTCGACATTGGCGACCTTGATCCCCCACGAGTCAGTTTGTGCATCCAGCGCTTCTTGAATGCCTTTATTCAGCTTCTCCCGCTCCGCCAGCATATCGTCCAACTGGTGCTTGCCCAGCACCGAACGCAACATGGTTTGCGCCAATTGGCTTGTCGCATTGAGGTAATCCTCCACTTGGATAATCGCCTTTTCCGCATCTATTATGCGCAAATACACCACAGCGCTGACTTTCACAGACACGTTGTCACGCGAGATCACATCCTGGCTTGGCACCTCCAGTACCACAGTACGCAAATCCACCCGCACCATCTGCTGAATAGCGGGGATGATGATGACCAGCCCAGGCCCCTTTACCTTCCAGAAACGCCCCAAGGTAAAGACAACACCGCGCTCATATTCCCGAAAAATACGGATTGCAGAAGTAAAGAATACGATTACCAGAAAAATAATAAAGAGCCCGAACCAGCTGGAAACAGAGATCATTTTGTTTTCTCCTTTTGATAGCTGCGTGATCCTTCTATTGCATTAAGCGCGCCCTGAAGATGCAGCACCATCAAGGCTATGGCTCCTGCCGGTAAAACATCGCCAACTGTCTATAGACGTTTGGACAATGCTCTTTCAAAATATCGGGCGCAATAAAAAAATATTCGCTCAGCACCGCGAAAAACTCCGCCGGACTGGTGGCGGCATAAGAATTTATAAAGGTTGCTTCTGCTGATGCGACTTTAAGGCATAGTGCATCGTAAGCCTCAGTCATGACCTCGGTCCATCGTTTTTGACTCATGCCACGACCCAGTGGCGGCATACCGTTAGCTACCCCATTAAGGCCATCCAGCTTATGGGCGAACTCATGCAGTACCACGTTTTGGCCGGGGTGGCCGGGGTGGCCGTGATGGGTATCCCGCTCCACATCACTCCAGGACAGAACTACCGGACCCCGCAACCATGACTCTCCAGCCAACACACTTGCTGTATGGTGAACCAGCCCGTAAGCATCCATTTGTTCGTGGTTAACGCGAAATGCACCAGGATAAAGTATGACTTCCACCCAACCGTCGAAGTAATCTATCCCCAGATTGAGGATCAGCAAACAGGCCTGGGCAGCCACCGTCACTCGCATCGATGGCGTCACTACCAAGCCCTGGGCCCCGGTAATCACTTTCCGATGAATGAACCACGTCGTCAACTCGCGTAGGTGTGCCATTTGCACCGCATCAAGCCCCTGCAATACAAACGCGCTTCTCGTCACCTTTTGCCAGAGGTGGTGCGGTATCGGGTCACGCTGCAGCAGCATCCTCATACGCCAGCGCTGCAGCGTGTGGCGCAGAGAGCACTCATGCAGGGGGGTGCGCTCAAACATCAACTCAAAAATTTTCAATGCCCACCTGCACTTTGCCATGTGCCACCCGCACCGGAAACGTACGCAAGTCTTCATAGGCTGGCGGCGACAGCACTTTGCCGGACCTGATGGAGAAGCAGGCGCCATGGCGCGGGCAGGTAATACGATCACCTTCCACATCGCCGCTGGCCAGATCGCCACCGTCATGGGTACAGACATCCTCAATCGCATAGTATTCGCCATCCAGATTGAATACGGCGACGGCCTGGCCTTCCACCTCCACCACACAGCAAGCGCCTGGCGGCAGTGAGCTGACTGGTACCACATCAATCCATACCTGCATAGATGCCTCCTTGTTCACAGCAGCCCCAACTGTAGCTGGGCGGCTTCTGACATTAGCTCACGTTGCCATTGTGGTTCCCAGACCAGCTCTACCTTAACTGCGGTGACTCCGGAGACGCACATTAGTGTTTCCTCCACTGTGCCAGGAAAGCTCTGCGCCACTGGGCAGCCTGGCGCGGTCAAGGTCATGCGCACATGCACATCACCTGCGGCATTGACCTCCAGCCCGTAAATCAGGCCCAGGTCGTAGATGTTCACCGGGATTTCCGGATCATAAATGGTGCGCAGCATCTCGATTACGCCCTGCTGCAGCTCTTCCTGGCTGGGGGGTGGCAGTTGCTGCTGTTCAGATAATTTCTTCCAGTCGATCATGGCGATTCACTCCGTCGTAACTTTGTCATGCTGATTTTTCAATGCGGCCTGCAGGGTGTGCCAGGCCAGCGTAGCGCATTTCACGCGTTGCGGAAACTCGCGCACACCGGCCAGTGCTTTGAGCTTGCCTAGTGCCGCTGGCGCGCCACCAGCGATTGGGCCGGTAACCATGCCATGAAATTCTTCCAGCATCTGTAAAGCTTCCGCCTCGCTCTTGCCCTTCAGGCTGTCCGTCATCAGCGAGGCGGAGGCGGTCGAAATGGCACAGCCGGAGCCTTCAAAGCTGGCATCGCTGATGTGGCCGTCTTCCACCTTGAGATAGACCGTCACCTTATCGCCGCACAGCGGGTTGTAGCCTTCTGCGCTGTGGTTGGCATCGTTCATGCGGCGAAAATTGCGTGGTTTGCGATAGTGGTCAAAAATGACCTCCTGATAGAGTTCGCGCAGATCGTTCATCGTCCAAATATCTCCTGTGCTTTATGGATGGCCAACACCAGCTTATCCACCTCTGCCCTTGTGTTGTACAGGGCAAACGATGCACGCGCCGTCGCAGATATGCCAAAACGCTGCATCAGCGGCATGGTGCAATGATGCCCGGCGCGGATCGCCACCCCATGACGATCCAGTATGCTGCCGATGTCATGCGGATGAGCTCCTTCCAGGATGAAAGACAGGATGCCGGTTTTTTCGCACGCGGTGCCGATGATACGCAACCCGGGAATATCGGCGAGTGCCTGTGTGGCGTAAGCAAGCAGTGCATGCTCGTGCGCGACAATGGCGTCTAGCCCAATTTCCATCACATAATCCACGGCGGCACCGAGGCCGATGGCACCGGCGATATTGGGAGTGCCGGCCTCGAATTTGAAAGGTAGCGTGTTGTAGGTTGTGCCTTCAAAGCTGACGACGCGAATCATGTCACCGCCACCCTGATAGGGCGGCATGGCATCGAGCAAAGCCGCCTTGCCGTACAACACGCCTACCCCGGTGGGGCCGTACAGCTTGTGTCCGGAAAAGGCGTAAAAGTCGCAGTCCAGCGCCTGCACATCAACGTGCATATGCGCTACCGCCTGGGCGCCATCCAGCAGCACCGGCAGCCCACGGGCGTGCGCCTGTTCGATAATGGAACGCACCGGATTCACACTTCCCAAAGCATTGGAAACGTGGACGATGGTCACGAGCCGGGTATGCTCGTTGAGCAAGGCCTGATAGGCCTCCATGTCCAGTTCGCCGGCATCGTTGACCGGGATGATGCGCAAGCGGGCGCCAGTCTGTTCGCACAGTATCTGCCAAGGCACAATGTTGGAGTGATGGTCCATGACGCTGAGGATGATCTCGTCGCCCGGCCCAAAGCGGTTGCGGCCATAGCTTTGCGCCACCAGGTTGATAGCTTCGGTGGTGCCGCGTACGAAAATGATCTCTTCCGCACTGCGTGCGTTGATCAGGCGCTGTACCTTGACGCGCGCGACTTCGTAGGCATCCGTGGCACGCTGGCTCAGCATATGCACGCCGCGATGCACATTGGCATTGTCGCGGCAGTAATAAAGGCTTTCTGCCTCGATGACCGCCAGCGGCTTCTGCGTGGTGGCGGCGTTGTCGAGATACACCAGCGGCTTGCCGTGCACCTGTGTCGCCAGTATGGGAAAATCCGCGCGCCAGGCCTGTACTTGGGCTGCATCCGCGTGCGCATTTTCCGCATGCGGCCTCAGCTGCAATTGACGCTCCATATTGATATCCATATTCATAACAGCTCCTCGAGCATGGCACCCTGCGGCAGCCGCGCCAGTAAAATTTTCTCCATCCTGGCGCGTAACGCCGGCAAGCTAACCCGGTCGATAACATCATGGGCGAAGCCATAGCCCAGCAACGCTTTTGCCAGCACCGCATCGATACCCCGGCTGCGCAGGTAAAACAGCATATCCTCATCCAGCGGCCCTACCGTGGCACCGTGGGTGCATTTCACATCGTCAGCAAAAATTTCCAGTTGCGGCTTGGTGTCCATTTCAGCCTGCCGCGATAACAGCAAGGTATTGTTGACCTGATGCGCATCCGTCTTCATGGCACCTTGGCGGACGATCACTTTGCCGTTAAAGACGCCGCGCCCTGCCCCGTCCAGGATGCCGCGGTAATATTGACGGCTGGTGCAACCGGGTGCGGCATGTTCGATACAGGTGTGGTGGTCGATATGCTGCCGGCCGCTGGCAAGATAGAGCCCGTTGAACAGGCACTCACTACCGTCTTCTGCCAGCAGGGTTGTAATCTGGTTGCGACTGAGGCGCCCGCCGACCGCGAATGAATGTGAGACAAAGCGGCTGCCTGCCGCCTGCCGTGCGTGTATGCCGCCGATGTGATAGGCCGCGCCATCCTCCTCCAGCAATTTGTAATGCTCGAGTCCGGCACCGGCCGCGAGGCTGATCTGGGTCATGGCATTGGTAAAGTTGGCGGCACCAGCGGTGCCCACATAGTGTTCGATCACCGTGGCCTGCGCGCCCACTTCCGCTACGATTAGATTACGCGGATATATCGCCGCACCTGCTCCATTGGCAATGTACAGCAGGTAGATTGGCGCAGCGAGCCTGGTATCGCTTGCCAGGTGCAGCACCGCGCCATCTGTAGCGAACGCCGCATTAAGGCTGTCGAACACGTTCTGGGGCACTCCACCGTCACCCATCATCTTGTTGCCAAAAAACGGCTGCAGCATGGCCGGATTAAGGTCGATCTGCTGCACCAGGTTATGCAGTTGCACGCCCGCTGGCAAGGCGCTGAGATTGGACAGGCCGGGCTGGTAATGGCCATTGACGAATACCAGCAGCGCGGCATTTTCCTGCGGCAGCAGCCACTCATGCAGTGCAGTGCTATCTACGGCAGTGGGCACGGTGTTTCCGGGAGCCAGGTTAGCGCGCCGACCGATTGCCGCAACATCGGTATATTTCCACTCCTCGTCGCGCGTTGTCGGCAAACCCTGTGCCATGCAACGTTCCAGCGCTGTTTTACGGGCCTGACGCAGCCATGGCAGATGATTGCCGGGCAATGCCTGCGGTAATTCAGCCTGGAGCCATGGGGTAACCGGGGTATTCATGTGCGTATTCCTTGTGCCGCGGTTGTGCTTCCAGCCACATGCACGCCAGTCTGTGCTTCCACCCAACCATAACCGCGTTTCTCCAGTTCCAGCGCAAGCTCGGCGCCGCCCGATTTGACGATGCGGCCGCCAGCCAGCACATGCACATAGTCTGGCGTGATGTAGTTAAGCAGGCGCTGATAGTGGGTGACCAGCATGATACTGCGCTGCGGACTGCGCATAGCGTTAACGCCGGAGGCGACCACTCTGAGCGCATCGATGTCGAGGCCGGAATCGGTTTCATCGAGCACGGCCAGCATGGGTTCGAGCACGGCCAGTTGCAGAATCTCGTTACGTTTCTTCTCGCCGCCGGAGAAGCCTTCGTTCACCGAACGGTAGAGAAACGCATCGTCCATCTGCACCATTTTCATTTTTTCGCGCACCAGGCTGAGGAACTCCATTGCATCCAATTCCGGCAGTCCGCGATGTTTGCGGATGGCATTAAGGCCAGTCTTCAGCAGCAGAGCGATGCTGACACCGGGAATTTCCAGCGGATATTGAAAAGCCAGGAACACGCCCTCGCGTGCCCGTTCTTCCGGTGCCATGGCAAGCAGATCCCGGCCCTGATAACTGACTTCGCCTGCCAGCACCTGGTAGCCTGCACGGCCCGCTAGTACCTGGGCCAAGGTGCTCTTGCCGGAGCCATTGGGGCCCATGATGGCGTGCACTTCGCCTGGCCGCACGCTCAGATCAATGCCATGCAGGATTTGTTTGCCATCGATGGCGACTTGTAGGTTTTTTATGGTGAGCACGATCTTATCCTCCATCTTACGACTTCGATCACAGTGTCTGTCAGCCGATACTGCCTTCGAGACTGACGCCAAGTAGTTTTTGCGCTTCCACAGCAAACTCCATCGGCAATTCCTTGAACACCGCCTTGCAGAAGCCGTTGACGATCATCGATACCGCTTCTTCCGCGGCAATGCCGCGCTGCATGCAATAAAACAGCTGGTCTTCGCCTATGCGCGTAGTGGAAGCTTCATGTTCCACCCTGGCGCTGGGGTTCTTGACCTCTATATAAGGGAAGGTATGGGCCCCGCACAGATCACCCAGCAGCAGTGAATCGCATTGCGTGAAATTGCGTGCATGCTCGGCCGAAGACAGCACCTTGACCAGTCCGCGATAGGAGTTCTGGCCATGACCGGCGCTAATACCCTTGGACAACACAGTACTCTTGCTGTTGCTGCCGATATGGATCATCTTGGTACCGGTGTCGGCTTGCTGGTAGTTATTGGTCAGCGCTACCGAGTAAAACTCGCCTACCGTATCGTCGCCGCGCAGGATGACGCTGGGGTATTTCCAGGTGATGGCCGAGCCAGTTTCCACCTGCGTCCAGGAAATGTGCGAACGGTTGCCGCGGCAATCGCCACGCTTGGTGACAAAGTTGTAAATACCGCCGCGGCCCTGCTTGTCGCCTGGATACCAGTTCTGCACGGTAGAATACTTGATCTGCGCCCCTTCCAGGGCAATCAGCTCGACCACTGCCGCATGCAGCTGGTTTTCATCACGCATGGGCGCGGTGCAGCCTTCCAGATAGCTGACATAGGCATCCTGGTCGGCAATAATCAGGGTACGCTCGAACTGTCCGGTATTTTTCGCGTTGATGCGGAAATAGGTGGACAACTCCATCGGGCAACGCACGCCGGGCGGGATGTAGCAAAATGAGCCATCGCTGAACACGGCAGAATTAAGCGAGGCGTAGAAATTATCGGTATACGGCACCACGCTGCCGAGATACTGCCTGACCAAGTCGGGGTGCTGTTGCACCGCTTCGGAAAACGAACAGAAAATAATCCCCAATTTGGCGAGCTGGTCCTTGAAGGTGGTGGCTACCGAGACGCTGTCGAACACAGCGTCCACTGCCACCCCGGTCAGCATCTCCTGTTCATGCAAGGGGATACCTAACTTCTCGTAAGTGTGCAGCAATTCCGGATCTACTTCGGCCAGGCTGGTTGGGCCATCTTTGCTGGATTTAGGCGCCGAGTAGTAAATGATGTCCTGATAGTCGATAGGTGCATGGTGCACATTGGACCAATGTGGCTCCTGCATGGTCAGCCAGTGCCGGTAGGCCTTGACGCGCCATTCCAGCATGAATTTCGTCTCATTTTTCTTGTCGGAAATCAGCCGGACAACATCCTCGCTCAAGCCGCGCGGAATAGTATCGGTCTCCAGCGAGGTGACAAAGCCATGCTTGTATTCACGGCTGATCAGTTCATCCAATTGCCTGCTTGCAGTTGCCATCATGTTCTCCTGCTTGGTGTGTTTACCTTTCCGTACTTACCGGGTGGAGCGCATGCGTGTGCCTGTGCACCGCGCCGGCCTCAATGTTAGTTTCAAGAATGCGCTCTGGCGGCCGACTCAATTCTGTCAGCCGTATGCCTTGCAATATCTCATGCACCATCTGGCTGATGCGCTGCCAATTGGCACGCACTACACAAACAGGCTCATGCCGGCAAAGCCCCGCAACGCTGCTGCATTCGGTCAACCCACGTGGGTGGCATTCCATGGCGTCGATAATCTCGGCTACCGATATATCTGCCGCCGACCGCGCCAAAAGATAACCACCCCTCACGCCACGTTGTGATAACAGTAGTTTTTCACGCGCCAGCATCTTTAATATTTTGCTGACTGTGGGCAATTCAAGCCCAATGGCCAAGGAAATCTCCTGTGCGCTTAACACTCGCTGCGACGAACCCGCCATGTACGTCATTACCACGGTCCCGTAATCAGCCAATTTGCTAATGCGCAACATAAACACTCTCCATTCTCTAAGTGGGACTGATTCAGTCCTGTATTGGTTCCGCACGAACCGGGTAATCAGCACTTAAGTCATTGCACGAAACTAGTAAAACCTTTATGTTTTTACATTGTCGTATCTACGCCAAGGGTCCTAAAAGAGATTCAAAGCTTGGTATCAGGGAGTAAGAGTAAGTAGCCGTAGAAGAAACATCTGAGGAAATATTATGGACGCATTAAATCTAACCGCACAAAAATGCACGCCCTGCCAAGGCGGCATCCCTCCGCTCAGCTTGGAAGCCGCGGAGAAATACCTGACAGAAGCACCTGGTTGGCAATTGCAGGAAAACGCCACCAAAATAAAACGTACTTTCACGTTCAAGAATTTTATGGATGCGCTGGGGTTTGCACAGCATGTCGGTGACCTGTGCGAAGAACAAGGCCATCACCCTGACATCACCATAGGCTGGGGTTACTGCCGGATTATCTTTCAGACCCACAAAATCAACGGCCTGCACGAAAATGATTTCATTATGGCGGCTAAAGTCAACCGCCTGGCAGACCAGTTGAGCGGGCATACAGGACAGCATCAGGCAACAGCCTGAACGATTGCCCAACAGGGGCAGGCTGGCAGACGAGTAGATGCACCATCAGGTGCGCGAGTTTATGCATGCTCTGCCGATATGCTAGAGCATTTTTTGCCTACTCTAGTTTGATAACACCATCAAAATTGATGTTGAGATTGGCTTGACCTATCGTCAATGTCATTTTGGCTGGCAGGCTTTCATTACCTTTCAAGCGCCCATCGGCAATAGCTTGCGTCACCGCCTGTTCGATTTCATGCTGGGATTTTACCCCCACCATTTTCAGAAATACGCGTATGCTCATATTTAAGCTTTCGTCATTCATGACACTCTCCTCTTCGGCAAAACATCCAGATATGCAACATCTATAAACCCGCCAGTCCTCATAGTTAGCAACAATAACGGCCAGAGCCAGGCGTCTGGCAGTCCAGTGCAAGGATGGGTCTGGCTAGGCAGTCTGCGCCCTTCCCAGCACCGCTCGCGCAACAGCGCCCGGCACCGGTCCATAGTGATCGAATTCCATGGTAAATACGCCGCGCCCCTGCGTCGTCGAACGTAAATCGGTAGCATAGCCAAACATCCCGGACAGCGGCACCATACCTCGAATGACGCGCACCTCCCCCGTCAGCGATTCGGACGCTTCAATCTCGCAGCGCCTGGCAGCAAGCTGTGCCATAACGCTGCCCTGATATTCTGCCGGAATCACCACTTCAATTTTAGAGTACGGCTCAAGCAGGATGGGCGCGCCCTGCTTCATACCCTCGCGAAAGGCTGCCTGTGCGGCATTCTTGAAAGCCAGTTCGCTCGAATCGACATGATGATAAGAACCCTCATATAACCGCATCTTCATGTCTGTAGCCGGATATCCAGCCAATACACCATTCTCGGCAGCTTCCATGAAACCGCGCTCCACCGCCGGGATATATTCGCGCGGAATGGTGCCGCCACTAATTGCATTCTCGAAGCACAGGCCGCTGCCCCGTTCGCCCGGCTGCATGGCGACTACAACATGGCCATACTGCCCGTGCCCGCCGCTTTGGTGGATGTAGCGCCCTTCTACCTTAGGTACTGCGCGGCTGATGGTCTCCCTGTAAGCCACATGCGGGCGGCCCAGATTGATTTGCGCACCGTATTCGCGTTTCATGCGGTCCGCCAGAATCTCCAAGTGCAGCTCACCCATACCGGAAATCAGGGTCTGGCCGGTATTTTCGTCGACCGTTACCCTGAACGTGGGATCTTCTTCTGCCAGCCAACGCAAGGCATCAGCCAGCTTGTCCTGATCGGCGGTAGTTTTCGGCTCCACCGAGACGCTGATGACAGGCTCGGGGAAAGCAATACGCTTCAGCACTAGCGGCTTGTGCGGGTCGCATAGCGTGTCACCGGTTGCTATGCTTTTCATCCCTAGCGCAGCGGCAATATCCCCGGTTTCCACTACGTCTATGTCTTCACGTCGATCCGCATACATGCGCACCAGGCGGCCTACGCGTTCCATTTTATCCTTGGTGGCGTTATACACCGCTTGGCCAGTATTCAACCGGCCCGAGTACACGCGAAAATAGGACAGATGTCCAACATATGGATCATGCACGACCTTAAATACCATCGCCACCAGCGGCTCTTCCACATCCGGTCGGCGAGATGTCTCGATCCCACTTCGTGGATCGGGGCCGTGCACTGCACCGATATCCAGCGGCGAAGGAAGGTAGTCGATGACCGCATCCAGCACCGGCTGTATGCCTTTGTTGCGTAGCGCTGAGGCGCACAACACCGGGAACAGTCGGTTAGCAATAGTGGCACGACGCAAGGCGGCGACCAACTGCGGAATATCTGGGGTGCGGTCGCCCAAGTAACTGCTGAGTACGTCGTCATCGACTTCGGCAAGCTTTTCGATTAGCTGCGTACGAGCTTCCTGTGCCTGGGCAAGATATGTCGACGGAATCTCCCGGCGCTCAGGCTCGGCACCAGATTCGTCTTTCCAGTAGATGGCCTGCATGGCCAGCAGGTCTATTACGCCTTCAAACGTGCGTTCCTTACCGATAGGCAGTTGCAGTGGGATAACATTCGCTCCCAGACGCTGCTCGATGGTTTTCAGTACGTGCCCGAAATCAGCACCAACACGATCCATCTTATTAACCAGGCAAATGCGTGGCACATGGAAGCGATTGGCCTGACGCCACACCGTTTCACTTTGCGGCTCCACGCCATGCACGGAGTCAAATACCACAACACTGCCGTCCAGCACGCGCAACGAGCGCTGCACTTCCGCCGTGAAATCGATATGCCCGGGCGTATCGATCAGATTCAGCCTATGCTCGCGCCAACTTGTGGTAACGGCCGCCGAGACTATGGTGATGCCCCGCTCGCGCTCCTGCGCCATCCAGTCTGTTACCGTGTTGCCGGCATCGACCGAGCCGATGTGGTGGATGCGGCCGGTGTAGAACAAAATGCGTTCGGTCACCGTGGTTTTGCCGGCATCAATGTGGGCGATGACGCCAAAATTGCGTATGCGACTTAGTGGGACTTGAACCGTAGTCATTGCAAACACTCCCCGATTCGACTCACCATGTATCATGGCGTAATTCTTAGGGTTATTCAGTGGAACACATCACACTGAACATGGGACCACTATATCAAGCATAGACCATATCCAATACCAGAAAATCCGTAATGGTGCCTAGCAAGTAAATATCGAGCTGAATACGTCGAGCCAGTTACGCTGCAAAATCCTGAAGCTTAAGTCAGTATTTGGAACCTTAATACAAGAAAGAGTATCCAAAGCAAGAAGTTGTGGCCTTTGCATTTATAATGTAGTTGGCCATTTATTACGCAACAATTAGGGATCGGGTTGAGCAGGAAGCCAGAGCTGGAATTAGTGAATCAAGGGAACTTAGTATCAAGCGGGCTTGAGCCGGTGACGTCCGCTTGGGAGCTGACTCCACGCGGCGATACTTACTTTCAGATTCGCATCAGTCGCAATACATTAGTTGCGATCATGGTGTCATTGCTTATACATGCAATGTTATTTACGGCGGTAGCGCCGCATCTCATTATAACTTCCCCGGCCGGAACTACTCCGGACCCTATTGTTGTACGATTAAGCCCTCCTGTACCACAGCAGAAAAAACCAAGTCCTCCGACTGAAATTGCCCAGGTCGAACCCGAACCAGAACCTAAACCTGAACCGGTACGTAAGCCCAAGCCTTCTTCTCACCCAGCCAAGACAACCAGCCAGGTTATGGCGGTTGAAAAACCGATAACGAATAACTTTAAGGCTCCAGCGAATCCAGCCCTACCAGCGCCTACCCCCGACACAGCCCCCCCAACAGATATGATGGCTTCCATTAATGCCGTCAGAGCGCGCCGCCAAGCCACAGAAAGTTATGCTGCGCGGGAAAATGCAGCAGCCATTGCCAGAGAACGTGAGCCTACAGAAGATGAGATCAAGGCGGCTAACATCAAACGCAATCTGCAATCACCAGGCACGAACGGTGTATTTCAAATCATTAACATAAGTACGCGCACGGCTCAGTTTTCTTTCCGCGGCTGGTCCAGCAACTACAGTAACTCCCGGCGCGAACTAATCGAAGTAGAAGCAGGGCCGGATGGTGATATTCAGCGTGCAATCGTACGCAGGATGATTGAACTCATACGCAATTATTACCAAGGCGATTTTAATTGGGAATCTCGGCGCCTGGGCCGCGTGGTTATCCTGTCAGCACGCAAGCAGGATAATGACGGGCTTGAGGACTTTTTAATCCAGGAATTTTGGGGCCAGCAGGGAATATCACCTTGAGCCTGGCTAACTGGGTTTGCCCGGCCCACATCGCATAACACTCAGCCAACTCTTCTAGTTTCTGCCCAAGTTGTTGCAGATGATGCGCAGCCACTTCGGTCGTGGTTTTCAAAGTGCACATCACTGGATTCTGCCTATGGAGCAATGGTGGCGTTTGTACACCCTGACGAACATCACTGGCCAGATGAGAGCCATTAGCCGTAGATATTTCCACAGCCATGATTTCTGAATGGTATTGAGCGTATTCAGATACTTTTTCTTTGCGTAGAGATCATTAAAGACCAGCCTATTGGCCCAACCTTGCACACTTATTCCAGGCCGTGTTTTTGGCTACGGCTTAGTCGGCTAGTCTGTTGATTGCTTAGTAACGCGCTATTTATAAATATAGCGGCGCGACCACGGTAACGTATCAGCCGAACGTCTGGCTTTATGACATACCACCTGATAAATCGATATTTGATCCTGCTGAAAAGCATAGGCACAGCCGGCAAGGTATAGCCGCCACACCCGGTATTGCTCCGCATCAATAAGTGGCTGGATAGAAGTCGCATGCTCTTCAAAATTATCGGCCCAGATTGTTAAGGTGCGTGCGTAATGACGACGAAGGTTTTCCACATCCAGAACTTCTAGGCCACCCTCCTGCATATCGTGTAGCGCACGGCTGATGTGTGGTAATTCCCCATTCGGGAACACATATTTATCCAGGAACTCACCGCCACCGTAGTTAGTATCCTTTTCGTCTGAATCGGTGGCGGTGATGCCATGATTCATGGCGATACCATCATCCTTCAGCAGGTCATGAATTTTTGCGAAGTACTTGGGCAGCTGTTTGCGCCCCACATGTTCAAACATACCTACACTGGTTACCCTGTCGAACTGCCCGCTAATTTCACGATAGTCTTGCAAACGGATTTCTATCTGGTCTGCCAGTCCGGCAGCTTTGACGCGCTCAGTCGCTAACGCATGCTGATTTTTGGATAGTGTAATTCCCACACAGCGCGCGCCAAATTTTTCTGCGGCGCGCAATACTAGTGCACCCCAACCACAGCCAATATCCAGCAATGTATCCCCAGGGCGTATTTGTATTTTGGTAAGAATATGGTCAATTTTCTTTAGCTGGGCAGTCTCGAGATCCTCGTTGCCATGCTCAAAATAGGCACATGAGTAAACCATATTACGATCCAGCCATTGCTGATAAAACTCATTCGACAAATCATAGTGAAATTGAATAGCTTTCAAATCAGCCTGTTTAGTGTGGGCAAAATAACTTGAAAAACGCTGCAGATTACTGGAGTGAGCAACCGTGCTACGCGCCAAAGTAAAGCCTAGGCTGATGATATCACTAATTTTTCCTTCAAAATCGACCTTGCCCTTCACGTAGGCCTCTCCCAGTTTGTCCATGCTGGAGGCAATGAGGTAAGGAATGGCTCCTTTGTCTTTTATATGGATGGTAACTAAAGGGGCAGCGAATTTACCGAGGTCGAAATGCTGACCGTCCCAGAGAACAAGCCGCACTTGAATATTCGCACGTTCCCTGATATTTGATGCCCAGTGAGTGAACTGTTTATGCAAGATCATCGCTACTCCAATCAAAGTTAATATCATTTGTAACGTCGGCTTTAAAGCCGGCGATACGCATGCATTTCAACGGCGCAGAGGTATGGAAGTGTGCCCGGTATAGCTCGTCTATGCCCCAATCTCACTTCCCGATTACTAACTACATCTTGAAAGAAAAGTGTATTCCACTCCATATGCAATTAAGCATAACCTTCTGGAGAGTATATTAATTATCCGCCTCGGCAAGGTCAAGCTGACTAGGGTTGCCTGCAGAAAAAGCCAAATAAAAAGCCCCGCGAGGGGCTTTTAGAGTTTCATGAATGGCTTATCTGAGAACGGTCTATTTATTATTAAAGAACGCAATGTTCATACAGCGGTCATTAACGAAGGTCAGTTCAGTCATTTTGTAGGTTTTCTTTGGCTCATACTCAACCAGATTGTTGTAATACCACATCTCTACATTAACTGGCTTTGATGTGTCCAATTGTTGTCCGACCACGCTTGCTGCATTAGAGGGTTTCACCGCCTGCTCTTTTTTCACAGGGACACCTAATTTTTCCACAACCACTTTACGCGACTTACCACTGAAGGCACGTAAAAATTCAACTTCGGTATAAGTGGTGGCTTTACCTTTTGCTGCTGGCTCAGCAAAAACTGGCGTTGCTGAAATGGCCAGCACTAATACTGCCATCAACATATAAATTGTTTTTCCGAGTTGCATAATGTTTCCTGTTTCGCATTAAGTGATGGGATTATCGCATTTTAGCGAGGCGCTGCAGCTAGTGAACTGCATCTATATTTAATTTCAGTCCGTCAAAGCCTACATAAACCGATGGTGGTAATTGCTGACTTAAGGCTTCAAACTCCAATTCATGGGTCATATGAATCATATAAGTCGCGCGCGCATTTATGCGACTCGCATACTCCAGACTTTGTTCCAAATTAATGTGTGTAGGATGCGGCTCATACCGCAAACAATCAAGCAGCAATATATCCAGTCCCTCAAGTAAAGCCAATGATGATTCTGGTATCGCGGATACATCCGTCAAATAAGCCATGTTGCCTATACGATAGCCCAGGATATCAATACGCCCATGTTTAACCAATATAGGCGTGATGGTGGTACCAAATAGCTGGAATTCACCTTCTATCTTATTGATACTTAAAACCGGCAGATCCCAGAAATTGCCGGGCTCGCGTAGCGTATATGCAAACTTGCTAGCGATATGCTCCATTGCATCCTGATTACCATACAGCGGAATTTGCTTGCGTTGCAACTGGCAAAACGCACGCAAGTCATCAATGCCATGTATGTGATCGGCATGCGTATGCGTATATAGCACCGCATCTACCCGCTGCAGATTTTCGCGTAGGGATTGCTGACGCAGATCCGGCCCCGTATCAATCAACAACACCTCTCCTCCAGGCAGTGTAAGCACTGCGGAACAGCGTGTTCGTTTGTTTTTGGGATTGGTTGATACACATGTCGCACAGCTGCATCCAACCGCGGGTGTGCCAGCACTGGAACCTACCCCGAGCAAAGTTAATTGCATGGCTGCGCCTGCTTGAAAAGCACAAAGAAGTTTTGCGTAGTGGCCGTTGCAACTTCTTCAACTGAAATACCACGCAATCTGGCGACCTCCTCTGCTACATATTTTACATAGGCAGGCTGATTGATCTTGCCGCGGAATGGTACTGGTGCAAGATAAGGTGAGTCTGTTTCGACAAGAATGCGGTCAAGTGGAATACTCTTGGCAACCTCTTTTAATGCCACCGTATTTTTGAAGGTAACAATACCGGAAAAGGAGATATAGAAACCCAGCTCTATCGCCTGCAAGGCAATCTCCAGGCTTTCGGTAAAGCAATGCATAACCCCGCCAACTAGTTGTGCATTTTCCTCACGCATAATGCGTATAGTGTCTTCAGCTGCTGCACGAGTATGGACAATCAGGGGCTTGCCAGCCTTAATGGCGGCACGTATATGCGTACGGAAGCGTTCGCGCTGCCATTCAAGATCGCCAGTCAGTCGAAAATAATCCAGCCCGGTCTCACCTATTGCAATCACTTTCGGATGCTGGGCCAGACGCACCAAGTCTCCCACAGTGAACGCATCCTCGTCTTCGTAATCTGGATGCACGCCCACCGAAGCGTAGATATTACTATGCGCCTCGGCTACAGCAAGCACTTCAGGGAATTTATTGAGCGTAACCGACACACACAGTGCGTGGCCGACCTGATGGTCCAGCATGGATTGCCTGACGGCGTCCATATTATTAGCCAGCTCGGGAAAATTAATATGGCAATGCGAATCGACCAGCATGTTGCTACTTTGCAAAAATAATGGGGAACAACAAAAAATTACATCGTGTGGGTTGGGCGTGCAGACTTCAGGGCACCGCCCAGCAAAGTCTCGATTTTATTACGGGCTTCAATACCGCCATCCTTCTCGCTGAACTGCACGCCTATGCCTTGCGGTCGATTACCTTGCGTAACCGGGGTAATCCAGACGACCTGTCCTACCACTTTAAGTTTTACCGGATCATCAACCAGACTCAGCAACATGAATACTTCATCGCCAATTTTGAAGCTTTTATTGGTGGGGATGAAAAGACCCCCGCCTTTAATGAAAGGCATATAGGACGCATATAGCGCAGCCTTCTCTTTAATTGCAAGAGATAGCACACCAGGCTTTGGTGCGCTGGTTGTTGTCGGGTCAATTGGACTAACTTGTGTATTCACGGCAGTGTGTGTATCTAGTCAGGTTTGCGTTGAAAACATTTGTGTATATTGGAGCAAAAGCCCTTCAAGCTGTAACTCATTATTTAATGGATGGCTGGCAGTTTTACGCGTCTCATCAAGTTTTCTCTGGAAATCCAGAAGCAAACCCAAGTCTACGCTTTTGGTCAAAGCTTGCAAAGCGCTTGTATGCTGACCGTGATAGCGTACTTCGCCCGTCAAACGACAGTTAATTAAATCGTAAATCCATTTCTGTAGGACATGTATCGCAGTCTCCATACCCGGCGCTACACATAATGGAGCTGCCAAAAAGGGGTCCAGCTTTGCACCACGCGACAACATTTGCCAGACCTCACTCAGTTGCTTGCCATTCCCCTCTGTATCATTTAACACGGATAATGGCGAACCACCTGCATAATCAAGGTACTGAACCGCATCTTTCACGCCTTGCTCATTCAACCACTGCAAGGCAATGTCCCTTGTCGGTACTGGCATATCTATCTTTTGACAGCGACTGATTATGGTCGGTATAAGGCGTTGCGGCTGATGCGATACTAGGATGAATATGACGTCAGGCGGCGGCTCTTCCAGCATTTTGAGCAGAGCGTTGGCCGAGGCGGCGTTAAGTGTCTCAGCCGGATGAATCAACGCGATGCGCAATCCGCCGCTACGGTGACTGGATAACTCCAGGAAACTCCCTAATTCACGTATTTGCACGACGGAAATCTGGCTTTTTTTGCCAGCTTTTGCTGTGGGCGCTGCCGGCACATCATCCTCGCTGCTTACAGTATCTTGTTCCGGCGTCAGCAACCGATAATCCGGATGATTATTCTGAGCAAACCAGCCACAACTTGGACATGCATCGCAAGCATATCCGGCTGTTGTTGGGGTTTGGCAAAGTAAGGATTTAGCGAGTTGCAAAGCAAAATCAAACTTGCCGACTCCCCTGCGTCCACGTAAAAGCAGCGCATGCGGCAAACGCCCGCGAGATTCAGCCAAGCGCTTCCACAAATCAAATTGCCATGGATATATATTCATATACTATATGATTATATTCATATAGATAAAACAGCCTCTTCAAGTGATTTTTTAACCAACTCCAGCGGCCTATTTGCATCAATCACGCAAAAACGTTGAGGGTTTTGTTGGGCACGCAATAGATAGGCAGCACGTATTCGACTAAAAAACTCATCATTTTCCCGTTCAAATTTATCCGGGCTACGCGTATTGGCCAGACGCCGAACACTTACCTCAACCGGCACATCAAATAACAAAGTAAGGTCCGGTTGCAAATCTCCTTGTACCCATTGTTCCAATGCCCGTATTTTATCGGCATTTACACCACGTCCACCGCATTGATAGGCATAGGTAGCATCAGTAAAACGATCTGACAGTATATAAGCACCGCGTGCCAATGCAGGCTCAATTACCTGAGCGATATGCTCACGACGTGCAGCAAACATCACTAGCGTTTCGGTCTCCGGATGCATGACTTGATGCAGCAATAACTCCCGCAAGCCTTCTCCCAGTTTTGTACCGCCTGGCTCACGAGTTGATACCACTTCAATCCCACGAGCTTCCAGAGCAGTAACAATATCTGGAATATGCGTACTTTTGCCCGCGCCATCCATACCCTCTAGCGTAATGAACTTGCCGCGCATTAGCGTCCCTTTTTTAATTGATATTGGACTACTGCCCGGTTGTGTTCAACTAGCGTTACCGAGAAGGCATGGCTTCCATCGCCCTTACCCACAAAATAAAGTGCACGCGTGGGCGTAGGATGCAATACGGCTTCAATGGCTGCAAGGCCAGGCATGGCGATTGGCGTAGGCGGCAAACCAGTACGGGTGTAGGTATTATAGGAAGTATCGTTTAGTAGATCCTGCTTGCGTAAGTTACCATCAAATTTCTCACCCAAACCGTAAATAACCGTTGGGTCAGTCTGCAAACGCATACCTATGCGTAAACGATTAAGAAATACGCCGGCAATCAACGGACGCTCGTTAGCTTTACCAGTCTCTTTCTCTACAATTGAAGCCATAATCAGCGCCTGGTAAGGCGAGTCGTAAGGCAACCCTGCTTCACGGCTTTGCCAGGCCTTGGCCAGCTTGGTTTGCATGGCCTGGTAGGCACGCTTGAGTATCTCCTGATCGCTCATGCCTTGGCTAAAAAAATAGCTGTCCGGGAAGAACAGCCCTTCCGGCGAGCTTTCTTGCGCACCAATATTATTCATTATTTGCTGCTCGGTATAAGCCATCGTTACATGCTTGATAGCCTCATTCCTGTTTAGTGCAGCGCGTATCTGCGCAAAAGTCCAGCCTTCAATGAAAGTGATGCTCGCCTGTGTAGTGCTGCCAGTGGTCAGGATGACGAATAAATCATAAGGCGTAATACCATCATTAACCAGATAGTTGCCGGCCTTAACCTCGCCTGCCTTACCAAAAATCCGTACCAGCAAAGCAAAGCTCCATGGTTCGCGCAGCACACCCTGCTCTACAAGTTGCAGCGACACGCTACGTAAGCTGCTGCCTGCTTTTAAGTCTATCTCCCGTGTTGGAGTGTCCAGCTTAATAGGCGTATTGGCGAAATACATCATCCAGGCGCTTAAAAGCAAAGCGCCCAGAATCGCTAAAATTATTACCTGTCGTAGTAGACGCATGTTATCCCTGCAATATATTACGTAATTGCACGGCCAGGTTCTGTTGCTGCCACTGTCGACCATTGAATGCCCTGACCTGCCATGCACCATACAGGCTATTGCAAGTAATTAGCTCATCAGCCTGCATCAATTCAGCCAGCGGCATTGATCTGACCTCAGGACGATAACCCAGGGTGGATGCAGCTTCCAGGATGCGCTGGCGCGTAACCCCGGCAACACCACATTTGTCCAGTTTTGGCGTAGCCAAGGTTTTATCGAATCGCGCAAACACGTTACTCATGGTGCATTCTATGGCATGCTCGTATTCATCGAGTAATAAACCATCTGCAATAGTACTGTCTGTCCATTCCATGCGTGCCATCACATTCTCAAGGCGATTCAAATGTTTGATGCCAGCTAATACAGGTTGATAAGGCAAGCGCAAGCGGCATAAATGGAGTTGCACACCCGCATTGAAATTTGCTTGGGGATAATCAGGAAAAGGCGTTTTAATCACTACCCGTGTCGGCTGCGCCAAAGATGGCATCGCATAACCGCGGGCACCTTCGCCCCGGGTAATGATGATCTTGGCAACAGCTTCCTCACGCGCCATAAACAGACATTCGATATCCGTCAATAAAAGTTCAGCGCCTGGGCAGACAATGCCTAATACATTGCAATCCTCAACCAGTTTGCTGTAATGCAAAGCCCATCTATCCGGTATGCCCTGATGCACTCGTAGAGTACGAAATACGCCATCTCCATAGGTAAATCCACGATCAATTGGAGACAACGTAGCTTCACTACGTCCATTAATCAGAAACTGTTGGGATGATGTCATTAATGCAGCTATGTACGTGGTTAATAAACTTACCAATTATCGTAAAGCATGTTGCATACGGCTAAAAGGCTTTATGTGTGGTAGTCCACATAAACTGTGGATAGTTTTGTGGATTAACAGCGAATAGTTTAGCTAACTCACGCTACCAATTAGCTTTTTTACAAAATGGTCATATTTTGCGCAAAGTTTTAATTGTTATTAATCATAAACTTATAAAATAGGCTGAGTAAACCGCCCCAAAAGCGCGCATCCTATTGCCACATACTGCAAACTGTGCATAAGGCGTGCCTCATAACACTTTCTGGCACGCTTTATTAAGGTGTCAAGGCTGATATATAACCAAGCTGCAAAAAATTAGACTATCCGGAACAACTGATATTGCTAGATTTTTCTAAAGACCAAACTTCCGTTTGTTCCGCCAAACCCAAAATTATTTTTGAGGGCAATATCAATTTTCATTTCACGCGCCGTATTGGCGCAGTAATCAAGATCACATTCCGGATCCTGATTAAAAATATTGATGGTCGGTGGTGAAATCTGATGATGTATTGAAAGTACCGTAAACACGGACTCCAAACCACCTGCGCCACCAAGTAAGTGCCCAGTCATGGACTTGGTAGAGTTAACCACCAGCTTGCTGGCATGGCCACCAAACGCAGCCTTAATTGCACTGGTTTCGTTGGCATCACCGAGTGGGGTAGATGTGCCATGAGCGTTGATGAATTGCACTTGATCCGGATTGACCCCGGCATTATTCAAGGCATTACGTATGGAGCGGCGAGGACCGTCCATATTAGGCGCGGTCATATGATAGGCATCAGCACTCATGCCATAACCCACCAATTCAGCGTAGATTTTGGCACCGCGCTTTTTGGCGGATTCATATTCTTCCAACACCATAACCCCAGCGCCTTCGCCGATGACAAAGCCGTCCCTATCCTTATCCCAAGGGCGACTAGCAGTCGCGGGGTCGTCATTACGGGTAGACAAAGCGCGAGCTGAAGCAAAGCCACCAACACTCAGCTCAGTAATCGCAGCCTCTGCGCCGCCAGCCACCATCACATCCGCATCACCATATTCAATCATGCGCGCTGCATCGCCTATCGAGTGCGTGCCAGTAGTACAGGCCGTCACAATCGCCACATTTGGTCCTTTAAAACCAAACATGATGGACAGGTTGCCAGAGATCATGTTGATAATGGTGCCGGGAATGAAAAACGGCGAAATCTTACGCGGACCACCTTCATCGTAGGTGTCGTTGGTTTCTTCAATCAGCCGTAAACCACCGATACCAGAACCGATAGAAACGCCAATACGTTCAGCGTTTTCTTCGGTGGCAACAATACCAGAGTCCTTGACGGCTTCAATTGCAGCCACCATACCGTATTGGATAAAGGTATCCATGCGTCGCGCTTCCTTGGCAGGAAGATACTGCGACACATCGAAGCCTTTAACCTCGCCCGCAATTTGAGAAGCAAAATTACTTGCATCAAACTTGGTGATTTTGGAAATGCCGGATTTACCGGCAATGAGGTCAGACCAGGACGCTTGCACACCAATACCTACCGGTGACACAGCGCCCAGGCCCGTAACAACTACCCTGCGTTTATGCATGCTGTGATTCTGAGTGCGTGCTTGGACAAAGCAACTCCAAGAAAAAATTAAAGAGAAGGGAAATTACTTAAGGTTTGCGCTGACGTAATCAATCGCTTGCTGAACGTTAGTAATTTTCTCGGCTTCTTCATCCGGAATTTCACAGTCAAATTCTTCCTCTAATGCCATTACAAGTTCTACGGTGTCGAGAGAATCGGCACCCAGATCGTCCACAAATGATGACTCATTTTTTACATCAGCCTCATTAGCACCCAGTTGCTCGGAAACGATCTTCTTAACGCGTTGTTCGATGTCAGACATCTAATATCCCTTTCAAGTGTTTTAGCTTACAAAAGCTCAGGCTATTCTAACAAAAGTCCTGAGGAATTCAAAAATCTGCGCAGCTTTTAATTGCTTGCGTTCAAGCCATATACATGCCGCCATTGATATGCAGCGTTTCACCACTAATATAACCAGCCGAAGGCAAAGCCAGAAATGCTACGGCTGCGGCAATATCTTCCACCTGGCCTAGACGTCCGAGTGGAATGTGTTGCAGCAGACCGTTACGTTGCTCCTCTGATAATGCACGCGTCATATCAGTATCAATAAAGCCAGGTGCAATGCAATTAACGGTAATACCACGGCTGCCTACTTCGCGTGCCAATGACTTTGTAAAACCCGTCATACCGGCCTTAGCCGCAGCGTAATTGGTTTGCCCCGCATTACCCATGTGCCCTACTACCGAAGAAATGCTGATAATCCGCCCTGCGCGAGCCTTCATCATAGGGCGTAGCACTGCCTGAGACATACGGTAAACCGATTTAAGGTTGGTGGATAACACATCATCCCAATCCTCGTCTTTCATACGCATGAGCAAAGTGTCACGAGTAATGCCGGCATTATTAACCAGGATGCTTACATCGCCAAACTGTTCTGTGATTACTTTAAGTGCTGCTTCAACTTGTGCCGCATTGTTTACATCCAGCGCCATACCCGCACCCTTAACGCCGGCCTGCTGCAGTGATTGTGTAATTTGTTCAGCGCCTGCAGCGGAGGTTGCGGTGCCAACCACGGTGGCGCCTAGCTTGCCTAATTCAAGTGCCACAGCTGCGCCTATTCCGCGGCTTGCGCCTGTGACTAATGCAACGCTGCCATTTAATGATTGTCCTTGAAGCATGACTTCCCCCTCTTGAATCTTAAACAAATATTTATTACGTATTAAATTGTGCTTGCGCTTCAGCGATCGCTTCCTGGCTTGTGAGCGCAATGCAAGGCAGTTCTGCCACTATACGCTTGGTAAGAGCTGTCAATACCTTACCGGGGCCGCATTCCGCACTGCTCGTTATACCTTGCGCATGCATAGATCGTACGGCTTCTACCCAGCGTACCGGACTATAGAGTTGACGCACCAGGGCATCTTTAATCTTTTCAGCATCAGTGTACGCAGCCACATCTGCGTTATGCAGCACAGCAACACGGCCAGCCTGCAAATTCACACTTTGCAAATAGGCACGCAATTCCTCAGCTGCTGGTTTCATGAGGGCGCAGTGGGCAGGAACACTTACTGGCAGCGACAAGGCACGCTTGGCACCTTTGGCCTTGGCGACTTCCATACCACGCTCCACAGCAGCCTTGTGGCCTGCAATCACGACTTGCCCAGGGGAGTTTAGATTTACTGCCTCAAGCACTTGGTCTTGCGCGGCTTCAGCACACACCGCCAGTACAATATCATCATCCAGTCCTAGAATTGCAGCCATCGCACCTACGCCTTCAGCGACTGCACCTTGCATGACTCCAGCACGGTAGCGCACCAATGGCAAAGCATCCTTGAATGCCAGCGCGTCTGCGGCGACCAGCGCAGTATATTCACCAAGGCTGTGCCCGGCCATTAAGCTAGGTTGTGCACCGTCCTGGGATTTCCAGGCACGCCAGACGGCTATGCCAGCCGTCAGCATCAACGGCTGGGTATTGACGGTCTGGTTAAGCGCTTCGTTGGGCTCGGTTGCCATGCGCCAGAAGTCTTCGCCGAGAATATCAGAGGCCTCAACAAAGGTATCGCGTATAACGGCAAGATCGCCAAAACCTTGCATCATGCCAACTGATTGCGAGCCTTGCCCGGGGAAAAAGAATGCGAATTTCATATAATTTTCTTGAGTATTTGAACGGCTTAGTATTTGAGCAATATGGAACCCCAGGTGAACCCACCACCAAAGGCTTCCATCAATATGGTCTCGCCGCGTTTTATACGGCCATCACGTACAGCGACATCCAAGGCAAGAGGAATAGATGCAGCAGAAGTATTACCATGTTTATCCACCGTAACAACCACGCGCTCCATGTCCATGCCCAGCTTTTTGGCGGTGGATTGCAGAATGCGAATATTGGCCTGATGGGGAACTAACCAATCAATATCTGACTTTTGCAAGCCATTGGCAGCCAGCGTTTCATCAACTATGGCATCCAGGGTATTGACCGCGACCTTAAACACCGGATTGCCTTCCATCACTATGGTGCTCCCGCCATCACGCTTGGAAACGCCGGAGGGTACATTCAGAAGATTGGTATAACTGCCATCAGCATGCAAATGGGAGGATAGAATGCCAAGCTCATCACTAGCCGTCATAATCACTGCACCAGCACCATCACCCCACAAGATGCAGTTGCTACGATCAGTCCAGTCGGTAATGCGCGACATGGTTTCCGCCCCCACCACCAGCGCGCATTTCGCCGCACCACTCTTGATAAAGCTGTCTGCCGTAGCCATTGCATACACAAAGCCGCTGCAAACGGCCTGAATATCAAACGCTGGGCAACCGGAAATACCAAGTTTATCCTGCATGAGGCAGGCTGTACTTGGGAAAACGCGATCAGGAGTTGTTGTTGCCACAATAATCAGATCGATGTCTTGCGCCTGTATCCCCGCGGCTTTAATCGCCTGACGAGCAGCCTGCGTGGACAAATCACTGGTAAATTCACCTTCTGCAGCTATATGGCGTTCACGAATACCCGTGCGAGTAAATATCCACTCGTCGGTTGTATCAACCATATGCTCAAGGTCAACATTGGTCAGAATTTTTTCAGGCAAATAGCTACCGGTGCCTGCTATACGGGAATACTTCATACAAAATCTCTCGAGGTAGCTTCTTTCACCATAGGTGGCGCAGCATGGGGTTGTATGTGTTCGATTTCCAACTGTTCGGTAATACGGCGCAAAACGCCGCTGCGCGATTCTTCAATAGCCTTATGAATAGCCTGCAGGAAAGAAAAACTATCTGCACCGCCGTGGCTTTTCACTACAATGCCACGCAGGCCTAAAAAGCTGGCGCCATTATAGCGGCGCGGATCCAGGCGACGCTTGAATGCCTTAAGCACCGGCATTGCTGCCAGCGCCATCACCTTGGTCAACCAATTGCGCTTAAACTCCTGCATCAAAAATCTGCTCATCATTTGAGCCAGGCCTTCGGAGGTTTTAAGCGCGACATTACCGACAAAACCATCACAAACAATTAAATCCGTGGTGCCTTTGTAGATATCATTGCCTTCGACGTTGCCATAGAAATTAAGGTGGCTGCCACGCAAGAGCTCGCCCGCCTGCTTCACCACCTCGTTACCCTTGATATCCTCAGAACCAATATTGAGCAAACCCACACTCGGTCGCTCCTTGTGCTCTACACAAGTAACCAACATGGCGCCCATGATGGCAAACTGTAGTAAATGCTCGGGGGTACAGTCGGCATTGGCACCTAAATCCAGTACATACACCATACCTTTTTGGCTGGGCAATGTAGCGGCAATGGCAGGGCGATCAATACCAGGAAGCATTTTCAGGACAAAACGGGCTGTGGCCATTAAGGCGCCGGTATTGCCAGCGCTCACGCAGGCATTGGCCTCGCCGCTTTTGACCAGATTGATAGCTACACGCATAGAAGAATCTTTTTTATTCTTCAATGCGCTTTGTGGTGACTCATCCATGGTTACAACTTCACTGGCATGACGAATGCGCAGGCGAGGCCCAACTGAAGTCTTATGAGCGGTTAATTCCGCCTCAATAACTTCGGTCAGGCCAACCAGAACGATGTTGATTTCACTGTTCTGCTTTAACGCTTCCAGCGCGGCGAGCACCGTGACATGAGGGCCGTGATCCCCCCCCATGGCGTCAATAGCAACGGTAATATCCATGCTTAAGATGGGATACTAAAAACAAAACGCCGACTCACTAAGAGCCGGCGCATTTGTTTTAATACTGAAATTATTCGTCTTTTGCCGGCTGCACTTTGCGGCCGCGATAGTAGCCACTTGGGCTTACGTGATGACGCAAATGGATTTCGCCTGTGGTTGGCTCTACAGCCAACGGCGGATTGGTCAGGAAGTCGTGTGAACGATGCATGCCACGCTTGGATGGTGACTTTTTATTTTGTTGAACGGCCATGATTTACTCCTTAAATCTATTTTAATTTTGGCTCTTGCCAGTTTTTAGCCCTTGCAAAGCTGCAAAAGGACCAGGTTTCTTTAATTCATTCAGCTTACCGCTTGCAGCGCACCGATTCTCAATATGCTTGGGTGCCAGCGGCAAAGCCAACAACACCTCGTCTTCAATCAATTCGATAACTTGCATCTGCGTTTCTGCAACCAGATAATCTTCATCGTCGTGATCATCGCTTTCGGGCTGAATCGCCTGCTCATTAGCAACAATAGTAAAACTAGAAGTTATATCCAGCTCAAACTCAAATGGTTCTAGACAACGCTGACAACTCAACTGGAGTGTGCCCTGCACATATAGCTGCAACCGGGGCTTTCCATCAGCACTAACACTGCCCATCAAACGACAATCCAAAGTGCCCTCGTCAGATGCTAAGGTTTCACGTAAACGCGAAAATTGCGAAAGCGCGATCATATCATGAATTTCAAGCGCTTTCCGCGCAAACTCAATGTTGTTAATGCTAAGGCCCTTATCAGCGCCGTGATTGGTTGATGCAGTCATAAGTGGCGCATGATATAATTTGTCGGTTTCGCTGTCAAAGTTCAGCACTCTCAAATCTTTTCAAATCAGGGTTAGCGCGTGATAAAAAAAATTCTCGTAGCCAATCGCGGTGAAATCGCGGTCCGCATAGTCCGCGCTTGTTCAGAAATGGGCATTAAGTCGGTTGCGCTCTATTCAGACGCGGACCGCCATGCTCTGCATGTGAAAAAAGCGGACGAAGCCTACAACATCGGCTCGGATCCGGTCAGTGGTTATCTCAACACACATAATATAGTCAATCTCGCGGTAGCTTCTGGTTGCGACGCCTTGCATCCAGGCTACGGTTTTCTTTCTGAAAATCCTGAATTGGCGGAAATTTGTGCTCGCCGCGGTATTAAGTTCATAGGCCCTGCTGCCAAAGTCATTCGCCAGATGGGCGACAAAATTCAGGCGCGCAATGCCATGATGGAGGCTGGTGTTCCTTGCATTCCCGGTAGCGAAGACAATCTGGAAAGTGTGGAAGAAGCGCGACTTCTTGCAAAAAAAATTGGTTACCCCGTCATGCTCAAGGCCACCAATGGCGGTGGTGGGCGTGGCATACGTCGCTGTAATGACGAAAAAGAATTACTCAGCAACTATGATCGTGTCATTTCCGAAGCCAGCAAAGCTTTTGGCAAGCCGGAAGTGTTTCTGGAAAAATGCGTGGTCAACCCACGTCATATTGAAGTGCAGATTTTGGGCGATAGCCACGGTAACGTGATACATCTGTTTGAGCGTGATTGCTCCATTCAACGCCGTAACCAGAAACTTATTGAAATTGCACCCTCCCCTCAGCTAAGCAAGGCGCAGCGTGAATATATTGGTAATCTGGGTGTAAAAGCTGCCAAGGCGGTCGGTTATGAGAATGCGGGCACCATAGAATTCTTACTTGATAAAGATAACAATTTCTATTTCATGGAAATGAATACACGTCTGCAAGTGGAGCATACAGTCACCGAATCCATTACCGGTATTGATATCGTACAGGAACAAATCCGCATAGCCGATGGCCTTAAATTGCAATACAAGCAGGCTGACGTACATTATCGTGGCTTTGCCATGGAATTCCGCATTAATGCGGAAGATCCCAAGAACGAGTTCCTGCCCAGTTTTGGTAAGATTACCCGCTATTACGCTCCAGGCGGCCCCGGCGTTCGCATGGATGCAGCCATGTACAGTGGTTATGTGATTCCACCCTATTATGATTCCATGTGCGCCAAACTCACAGTCTGGGCGCTAACCTGGGAAAGCGTGATAGCGCGTGGTCGTCGCGCTTTGGATGACATGGTAGTTTATGGTGTAAAAACTACGACTCCCTATTATCAGGAGATTCTCAAACATCCGGACTTTAGAAATGCCAAGTTTGATACAAGTTTTGTTGAATCACATCCGGAACTGATTAACTATGCAACAGAATTTCCACCTGAACTGATTGCTGCTGCTATTTCAGCCGCAATTGCAGCTCATGAAGGCATGTAAGTTTTTAAAATTTAATCGAATTAACCTAAACCGATAAGTTAAAAATATGGCAAAAGTATATGTTTCTGAACTAGTTTTAAGAGATGGGCACCAATCATTAATAGCGACGCGCATGCGTACGGATGATATGTTGCCTATCTGCTCGAAGCTTGACGCTATCGGTTTCTGGTCACTGGAAGCCTGGGGCGGCGCCACCTTTGATACCTGTGTGCGCTATCTGAAAGAGGACCCGTGGGAGCGCCTGAAAAAGCTGCGTAAAGCACTGCCTAACAGCCGTATTCAAATGTTGTTACGTGGGCAGAATCTGCTCGGCTACCGCCATTATTCGGATGATGTCGTACGTGCTTTTGTCAAGCAATCTGCTGATACGGGTGTTGATGTCTTTCGCATTTTTGACGCCATGAACGATATCCGTAATCTGCGGGTATCGATTGAAGCCGTTAAAAAAGTCGGTAAGCATGCCGAAGGTACGATTAGCTACACAACCAGCCCCGTACACAATATTGCATATTTCGTTAGCCTGGCTCAGGAAATGGAAGCCATGGGCTGCGATACCATTGCCATTAAAGACATGGCGGGATTGCTAGCACCGCAAATTACCAGCGACCTGGTCAAGACTTTACGTGCCGCAATCAAATTGCCGATTCATTTGCACAGCCACTCCACTTCCGGGCTGGCCAGCATGTGTATGCTGCGGGGTATTGAAAATGGCGCAACCATTGTTGATACCTGCAATTCCTCGTTCTCCGAGGGTGCAAGCCACCCGACAACGGAAAGTATTGTCGCGGCGCTGCAAGGTACCGAATTCGATACCGGCCTGAACCTGGAAGCATTGCAGGAAATCACCGCCTATTTCCGCGAGGTACGCAAAAAATACTGGCAATTTGAGAGTGATTTCACCGGCGTGGATACTCGCGTGCTGGTCAACCAAGTGCCGGGAGGCATGATATCCAATCTATCCAACCAGCTTAAGGAGCATGGCGCTCTGGATCGCATGGATGAGGTGCTGGCTGAAATTCCTCGCGTGCGCGAAGATTTGGGCTTTCCCCCATTAGTAACCCCAACATCACAAATTGTTGGCACACAGGCGGTGCTGAATGTGATGACTGGTGCACGTTACAAATCAGTCACCACCGAGGTTAAAAATTACCTGTTGGGTCATTATGGCAAGGCGCCTGGCACAGTAAATATTGATGTAAAAAATCTTGCTGTAGGCAACGCCGAGGTTATTACTTGCCGCCCGGCTGACCTACTGGAAGCCGAAATGGATAAGCTACGTTCGGACTCCGAAGGACTGGCCAAGAGCGAGGAAGACGTACTGACTTATGCCATGTTCCCGGACCTGGCTAAAACCTTTCTGCAAGAACGCAATGCCGGGACACTTAAGCCTGAGCCGCTTATGCAGAAAGAAGCCGCCTCCACTGGCGCGCCTCGCTATGCACCTAATGAGTTCAAGGTGACGCTGCATGGCGAAACCTTCCACATCAAACTCACTGGCAGCGGGCATCGCGGTGAAGAACAGCGCCCATTCTATGTGTCCGTGGATGGCATAGCAGAAGAAGTCGTCATTGAAACCTTGAACGAAATCGAAGTTTCTCGTGGCAAGGATAGCGATAAGAAAAAGACCAGCAATAATGGCAGCCTGGTTAATGGCCGTCCACGTCCGTCACACGAAGGCTGCGTGACTACCGCCATGCCTGGCAGCATAGTGGAGGTCAAGGTCAAGGCAGGCGACAAGGTTCATGCAGGTGATGCAGTGCTGATCATCGAAGCCATGAAAATGGAAAACGAAATCCAGGCACCCAAGAGCGGTATTGTGGTGGCTGTCCACGTTCAAAAAGGCGACAGCGTCACTCCTGACGAATCGCTGCTTGAAATTCAACCAGACTAAACCCTGTAAGGGCCGACAGTAAAAGCTGCCGGCTTTTTTATTTGTCATGAGTACGTTACAACTTATCCTCGCCTCTTCCTCCATCTATAGACGTGAGCTATTAGAGCGCCTGCAGCTTCCATTCAGCATAATTTCACCAGATGTTGACGAGACGCCTTTGCCTGGCGAGGTACCTGAAGACACCGCCTTGCGTCTCGCCCAGAAAAAGGCGCGCAAGGTTGGCCAAAGCCATCCGCGAGCGCTCATCATTGGCTGCGATCAAGTCGCCACGCTGGATGGCCTGCAACTGGGTAAACCGCTCATTCATGTCAATGCCGTCAAGCAGTTGCGCATGATGCGCGGACGTAGCGTCACCTTCCACAGCGCGCTGTGTCTTTACAACGCCAATACTGACCGCATGCAGGCTGAGGTCGTGCCCTATGTAGTGGCATTCCGTGATTTGAACGATGCTCAGATAGAAAACTACCTGCTCAAAGAGCAACCCTACCATTGTGCCGGTAGCGCCAAATCTGAGAGCCTGGGTATCGCGCTTGTTGCTGCCATGCAAGGTAACGATCCTAATGCATTGATAGGCTTACCTCTAATCACGCTTATCACTATGTTGCAAAACGAAGGCGTCAACGTAATATAGCGGGCAAGCGTTTCCTAGCGTCGTTTATCCCGGAGAATTTGCCCCATGTTCAAACGCCGCCTTATTACCTGCTGCACTCTTGCTACCCTTGCGACCTCCAGCTTCGCAGTCGCATCAGACGAAGTTCACAGCACCTTGCAAGATCAGCAGAATGTCGCTGTCACGATTTATAACGATAATCTGGCGCTGGTTAAAGACCAGCGCAAAATCAAGCTGAAGAGTGGTCTTAACAGTCTGGAGTTACGCGATGTCAGCGCACAAATACGTCCAGAAACCGCACTACTACGCAGCCTGACTTCTGTTAGCAGTCTCTCGGTGTTAGAACAAAATTTTGATTTCGATCTGCTCACTCCACAAAAGCTCCTGGAAAAATATGTAGGTAAAACCGTCAGTATTATCAGAATGAACCCTGTCAGCGGCATGGAAACTACAGAACAGGCACAGGTGCTTGCTGCTAATAACGGGGTTATACTCAAGATCGGCGATCACATAGAAACTGGGATTCCCGGGCGCATGGTTTACAGCGATGTGCCAGCCAATTTACGAGATAGGCCTACTTTGGTGGTTCAACTGCAAAACCAAGGTACTACTGAACAAAATGTAGAGCTAAGTTATCTCACTGGCGGCTTGGGCTGGAAAGCTGATTACGTTGCTGAATTAAACGCTAATGAAGACAAGCTCGATCTGTCAGGATGGGTGACGCTAACCAATACCAGTGGCACTAGTTATCGCAATGCCAAGTTACAATTAGTGGCTGGGGACGTCAACCGCGTTCATGCGCAACAGCCAGCAGCAATGGAAACCATGCGCGCCAAATCCATGGCTATGGCAGACGCTACACCTATGGCTGAAGAGTCGCTACTCGAATACCACCTCTACACATTAGACCGGCCGACTACCATTGCTGAAAGCCAAAGCAAGCAGGTAGCCCTGCTTTCAGCCAGTGGCGTGCCTACCCACAAGGAATTCGTCCTAAGTGGCGCTGATTACTATTACCAGTCCAGCTACGGCGAGCTTGGCCAGAAAATGAAAGTTGGTGTCTTTATTGAATTTGACAATAAAGACAGCGCCCACCTTGGCATGCCATTGCCCAAAGGCATTCTACGTGTCTACAAAAATGATAGCTCGGGCCATGCACAATTTGTTGGTGAAGATTCAATAGACCATACGCCCAAAAATGAAACCGTACACTTGAAACTAGGCGATGCGTTCGATGTAACAGCAGACAAAAAACAGACTGATTTCAAAAAACTGCCTAATCCAGCCAAAGGTAATAGCCTGTTTGAAAGCGCCTATGAAATTGTGCTGAAAAATGCCAAGAAGGAGCACGTGACTGTCACTGTGCAAGAGCCTATTCCTGCTGACTGGAAAATCATCAGCTCCAGCCACGCCGTCGAGAAGGCTTCCAGCGATACCGCTGTTTGGCACATCGATGTTCCAGCAGAAGGCAAGACAACACTGACTTATCGTGTGCAGGTGAAATATTGAGCACGGGTGTTTTATACCTGATTCCGGTAACTCTGGGCGACGACGTCATTGCCAAGGCTTTACCGCCTGATGTGGTCAGCATCGCACAGAAGCTGGATACTTTCATCGTTGAAAATGAGAAAACTGCGCGGCGGATGCTTGGGTTAATCAAAACGGCAAAACCCGTACGCGAATTAACTTTGCTGACGCTCAATGAACACAGTACTGAAAAAGAATTGCCAGCCCTGATTGCGCCTTTGTTGGCTGGTAAAGATGTTGGCTTGATGTCTGAAGCGGGGTGCCCGGGCATAGCCGATCCCGGTGCAAAATTAGCAGAACTGGCGCACCGCAAGGGAATCCGTGTCGTCCCCTTGGTTGGGCCCTCCTCCATTTTGCTTGCTTTGATGGCATCTGGCCTTAATGGACAGCGCTTTACTTTCTTGGGCTACCTGCCTAGCGAGAAAGCAGCACGGGTACAAAAACTGAAAGAAATTGAGAAGAAATCTCGAAGAAATTTCGAGACGCAGATTTTTATTGAAACGCCTTATCGCAATCAGCACATGCTGGAAGCCATACTGTCCGCATGCCATCCTGAAACCCGGCTGTGTGTAGCCTGCAATATCAGCATCGCAACCGAAAGCATCATCAGCAAGCCCATCAGCGCCTGGCGCTCCGTAGCACTGCCCGATCTGCACAAACAACCCTGCGTATTCTTGCTGCTGGCACCAAGCTAATCCCGACAAAAACGCTTCATACCCATCATGCTATGATGTACAAGTGTATCCTTGCAGAACAAGGCCAACATCATGTCCATCTCTGCCAGATGTTATTGTAAATATCGCGGCGTTAAGCAGCATCCTGAGCTTTTGCCTGGCTGGACAGGGCACCAACATTCATTTCAACGTCCATTAGCACGGCTGCTAAAACTCGCTCTGCTGATTGTCACGCTGGCTGCGCCCACCCAAGCTTTGGCGGCGCCCGTTATCGTGCTGCGGGTAGATGGCGCAATCGGTCCGGCAACTTCTGATTACATCCTTCGCGGGCTGGCCCTTGCCTCCAAAGACAACTCACAGCTGGTTGTGCTACAAATGGATACGCCCGGTGGGCTTGATACCTCCATGCGCGACATTATCAAGGCCATAGTCGCCTCGCCGGTACCTGTGGCAAGCTATGTTGCACCCAGTGGCGCGCGCGCCGCTAGCGCAGGAACCTATATCCTCTATGCCAGCCATATCGCCGCCATGGCGCCGGGCACCAATCTTGGCGCGGCCACGCCCGTACAGATTGGCGGTGCGCCAGAGCCAGCCAAGGTAAAAAAGCCAGCCTCCGCCAAGCCGAACAGAGCGACTGAAGAGCCTGATGAAACCAATCAGGACAGGCTGTCCAGAAAGCAAATAAGCGATGCGTCCGCATACATCCGCAGCCTGGCGCAACTGCGCGGACGCAATGTGGAGTGGGCTGAACGCGCGGTACGCGAAGCCGTCAGCCTATCCGCAAGTGAAGCGCTCGACCTCAAGGTAATTGACTATGTTGCTACAGACACAGCTGATCTGCTCCGGCAAATAAATGGAAAAACCGTCAAGCTAGCCACTGGTGAACGCGTCTTATCCACTGCGGGCGCTGCCATCATTGAATATGTGCCGGACTGGCGTACACGCCTGCTTGCCGTTATCACCAATCCGAGCATGGCGCTCATATTGATGATGGTCGGTATCTACGGCCTGTTTTTTGAATTCAGCAATCCTGGCCTTGGCGGCCCTGGCATTATAGGCACCATCTGCCTGCTGCTGGCTTTGTACGGACTCCAACTGCTACCAGTGAATTATGCCGGTCTGGCGCTGATTGTTCTGGGTGTCGGCCTGATGGTGGCAGAGGCTTATCTGGCCAGCTTCGGCGTCCTCGGAGTAGGTGGCATTGCAGCGTTTGTGATTGGCGCCATCATCTTAATTGATACCGACTTACCCACTTTTGGTGTCCCGCTATCGCTTATTCTGCTGGTTGCGGCAACCAGCGCCTTGATAATTGCTGTTATAGGTCACATGGCACTACGAGCGCGACAGCGCCCGGTAGTGAGTGGCGAGGCATATCTGATTAACAGCATAGGCGAGATACTGGAAGATATAGAGACTGAGGGCTGGGCACGCATCCATGGCGAGCAATGGCGGGTACGGTCTGTAAAGCCATTGCGGCGCGGCCAGCAGGTACGGGTAATGGCCCGGTCTGGCCTGATCCTGGAAGTAACCGCCATCAACGAGTAGATGAAAACGGGCGATGCTGGTTTAATCCAGGCGCAGCAGTTTCCTTACTGGGCCATAGCTGAGCCTGTGCACCGAGGATACGCCATGCTCTAAGAGCAGTGCTATATGCTGGGCTGTCGGATAGCCTTTATGCCTGGCAAAGTCGTATTGCGGATAAAGCGCATGCAAGCGGTACATTTCTTCATCACGTGCTGTTTTCGCCAGTATTGATGCAGCGGCTATCGCCTCTACTTTGCTATCACCTTTTACAATGGCTTGTGCCGGGATAGTAATTTTCGGACAATGCAGTCCATCGACCAATACTTGCTGCGGCACAACATTTAATCCTGCAATGGCACGTTTCATTGCTAGCAGGCTTGCCTGCAGGATATTGATCTGATCAATTTCCTGCACGCTACTACTTGCAATCGCCCATGCCAGTGCATGTTCTTTAATCTGGATGGTGAGGCTATTACGTTTTTTTTCGGAGAGGGTCTTTGAATCTGCCAACCCCTCAATGGGACATTGTGGATCGAGTATCACTGCAGCCGCATAGACAGCTCCCGCCAGCGGCCCCCGCCCGGCTTCATCAACACCACAGACTAATAATTTCCCTGGCATTTTTAAAGATAGGCCAGAATTACCTGTGCCGCTTTCTCTTCAGTATTTTGCCGCAAGCTTTCGTGTATACGCATAAATTCCGCGCGTATCTCATCCATCATTGCGCGATCACTTATCAGTTTAAGCGTGGCCTCAGCCAGTTTTTCGGGTGTAGCATCATGCTGCAACAGCTCCGGCACCACAAACCTTCCCGCCAATATATTAGGCAATCCGACATAGGGCAGGTAATTCATGCGCTTAAGCAATTGCCAGCTTAAAGCCGGCATACGGTAGGTGATCACCATAGGCCGCTTGATCAATGCGGCCTCCAGTGTAGCAGTGCCAGATGCCACAATGACTGCGTCAGCGGCTTCCATCGCCAGATGCGCATGACCAAACAGGATTTGTATAGGTAGCGCTGCTTCCGGATTTTCATTCGCCGCCTGCTCGTCATATATGGCCTGCTCGAAGATCACACGCGTTTCGCGCGTGATTAAAGGTACCAGAAACTGAATTTCTGGTTGTTCTTGTGTAATCAGCCTTGCTGCTTTTACGTACAAAGCAGCAAGTTGCTGCACTTCGCTCTGGCGGCTGCCCGGCAGCATGGCGACAATCAAATTGTCCGGCTTGAGTTTGAGATTCTCACGTGCTGTCTGCATATCTGGCTGCATGGGCAATATGTCTGCCAAGGGATGGCCAACATAGGTCACTGGCACCCCGGCCTGCTCATACAATGCCGGCTCAAACGGAAACAGTGCCAGCATATGCGAAACCGCACGCTGAACCTTGCCCATACGGCCCTTGCGCCACGCCCATATCGACGGACTAACATAATGTACCGTGCGTATGCCTTTGCGCTTGAGACTGCGCTCAAGGCCAAAATTAAAATCAGGTGCGTCTATGCCTATAAAGATATCGGGCGGATTTTGCAGGAAAAACCGTAGCAGCTGCCTGCGAATTTTCAACAGCCCAGGCAAATGCCGTAGTACTTCAATATAGCCCCGGACAGACAAACGTTCCATGGGAAACAGGGATTTTGCCCCCTCGCCTATCATCTTAGGTCCAGCAATACCGACAAATTCCAGATCTGGTCTGTGCTTTTTTAAAGCCCGAATAAGATGACTGCCAAGCAGGTCCCCGGAAGCTTCTCCGGCTACGATGCCAATCGTCGGCATATTAGCGAACGATACCGCGAGTTGAGGCGTTGAGAAATTCCAGCAAAATGCCCAGCTCTGGACAACTGGCTAGCTGCTGGTCCAGCTGTTGTTTGGCCTCTTCCAGTGTCAGACCATTGCGATAAAGCACTTTGTAAGCGCGTTTAACCTGCAGGATAGTCTCAGATGAAAACCCACGTCTCTTCAGGCCTTCAGAGTTGATGCCATGCGGTTTGGCGTCATATCCGGCTGCGGTCACATAGGGCGGAATATCCTTGAACACCACCGAGCCAACGGCTGTAATGACATGGGCGCCGATCTTGCAGAATTGATGTATCAAGGTGAATCCACCCAGAATAGCATAGTCCTGTACATCCACATGCCCTGCTAGCGAAGAGTTATTCGCAAAAATGGTACTGTTGCCAATCTGGCAATCATGGGCAATATGCACATAAGCCATGATCCAGTTATCATTGCCGATGCGCGTAGCGCCCTTGTCCTGCACTGTGCCTCGATTAAAGGTACAAAATTCACGTATGGTATTGTTATCCCCGATTTCCAGCGTTGTCGGCTCACCGTTATATTTTTTGTCTTGTGGGGCTTCGCCCAGGGATGAAAACTGGAATATCTGGTTATTTTTACCGATCGTGGTAGGCCCATTAATCACTACGTGGCTACCAACACGGGTACCGTCGGCAATACACACATCGGCACCAATCACGGAATAGGCAGCAACTTCCACGCTGGAGTCAAGTTCGGCCTTGGGATCAATAATGGCGGTAGGGTGAATTCTGGGTTGGGTCATGAGTGAGACGTCATCTTATTTAATAACTGCTGCAAGACACTCGAAGGCAATGTTTTCATTACTTTCGTTTAGTCAATGGCCTTGAGTATGCACATCATGTTTGCCTCTGCGACCACGACATCATCAACCAATGCCTGGCCCGAGTATTTCCAGATACCACGCAGCACCCGGTCAATTTTCACCTTGAGTATGAGCTGATCGCCTGGAGAAACCGGCTTTTTGAAGCGTGCATTGTCTATGCCGGCAAAATAATAGACCGAATCATCACTAGGCTTGGTTTCCATGGTCTTGAAAGACAGGATGGCAGCTGCCTGAGCCATGGCTTCCACAATCAATACACCAGGCATTACGGGATGATAAGGGAAATGACCAGGAAAGAATGGTTCATTCATGCTGACGTTTTTGACGGCAACAATTTCCTTACCCACATCCAGAGAAAGCACACGATCCACCAACATGAATGGGTAGCGATGCGGCAAGTGATTCAGTATCTCATGGATATCCATGCTCGTAATGGCTTTGTCTGTCATGGTTCTTCCTTAGTGTTCACCCTTGAATTTCCATCCATTAATGCTTATCAGTTATACCTGCTTGCGCTTTGAAGACACTGAGTTCATTTTCCAGTTGCTTCACACGCTCGGCCAAGCTCCCCAGGCGTCGTAGATTCGCTGCAGTTTTAAGCCAGTCTTCATGTGTCTGAAATGGCATTAAAGCAGTATAAGTATCTGCTTTAGTTAAAGAACGCGTAATCATGCTGCCGGGCGAAATGGTAACCCCATCAGCAATTTCCAGGTGTCCCAGTATCATTGCTGCACCACCAATCTTGCAATGCTTGCCCACGCGCGCACTACCGGCAATACCTACGCATCCCGCGATCACAGTATGCGCGCCGATACAGCAATTGTGGCCAATCTGAATCAGGTTATCGAGCTTCACACCCTCTTCAATCACGGTATCATCAAGTGCCCCGCGGTCTATGGTGGTGTTTGCTCCCACATCAACGTCATTTCCAATCACTACACGACCAACCTGCGGGATCTTAATCCAACGTCCATCATCTTCGGCATAACCAAAACCATCAGCACCAATCACACTGCCCGCAAATAATGTGCAGTTTTTTCCGATAATGCAGCCATGGTAAACCACGACATTGGCTTGCAAACGAGTGTTATCGCCTATGGTGACCTGATCGCCTATCACACATCCGGGGCCAATCACCACATTCTCACCAAGCTTAACATGACGTCCGATGACACAATTGGCAGCGACGGTACATGATACAGGTACCGCAGACGTATCATCCACGACCGCGCTCGCGTCTATACCTTTCACAAACTGTGTCACAGGATTTAGTAACTCGGAAACCTTGGCAAAATAGGCGTAAGGATTTTCCGTGACTATGTGGGGCAGGCCGGTGATGTCACGATTTTGATTACTTACAACTATCGCGCTGGCTTGCGTCGTGGCTAACAAAGAACGATATTTGGAGCCAGTCAGAAAGCTGATTTGGCCGGGTTGCGCACTAGAGAGAGAGGCCACGCGGGTGATGATGACGTCATTCGCACCAACCAACTCCCCTCCTAGTATGGTTACGATCTCCCGCAAGGAATAATGCGCACTCATCCGCTAAAGATCGCTTAATCTTGAATATTGAATATGCTTGTTTCTTAACTTACTTCTTACCCAGTGATTTCAACACTTTGTCAGTGATGTCGACTTTTTTACTGGCATAAGCCACGCCGCCATAAACGACCAAATCATAACCCTCTGCTTCGGAGACCGCGGTTACAGCCTTGTTGATCCTGTCCTGCAAGGAGCCCAACTCTTCATTCTTGCGCAGATTGACGTCTTCACGCAATTCGCGCTGCTTACGCTGGAACTCGATTTTAAGGTTGGAAGCATCGCGCTCTTTATTGCGGCGGTCATTCTCTGACATAGTCAGGCTATCTTTATCCAAAGAGGATTCCATATCCTTGATCTGTTTTTGTAGACGTTCCAGCTCCTGTGTTCTTGGGCTAAATTCCTTCTCTAGTTTTTTACCGCTTTCAGCTGTTTGCGGAGCTTCCTGCAAGATTTTATCTACCTGGACATACCCTACTTTCAGCTCCGCCGCACTCGCATTCATGGCCAAGGCAAAGACACTTGCCGCCAGCAGACTCTTCAACAGCTTATTCAATTGATTTCTCCTAATATACATATCAAATATATCTAAACACCAGGCTTTCAAACCTAGAATTGTGCCCCAAACTGGAATTGCAGGATTTGTGTTCTGTCACCGGACTGGGCATTCAATGCTTTTGCCGCAACCAGTTTAATTGGACCAAATGGCGAATACCAGCTTACACCAAGGCCCGTAGAATAGCGCAACTGCCCAAGGTCGATTGATTCATTATTGGCAAAAACGGTACCTGCATCAACAAAAGTACTAAGGCGCAATTGTGATGAATCCTTCATCCCGGGAATTGGAAAGTAGAGCTCAGCATTACCGAGCAGAAGCTTGGTGCCGCCAACCGCGAAAGTTTGTCCATTCACCAGATCGGTATCGCGTGGACCAATAGCACTGGTTTGAAAGCCTCGCACTGAGTTCACGCCGCCAACATAAAAATTCTTAAAGAAAGGGAAGTCTTTATTACCATAGGTGTCACCATATCCAGCTTCTCCATTCAAGCTGAAAGTAATATTCTTGGTGAGTTCCTTATACCAGGTATGTTTATAGTCCAACTTATAGTATTCCAGGTCCAGTCCTGGCAATCCGACTTCTACAGTAGCCCTTTGTAATACACCATTATTCGGGAATAACACGTTATCACGCGTATCGTGTGCCCATCCTAAGTTCAGTACCAAGCTGGTGTTGTCACAACCCGTGCTATTGCCGCAATATAACTGATAGCGTGTAGGACTAGACGCATTTAAATTAATTTGAGTGAAATCGAAGCCAAGACCCGCGCTGACCGAATCTCGCTCGTTCAAAGGTACGCCGAAACGAACGCCAGCGCCATAAGATGAGCTCGCATAGGAGCCAGTATTAAGATAAGAGGTATCCACATCACGGCGATAAACATCAAAACCACGGCTAATACCGTCTGGAGTAAAATATGGGTCGGTATAGGATAGCGAATAAACGGTATTCACCTTGCCGGTATTGACTTGCGCACTGACTCGATTGCCAGTACCCAGAAAATTGTTCTGATTGACTGTTACACCAAAGACCACACCTTCTGCGCTGGACAGGCCAGCACCAAACATGACGCTACCCGTGGATTTTTCCGTCACATTGACATTCAGGTCGACCTGGTCTGTAGTGCCGGGAACGGCAGGCGTTTCCACATTAACATCCGAGAAATACTGTAGCCGCTCCAGGCGCTGCTTGGAGCGGCTAATTTTATCTGCGCCGTACCAGGCCGATTCCAGCTGACGCATTTCCCTGCGCAACACTTCATCACGTGTTCGGGTGTTACCCGTCAGATTAATGCGACGCACATAAACGCGGCGGCCTGGGTCAACAAAGAAAGTAAATGCTACCGTGTGTTTTTCTTTATCTACTTCCGGCACAGCATTCACATTAGAAAAGGCGTAGCCATCGTTACCCAGACGGTCCCCAATGGCTTTGGTGGATTCACTAATCTTCTGGCGACTAAAGAATTCACCCGGCTGCACGGTAATGAGCTTGCGCACTTCGTCTTCAGGCAACAGCATTTCGCCCGCCAATTTAACGTCACTTACCGTGTATTTTTCACCCTCGGTGATGTTGACAGTAATATAGATGTCGCGCTTGTCTGGGGTGATGGAAACCTGCGTCGAATCAATATTAAATTCGAGATAACCCTGATTCATGTAGAACGAGCGTAAGGCCTCAAGATCAGCAGTTAATTTTTGCTTGGAATATTGATCGTTTTTATTCCACCAGGTCATCCAGCCTGGTGTGGTGAGCTTGAATTCTTCCAGCAATGTTTTCTGGTCAAATGCCTGATTGCCGACAATATTCATACTGCGAATTTTGGATATCGCACCTTCTTCAATATCGAAGCGCAGAGCAACCCGATTACGCTCCAGTGGGCTGACCGACGCTTTGACAGTAGCGCCATATTTGCCTTGAGCCAAGTATTGACGTTTGATTTCCTGCTCTGCCCTATCCAGCATGGAGCGGTCGAAGATCAACCCTTCAGCCAAGCCAATCTGCTTGAGGCCTTCTTTCATCTTGTCGCTGGGAAAAGATTTGTTTCCGCTGAAAGTAATCTGCGCAATGGCTGCACGCTCTTGCACCAGCACAACGAGCACGTCACCATCAGCCTCAATACGTACATCCTTGAAAAAGCCGGTGCCGTAAAGCGATTTAATGGCTTGCGTGGCTTTATCGTCATTCATGGTCTCGCCGACTTTGACCGGCAAGTAATTGAATACTGTTCCCGCCTCGGTACGCTGGATGCCTTCAACGCGAATATCTTTGACTACAAATGGCTCCATGGCCAGCGCTGATGATGCATACATGCCGAGAATCAGCAGTGGGATGTGCCTTAACTTCATTAATATCAGCCTGTTATAAGTCGAGTAAAATCGTTGTACAAAGCGCAGGCCATTAACAAACCCAGCAATGCCAGCCCTATGCGTTGACCAGCTTCCATGACCCGCTCGGAAACTGGACTCCCTTTAAAAATTTCAATCGTATAATACAACAAATGCCCGCCATCCAACACAGGGATAGGCAGCAGATTGAGCACGCCCAGACTGATGCTAACCAATGCCAGAAAGCTGAGGAATGACATCCAGCCGATATGCGCGCTTTGGCCAGCATAACTGGCGATAGTCACTGGGCCGCTTATGCCTTTCCACGAGGCTGCGCCTGTCAGCATATTACCCAGCATCTTCAGGCTGAGTATGGAGGTATCCCAGGTTTTGGCAGTGGCTTTGGACAAGGCAGTAACTGGCCCATACTTGATCTCGACCAGAAATTTTTCGAGCTCTGACTGATCCATTTTATAGGCAGCGCCAATACGGCCTACACGCTGACCATTTTCTGTAGTTGTCTCAGGCGTAATAGGCAAAGTAAGTTCTGCGCCCGCGCGCTGTATTCTTAAACTCAGGCGCTGCCCAGGGCTTTTGCGCACAATATTGACAAAATCTTCCCATTGCCCTACGGCGATTCCATTAACCTGAAGTATCTCATCTCCAGGCTTAAGCCCGGCTTGCTTTGCTGGGCTACCGTCAATAATTTCACCCACCTTGGACGGCATACTGGGCTGATATGGTTTCAAGCCCAGCTTGTCCAGCAAATCATGCTCAAAGTCATCTTTACCCAGGTTACCCACGGCCAACTGATGCAAATGTACTTCATCGCTACCACTAATCGCTTCTATATCGATCACTGGTGATTTAAGCGATTGCTCCAGCAATATCCAGCGCACGTCCTGCCAGGTGGCAACCGGCTTGCCCGCCACCCTCCGGATCAACTCACCTGATTTCATGCTGGCATGGGCCGCAGGCGTGCCTGCAGCAATCTCGCCCAATATAGGCTTCATGCCCATGACGCCGTGCATGAATAAAATCCAGTAGATGAAAATGGCGAGTAGCAGATTGGCAATCGGCCCGGCAGATACTATGGCAATGCGCTTCCAGACCGATTGGCGATTAAAGGCGCGTGGCAAGTCATGCTCATCCACAAGCGTGTCGGCTGGCGCCTCACGCTCATCCAGCATTTTGACGTAACCTCCCAATGGAAACGCGGCCACTACAAATTCTGTTTGATCTTTACCAAAACGTTTGCTGAATAGTGGCTTACCAAAGCCCAGAGAAAAACGTAATACTTTCACGCCGCACCAGCGAGCTATCTGGAAATGGCCGTACTCATGCACCGCTATGAGCACGCCCAAGGTAACGATAAACGCACCCAAGGTAAACATCAGTTTGACTGCATCCACTCAACAGCCGCCGCACGGGCGGCTACATCCGCAAAAACAACCTGCTCCAGCGTGTCAGCCGATTCGATATTGGCGTTAGCTAAGACTGATTCAATCATGCGCGGAATATCCATAAAGGTGATTTTTTGCTTAAGAAACGCATCAACGCCAATCTCGTTTGCCGCATTTAGCACTGCCGGTGCGGTGCCCCCGCATTTTAAAGCCTCAAATGCCAGTCTTAGACAAGGAAAGCGCGTTACGTCAGGAGCTTCAAAATCCAGCCGGGCTATCTTGAATAAATCCAGCGCGCTGACGCCGCTTTCCAGCCGATCCGGATAACCCAGAGCATAGGCAATCGGCGTGCGCATATCAGGATTCCCCAATTGCGCCAGCACCGAGCCGTCGACATATTCGACCATGGAATGAATCACACTTTGAGGATGCACAACGACATCAATCTGTTCTGGCGTGGCGTTAAACAACCAGTGCGCCTCGATGACTTCCAGGCCCTTATTCATCAAGGTTGCGGAATCAATGGTAATTTTTGGCCCCATAACCCAATTAGGATGATTGAGCGCTTGTTGCAGGGTTACTGCCTGCAACTCAGCTTCGCTTGCCTTACGGAATGGGCCTCCTGAAGCCGTCAGCAGAATCCGTTTAACACCTCCGTCTGCCAGACTGGAAAATTTCGGTGACGGCATCACCTGAAAAATGGCATTGTGTTCGCTATCAATCGGCAACAGGCTGGCACCGCCCTGCTCAACCGCCTGCATGAACAGACTGCCTGACATTACCAAAGTTTCTTTATTTGCCAGCAAAATACGCTTACCAGCCTGAGCCGCTGCCATGGCCGGCTTCAGACCAGCAGCTCCTACAATTGCCGCCATTACGGCATCAACTTCCGGATGCGAGGCCACCTTTTCCAGCGCAGTCATCCCACACAGAACTTCAGTAGCACTACCAGCCTTTAGCAGCTTTAGCCGTAACGCTTCTGCCGCATCAGCATCCAGCATCACGGCATAAACCGGTTCGAACTTCTTGCATAGTTCAAACAAGGCATCAATGCTGGAGTGTGCTGTGAGTGCATAAGCACGGAAACGCTCGGGGTGCCGTGCAACTACATCCAGGGTATGCAGGCCAATGGTACCGGTAGCGCCAAGGATGGTGACGTTCTGGCGCTTAAGCATGCGAAAAACTAAACATAATGAAACCAGGCTGTGTAATACAGTGGAAAATAAATAAAGAAAGCCGCCAAGGGTAAGCTGGAAGTAAGGCCATCAATCCGGTCAAGCACGCCGCCATGGCCGGGAAGCAGGCTACCACTATCCTTTACGCCGGCATGTCGTTTGATAAGAGACTCCAGCAGGTCGCCCATAATACTCAGTACCGTGACGCCCCACAGACCGAGAATCAACCAATAATCAAGCTCGAATACCAGGCATAAGGCCAGTCCATAAACACTCACCGCCAGCCACGCGCCCCAGACACCTTCCCAGGTCTTCCCTGGGCTGATCAAGGCAGCAAGCTTGCGCTTGCCAAAGCGTTTACCGACAAAATAAGCTGCAATATCGGCGATCCAGACTGCAACAATAATACCGAGCAAGAGCCATGGGCTAATTCGGCGCAAACTGATTAAAGCTAGCCACATAGGCAATATTACCAGCCAGCCAGCGACGGCCATCAGCACGACATTCTTGATGTTGCAGCGTGAAATCAGCCAGATAGGTGCCAGCAACAGCCAGAACAAAGTCGCCGCAAGGATGCCCCAAAACATGCCTTTTTGCTGAAAATAAGCCATCTCGACACTTGAGCCGAAAGCCAGTGCCAAGCCCGTAACGAGAGTAGCCAGCAAATAGAATATGCTTTGGCTGGTTGTGAATTTGGCCATCCCCACCCATTCCCAGATACCCACTGATATTGCAGCCAGCATGAGCAAAGACCAATAAATGTCCGGCAGCAGAAACAAGGCCGCAAGGAAAATAGGAACAAGTACGATTGCCGTCAGGAAGCGCGTTTTAAGCATGCTGGTTACTCGTTAATTGTTCACTGGTGCGGCCAAAACGGCGTTCGCGCTGCTGATAGGACTGAATGGCAAGATTAAAAGCGGCATGGTTGAAGTCTGGCCATAAGGTATCGGTAAAATAAAGTTCGCTATAGGCCAATTGCCACAGCAGGAAATTACTAATACGCTGCTCACCGCCTGTACGGATGAACAAATCAGGCTCAGGAGCGTAATGCATGGTGAGATAAGGCGCAATATCCCGTTCATCAAACTTGCCGGCAAGTTCAGGTTGCGCTTGTTGCATGCGATTCATGGCTTGCAGCAAATCCCAACGGCCACCGTAATTGGCAGCGATGGTCAAGGTGAGGCCGGTATTGGCCTGTGTGAGTTTTTCCGCAGCTTCAATCCGGGCACATAAAGCGACATCAAAACGTGATCGATCGCCTATCATGATCAAACGAATATTATTTTGATTAAGTTTGCTTACCTCTTGCCTGAGCGCATCCATGAACAGTCCCATCAGAAAGCTGACTTCTTCTGGTGGGCGGCGCCAGTTTTCACTACTAAAAGCAAAAATGGTGAGATATTCAACGCCCAGGCTTGCACATTGCTTAACCATATTACGCACAACTTCTACACCACGCTTATGGCCGGCAATTCTTGGTAGAAAGCGTTTTTTTGCCCAACGCCCATTGCCATCCATGATGATGGCTATATGGCGCGGGATGTTGCTAGTATTCGGAATGGACTTGGTGGAGCTAGTGAAAAGGGCCAATCCATGCTCCAGATGAATAAATGAAAGAAATTTGCAGCAAAGATGAAGCCTTAAACCGCCATCAGTTCGGCTTCTTTCACTTGTAGCATTTTATCGATTTCGGCGACATATTTATCGGTGAGCTTTTGAATTTCGTCTTGGGCACGGCGTTCATCATCCTCACTGATTGCTTTGTCTTTAATCAGCTTCTTCAGCGCATCATTCGCGTCACGACGTACATTGCGTACCGCCACTTTGGCATCTTCGCCTTCCGTTTTAACGACTTTAATCAGTTCCTTACGGCGCTCTTCCGTGAGCATAGGCATGGGAACCCGAATAACATCGCCATTGGTGGCAGGGTTTAGACCCAAATCGCTGTCGCGAATGGCTTTCTCTACCTTGGCAACCATGTTTTTTTCGTACGGTTGCACGTTGATGGTGCGGGCATCGCCAAGGTTTACATTAGCAACCTGGTTGACCGCAACCATGGAACCATAGTACTCCACCATTACATGATCTAACAGACCAACATGCGCACGCCCTGTGCGGACTTTCCCCAAATCACTTCTCAGCGCTTCCTGCGACTTTTGCATTTTTTGTTCAGCGTTTTTTTTCACGTCATTGAGCATGATTCTCTCCTGGCAAGTTTCTCAGCAATTTTGGGTGGTTATTATTCATGGAAGTACATGCGTGCCTTCGTCTTCACCCATCACAACTCGTTTAAGCGCACCCTGCTTGAAAATACTGAAAACACATATGGGCAGTTTCTGGTCGCGGCACAGCGTGAGTGCTGTGGCATCCATCACTTTGAGGTTTTTAACAATAGCCTCGTCAAAACTGATGGTTTTGTAGCGCATCGCCTCGGGATGGGTTTTGGGATCATCCGTGTACACACCATCCACCTTGGTGGCCTTGAGTACGATTTCTGCATTCATTTCCATACCGCGCAGTGCCGCTGCGGTATCCGTGGTGAAAAACGGATTGCCGGTACCTGCGCCAAAAATCACCACACGACCTTCTTCCAGATAGCGTATGGCTTTGCCGCGAATGTAAGGTTCAACGACCTGCTCAATATTGAGTGCCGACTGAACACGGCTGACCAGCCCAACATGACGCATGGCATCTTGCAGTGCCAGCGCATTCATAACCGTTGCCAGCATGCCCATATAATCAGCTGTAGCGCGATCCATACCTTCAGCAGCCGGTGCTACACCACGAAAAATATTACCACCGCCAATCACTACTGCCACCTGCACACCAAAATCAACTACCTCCTTAATCTCCCCCACAATACGGGAGATAGTAGCTCGATTAATGCCATAACTATCATCACCCATCAGGGCTTCGCCAGATAATTTCAGCAAAATACGTTTGTAGGCCGGAGTGCTAGATAAGGCAGTCATGTGGCTCCTAATTTAATCATAAAAAACGTGGATTACATGCTTATGCGCAACCCACGTTCTTAATCGGTTTGTCACTGTAACTAAAGTGACAATTAGCTTTACAGCTTGGCAGCGGCTGCCACTTCAGCAGCAAAATCGGTGACTACCTTCTCAATGCCTTCGCCCACTACATACATGGTGAACGAGGCAATGCTAGCACCCTTGGATTTAAGCAATTGTTCAATTGTTTGCTTGTCATCCTTAACAAAAGGCTGGTTCAGCAACGTTACTTCTTTCAGGAACTTCTGCACGGTGCCGTCAGCAATTTTTTCCAGCATGGCTTCCGGTTTGCCGGCTTCCTTAGCCTTTTCAATCGCCACACGACGTTCAGCCTCGATCAGTTCGGGCTCTACACCGCTTACGTCCAGTGACTTAGGCTTGGCAGCAGCGATGTGCATGGCAATATCCTTACCCAGCGCTTCGTCACCACCAACCACATCAACCAGTACGCCGATCTTGCCGCCATGTACATAGCTAGCGAGCTTACCTTGAGCGGCAACGCGCAAAAAGCGACGTACGCTGATGTTTTCGCCAATTTTTCCGACTAACTGGGTACGCACGTCTTCAACCGTGCCATCACCCAGCTTCAGGGTAGATGCTGCAGCAACATCTGCTGGATTTTCATTGGCAATCGTGATTGCCAGATTACGTGTAAATGTAAGGAACTCATCATTTCTGGCGCAAAAATCGGTTTCAGAATTCACTTCAACCATGGCGCCGGATTTCCCATCCGTGCTAATGCTAATACCAACTGTACCTTCGGCAGCAACACGGCCTGCAGCCTTGCTTGCCTTGTTGCCAAAACGTACGCGCAAGATCTCTTCAGCGCGCGCCATATCGCCAGCAGCTTCGGTTAATGCTTTCTTACAATCCATCATTGGCGCATCAGTGCGCTCGCGCAGTTCTTTCACCATGCCTGCGGTAATTTCGGCCATTTTCAACTCCTTAAACTTTTAACTCAATCAAGCCAGCTGCATTACCAGCTTGTCTAAAAAACAGGTATAAAAAAAGGGGCTCGCGCCCCTTTTGTCAGGGTTTTACTCTGCCGCGTTATCTTCAACTTCGACAAATTCTTCCTCAGATGCCGACTTTACGATTTCCGTGAGAGTCTGGCTACGGCCTTCCAGTACTGCATCAGCAATGCCACGGGCATACAGGCGAATGGCACGGCTGGAATCATCATTCCCAGGAATGACGTAAGCCACGCCATCGGGTGAATTATTGGTATCGACCACACCGACCACCGGGATGCCAAGCTTGGCAGCTTCGGTAATAGCACCACTTTCATGACCTACATCGATAATAAAAATCGCGTCTGGCAAGCCACCCATTTCCTTAATACCACCGATGGAACGCTCAAGCTTTTCAACTTCGCGCTTGTAACCCAGGGCTTCTTTTTTGCCGAATTTTTCCAGCCTGCCATCCAGCATCATGGCTTCGTAGTCATTCAGGCGCTTGATGGACTGCTTTACCGTCTTGAAGTTGGTCAGCATGCCACCGAGCCAGCGGTGGTTAACATAGGCGCAGTTCGCGCGCTGAGCTTCTTCCTTAACGATATCGCGCGCTTGGCGCTTGGTACCGACAAACATGATACGACCCTTGTTTGCCGCCAGCTGACGCACATACTTCAATGCATCTTCAAACAGCGGCAGGGTTTTTTCCAGGTTGACGATATGAATCTTGTTGCGGTCGCCGAAAATATACGGCGCCATTTTGGGGTTCCAGTAACGCGTTTGATGGCCGAAGTGAACCCCGGCTTCCAGCATTTGACGCATAGTAACGGACATAATAGTCTCCAGTAAGGGTTATAGCTCACATGTACCCAACAACATCCGAACTAGCCGGACACCCTGTACGGGGCACATGCTCTAATTTAAAACTACAGATCCCCGATTAGCTTTTCGCTTCCTGCTAAACGGGCGCCGTATGTTACCATAAGCAACTGTTTGGATTCAAGGAAAACTAAGCTTCAGAGAGGGGTTTTGATGACGCAAAACATCTATTTTCCTTAATCAAAATGCCCCAAGGCTCTCATACATAATTATGGCAATCTCTATTAAAAACGAATTAGATATCGAAAAAATGCGCGTCGCAGGCAAGCTTGCCTCCGAAGTGCTGGATTTTATCACCCCTTACATCAAGCCCGGCGTGACGACTGAAAAACTCGACCAGCTGTGCCACGATTACATGGTCAATGTGCAAAAGACCATCCCGGCACCCCTTAACTATGCCCCCGGCGGTCATACACCTTATCCCAAATCCATCTGCACCTCGGTCAATCACCAGATTTGCCATGGCGTACCAGGTGAAAAGGTGCTTAAAAATGGCGATATCGTTAACCTTGACATCACGGTTATCAAGGATGGCTATCATGGCGATACCAGCCGCATGTTTTATGTGGACGAGCCTTCCATCCAAGCCAAACGCCTATGCGAAATCACCTACGACTGCATGTGGCTTGGCATCGCCCAGGTAAGAGCGGGCGCGACGCTGGGCGATGTGGGGCATGCCATTCAAGTTTATGCAGAAAAAAATGGCTACAGCGTAGTGCGTGAATTCTGCGGCCATGGCATCGGCAAAAAATTCCATGAAGACCCGCAGGTGTTGCATTACGGCAGACCAGGCACCGGCCTGAAATTACAGGTCGGCATGATATTCACTATAGAACCCATGATTAACGCAGGCAAACGTGACATCAAGCAACTGGGCGATGGCTGGACTATCGTCACCAAGGATCACAGCCTCTCCGCACAGTGGGAACATACGATACTGGTCACCGAAAGTGGGTACGAAGTATTGACTGTATCAGCTGGCACTCCGCCCCCGCCCACTTTTATCTGAATCAGTATGGATTTGCGCCAACGCCAGAACGAGACAGATAGTCTTGCCAAGGCTTGCCGCGCCCGTCTGCAGCAGCAGGCTGAATTGCGTGCTGCATTTGAGAAAAACTCGAATACCAGCACACTACTGCGCAAACATTGCCGCCTGGTCGATCATCTGTTGCGGGAGTTATGGCAGCAATCGGAGCTGACTAAAGACGTTTGCCTGATTGCCGTTGGTGGTTATGGGCGTGGTGAGCTTTTTCCGTATTCTGATGTAGACCTGCTCATACTCCTGCCTGAACACACAGATGGCACTACAAATTTTCGCATTGAATTACTCATCGGCGTGTTTTGGGATATTGGCTTGGCCGTCGGTCACAGTGTGCGTAATTTAAACGAATGTGTGGATGAAGCCCAAAAGGATGTCACGGTACAAACCAATTTGCTGGAAGCCCGCCTGCTGATTGGAAATAAACCGCTTTATCACGACTTCAAACAGCAAATTGAATCTCTCATGGATGTGTCTGCATTCTATGAAGCCAAAATGCGGGAGCAGGAACAGCGTCATGCGCGGTTTAACGATACTGCTTACAATCTGGAACCCAATGTTAAGGAAAGTCCGGGCGGTCTACGCGATTTGCAAAATGTATTGTGGATCGCACGCAGCTTGGGCATCGGTAGCAACTGGAATGCTTTAGTCAGACAAAAGCTGATTAGCAGCCTGGAAGCGCGTCAAATACGCCGCCACGAGCTCCATCTGCAAATGCTGCGCACACGCTTGCACTATCTGGCCAATCGCCGTGAAGATCGGCTGCTATTTGACTTTCAGAATGATCTGGCACGTGAGCTAGGTTATACCACTGGCAGACGTCGGCGTGCCAGCGAGCAACTCATGCACAGCTATTATCACAGTGCCAAATTTGTCAGCCTGATGAATGAAATTCTGCTGCACCTGCTACGAGAGCGCATCCATCCAGAACTGCACGCAGTGGTGCAAATCAATACGCGATTTGAAGCACAAAATAATCTGCTGATTGCAAAATGCTCTACGCTGCTTCAGCGCAAGCCCTCTTCTATCCTGGAAAGTTTTTTACTGCTGGAACAGCATCCGGGGCTTAATGGCATGAGCGCGAACCTGCTGCGCACACTACATCGGGTAAAAAACCTGGTAAATCGAGAGTTTCGCAATAATCCTGAAAATAAGACGCTATTCCTGGAAATTCTGCGCCAGCCTACAGGCGTGTCCAAGGCACTAGATCTCATGAACCGTTACGGTATCCTCGGCAGGTATATCCCAGCCTTTGGCCGCATCATTGGGCAAATGCAGCATGATCTCCTTCACGTTTATACTGTGGATGAGCACATTTTGAACGTAGTACGTAATTTACGCCGCTTTTCCGTGCCCAAATGCACACATGAATTCCCCTTATGCAGCGAACTGTTTCTTGATTTTGATACACCCTACCTGCTCTATCTTGCCGCACTATTTCACGATATTGCCAAAGGCCGTGGCGGTGACCATTCGACGCTGGGGACAGCAGATGCACGTCGTTTCTGCAAAGCCCATGGATTACCCAGGGCAGATTCCGAACTGGTCGTGTGGCTAGTGCAAGCGCACCTCACCATGTCGAGCACGGCACAAAAATCTGATTTATCGGACCCGGTTGTTATCGAAAACTTTGCTCAATTTGTGGGTGACGAACGCCACCTGACTGCACTGTACCTATTGACCGTGGCGGATATACGCGGCACCAACCCTGCAATCTGGAATGCCTGGAAAGCCAAGTTACTGGAAAATCTATACCTTGCATCGCAGCGCTTGTTAAGGGGCACAAGCAACGATGCCAATACAGAATTGCTATCCCGCCAAAATCAGGCCAGCTACATATTGAGCCACTATGGCGTGGTGAAAAGCGCCTACCAGCCTTTATGGGACAAGCTGGGGCGCCTGTATTTCCTGCGTCATGAAAGCCAGGAAATCGCCTGGCATAGCCGCATGCTGCTGTCGCATCTCAATACTGAAGCACCTATCGTGCGGGCGCGCTTGAGCCCGGCTGGGGATGGGATTCAAGCCATGGTTTACACGCATGACCGCGACGATTTATTCGCACGTATTTGTGGTTTTTTTGAGCGCATAGGCTATTCAATTGCTGAAGCCAAGGTACACACCATACCCCATGGCTATGCCCTGGATAGTTTTCTGGTGATCGATAGCAGTGATAACTCCGTGAAATACCGGGATCTATTGAGTTACATCGAATATGAATTAACGCAAAAACTGTTAAGCACTGCCCCGCCAGAACCGCCACGAAAAGGCCGCTTGAGTCGCCAGGTGAAACATATGCCGATCAAGCCCAGCATCGCTATCTGGCAGGAAGCCAGTGGAGATAATCATATGCTGGAAATTGTTGCTGGTGATCGTCCTGGGCTACTCTCCCAGATTGCGCACACCTTCCTTCAGCATGGCGTGCACTTGCATACCGCAAAAATTAATACGCTGGGCAATCGCGCCGAAGACACCTTCCTGATTTCAGGCAAAGCCGGCAGCAAACTTGATGACAGGAATGTCAAAACACTTAAAGAAGACCTGCTCGCCCAGTTTTGACAAGCTGTTGCTTTAAGCGTGGCAGGGACTACGCATAAAACAAAAAAACCCGCCGACAGCGGGTTTTTTTGTTGAGTCCACGGGATAGTTCTATCCCATTAGCTCTAGCCGTGCTTGTAATGCTTACGCAATGGCTTAACAACTTCCCAGTTGGTGTCAAGGCCAGCAGGAAATACAACCAGATCGCCAGCAACGATACGTACTGGCTCGCCACCTTTAGGCGTTACTACAATTTCGCCCGCCAACAGATAAGCGGTTTCTTTCATGTCGAAATCCAATGGGAACTTGGAAACTTCCTTTTCCCAGATTGACCAGCTAGCAACACCTAATTGCTTTAGTTTCTCTTCGCTTGGGTTGTGCTCAACTACGATTTGGCTCATTTTAAATCCTTTAAAGTAACAAACAGACGTCTTAAGTGACTGTTAAACTTAGTATTTAGGGGAAAGCAAGATTTGGCGGAAGCGGTGAGATTCGAACTCACGAAGGGCGTGAACCCTCGACAGTTTTCAAGACTGTTGCCTTCAACCACTCGGCCACGCTTCCAAGGGGCAGAATTCTAACACAGCTTCAATCGTCTTGCATTTCAATGCCGGGAAATAGCACATCGGTGAAACCGAATTGCGCAAGGTCTCGAATGCGCATGGGATACAGGATGCCGTCCAGGTGATCATATTCATGCTGCACCACGCGGGCGTGAAAGCCGCTCACCATGCGGTCCATAGGCTTGCCATACTGGTCAAACCCGGCGTAGTGCAAGCGCGAATAGCGTGGTACTACACCGCGCATGCCGGGCACAGATAGACAGCCTTCCCAGCCATCCTCCATTTGCTCACCTATAGGGGTTAACGTCGGATTGATGAGAACCGTATAAGCCACTTCTTCAGCATCGGGATAACGCGGGTTCTTGTCCACACCAAAAATCACTACGCGCTGGCTTATACCTATCTGTGGCGCTGCAATACCAGCGCCATCCATGTGGCGCATGGTATCTTCCATATCGCGAATCAGCGCATGCAGTTCTGGCGTATCAAAACGTTCTACTGGGGTTGCCTTTTGCAGCAGCACCGGATCGCCCATGCGCAAGACTGGCCTAATTGGCATGAATAATCACCACCTGTTCAATAATATTACGTACTCGTTGCATCGTCTCATTAAGGACTGCGCTAATTTCCTCGTATCTAATGCCATGCAGGCTATTGCCACGTCCAGCCGCGTGGTTGGCAACCGGGCAAATCGCGGCATAGCTTATTTCCAGTTCACGCGCCAATGCAGCTTCTGGCATGCCCGTCATACCCACCATGGTTGCGCCATCACGCTCCAGCCGATTAATCTCTGCCGCAGTCTCCAGTCGTGGGCCCTGTACAGCAGCATAGACACCGCCATCTATCAAAGATTCACCTACTCGTTCAGCGGCTTGCTTGCATAGGTCGCGCATGTTTTGACAATAAGGTTCAGTAAAATCAATGTGCTTTATTGTCTGATTTTCACCTTGAGGGAAGCTGTTTTTACGGCCTTGGGTGTAATCAATCAACTGGTCAGGCAAGGCAATTCTGCCCGGCGCCAGATCGGCATGTATGCCGCCCACCGTTGCAATCGCAACTATGTCACTCACACCTTCGGAATGTAGTGCCCATAAATTCGCCCGATAATTTACGGTATGGGGGGGAATGGTATGACCAGCACCATGGCGTGCCAGAAACACTACGGCATGCCCGCCAATCTCTCCAAACGTCAGCGGGCCGGAAGGCTCTCCGTATGGCGTGCGTATTAGCTGGCGATGAGTTATCTGAAGATTGGCTAACTGAGTGAGGCCTGTGCCGCCGATAATTCCAAGCATAAAATATCCAGTAGATGATAATTAGCTGGATTGTATCGCAAACATCATCCCCTTTGCCGCGAATGTGGGCGCGGCTGTAAGCTATTTTATGGCATACTTGGCCTACTCATGAATACGCAAAATTCCCAAACTATTACTAGCGCAAGCCTTGCGCTGGCACAGTCACATTACGAAAACTTTCCGGTGGCATCTGTGTTGCTACCCATGCGTTTGCGCAAACCCATCGGTCTGATTTATTCCTTTGCCAGACAAGCCGATGACTTTGCCGATGAAGGTAATTTAATGCCGGAGCAGCGCCTGGCTCTGCTGGATGGCTTCAAGCAAGAACTTGACCGCATACGCGCCAATACTGTGCCGCATACGCCGTTTTTCGTTACGCTGAAAGCAACAATACAAAACCATCAGCTTCCGCTGGAGCCGTTTTATGACCTGCTGGATGCATTCAGCCAGGATGTCGTGAAATCGCGCTATGAGAACTTCGGTGAGGTCATGGATTACTGTCGCCGCTCAGCCAACCCGATAGGCCGACTATTACTACATCTTTATGGCAAAGCCACACCACGTAATATCGGCTTATCAGACGCCATTTGCTCTTCCCTGCAAATCATTAATTTTTTACAGGATGTAGCCATTGATTACCGTAAAGACCGCATTTATTTTCCGCTGGATGAAATGCACAAATACAGGATAACCGAGCAGCAAATTGCCAATGCTGATACCAGTGGCCCCTGGCGCCTATTCATGGAATTCCAGCTTAACCGTGCTCGACGCTTATTGCAGGCGGGAGCGCCACTGGGCTTGGCATTGCCTGGACGCATAGGACTTGAGATGCGCACCATTATTGCCGGTGGCGAACGTATCCTGCACAAATTGCATAAATCACACGGTGATATATATAAACACCGGCCTGTAATAAAGCCATGGGATTGGGCATATATGCTCTACCGTGCAGTACGGGCAAAATGAGTCCAGCCAGATGAGCCCACAGCAATATTGCCAAGCCAAAGCAGCCGCCAGCGGCTCCAGCTTCTACTACAGCTTTCTCTTTCTACCCAAACCCAGACGTGAAGCCATTACCGCACTCTACGCCTTTTGCCGCGAAGTCGATGACATCGCCGATGAGTGCCACGATATTAATATCGCGCGCACCAAGCTTGCCTGGTGGCGTGCTGAGATTGCTAATCTCTATGCCAACACACCACAGCATCCGGTGACTAAAGCATTGGCATCCCCGATACGGAATTACGACCTGAATGCAGAACATTTCCAGGAAATCATAGATGGCATGGAGATGGATCTTGAGCAAAATCGCTATGTCGAATTCAAGCATTTGCAGCTTTACTGCTACCGGGTTGCCAGTGTGGTTGGCCTGTTGTCCGCCTCGATATTCGGTTTTAGCGATCACAAAACCCTGAAATATGCGCACGATCTGGGCTTGGCTTTTCAGCTCACCAACATCATCCGCGATGTCGGCGAAGATGCCCGCCGTGACCGCATTTACCTGCCATTGGATGAGCTTGCTCAATTTGGCGTGTCGGAAAATGACATTCTGCAAGGTCACGAGTCCGAGCAGGTGCGCAAGCTACTTGAATTCCAGATAGAGCGTGCAGAAACCTATTACGACCGCGCATTTAATGAATTGCCAAGTGAAGATCGTAAAGCCCAGCGCACAGGGCTGATCATGGCAGCAATCTACCGCACCCTGTTGCGTGAAATCAAGGCCGATGGCGCACAAAAAGTACTGAACGTCCATACTTCCCTTCCCCCTCTTCGCAAACTCTGGCTCGCCTGGACTACATGGCTTAGAAACTGATGGCTGTGCAATCAAAGCCCCGTATTGCCGTAATTGGTGGAGGATGTTCCGGGCTTGCAGCCGCAGCCAGGCTGGCCGAAGCGGGTATTGCTGCCACCCTGCTTGAGGCCAGCCCGCAATTAGGCGGACGCGCGCGCGGCCTCCAGTGGAAAGGCCAGCTGCTAGATAATGGCCAGCACATTCTCTTGGGCGCTTACAGCGAAACCTTGCGCTTGCTCAATCTCGCCGGCGTCGACCAGAACCTGGCACTGCTGCGCTTGCCGCTGCAGCTCAACATGCATGATCAATTCAGGTTAACCGCCCAAGGCGGTGTACCCGCCCCGCTCCACATTCTGCTGGGATTGCTGCGTGCAAAAGGATTATCCCTACGCGAACGCCTGGCAGCCATACGCCTGATGGCACGGATGAAGCTCACAGGTTTCACCTTGACGCAGGATGAAACGCTACAAAATCTGCTCGTGCGCAAAGCCCAGCCCGCCAGACTTATCAAGCTGCTGTGGGAACCGATATGCCTGGCCGCATTGAATACACCAGTGCAAAATGCCAGTGCTCAGGTTTTTTTAAATGTGCTGCGCGACAGCTTTACCAAAGCCAGGTCTGACAGCGACATGCTGCTGCCGCGCTGCGACCTCTCCACACTACTTGCAGAGCCGCTTGCGGCCTACATCAAAAGCCGAGGCGGCCATATTCAAACCAGTGCGCCGGTCGCTACATTACATCCCGTTAATAACGGATTTTTAGTGTGCACCGAGGATGGCGTGAGCGCTGAATTTACTCACGTCATCATGGCGGTATCGTCCTTCCGCTTGCCAGTCTTGCTCAGCCATCTACCCGAATTGGCTGAAATCGCCAATCTGAGTGCGCAATTCAAGTATCAACCGATATATACGATTTATCTGCAATATCCTGCCACCGTCAAATTGAACATGGCCATGACAGGCTTTGCTGAAGGCTATAGCCAGTGGGTATTTGATCGCGGCAGCTTATGCGGGCAGCACGGTCTGCTCGCGGTCGTTGTCAGCGCCGAGGGTCTTCATCAAAAGCTCACGCAGGAAAATTTGGCACTAGCCGTGGCTAAAGAGTTAGCCAGCGCTTTTCCACAACTGCCCGCACCTTTATGGCATAAGGTCATTGCGGAAAAACGTGCGACATTTACCTGCTCAGCCAATCTGCAAAGGCCTTTGCAGAAAACACCAGTACCTGATTTATATCTGGCTGGCGATTACACGACAGATGGTGACAGGACTAGCGCCTACCCCGCCACCATTGAAGGTGCAGTCAGAAGCGGCGTACAGTGTGCTGATCATGTTATTGCTCAACTTTCTGTCTAATTGCTGTCCAACTATTTGCCTCAAACACTAATACGAAAGTTTAAAAATGAACGTAGAACTTACCAATTTCCTGATTCACTGGGCCATCATGAGCTTGTCTTTATGGGTTGCCAGTTATTTATTCAAAGGCCTCACATTTACCACCCGCTCATCCCTGCTGATATCCGCACTGGTATTAGGTTTTGCCAATGCCGTACTGCGACCTATCCTGATTTTCCTCACGCTGCCGCTCACCCTGCTTACGCTTGGCCTGTTCCTGCTGGTGATTAATGCGCTGATCATCATGCTAGTCGCCGCATTGGTGAAGGGGTTCAAAGTATCAGGATTCTGGACGGCATTCTTTGTCAGTATCTTCATTGCTGCATTCGGTTTTTTTATCGAATTAATGTTGCCAGGCAGTCATCATCTCGTGCTACTACCCGCAGCCAATACCATTAGTGTATAAAGCACATGCTAGCCAGACGTTATCGTATTGAAGGCCAGGTACAAGGCGTTGGTTATCGCCAGGCCATGCAGTATGAAGCTGAAAGATTGGGCCTTACAGGTTGGGTGCGAAATCGTCATGACGACTCGGTAGAGGCCGTCGCTTATGGCAACGAGGCTGCGCTGGCACAATTTATTGCATGGGCCAGCCGTGGCCCCAGCCTGGCAAAAGTAACGCAGGTACGGGTCACCGAGGCTGTATGCCCCGAAAACCACAGCTTTGTTATTCTCGCGACAGAATAAGCATCCGCCCGCACAAGCCACAACGTGTAAAATGCTCGCACTTTTTGTATATGAGCCCCAGATGAATCACTACCATGTCCCGCCCAATCTTTTAAAAGACCGCGTCATACTCGTTACCGGTGCTGGCCAGGGCATAGGTAAAAGCGCCGCCCTCGCCTATGCTGCAAGCGGCGCCACCGTCATTCTGATCGGGCGCAAAGTTGCCAAGCTGGAAGAGGTCTATGATGCAATATCGGCGGCAGGTTATGCCGAGGCAGCAATCTTCCCGCTTGACCTGGAAACCGCCAGCGAACAGGATTTTGCCAATATGGCAGAGGGCATTTACCAGCAACTTGGCCGCTTGGACGGCATCCTGCACAATGCCGCACACTTTGATAATTTAAGCCCGCTGGAAATTCAGACCATGGCGCAATTCGAGCACATGATGCGCGTGAACCTCATTGCGCCATTTGCCTTGACCAAAGCCTGCCTGCCTCTGCTGCAGCGCGCGCCGGACGCCTCGGTGATTTTCACCTCAACTAGCGCTGGTCATCAGGCTGCCGCTTATTGGGGAGCACATGGCATATCCAAAAACGCGGTCGAACACATGGTCAAAACCTGGGCGCTGGAACTGGAACGTCACCTCAATATCCGCCTCAACACCGTGATCCCAGGGGCTGTGCAATGTCCACAACGCAAGAAATCCCACCCCGGGGAGGTGCACGGCAATTTGCCGCCAGCTGAAAGTATCATGCCGCTATATCAGTATTTAATGGGGCCAGACAGCCGTGGCATAAGCGGCAAAGCCTTTGAGATTTAGCTATTACGGAATTGATTTAAAGCCTGCTCTAGCCTGTCCACGCCGACCACCTCTATCCCCTTGATCGCATGTTTTGGTGCATTGGCTTTGGGCACAATCGCGCGAGTAAAACCCAGTTTAGCAGCCTCTTTCAAACGCTCCTGACCAAGCTGCACTGGCCGCACTTCCCCAGCCAGACCAACCTCACCAAACACTATAAGTTTATTATCCAGTGGTTTGTTTTTTAATGAGGAAACTATGGCAAGCAAAACAGCCAAATCCACTGCAGGCTCGGAGATTTTGACGCCGCCCACAGCATTTACGAAGACATCCTGATCAAAACAGGCAACCCCGGCATGGCGGTGCAACACGGCGAGCAGCATGGCCAGGCGGTTTTGCTCCAGGCCGACACACAGGCGTTTGGGGTTAGGCGCATGCGCTTCATCCACCAGGGCCTGCACCTCGACCAATAGCGGCCTGGTGCCTTCTTGCGTGACGGTAATGCACGACCCTGCAACCTGTTCCGCATGATGCGAAAGAAATAAGGCTGAAGGATTGCTGACCTCGCGCAAGCCCTTCTCCGTCATGGCGAACACACCCAGCTCATTCACCGCGCCAAAGCGGTTTTTGAATGCGCGCACCAGGCGGAAACTGGAATTAGGGTCACCCTCGAAATACAGCACCGTATCCACAATATGCTCCAGCACCCTGGGCCCGGCCAGCGTGCCTTCTTTAGTCACATGGCCGACCAGGACAACGGTAATGCCTAACTGTTTGGCCAGCCGGGTGAGTTGCGCCGAGCACTCGCGCACCTGTGCCACTGAGCCGGGGGCCGATTGCAGGGCCTCGGAATAGATGGTCTGGATGGAATCTATCACTGCAACATCGGGTTTATGGGTTTGTAGCGTAGAGAGAATTTTCTCAAGGTTGATTTCGGCCAATAACTCAATGGGGCTAGCGTCCAGCCCCAGCCTTTTAGCCCGCATGGCAATTTGCTGCGGCGACTCCTCACCACTTACGTAAACAGCGCTACGCTGTCCCCCAATATGGCACAGTGTTTGCAGCAGCAGCGTGGATTTACCGATACCGGGATCACCGCCTATCAATACCACCCCGCCGGGCACCAGACCACCGCCAAGCACGCGGTCAAACTCGGTAATGCCGGTGGCTTGGCGCGGTATTTCTGCGGCTTCGACCTCTGCCAGCTTTTGCAAACCCACGGTTTCCGCTAATGGCAAATAGCGATTATTTGCAGTGGTTTCAGCTATGGTTTCCACCAGCGTGTTCCAGGCCATGCAGCTTGGGCATTGTCCTTGCCATTTCGGCGCCTGGCCACCGCATTCTGTGCAGCTATAAACAGTTTTAGCCTTTGCCATTAGGCAACTACCTTTAGCGGTACGCGCGGGGCAACTGCGCAAAGTAATTCATAACCGACTGTTCCTGCTGCTTCCGCCACGGCATCTACTGACACCTGCTCGCCCCACAGCTCCACTGCGCTGCCGATAGTGGCTTGTGGAATATGAGTGATATCCGCGTACAGCATATCCATGGAAACCCGCCCCAAGGTTTGCGTGACTTGGCCAGCTACGGCGATAGGCGTGCCATTCGGCGCATGGCGGGGATAACCGTCGGCATAGCCACAAGCGACAATGCTCAGCCTGGTTTCGCGTGTGGCTGTGAACAGCTGTCCGTAGCCTGCGCTGTCGCCGGGCCGCAAGATTTGTACGGCGATGATTTTGCTGGAAAGCGTCATGGCTGGCTTGAGTCCAAAGCTTGATGCGGCAGTTCCGGCTGCGGGCGTTGCGCCGTAGAGCATAATTCCGGGCCGCACCCAGTCGGCATGGGTTTGTGGATAACGCAGGATGGCAGCCGAATTAGCCACAGACTTAGGATAATCCAACGCTGCGGTCGTCTGCTGGAACAAGGCGAATGGAGCTGCTACCCCTTGTGCCTCATCCGCCGTAGCAAAATGGGTCATTAGAGTGATACCGACGACGTTGGGGCAATCGGCCAGCCGTTGTCGAGCGCATGCGAAATCAGCAGGCACAAAGCCGAGTCGGTTCATGCCTGTGTTCATTTTGAGAAACACTGAAACAGGATGCGCCAGCTTGGCCTGTTCCAGCATGTCAATCTGCTGGAAGCAATGCACTACAAAGTTGATATTGTGCTGTGAGGCGCTTTGCAATTCATTCGCAGCGAACAGGCCTTCCAGCAGCAATAGCGTTTGGTCAAAACCGGCCTGACGCAGCGTAATTGCTTCATCTATGCCCAGTACTGCGAAACCATCCGCTGTCCGCAGCCCTTGTGCTACGTTTAACAGGCCATGTCCATAGCCGTTGGCCTTGATGACCGCCATTATCTTGGAATGCGGAGCGTGGGATTTGGCCACAGCCAGGTTATGGCGCAAAGCGTCGAGCTTAATAATCGCTTGAATCGGGCGCATGCTATAAATGCTTAATAAGCACCAGTCGAGGCGTGATTTTCAAAGCGCGTGTGTTCGCCGAGGAAAGTCAACCGTACGCGGCCAATCGGGCCGTTACGCTGCTTGGCGATAATGATTTCCGCTGTGCCTTTATCCGGGCTATCGGAGTTATAGACTTCGTCACGATAGATAAACAGAATCAAGTCGGCATCCTGCTCAATCGCGCCGGATTCGCGCAAATCGGACATGACCGGGCGTTTGTCTGGGCGTTGCTCCACACTTCGATTGAGCTGTGACAGTGCTACCACAGGCACATCCAGCTCTTTGGCCAACGCTTTTAATGATCGTGATATTTCAGAAATTTCAGTCGCGCGGTTCTCACCCTGGCGACCAGCAGGAGCAGACATCAATTGCAAGTAATCCACGACAATCAGGCCCAGCTTGCCGCATTGGCGGTGCAGGCGTCGGGCTCTCGCCCGCACGTCAAAAGAGCTCAAGCCAGCACCTTCATCAATGAATATGGGCGCATCATTGAGCCGGCCTAGTGCCGTGGTAAGCCGCACCCAGTCCTCATCCTCCAGCCGCCCCGTACGCATGCGATGCTGATCCAGACGACCAACCGAACCGATCATACGCATGGCAAGCTGTGTGGCCGCCATTTCCATGGAAAACACGGCAACCGGCAGCCCTGTATCCAAAGCTACATTTTCTGCAATATTCAGGGAAAATGCGGTTTTACCCATGGACGGCCGCCCTGCCACGATAACCAAATCCCCCGGCTGGAAACCGGAAGTCATGGAATCAAGATCGCTGAAACCGGTAGGGACGCCCGTTACATCGTTGGGATTATCACGCTGGAATAGCTGATCAATGCGGTCTGCGACTTGAGGCAGCAAGACCTTGATATCGACAAAGCCTTCCGAACTACGCTTGCCGCCCTCAGCAATCTGAAAAATCTTCGCTTCAGCTTCATCCAGCAATTGCTGGGCATCACGCCCCTGCGGACTATACGCGCTTTCAGCAATCCCCGAGCCGACTTCCACCAGCTTACGCATGATAGCGCGCTCACGTACGATCTCAGCATAGCGCCGGATATTTGCCGCCGTTGGGGTGTTTTGCGCCAGCGCGCCGAGGTAAGCAATGCCACCTACGCCGGAAAGCTCCGCACTGCTTTCCAATGACTCAGCTACTGTAACAATGTCAGCCGGTCTGTTGTGCTCTATGAGCTTGCCAATATGCGCAAAAATCAGGCGGTGGTCGTGTCGATAAAAGTCTGCCGAAGCCAGGATATCGGCAATTTTATCCAGGGCTTCGTTTTCGAGCAACAAACCACCGAGTACCGACTGCTCGGCCTCCACAGAATGTGGAGGAAGTTTAAGTGCCTCTAGAGAGTCGTCAGCCATGACGCATTATAACAAGCGCAACCGGGCTTGCGCTCTCAAACTTGGGCAAATAAAAAAGGCTGCCGAAGCAGCCCTTTTCGATGCCTTCAAACAGTAACCGGCTTAGCTTTCGCCCAATACGGAAACCGTGATATCAACTACTACATCATGGTGCAGTGCAATGCTAACTGCATGATCGCCTATGGTCTTCAGTGGGCCGCTTGGCATGCGAACTTCCGCCTTGACCACTTCAAAACCCTGAGCGCTCAATGATTCAGCGATGTCGGCATTGGTAACAGAGCCAAACAGGCGGCCATCAACACCAGCTTTTTGCGCCACTTGCAGCATGAAGCCAGCTAGTTTTTCAGCACGGGCCTGAGCGGCCACCAGCAATACGGTTTGTTGTTTTTCCAGCTCAGCGCGGCGAGCAGCGAATTCAGCCTTGTTGGCTTCTGTAGCGCGCTTGGCCTTGCCTTGCGGGATCAGAAAATTACGGCCATAACCATCTTTAACTTTAACGACGTCGCCGAGGTTGCCCAGATTGACTACTTTTTCTAAAAGAATAATTTGCATGGCGAATCCCTTAGTGCTTATCGGTGTATGGCAACAGCGCGAGGAAACGAGCACGCTTCACGGCGGTGGTCAGTTGGCGCTGATAGCGCGCTTTGGTGCCGGTGATACGGGCTGGGATAATCTTGCCGTTTTCGTTAATGAAATCCTTCAGCAGATCTACATCCTTGTAATCCACTTCCTTGATGCCCTCTGCCGAAAAACGGCAGTAGCGGCGGCGTTTGAACATGTCACGTGCCATGGTAAAACCTCTCTAAATATTCAGATAATCTCTAATTGATTAATGTGCAATACCAGTTGTGTACTCTTGAGGCTGCGTTTGGCAAGAAATCCGGAGGCCTTCACTGACGTCCCCTCTTTAATGCCTTGAAATTTCTCTGCTAGACCGCTCATGGCGACTACAGGAACTTCACATTCAACCTTGCGCTTCATGCCTGCTTCGATTTGTTCAGACATATGCCGCAACACAAAACTCAACAACGGTATTCCTGCTGGAGTGTAGCGAAGCTCTGCCATTTGCACGACCTCGCCCTGCATGACTAAGCTGTTAGTCTCCAGCCGATTAAAGCTCACTTAAGCTGATGCTGCCTCAGCCACAACTGATGGTGCCGGTGCCGCATCTCTGCTCAGCACTGACTTGGACTTTTCTTCCTTCATCATGGGTGATGGCTCAACCACAGCAGCTTTGGTGCTCATGGTCAGATGACGCAATACGGCATCGTTAAACTTGAAAGCGTGCTCAAGCTCATCGAGTACAAATTGATTGCACTCGATATTCATCAGCACATAGTGGGCTTTGTGAATTTTTTGGATTGGGTAAGCCAGTTGACGACGGCCCCAGTCTTCCAGGCGATGAACCGTGCCGCCGTTGGTGTTAACCAGAGTGCGATAGCGCTCGATCATCGCGGGCACTTGCTCGCTTTGGTCCGGATGGACGATAAAGACTACTTCATAATGTCGCATGAATTCTCCTTGTGGATTAAAGCCTCCCGTATGCGAAACGGTAAGGCAAGGTGGAAAACCCATGATTTTAGTAAAAAGCGCTAAATAAATCAATCACTTTTGGCAGAAATCCCAATCAGGCTGATGCGTGCCCGATCAACACGTCGACCCGCTTGCGGAATTTCAAGGTCTGTCAGGAATGGGTCAGACCGCCTTCAGCCGCGAATTTGACGTAGAACACTGAAATATTCTCCACCTCAAGTAACGCCAGTAACTGTCCTATAGAGGCTTCGGCAGCAAAAAATTCGAGCACTACAGGCAGTTCGCCGGCCAGTTCAAAAAAGTGCTGCTCATGCAGGCGTCCATGGCGTCCGAATCCAGCTACAGCGCGCACTGCTGAGCCTCCAGGGATACCCATCACCTGCGCCTGCTGCAGAATCCATTCATACAACAGGTTACTGTGGTGCCGCGCACCCTCGGATACAAACAATTTCAGATAAATTCCCTGCATAGTCTAGCCTCGCAATAACTGTATGGTGAGTATACCCAGACCGGTCATGGCCAGCGAACCTAATACGTGCAGTAACAGATGTGTCGTCGCCCAGCCGTACTGCCCGCGTGCCAGCAGGGTCACAGCTTCGGCGGAAAAGGTGGAAAACGTAGTCAGTCCGCCCAGAAAGCCTGTTGTGACAAATAGGCGAACCTCTGGAGACAAGGTAGCCGACAGCGCAAACACCCCCATGGCCAGCCCCATCAGATAGCCGCCGGCTAGATTGGCTGCCAGCGTACCCAACGGCAACACTGGTAGAAATGAATTCAACAGCATACCCAGCACCCAGCGCAACCAGGCACCTATCGCCGCACCAACCCCGACCGCAACAAAACCGCTCGCACCCATTTCTCTATCCTTATGTCTTCATGCGCTATTTACTGGCTGATTCGCCTTGATTAGCGCGCTACTGGCCAGTATGATGGACTGCAAATATAGATTCAATGCCGTAGTTTGTCACGACACCGATAACGCCGCGCCATACATCCTCTAACTGATGACTAAAGAGCCCTAATAGTTTGCGTATCTTATTTGTTAGTTCAGAAGCATATCCCCTGATCAAAACAGGGGGGCTGGCCGATGTAAGCGGCTCGTTGCCGGCTGCGCTACGGGAGCTTGGCGCAGATGTCCGTCTCTTAATCCCGGGTTATTCGGCAGTATTAGCTAAACTGAAACACAGCCAGCCAGTTGCCTCGATTGTGCAGTTGCCAATTGTCGGTTCAGTAACCCTGATCATGGGGGAAATGCCTGACACTGGCGTGCCGGTGTTAGCCATCGATTGCCCCAGCCTTTATCAGCGTAGCGGCGGCCCTTATATTGATGCCAGCGGTCGTGACTGGGAAGACAATCCGTTACGTTTTGGCACGCTGTCTCGCGTTGCTGCCTTATTGAGCTGCAGCGGAAGCCCGCTTTCTGATTGGCTACCCGACATTGTCCATTGCAATGACTGGCAAAGCGGTTTAACCCCGGCGTTTATGCACTATATGGGGACCAGCCACACGGAAATGAGCCGCGCCAAATCCGTGATGTGTATCCACAATCTCATATTTCAGGGCTACTATCCAGCCGAATGGGTAAGCAGACTTGGTCTGCCTGCTGAAAGCTATCACATACATGGCGTGGAATACTACGGCCAGATGTCCTTTCTTAAAGCTGGCATTTATTTCGCGGATAGCATCACTACAGTCAGCCCTACCTATGCACATGAGATACAGACTGACGAGTATGGTTTTGGCATGCAAGGCTTGCTAACTAGCCGCGCACATGAAATTCACGGCATTCTGAACGGGATCGAGACCAATGAATGGGACCCTGCACGCGACCCGCATTTGGCAAAACCCTACGATATTGAACACCTTGCGGGTAAAAAATCCGTTAAAAAAGCCTTACAAACAAGATTAGGCTTGGCCACTGATGCTACTGCGCCCTTGCTGGGCGTAGTAAGTCGCTTAACCAGTCAAAAAGGCCTGGATATGTTGCTGACGATTGCAGAGCCACTTATGCAGCAGGGCTGTCAAATGGCAGTCCTGGGTGGCGGAGACGTTGAGCTGGAGGACGGATTCAAACAGCTGGCGCAGCGTTATCCGCTACAGGTTGGCGTGACCATAGGCTATAACGAGCCGCTGTCGCACCAAATCATGGCGGGCGCTGATATTTTTATTATGCCCTCACGCTTTGAGCCATGCGGCCTCAACCAGATGTATGGCTTACACTATGGCACTCCACCTGTTGTTACCAATACAGGCGGACTCGCTGATTCGGTGCAAGATACCAATACGGACAGTTTGCGTAACGGCACTGCCACAGGGTTTGTCATGCAACAACCGAATCAGCAGCAACTGCTGGCCAGCGTGCAACGCGCCCTGAATTATTACCATGAGCCTGAACTCTGGCACCAGATCCAACGCAATGGCATGCAGCGGGATTTGGGTTGGGATAAGAGTGCGCGCGCCTATCTGGATATATACACCAGCCTGATACAGGCTTAGATTCCACCTCTGCCTAAACGTACTGTTCCATTAAATGCTTATTAAAATCAGAGCTTTACTTCTCCATCTCCGCTGGTGCATATATCATACCCATTTTTTGTCCGGATTCTAAATTCCCCGGTTAATCCAGCTTGATAAAGTGTTCGCGGTAATACTTGAGCTCATCAATAGATTCATAAATATCCGCAAGCGCCTCGTGCTTGCTGGCTTTCTTAAAACCTGAATAAACTACAGGCTTCCAGCGTCGGGCCAACTCTTTAAATACGCTCACATCCAGATTGCGGTAATGAAAGTAAGTCTCCAAATCTGGCATGTAACGCGCCATGAAACGTCTGTCCTGACAAATGGAGTTGCCGCACATGGGCGATTTACCCGCTGGAATGTGTTGTTTCAGGAATTCAATCATCTGTACTGTCGCGGCGGCCTCATCCAGCGTGGAGGCCTTGACCTTATCGATGAGGCCGGAGCGTGCGTGCGTGCCCTTGTTCCAGGCATCCATGCCGTCCAGCACCGCATCAGATTGATGCACAACCAGCACAGGCGATTCAGCCAGCACATTCAAATTTGCATCGGTAATGACAGCAGCGAGCTCCAGGATTCGATCACTATCCGGCTGCAAGCCACTCATTTCCATATCCAGCCAGATGAGGTTATTACTATCTTGTGACATAATGATTTCCATTAAATATTGCTGAAAAGCTGCGCTGGTGAACCTTAGGTAAATTGGCGCTTCTAAAAGGCATCAGAGTTTACCCGAAAATCCACAAAAAATATGACTACTGTTTTTACCACACTCTTTGCAAGCCTGCTGCTGCTCACCACTGCGACGCGCGTCTGGCTTGGGCGTCGCCACGTAAGCTATATCCAATCACATCGCGACAAGGTCCCGGCCGCCTTCGATGGGAATATCAGCCTGGATGCGCATCAAAAAGCAGCTGATTACTCATCAGCCAAAACGCGGCTGATGATGGTGGAGGGTGTTGCACAGGCAACTCTATTGGCCCTGCTTACACTGGGGGGTGGTTTGCAATGGATAGATGCCACTTGGCGTACAGCCATGCCTGAGCAAGAAATTTTTCGTGGGGCCTTGGTCATATTAAGTACATTTTTGGCCGGCAGCCTGATCGAATTGCCATTTGATTATTACAAGTCATTCGTAATTGATCAGCGCTTCGGTTTTAATAAAATGACCCCGCGCATGTTCTTTACCGACCTGATCAAACACAGCATTGTGGGCCTCGTTCTTGGCGCGCCTATCCTCTTTGTTGCGCTATGGCTGATGCAAAGCGCCAGCAATTACTGGTGGCTATATCTATGGGTAGTGTGGAGTGTATTTAATCTGCTCATACTTGCGATCTATCCCACGTTTATCGCACCTATGTTCAACAAATTTTCACCGTTAACTGATGAATCCCTGAAGATACGTATTGAAAAGCTGCTGCAAAAATGTGGCTTCAAGTCTCAAGGTTTGTTTGTGATGGATGGTTCTACCCGTAGCAGTCACGGCAATGCTTACTTCACTGGCTTTGGTTCCAGCAAGCGTGTGGTTTTCTTTGACACACTGCTTGAGCGCCTGGATGCCAACGAGATTGAAGCCGTGCTAGCGCATGAGCTGGGTCATTTCAAGCACAGGCACGTGATTAAACGCATTGCGCTAATGTTTTTAGCAAGCTTTGTCGGCCTGGCACTGCTCGGCTGGCTGAAACAGCAGGCGTGGTTCTATACTGGCCTCGGCGTTATCGAAGCCAGCGACTATATGGCTTTACTGTTGTTCCTGTTGGTTAGCCCGATATTCCTGTTTTTGCTGCGCCCACTCATGGCAAGCTACTCGCGTAAAAATGAGTTTGAGGCAGATGAGTACGCTGCAAAAAATGCCGATGCGGGACATCTAGTCAAAGCACTGGTCAAGCTATATCGCGATAATGCGTCAACCTTAACGCCAGACCCACTGCATTCTGCATTTTATGACTCACACCCGCCTGCCAGTATTCGTATTTCCAAACTGGCAGCACTTACGAAATAAATTCATGGAGAGCCATGATGTTTAAATTCTTCGGCTTTATCGCTTTAACGCTGATTAGCACTCTCGCCCAGGCTGATCCTTTTGCCCAAGGCGACCCCACTATTGGCAAGGCCATGGTAGAAAAAAACTGTATTGCCTGCCATGCTGCAAAATATGGCGGCGACGGCTCAGCCATCTACACTCGAGAGAACCGTATCGTCACGAGCGCACCTGGCCTGCTCGCCCGCATCCGCGTCTGTAACACCATGCTCGGCCTTAAGTGGTTTGAAGACGAGGAATTGCATGTCGCAAGTTACCTCAATAAAAACTACTACAAGTTTGAAAAATAATTGAGCGTTAAACCGTTGCAGCACGCGCTAGTGGTAGCCGCATATGGCAAGCGTTATGACGTTGAGCTCACCGAGGGGCCAGATACAGGATGCCGCATTGGTTGCGTCACGCGCGGCAAAAAAAGTGATCTGGCTTGCGGCGATCTGGTGCAGATCAAACTGACCGATACTAGCGAAGGCGTCATTGAACACACCCTGCCTCGCACCAGTCTGCTTTACCGCAGCAACGCCTATCGCAGCAAGATGCTGGCTGCGAATGTTTCCCAGGTCGTCATTGTGCTCGCCACCACTCCCAGTTTTTACGAAGAACTGCTTAACCGCTGCCTGATTGCTGCAGAGGCAGCAGACATACGCCCGCTCATAGTGCTTAACAAGTGTGACATCGCAGATAACACAGCTGCGCTGCTACGCCTGCAACTCTATTCGGCACTGGGTTATCAGGTGCAACCACTATCGGCTAAACAGGACATCACTCCGCTGAGACAATGGCTGCATGGGCAAACCAGCGTACTGGTCGGACAATCCGGCATGGGTAAATCTACCATCGTTAATGCGCTAGTACCAGGGCTCAGTGTACGCACACAGGAGGTCTCCGAAGTGCTGGACAGCGGCAAGCATACGACCACGGCTACGCACCTGTACCATCTGGACAAAGACAGCCACCTGATCGACTCCCCCGGGCTTCAGGAATTTGGCCTTAACCATTTGAGCATTGATCAACTGGAGCATGCGTTCGTTGAATTCCGCCCATTTTTAGGCAAATGCCGCTTCAACAATTGTCGTCACTTGAAAGAGCCTGACTGTGCGATCAGCCAGGCTGTGATTGAAAATACAATATCACGCGAGCGATGGGCCTGTTATCAAGGTCTGGTAAGCGAACTGAGCCAACCGAATTATGCTGGTTGAGCTGCCGCAAGAGACTTAGACTAGACGAAATACAGGCAACGGAGTCGCGCAATGACTACTGCTTTCATTTCTCATCCCGACACGCTACTTCACATGATGGATGGCGGACATCCGGAATCTCCCGCCCGCATTACCGCTATCAAGAATGAGCTCATCACCAGCCACATTTATGAGCATCTGCAAAGCCACGTGGCGCCGCTGGCCACCGATGAGCATTTGCTACGAGCACACACACCACGCTATGTGCAACATATTCGCAGCATCGCCCCACCGGCAGGCCTGGTCAGGCTGGATGCAGACACGGCCATGGGGCCGATGACGCTATCGGCTTGCCTGCACGCAAGCGGGGCGACAGTGCTTGCCACGGACCTGGTAATGAGCGAAAAAGCACAAAACGCTTTTTGCTGTATTCGACCACCTGGGCATCACGCTGGCCGCGAACGCGCTGCCGGGTTCTGCATCTTTAACCATGTGGCTGTTGGCGTAGCGCATGCGCTCGCGCAGCATGGCCTTGAGCGCGTGGCGATTATCGATTTCGACGTACATCATGGCGACGGGACAGAAGACATTTTCAAGGATAATCCACACGTCATGCTGTGCTCAACTTTCCAGCACCCGTTTTATCCATATAGCGGCGCAAATAGCAGAACTGACCGTATGATCAATGTTCCACTACCTGCACACACGGATGGCAAGGGATTTCGCAAGGCCGTAGAAGAACAATTCACGCCAGCTCTGGCAGCGTTCAAACCTGAAATGGTTTTCGTATCAGCCGGCTTTGACGCCCATATTCACGATCCGCTGGCACAACTGGCACTGATAACAAACGACTACGTCTGGATTACCGAATTTATCAAGGACATCGCGCATCGTTATGCAAAAGACCGCGTTGTTTCATCGCTGGAAGGTGGCTATGCGTTAGCTGCTTTAGCAGACAGTGCCACCGCCCACGTCCGCACCCTCGCCGCACTCTAGTGCGGTGTGGGTATAACTGAGCTGTTATAATCAAATCATGCAAATCACTACACGCCTAGAATTCGATGCGGGTCATCGCATCCCTTCCCATAAAAGCCAGTGTCGCAACCTGCACGGCCACCGCTATGCCATCGAAATCACCCTTTCGGGCGACATCATTGAGCAGGAAGGTACTTCCGAACAAGGTATGGTGATGGATTTCTCCGACGTCAAAGCCATCGCCCGCCGCGAAGTGGTGGACAAATGGGATCACGCATTCCTGGTCTATCAAGGCGACAGCACCGTGCTGGATTTCCTCAATACCTTGCCAGAACACAAGACCGTGGTGATGAATACTGTGCCAACCGCAGAAAACATGGCCGCAGAAGCTTTTCGTATTCTTCATGCCTGCTACCGCGATACCTATGGCAACCATTTGCAGCTGGATCGCGTACGGCTATATGAGACGCCTAATAGCTGGGTAGATGCGCTGGGCTAAGCAGCGCGCAGCTTATAGAACACAAGCAGTGTTGGGGAATTTTTAATCCTTGCTGGCCGGCAGTACCGGCACTGGAGTCTTGAATGAACGATAGAATCCGTCAATTGCTTGACCAGATGAGCGCCCTTGAAGACGAGCTACGCACGGCGCTGCATGAACGGGAGGAGCCTATATTCTTCAAGATCAAAGGCAAGCGTATCGAATTCGAACAATCCATCAAGCAAGCGCACCGCCGTCTTAGGGTAGGATTTTTCCGCTGGCTTGTCACTAACCGCCCGCAGAATCTGATTACCGGGCCCATCATCTACAGCATGATCATTCCCATGGCCATACTCGATCTGTTCGTCAGCTTTTACCAGGCAACCTGCTTCCCGATATATGGCATTATTAAGGTGCGCCGCGCCGACTACATCGTGATGGATCGGCAGCATCTTGAATACCTTAATTTCATCGAAAAATTCCACTGCACCTACTGCGCTTACGGCACCGGACTGATTGCCTATATATGCGAGATTGTGGCGAGGACCGAGCAGTACTTTTGCCCCATCAAACACGCACGAAAGGTGCTCGGTACCCATGCTCGCTATGCCCGTTTTCTGGACTATGGCGAGGCTGTAGACTACGAAGCCAGGCTTGAGGAATTTCGCAGTGCCTTGGGCAGGGAAAAATAAGATTACTGGCCGAGGACGCTTTTTTACAGCCTGCCTTTCTCTACACGGGCTGCCCTACGCCAATACTTAGATTTTCAGGATTGCCGCTTCTTGCAGCGCCTCGGACAAGGCATCCGGCCAATTGGGCATTTCCATCTCGAATGTTTCCCGCAGCTTGGTATTATCTAGCACTGAATTAGCTGGCCGCCTGGCAGGCGTCGGGTATTGCTCGGTAGTAATGGCCGCTATGCCGTCTGGCGAAGCTTTAAGCGGAGGCCGGTTCCGGTCTGTTTGCATGGTCTGATATTGCCGCAAAATAGCCTGGGCGAAGCCATGCCATGACGTTCGTCCGGCGCAGGTCATGTGATAGGTACCGCTTTTGCTAGACTGCCAATTAAGCATCGCTGTCACCGTCGCTTCAGCTATGCTGCGGCTCCAGGTCGGCGCACCAAACTGATCGCCCACTACGCGCAATTGTTCACGCTCAGCCGCCAGGCGTAATATCGTGCGCAGAAAATTCTTACCGCGTGCGCCATAAACCCAACTCGTGCGCAAGATCAGATGCGGCACCCCAACCGCACGAATCGCCTCTTCGCCTGCCAGCTTGCTTTTGCCGTAGACATTCAGCGGGTTGGTCGGGTCAGTCTCTACATAAGGCGATGACTTGCTTCCATCGTAGACATAATCCGTCGAGTAATGCACGAGTGTGGCGCCCAGCCTGGCAGCTTCCTCGGCCAGCACTGCAGGCGCTATGGCGTTGATAGTAAAGGCCAGTTCAGGCTCGGACTCGGCTTTATCCACCGCGGTATAGGCTGCCGGATTAATGATGAGATTGGGCTTAAGCTCACGCACGACACGGCGAATAGCATCGGAATCGGATAAATCTAGTTGGCTGCGATCGAGTGCAACGGCACGGCCCAGCACCGATAACGTATGCTGCAACTCGTAACCGACCTGGCCGTTGACACCCGTCAGCAGAATAGTGCCGAATCTTGCCATCAAGGGAAAAGCTGCGCCTGCTGCAGACTGGCACCTTGAGCGTCCTTGCCGGAGAGCTGGGGTTCCCCTTGCAGTGGCCATTGGATACCGATAGTGGAGTCATCCCAGCGTATGCAGCACTCATGCTCAGGTGCATAGAAATCCGTGGTCTTATAAAGAAACTCGGCGAACTCTGACAGGACCAGGAAGCCATGGGCAAAGCCTGGCGGCACCCACATCTGGCGCTTGTTGTCTGCGGAAAGATTGGCACCGACCCATTGACCGAAAGTCGGTGATGACTGGCGAATATCTACAGCGACATCGAATACCTCACCCGCCACTACGCGCACCAGCTTGCCCTGTGGCTGTTGGATTTGGTAATGCATGCCGCGCAACACATTTCTGGCCGAACCGGAATGATTGTCCTGCACAAACGCGGGCGCCCAGCCCGTAACCTCTTGAAAAGCGCGCTGGTTGTAACTTTCCAGGAAAAACCCACGGCTATCGCCGAATACCTTGGGTTCAAATATCAGCACATCAGGAATTGCGGTGCGGACAGCCTGCATCAGAATACTTTCTCACTGAGCACACGCTTGAGATATTGCCCGTAGCCGTTCTTCTGGTATTGCTCAGCCATGGCTGCCAAAGCACTGGCGTCAATAAAGCCCATGCGATAGGCAATTTCTTCGGGGCAGGCAATTTTTAAACCCTGGCGTTTTTCGATGGTTTCGATGAACAGCGAGGCTTCCAGCAAGGATTCGTGCGTGCCGGTATCCAGCCAGGCCATGCCGCGTCCCATCACATCCACCTGCAAAGCGCCCCAGGCGAGATATTGGCGGTTGACATCGGTAATCTCCAGTTCCCCGCGCGGTGAAGGCTTTAGATTACGTGTAATATCCACCACACGATTGTCATAGAAATAGAGACCGGTCACGGCATAACGCGACTTGGGCTGCTGCGGCTTTTCTTCCAGGCTGATGGCCTGGCCTTGGTCATTAAACTCGACCACGCCATAGCGCTCCGGGTCGTTTACTGGATAGGCAAACACTGTGGCACCTTGTTTGTTTACATCATGACTGCGCTGTGCAGCCGATTGCGCCATCTGCGCCAACTCATGGCCGTAAAAAATGTTGTCGCCCAGCACCAGAGCACAGGGGTCTTTGCCAATAAAATCCTGACCGATCACGAAAGCCTGGGCCAAGCCATCCGGCGACGGTTGCACGGCATAGCTGATAGCCATCCCCCATTGACTGCCATCACCTAAAAGCTGTGCGAAGCGTGGCGTATCTTGCGGGGTGGAGATCACCAGCACATCGCGTATACCAGCGAGCATCAAGGTAGACAGTGGGTAATAGATCATGGGCTTGTCGTACACAGGCAGCAACTGTTTAGAAACGACCTGGGTCACGGGGTAAAGCCTGGTACCTGAACCGCCGGCGAGGATGATGCCTTTCATGCTGTCACCTTGCTGTCCTGGTTATTCGGGCGCCCACTGTAATTGGCTTCTAGCCAGTTGCGATACTCACCGCTGGTGACATGCTGCGTCCAGCTTGGATGAGCCAGGAACCAGGCGACCGTTTTTACAATACCGGATTCAAAGGTTTCTTGCGGATGCCAGTTTAGCTCCAGCGCAATTTTACCGGCATCAATGGCATAACGCTGATCATGACCAGGCCTATCCTGCACAAAGCTTATTTGCTCACGATAACTGCCGGAAGATTTAGGCTGCATCCTGTCCAGAATGTCACAGAGAACATGCACTACTTCCAGATTGGTTTTTTCGTTGCAGCCGCCGATATTGTAGGTTTCGCCTACCCTGCCCGCCTCCAGTACTCGCCGGATGGCGCTGCAGTGATCGCCTACGTATAACCAGTCACGAATATTGCTGCCATTGCCGTAAATCGGCAGCGGCTTGCCAGCCAGGGCATTGAGTATCACCAGCGGAATCAGCTTCTCTGGAAACTGATAGGCACCATAGTTGTTGGAACAATTGGTAGTCAGTACAGGCAGGCCGTAAGTATGGTGATAAGCCCGCACCAGATGATCAGAAGCGGCCTTGGAAGCCGAATATGGACTGTTCGGTGCGTAAGGAGTGGCTTCTGTAAAGGCAGGGTCAGCCGGGCCTAATGAACCATAGACTTCGTCGGTAGACACATGCAGCAAGCGAAACACGCTTTGCTTTGCCTCAGGCAGGCCATTCCAGTAGCTGCGTACCTCTTCCAGCAAGTGGAAAGTGCCAACCACGTTGGTTTGAATGAAGTCTTCAGGCCCATGAATGGAGCGGTCGACATGGCTTTCTGCAGCGAAATTGAGCACGGCTCGCGGCTGATGCTCGGCCAGCAGCTTGGCGACTAGCGCCCGGTCGCCAATATCGCCGTGCACAAAGATATGCTGGGGATTATTTCTGATCTCATCCAGGTTCTCGAGATTACCAGCATAGGTAAGTTTGTCCAGATTGACTACAGGGCCCAGGCCCGCTTTGATCCAGTCCAGTACAAAATTGGCGCCGATGAAACCGGCGCCGCCTGTTACCAGTATTTTTTCAGTACATTCATGCATCACTTTAATCCAATCCCGTGCTTATTCGGTCTTGCCCTCGGTAATTTTATCCCACAAACAAGCACCGCCCTTGGCAAGGCTCTCGATGTATTGCTGATGTGCGGCAAGCTCATCGCTTGTAGCCTCGATCACGGTCAATGGCTTGCTGCGGGCAACAACGGCTACGTCATCCGATACGTCAGAAGTTTCCAGCATATCGATCATCAGGCTTTCCTGACCGCGTGTCATGGCCAGATAGACGTCCGCCAGCAACTCCGCATCCAACAAAGCGCCATGTAAAGTGCGCTTGGAATTATCGATGCCGAAATGGCGGCATAGTGCATCCAGGTTATTACGTTGGCCTGGACGCATTTCCTTGGCGATCTTTAATGTATCAACAATATTGGCACTGACGTCCCCAATATTGGCACGGTCTATGCGTCCCAATTCTGCATTCAGAAAACCCACATCGAACGGTGCGTTGTGGATAACCAACTCCGCACCGCTAACAAAGTCAAAAAACTCATCCACGATGTCGGGAAAATGCGGCTTGTCCTGCAAAAACTCGAGCGTAATACCGTGCACCTCTTGCGCTGCCGGATCTATCTCGCGCTCGGGGTTGAGATAAACATGAAAATGGTTACGCGTAATACGGCGGTTGATGACCTCAACCGCGGCAATTTCAATAATGCGGTGGCCTTGCGCAGGGTACAACCCGGTAGTTTCGGTATCGAGAAAGACTTGTCGTTGGTTCATGTCTGATCATAGTTCTTAGTTAAGTACACTGTTCGATAAAATAGCGGGCTGGTTCAGAATTTGCGCTACGCCTTGATTGGCCAAGGCATCCGCACGTTCATTACCGACATCTCCGGCATGGCCCTTGACCCAAATCCATTCAATTTTATGTCGCTGGGACAAACCATCCAGCTCGCGCCATAGCTCATCATTCTTGACTGGTTTTTTATCACTAGTGCGCCAGCCACGCGTTTTCCAGCCGTGTATCCACTCTGTGATACCCTTCTGGACATAAACAGAGTCTGTATAGATTTTGACTTTGCTAGGGCGCTTAAGCGCTTCCAGGGCTCTGATAACTGCCGTCAGTTCCATTCGATTATTGGTGGTGAGCAGTTCACCACCGCACAATTCCTTTTCGTGCCCATCAAACGCCAACCACGCACCCCAACCGCCAGGCCCGGGATTGCCTTTACAGGCACCATCGGCGTATATCTCTATATACTCATTTTTATCGTTCATGCTGCTTTTTCTGTTAATCAGTTTTTTGGGAAGGTGCAGGCACCAAGCCAGGTTTAAGTGTAGATTTATTCCAGTTAGGACGTATCAATCGCATGCCTAACACACGTTTTTTAGCAATAATGAAGTATATCCCACCCATCATCGGCCACCAGCGATCCCCGGGCTTCTCCATAAACTGAAATCGGTTTAGCCAGGCTGGATTGCTGAAAGGTGGCGGATAGCATGCCGTGCGGGCCGCAACCATTTCAAAACCGAGCAGCTCAAGCCAGTCCTTGATGCGTAATAATGTCAGAAAACGACCATTCCACGGATAGCCATCGCGCCTTGCCCCCAGGCGCTTCAACCCCCATGCACTAATGGGATTAAAGCCCGTAATCATAATATGACCTTCTGGCATCAGCACACGCTCAGCTTCACGCAGGGTTTGATGTGGGCTTGGGCTAAATTCCAAAGCATGCGGCAGCAGCAGTAAATCGATGCTATTAGTCAACAATGGCAGCTGACTGGAATCACAGCACACAGCCCCTTGATTGAGGTCGGCCTTAAATAAAAAAGGGATACGTGAATTACGCAGCAGATCCATTTCCAGCATACCAAACTGGAAGGCATTGAAGCCAAACACATCGCTGACAGCGTCATCAAACAGCAATTGCTCCTGCGCCTGCAGATAAGCACCAAGCGGGGTTGCCAGCCACTTCTGTTGATCATCTATTGACATTTGCGGCCTAAAAACAAATTATCCAGTTATGTTGGAAATTCTTCCCATCCCGGCGTTTCATGATAATTACATCTGGCTTTTACGCAGCGGCAATCATGCTGTTGTCGTGGACCCCGGCGATGCCGCCCCTGTTATATCAGCACTAGATCATCTATCGCTAAAACTGGATGCCATCCTGATTACCCATCATCATTCAGACCATATCGGCGGCGTAGCTGTTTTGCTGCAACGCTGGCCGGCAAAAGTTTATGCGCCTAAACGTGAGCAATATAGCTTTCCCCATCAAGCGGTTGAAGAAAACAGCATAGTTCATCTTGAAACATTGAATATGGATTTAACCGTAATGGAAGTGCCTGGACACACACTCGGCCATGTGGCTTATTATGGCGCAAATTATCTGTTTTGTGGCGACACCCTGTTCGGTGCTGGCTGTGGCAGACTGTTTGAAGGCACGCCTGAGCAGATGTACAACTCCTTGCAGTGTTTAGCAAAACTCCCTGAAAGCACCGCCGTTTATTGCGCGCATGAATACACGGAACACAACCTTAGCTTTGCGCGCACCTTGGACCCTGACAATCCAGCGCTAACCACGCGCCAGGCCGAGGCTGCCGCCACAAGGCTGGCGGGCAAACCCACGCTGCCTTCCAGCATAGGCCTGGAACTGAAAACCAATCCTTTTCTGCGCTGTGAGACAAAAGCAATCCAGCTCGCATCCGGGACAAAAAGCGCTAATCCGATGGAGGTTTTTGCTGTCATTAGAGGGTTGAGAAATCATTACTAATCATTAATATAATAAAGAATTCTGAAGCCGCGCCTTTAATTGACCCATAGACTTGACGCTACAACAACTCATCGCTACTATCCTAGCACTTCAGATATTCAGAGAAGCTTTTCATGACTGCAAGACCCCTGCCAAAATGGGCTTTTCTGATTTCCCTGGCCCTTATTCCCGTTTTTAACGCTTCCGCAGAGACCAATCTGGCTGGCGATGAAATTATCATACTAGGTGACTACGCAGCCAACGAGGGACTGAGTACGAGCCTGAGAGTCAATCCCAGCTCGCAAGTGAATCCTGCACTTGGTTATTTGCCTGAGACCGGCTTGCCTGACCAAAGCAATACAAATACGGATAACACCGCGCCTGTTTCAGATGATTTATGGCAGCGTATTAAAGATGGCTATGCCATGCCTGAAGTGCAATCTGAATATACCTCTAACCACGAATCCTGGTACGCCTCCCGTCCCGATTACGTCAAGCGCATGGTGGCACGTAGCCAGAGATATCTTTACCACATCGTGGAAGAAGTCGAAAAACGCGGAATGCCAATGGAGATCGCCTTGCTGCCTATGGTGGAAAGCGCGTTTAACCCGCAAGCTAATTCACGTAGCAGCGCCTCCGGCATCTGGCAGTTTATTCCTTCCACCGGCAAGGACTTCGGTCTTAAACAAACCTGGTGGGTAGATAACCGCCGTGATGTCACTGCAGCAACCAATGCCGCGCTTACTTACCTGCAAAAGCTGCATGTCATGTTTGGCACGTGGGATCTGGCGCTGGCAGCCTACAACGCGGGAGAAGGTACGGTAAGGCGAGCAATTGAGCGCAATCTCCAGCAGGGACTCCCCACTGATTATGAAAGCTTGCCCTTACCAGCGGAGACAAAAAACTACGTGCCCAAGCTACAGGCTGTAAAAAATATCATGACGCATCCTGAGCAATATGGGCTAAGTATTCAATCTATCCCTAATCGCCCTTATTTCACTAAAGTAAAGGCGCCACAACAAATTGACGCCCACTTAGCGGCGCAGTTAGCCGAAATCTCCCCAAACGAATTTGCTTCATTGAATCCTGAATACAATCGACCTGTACTGACCGAGACCGGCAGTGTCCACGAAATTTTATTACCTGTGGGAGCTGCTGAAACATTCAAGACCAATCTGGCTGGCTACGATAAGCCCTTGGTAAGCTGGCAGACCTATCACGCCAAGCGCGGTGAGCGTATGGAAAGCATTGCCCGCAAGTTTGGTATTGGCCTGGCACAGTTGCGAGATGTTAATGATCTTCCCACTAGCAATAAGTTAGCCACATCGACCCCTCTACTTGTACCCAGCAATAAAAACAATGTTAATCAGATTGCAATCGCCACGGACGCGCATGCTGCAATCAGCCCCAGTACTTCAAGCGAGCCCAAAATCAAGCCTGATAGCAGGCACATTGTAAAAAGTAACGAAAATTTAGCCACCATAGCCAAGCGCTATGACCTAAGTACAAAACAACTGATTGCATTCAATCACCTTAAAAGCATCCACCTGAAAGCGGGCCAGGTACTTTTAGTAACTCCCAGCACAGCCAATATGGTTGCCGATACCAAGCCAGGCAAGCGCCTGGCCAGCAAAAAGAATACTACGCATTATGTGGTCAAACGTGGAGATACGCTCGATAGTATTGCACGCAAGTTTGACGTAGTCAGAGATGATCTGCAGCGTTGGAACAAAATCACTGGGTCACGCATCACTCCTGGTTACAAACTAACGGTGATGAGGCCAGACGAGGCTTAAAAGTCTTTTGAATATCCATGTTACAGCTATCTTGCCATTACGACCTCGGCCGTTGTCGCATTATTTAGTAGCATGTATTTTTGGCCTATTGATTCTCGCAGGATGCAGCAAACCACCCACTGGCAATTCTGTAGATTATGATAGGGCTTATCCCCCAGAATCAGGTGGCACTCTCATCGATGCAATGGCGGGAGAGCCTAGCGGACTGATTGCAATGATTGCAGGCGAATCTGCCGCATCGGCAATTGCTGCCAACATTTTCAACAGCTTGCTCAAGTACGATAAAAACCTTGAGCTGCAAGGTGAGCTGGCGCAATCGTGGACAGTCTCGCAGGATCAAAAAACTATCACCTTCAAGCTCAAGCCCAATCTGAAATGGGCGGATGGCGCGCCACTTACAAGCGCAGATGTGTTATTTACCTGGCATCTAGTCACTGACGACAAGACGCGTACTCCCTACGGCTCTGATTACAAACTGGTTGTTAGCGCAGAGGCACCCAATGCGCTGACTTTCCGTGTTACCTATCCGCAACCCTATGCACCAGCTCTGGATTCATGGGCGGGTTTGCAGATATTGCCCCAACATATTTTACGGGGCCAGGATATCAACACCACTTCTTTTGCACGCAATCCCGTGGGTAGCAACTATTACAAACTGGAAGAATGGCGCAATGGCGAACGTATTTCCCTGGTCCGCAACCCCAATGCCACCCAAGGCCAAGCCAGAATTGATCGTTTGGTCTCGCGCTTTATTCCTGACACAGCCTCACAGTTTCTGGAGCTATTAGCCGACAATATTGATCTCATGAATTTGAACCCTATTCAGTACGCACGTATTTTTCCTGCGCGGCCTGATCTTAATAAAAAAATTGCGCTCTACAAGGAGTTGGGCAATAACTACACTTATCTGGGGTTCAACCTCAAACACAAACCCTTTGATGATGTGCGTGTAAGGCTAGCCATCAACTATGCAATCAATAAGCAGGAACTCATAGACGGCGTGCTGTTAGGCTTGGGCGAGCCCGTAGCTTCACCCTACAAGCCGGGTACGCGCTGGAGCAATCCTGACCTGCACCCCTACCGCTACGATCCTGCGAAAGCCATGGCTCTGCTTCGCGAGGCCGGTTTTGAAGATCACGATGGAGACGGCATTCTGGACCGCAATGGTAAGCCGCTGGCATTTGAAATTCTTACCAATCAGAACAAGCAACGTGAGATGAGTGCCGTGTTGATTCAGCGCCGTCTTAAAGAAATAGGCATTGATGTCAAAATACGCGTACTGGAATGGGCAAGTTTTGTCGGTCGCTTTATTAAAACGGGGGAATTCGATGTCGTTGTCCTGGGCTGGAGTCTGTCGCTGGACCCAGATCAGTTCGGCATCTGGCATTCATCACAACAGGCACCCGGGCAATTTAACTTTATAGGCTACAGCAATCCGCGCGTAGATAAACTGCTGGAACAGGGCCGCCTTGAGCTCAATCCGGACAAACGCATGAAACTCTATCACGAGTTTGCGCGAATCCTGCTGGAAGATAGTCCCATTGTTTACCTCTACGCCGGTTATGGCCTGCCAGCGATTCATAAGCGCGTAAAAGGCATAGACAACCCGGCGCCACCTGCAGGTATTGGATACAACTCATATGAATGGTATATCCCGCAACCATTGCGCCGCAACGAGATAAGTGCGCAATGATAAGAGGTTGCCAGTTTAGATCATTGAAAACCGCATGATTAAATACCTGCTCAAACGCTTGTTCTGGATGGTGCCTTTATTAATAGGCATCAGTCTGGTTTCATTTTTTATCATGCACCTGGCCCCAGGCGACATCACGACAACTGAAGCCAGCTTCAATCCCAAAGCCAGCGAAGAGTCACGGCAAAAACTGCGCACAATTTACAATCTGGATAAGCCTGTCATCGTCCAGTATGGCCTATGGTTAAAACGCATGGTAACGCTTGATTTTGGCCGTTCATTTGCCAGCCATCAGCGGCCGGTATTCTGGCAAAAGAAAGATGAGCAAGGCAACATTGCCAAAGGCATGATTCAGCAGGCGCTACCTATTACCCTGCTGATTAATGTACTGAGCCTGATATTGATTATTGCCATTGCTCTGCCTTTAGGAGTGATCTCGGCCGTAAATCAAAACAGACCGGCTGACCGCGCCATTACACTGTTTGTTTTTATTGGTTTTGCTATCCCCGGTTTCTGGCTGGCACTGATGCTGATGTATTGGACTGGCGTTGTACATGACTGGTTGCCAATTTCCGGTTTACACAGTCTGGGATCCGAAAAAATGGGCTGGCTAGGCCAAATCTCCGATTCATTGAAGCATTTGGCTTTACCTGTACTCATTTCGGGTCTGACCGGACTTGCGGGTATCTCATTGTTTGTACGTAACGGCATGCTGGATGTTCTGCATCAGGACTACATTACTACTGCTCGCGCTAAAGGCTTGTCGGAAAATACTGTTATCTATCGTCATGCCTTACGTAATGCCCTACTGCCCCTGATTACCATCCTGGGCTTGTCAATTCCAGGCTTAATTGGCGGCTCCGTGATTACAGAGTCCATCTTTGCCATCCCGGGCATGGGTAAGCTTTTTTATGATGCCGTACTCATGCGCGACTTTCCGGTCGTCATGGGCATACTGACCATAGGCTCTGCACTTACCCTGGTCGGCAACCTATTGGCAGATGTCGCCTACGCCTGGGCAGATCCGCGCGTACGCCGGGGCGTTATACAATGAAGCATAGCCTGGTCATCAAAACCCTCTCCAATCCGCTGGCATTCGCGGGCTTTGTCATCATTAGTATCATTCTGCTGTTAGCGCTGTTTGCGCCTTACCTCGCCCCTTATGATCCTGATGCTATCGATGTTAAAGCAATCCTGGTATCGCCCTCCTCTGCGCATCTGATGGGAACGGATGGTCTGGGCCGTGACGTGTTTTCCCGCATGCTGCTCGGTGCACGGATTTCTCTGCTAGTAGGTATAGTCGCAGTCGGTATCGCCACGCTCATTGGTGTTGTTCTCGGTGCTATATCTGGCTATTACCGCGGCTGGGTAGATGTTGTCATCATGCGCCTGGTGGATGTCATGCTTTCCATCCCGACTTTTTTCCTGATTCTTGCTGTTATCGCATTTCTCACACCTTCCATCTGGAACATCATGATCGTAATAGGCCTGACTTCATGGATGGGCGTGACGCGATTGGTGCGTGCTGAATTCCTGAGCCTGCGGGGTCGCGAATTTGTCATGGCTTCGCAAACACTGGGTGCCAAAGATGCTAGATTAATTTTCAGGCATTTGTTACCGAACAGCCTGACACCAATCATTGTCAGCTCAGTGCTGGGGATTGCCAGTGCCGTGTTGGTTGAGTCCGGCTTAAGCTTTCTCGGCCTTGGCGTGCAAGCGCCACAGGCCTCGTGGGGCAATATCCTGACGGATGGTAAAGAATATATCCAATTCGCCTGGTGGTTGTCGCTCTTCCCCGGGCTTGCCATTCTCATCACAGTGTTAGGGTATAATTTGTTGGGGGAAGGACTTAGGGACGCCTTGGACCCCAGATCATCCGGAAACGCATCAAATAAATAAACATCACTTACTTTAGGAATAGCTACACATGGGATTTCTTGCCGGGAAACGTGCACTAATAGTTGGTCTACTCAGTAACCGTTCAATTGCCTACGGTATCGCGCAAGCAATGAAGCGCGAAGGCGCTGAACTAGCATTTACTTATCAGATAGATAAATTTCAGGATCGCGTTAGTAAACTAGCTGCCGATTTTGATTCCTCCATTGTGTTGCCTTGTGATGTCTCGGATGACGCGCAAATAGACGCGCTATTCCCTGCCTTGGCTAAACACTGGGAGGATGGTTTTGACATCATTGTGCATTCCGTAGCCTTTGTACCTAAAGTAGCGCTGGACGGCGATTATCTTGATTCCGTCACACGTGAATATTTCCGTATCGCGCATGATGTCAGTTCCTACAGCTTCGCCGCTCTGGCTAAAGCAGCATTGCCGATGATGCTAGGCCGCAAGGCCAGTTTGCTCACTATCAGCTATCTGGGCGCTGAACGCACCCTGCCCAACTATAACGTCATGGGCCTGGCAAAAGCCAGCCTGGAAGCCAATGTGCGTTATATGTCACAAAGCTTGGGCCCCAAAGGCATACGCGTTAATGCGGTTTCTGCAGGCCCCATTAAAACGCTGGCAGCATCGGGCATCTCCGGTTTTGACAAGATATTAGGCTTTAATGAAAAACATGCTCCGCTACGCCGCAACGTCACCATTGAAGAAGTTGGCAATGCCTCGGCCTTTCTTTGCAGTGATCTGGCTTCTGGTATTACCGGTGAAATTACGTATGTTGATGGCGGCATGAATATTACCGCCGCAGGAAATGTTGATTAACCAGGCACGAAAATATTCAAAACAAAAAAGGGCGGTTGGGTTATCCAATCGCCCTTTTTACTACATGCCTTGCAACTTATTGATTTGCCAAGTTAGAGTTCATCAACTGATTATTAACCGTAATTTCACTCTTCTCTTTCAGCGACTTCACGTAGGCCGCCACATATTCAGAAGCCAGCGCAGCTTGTAACTCCATCTCCGCAGATTTCTTTTCTGACTCATCACCGGAAAGCGCATCATTTACCTGAGTCACTTTAATCAACAAAAAGCCTTGATTGTTATCAGCCACACCTGCGTAAGCCGGTAGCTTGCTTGCATCAATCTTAAACACTTGTGCCATAGTGAGATCAGTTAAACCTTGTGCATTCTTACGGTCGACTACTACCGGCGGGGTCCACTCCAGGCTTTCAACTGCCTTGCCTTGACGCAGACTTGCTAAAGTGGCTTCGCCCTTCTGAATAGCCAGCTTGGCCGCCTGCTCAAGCTTTAGGTAACCCTCGATACCACCCTTCACCTCATCAAAAGTACGCGGTGCAGCAGCTTTATAATCCACCACGCGCGCAGCTACCAAGGCGTTAGGTGAAACTTCTACAGCCTCGGTATTGCGTCGTTCTTTCAGAACTTCATCGGTAAATACCATGCTCATTAATTTATCGCTTTTGAAGAACTTGGCGCCTGCTTCACGGCTCAACCAATCGCTGGTTTGCACTTGCAGGCCAAAGGCCTTAGCAGCAGGCTGTAAGCTGCTAGATTGCTCATAAACCATATTGCTGAAATTTTCCGCTTGCTCAGAAAATTTTGCCAAAGCTTTTTGATACATCAATTCAGCACGAATCTGCGGTTTTACACTATCGTAGGTCTGCGACTGACCCTTGATTTCCGTCAATTTGATAATGTGATAGCCAAATTCAGATTCAACCAAACCACTGATAGCGCCGGGTTTCATCGAGAAGACTGCATCTTCAAATGGCTTTACCATCGAGCCACGGCTGAACATACCCAGATCACCGCCCTTTTCAGCTGAGCCGGGGTCTTGCGAATATTTCTTGGCTAACTCTTTGAATTTCTCTGGATTCTTTTTTACTTCAGCTAAAACTTGTTCAGCCTTTTTACGCGCTTCCAGTTTAGCTTGCGGCGTGGCACTGACACCAAAACCAGTCAAAATATGGCTCGCGCGACGTTGTTCGTCACCCTGAAATTTAGAAGCATTTTCTGTATAAAACTTCTTAGTTTCGTCTTCCGACACCTGCATCCCTGGAATCAATGTATTAGCCGATAACAACACAAATTCCAGCTTAACCTGTTCAGGAACGCGAAACTTGTCCTTATGCTTTTCATAATAGGCTTTGACCTGCTCAGGCCCGATTTTAACCTGGCTCAGATAATCTGCCGTTTTGATCTCAGCCACGCTTACTTTACGCTTTTGGTGTTCTATTTTTAATGTTTGCTCAACGAGCGCATGAGGAATATATGCCAGAGATGCCAGGCCTTGACGTGCCTGCTGCATCAATAAATCGTTACGCATGCTGCTTTCAAACTGTGAAGGAGACAAGCGATTCTGAGCCAGGATTTTATCGTACATCTCTTGAGAAAACTGACCGTCCTTTTGAAACTCAGGCAAGGTGACCAGGTATTTGGCTAGTTGCTCATCGCCGATCATGAATTTTGCCCGGTTAACTTCTGCATTCAATAGCTTGATAGTAATTAGACGATCTAGCACCGATTGCTTAACCTCAGGATTGTCCAGCATGGCGGGATCCATCTTGCCTTCCGCCTGTAGCTGGCTACGCAAATTCTGCAGCGCATTGCCATATTGCTGCACAGTCACCGAGTCACCATCAACCTTGGCGATAGCCACATTGGAGCCGGCCTGGTGCATATAGGAATCGATACCCCACAACGCAAAAGGGATAGTGATAGCAGCCAGAATAATCTTTGCTAGCCACCCTTTAGAACGTTCACGAATTGCTTCCAACATAACGATTACGCCTTCTTGTTTCAATCACAAAAAAAAGCCACTCAAAATGGCGGAAAGACCGCCAGACGCGGCTCGCTGCCAATCAAACTAATCGAGGAATATACCACAACTCAGATATGGCATGGCAGGCTAGATACTCGCGAACACTAATTCAGCGAATACGCCGATAGGACACTATTGAAGCAGCGTTGTTAGCACAGGAGAAAATAAAAAAGCGAGCCCAAAGGCTCGCTTTTTTATTGGCGGAGTGGACGGGACTCGAACCCGCGACCCCCGGCGTGACAGGCCGGTATTCTAACCAACTGAACTACCACTCCAAAACCTTGCGTCGTAACTACCTTGAAGTGGTCAATGATACAACGGCTTTTTTACTGATAATCTGGTGGGTGCTGACGGGTTCGAACCGCCGACATTCGCCTTGTAAGGGCGACGCTCTACCAACTGAGCTAAGCACCCTGCATTATCAGCAAAGAATACTAGTTTACAGCATCTTTAAGCGCTTTGCCAGCCCTAAACTTGGGAGAATTTGCAGCCCCGATCTTAATGGTGGCGCCTGTGCGAGGGTTGCGACCGTTACGGGCAGCACGTTTACCAACATAGAACGTACCAAAGCCGATCAGGGTAACGAGATCACCCGTTTTCAGAGCTTTTGTGACTGCCGCAGTGGTTGCATCCAAAGAACGGCCAGCAGCAGCTTTAGAAATACCAGCAGCTTTGGCTATTTGATCAATCAGTTCAGACTTGTTCACGTGTAATCCCCTTTCGACATTATTAAGAAATGGCAGGTGCAACCCTGCCCCCAGCTTTATATCAAGCGGGAATTGACTATGTCAAGCCCTTCCCGCCAATTATTAAGCTCAATGCTTAGTTACAGATGTTGATTCAGGCGTATTTCCACCCGATCCAACATCCGTAACAGGCACGTCCCCCTCAACCGCCTTTGGCACATGCTCCAGGGCCAGCTCAAGTACGTCGTCTATCCATTTCACTGGATGGATATCCAGGTAATTCTTTATATTTTCATGGATTTCTGCCAGATCTTTCACATTCTGCTCCGGGATCAAAACCGTCTTAATACCACCCCGATGCGCTGCCAACAGCTTCTCTTTGAGCCCACCAATCGGCAATACTTCCCCACGTAAAGTGATTTCACCAGTCATTGCAACATCAGCGCGAACTGGCGTATTGGTTAATACCGAAACTAGTGCAGTGCATATGCCTATACCGGCGCTCGGACCATCTTTAGGTGTAGCGCCTTCCGGCAAGTGAATGTGAATATCATTTTTTTCATAAAAGTCTTCAGCGATACCAAGGCGTTTGGCACGATTACGAACCACACTCATAGCTGCCTGTATCGACTCCTGCATCACCTCACCCAGTTTACCAGTGGTAATGGTTTTACCCTTACCTGGCAGCAATACTGATTCAATTGTCAGCAGCTCACCGCCGACTTCAGTCCAGGCCAAACCTGTGACTTGCCCGACCTGATTTTCTTTTGCAGCGATGCCGTAATCGAAACGTTGCACTCCCAAATATTTATCCAGGTTACGCGGCGTCACGCTGATTTTACTGGCAGTCTTACTGCCGGTTTTAGCTTTGGTAGTTAACAACTCTTTAACTACCTTACGGCAAATTTTTGAAATCTCACGATCCAGGCTACGTACACCGGCCTCACGCGTGTAGTAACGCACTATATCGCGGATAGTGCTCTCCGACACGCTAATCTCATTCTCTTTAAGGCCATGTATTGTGAGCTGCTTGGGCAGCAAATAGCGCATGGCAATATTGACCTTCTCTTCTTCGGTGTAACCGGCCAAACGAATCACTTCCATCCGGTCCAGCAATGGCGCAGGAATATTAAGCGAGTTAGCCGTTGCCACGAACATTACGTCGGATAAGTCATATTCCACCTCAACGTAATGGTCGACAAAAGTATGGTTTTGCTCAGGATCCAACACCTCAAGTAAAGCTGAGGATGGGTCGCCACGGAAGTCCTGGCCCATTTTGTCAACTTCATCAAGCAGGAACAACGGGTTCTTTACTCCGACCTTGGTCATGCTTTGCAGCACTTTGCCTGGCATGGAGCCTATATAGGTGCGTCGATGACCGCGAATCTCGGATTCATCACGCACGCCACCAAGAGCCACACGCACGAACTTGCGATTAATTGCCTTGGCGATACTCTGTCCAAGCGAAGTCTTACCCACGCCTGGCGGGCCAACCAGGCATAAAATAGGCGCCTTAAGCTTGTCAACCCGCTGCTGAACGGCAAGATACTCTATGATGCGCTCCTTGACCTTTTCCAGGCCATAGTGATCCGCATTCAGGATATCCTCAGCGGCAAGAAGGTCCTTGCTGATTTTGGTCTTTTTCTTCCAGGGCAGATTAACCAGAGTTTCGATGTAATTGCGTACCACTGACGCCTCAGCGGACATCGGTGACATCATCTTGAGTTTTTTCATCTCAGCGGCGACCTTGGTTAAGGCTTCCTTAGGCATACGTGCTGATTTGATACGTTTCTCCAGGTCATCGAAGTCGGCGTTTTCGTCCTGTTCGCCCAACTCTTTCTGGATCGCTTTTACTTGCTCATTCAGGTAATACTCACGCTGACTCTTTTCCATCTGGCGCTTGACACGCCCACGGATGCGCTTTTCAACCTGCAGGATGTCAATTTCGGCTTCCAGCAAGCCCAACAAATGCTCCAAGCGCTCAGAAACACTGAACATCTCGAGAATTTTCTGCTTTTCTTCCAATTTGAGTGAAAGGTGTGCAGTGATGGTATCGGCCAGACGTCCGGCATCATCAATGGTAGCCAATGAAGTCAGAATTTCTGGAGGAATTTTCTTGTTCAACTTGACGTACTGATCAAACTGCGTGAAAACCGTGCGCATCAGTGCTTGGGTTTCGCTAACCTCATCCGTGCCAAGATCTACGAGTTCAGCTTTGGCAGCAAAGCAATCTTCAGTTTCAATGAACTCGATTACTTTGGCTCGATGAACCCCTTCCACCAACACTTTGACTGTGCCATCGGGTAATTTAAGCATCTGCAGGACGGTGGCGATGGTACCTACATCATATAAATCGGAAGCATCAGGCTCATCCTTATTGGGGGATTTCTGCGCCACCAGAAGAATTTGCTTATTGTGCTCGGAGGCAAGCTCCAGTGCTCTAACTGATTTAGCGCGACCGACGAACAAAGGAATTACAAGATGAGGATATACCACCACATCGCGCAGAGGCAGCAATGGCAGTAGACCCGAGTCCGGAGAAAAAGCCGGCAAAGTTTGTTCTGTCATGGAAAAACCTTCAGTGTTGGCTGCGTATGGCAACATGCTATACGCCTATGTCATTCAAATGGGGACAAACACCGGCGCTTCAAGTACCAGTGCAAAACCCCCGCGCTACTAAGGCTTAACTGGCTGTCTTAGCTTATAGGTTAACTAGCAGACTCCGCCACGCGTGGCTGTTCAGAGTAAATCAGAATCGGTGGCGTATCGCCACGAACAACCCCATCATCCACCACTACTTTACTCAGGTTCGGCAATGATGGCAGATCAAACATGATCTCTAGCAAAGCATGCTCCATGATGGAGCGCAAACCACGTGCGCCAGTCTTGCGTTCCAGCGCCTTTTTAGAAATAAGAAGCAGTGCAGCCTCTCGGAATTCCAGCTCAACACCCTCCATCTTGAACAGCTTGGTGTATTGCTTGGTAAGTGCGTTTTTAGGCTCCACCAGAATTTTCATCAAGGCGGCTTCGTCCAACGATTCCAGTGTGGCGACAGCCGGCAAACGGCCTACAAATTCAGGAATCAAGCCAAATTTAATCAAATCTTCAGGCTCTACGTCACGCAGCACTTCTCCAATAGCGCGAGCGTCGTCTTTGCTCTTTACTTCAGCTCCAAAACCAATACCACCTTTTTCTGAACGGCGACGGATGACTTTATCCAGGCCATCGAATGCACCTCCACAAATAAAGAGGATGTTTGTGGTATCAAGCTGAATGAATTCCTGATTCGGGTGTTTACGCCCGCCTTGTGGCGGCACAGAAGCAATCGTACCCTCGATCAGCTTGAGCAATGCCTGCTGCACGCCTTCACCCGACACATCACGGGTAATAGATGGGTTATCCGACTTGCGTGAAATCTTGTCGATTTCATCAATATAGACAATGCCACGCTGCGCTTTTTCAACTTCATAGTCGCACTTTTGCAGCAACTTTTGCATGATATTTTCCACATCTTCACCGACATAACCTGCTTCTGTCAGCGTGGTGGCATCTGCAATAACAAAAGGCACATCCAGTACCCGGGCAAGGGTCTGCGCGAGCAGGGTTTTACCCGAGCCTGTTGGGCCAATAAGCAGAATATTACTCTTGGCAATTTCCACGTCATCTTTTTGAGCGGTTTGATCAAGGCGCTTGTAGTGGTTGTAAACCGCGACAGCCAGGCTTTTTTTGGCAGAAGTTTGACCAATTACATACTGATCCAGAATCGCACAAATTTCCTTGGGAGTCGGTAAACTGCTGTCACGCGCTTTGAGCCCACTTTCATCCTGAACTTCTTCGCGGATAATGTCGTTGCAAAGATCTACGCATTCATCACAAATGAATACTGAAGGGCCCGCAATCAGCTTTCTGACCTCGTGCTGACTTTTGCCGCAAAACGAGCAATACAGTAACTTTTCGCCTTCGGCTTTGGTAGTCATAAAGCTATCCTAATTCAATACTGACGATGTAATCTTATGCGGCATCATTGCGGTTGGCAATGACCTTATCAACCAACCCGTAGCTCACGGCCTGCTCAGCGCTCATGAAGTTATCACGGTCGGTATCGTTGGCAATATTCTCAAGCGACTTGCCAGTGTGGTACGCCATGATCTGATTCAAGCGCTCACGCAAAAAGAGAATTTCTTTTGCATGTATTTCAATGTCCGAGGCCTGGCCTTGAAAGCCACCCAATGGCTGGTGAATCATTACACGAGAATTTGGTAATATGAAGCGCTTGCCTTTGGCACCTGCTGTCAACAACAACGCACCCATGCTAGCTGCTTGACCAGTACATAATGTGCTGACATCCGGTTTAATAAATTGCATGGTGTCGTAAATAGCCATGCCAGCCGTTACCGAACCACCCGGAGAATTAATGTAGAAAGAAATGTCTTTATCTGGATTGTCAGCTTCTAAAAACAGCAATTGTGCAACCACAAGGTTAGCCGTCATGTCATTGACTGGACCCACCAGAAAAACCACACGCTCTTTAAGCAAGCGCGAGTAAATATCATAGGAACGCTCGCCGCGACCGCTCTGCTCAACCACGATGGGGATAAGTCCCAAGCCTTGTGGCTCCCACTGACTATTTGTTGCCATTTATGCATTTCCCATCAAGTCGTCAAACTTCATTTTTTTGTCATTTACCTTGGTGGACTCGAGCACCCAAGCTACTACATTTTCTTCTGTAGCCAAGGCAGCAGGCTCATCCAAGCGCTTAGGGTCTTCGTAGTACCAGCGTACAACATCTTCTGGCTGTTCGAAGCCCTGTGCAAATTGGTCTACCATAGCGCGAATTTGTTCCGGCTTGGCGTGCAATTCATGTTTGTTTACCAACTCAGCCAGGATCAGGCGCAAGCTGCCACTTCTCTTAGCCTGATCTTCGAACATGCCGGGCTCCAGGGTGACATTGCTTAAATCCACACCGCGTTGCTGCAAATTCTGTTGCGTCATTTGCATGAGGCGATTGATTTCAACCCCGATCAGCGCTTTTGGCAACTCAAGGTTGACAGCCTCAACCAATGCCTGGAATACCTGCTCCTTCAGCTTGGTGCGAATGCGCTTATCCGCTTCCTGATTCAGGCTATCCTTGATCTCAGCCTGCATCTTCTCCACATCACCATCTACCACACCCAGGCTGCGCGCAAAATCTGCGTCAACTTCCGGCAACTTGGCTTGCTCAACGCTATTAAACGTCACTTCATAACTCACAGTCTTGCCGGCGAGCTGTTCTGGTTTGTGATCAGTAGGATAGGAAATTTCAAAGGTTTTGGTGCTATCAGACTTGCTACCAATCAGGTTATCGTCGAACTCGGTAATACGGCCGCCCTCACCCAATACCAGATCAATTCCTTGCTCACCAGTGCTTTCCACTTCCTGGCCGTCAATCGACGCCTTAAGCGCCACATTAACCTTGTCGCCAATTTTCGAGGCACGCTTAACCGGCTCAAAAGTGGCGCGCTGCTTGACCAGCACGTCTATAGTTTTCTTGACGTCAGCATCGCCCACTTCCAGCACCGGGCGCTCAATCTCGGTTTTGCTCAGATCGCCGATAACAATCTCAGGAAATATCTCGAAGGTCGCAGTATATTCAAACTGCTCCGCTGTTTTGGAAAAAGGTTTATGTTCGATATTAGGAAAACCAGCAACACGTAGCTTGTTCTCTTCAACAGCATCAGAAAAAGTACGTTCGACGGTACTTGATAGCACTTCGTCACGCACCTGGGCGCCATATTGCTGCTGAACCAGCTTTAAAGGCACTTTGCCGGGGCGGAAGCCAGACAGCTTGGCCGTGCGTGCCAAGCGATTGATGCGTTGATTTACTTCTTCTTCAATCGGCTTGCTCGGCACAATCACCGTCATGCGGCGTTCCAGATTGCTGATGGTTTCAACAGTTGCTTGCATGTACTGTATTCCTTGACTCAATTAGGTTGGTGCGACAGGAGACTCAAACTCGCGCCTTGCGGCGCTGGAACCTGCAATCTCTTTCCCATCTCTCCACCAAGCCTTGCAATATAATGATTTAGACAGACTAGACTGGGATGAATGATCAAATTGGGTCTAATCTGCATTTAGGATAGCGGGACTTACACCAGAAAAGCTATTGCTGATTTTATCATAGCAGACAAAAAAATATAACTCGGTGTGGCGAATACAGCTTGAGGTTAGCGTTTATTGCAAAGACAAGCGCTAAAACACTATGTAATTGAGGTCATAATAGGGCTGCCCTAGAGACGGGCACCAGCGTGCAGAATAAATGCCTTTGCATCCACTGTACTACCTACCAGCAAATGGTCCTGAATACAGAAAAACGCTGGCTAACATCCGACAGGCTATGCCACATGGCATAAAAGCGCACAGATGTTGCCAGCAACAAAATACCGACCGGACTTAACTCCGGCTACAGCGGTTGACGTTGTCCACAGAAAAACCCAACGGCGTGGGATGGGGTCTCAAACGTAACAGTGTCACCAATTTCGAAGTAAAGAACATCACCAACCTTGGCATTAACTTTTTGACCTGTGTGGTCGGTAATGTTGAACTCGCCATCCACGACGATTTTCATTTCATCATAATCATAGGTATAAACCAAAGGATTACCCTTTTCCAAGCGAAAGAATCCAGCACAAATAGTTTTGTCTTTGTCGGTTGATACGAATGTGTCGCCAAGCCAAGCTGGAACACCGGCAACATTCATCGATGGTTGTTGATCTGCGATAGCCTGTTTCTTGTATTTCATGTCAATTCTCCAAAAATTTTTATAAAGGATGGACCCACCCTGTGAAGTAGATTAAATACTGCCTTAGCTATGCCTTCAATTACACTTAAGTGGTAATACTATGGAAGAGGCATCGTTGTGGATAAAGTTCCACTACTGATGAGCTTTAGCTCTAAAAAACCACTACAGTATAGATAGTGCCTGCATAAGGTCACTCTCAAGATCTTCCTGTGTTTCCAGGCCAATCGACAATCTGATCAGATTATCTCCAATGCCTCTCGTCTCCCACTCTGCAGCAGCGAGATCGCGATGCGAGGTCAGCGCAGGTTGTGACATCAGGCTTTCAACCCAACCAAGACTCGGTGCCAGAGCAAATAGGCGCAACTGGTCAACCACACATGCTACGGCAGCGGCATGCTACCGATTACTACCGAAATCATGCCGTCAAAGCCGCGTATCTGACGTCGTGCGATTTCATTCCCCATGCAATTCTCTAAGCCAGGAAAGTACATACGTTGTACTCCCAGGGTGGTTTGCAGCATTTAGGCTAAATGCGGTACCGGCACCCTTCAATGACATCCAGCATAACGGCAGTGATATCGAGCCAGAAAGCGGTCGTATCATAAATCGGCGTATGCAGAGAGCCAAACTGATCCTTGACTTCCCCCACATGGATACGCTGAGTAGCAAAACTCTCACTTTTTTGCGTCAGGCTTATCGAGGCGGCCTGTAGCAAAACCTGAGGCATTTACTTAAACCCCTTATCTTTTCCTATGCGCCCACACTGCGGCCTCAAGCCTGCTGGTAAGCTTAAGTTTGCTCAGCAGGTGTTTGATATGCACCTTCACCGTGGTATCGCTTATGCCCAAATTGCGAGCAATCATCTTGTTATTGAGTCCATCAGCCAAACACTCCAGTATTTCACGCTCGCGAATGGTGAGCGAAACATTCTCCTCGTCTTTCTTGACACTGGGCTCGATCAGCGCATTCTTGAGAATTTCTGTAAGGCTGTCTTGAAGAACGGTGATGCCGCTCATGGCCTTTTTTAAATTCATGCATAAATCCTCTGGCTCCATATCTTTCAGCAAGTATCCGTCAGCGCCTGCGCGCAGAGCCTCCAACAAATCATCTGCCGCATCCGATACCGTCAGTACTATGCAACGAGACTGGAGATTGGCTTCTTTTATCCGCACCAGCGTCTCCAGTCCATTCACGCCCTTCATGTTAAGGTCGATTAACACCAAGTCCGGCTTGAGCCCACTCACCAGAGCCAGGCCATCCATACCCGATGCTGCCTCTCCCACCACTTTGAAATCGGCGTCTGCAGAGATCATCTGACAGACCCCTTTACGAAAAAGCGCATGGTCATCAATAAGCAATACTGTAATTGGCGTGTTCATCATCTCTCCCACATTATATTCATCATTACTTTGATTTAGGGCGGAATAAAAGCCTGACGCGTGTGCCTCCGCGTCTCCTCGGTAATATCTGGATTTCTCCTCCGAGGAAGCCGGCTCGCTCAGTCATAATGGTTAAACCATAATGATGCGGCTCTTGTTCTTTAAAAGTGCATCCCAGTCCATCATCATCGATGGTTACTATGACTTCTCCGGTTGGCTGCAAGACCAAAGTAATGACCACCGTACTGGCTCCGGAATGGCGCACAATATTCGACAAACCCTCACGAACCACCTGTAAAAGGTGAAACTCCTCATTCACACTCAACCGACAATCAACCAGTCGGTTATCCAGCGTAAAGCTCAGGCTGGATCTTTGCGAGAACTCATCAATAGCCTCCCTAAGCGCATAATCAAGGCCTCTGACATCCATTTGTACTCTGAATGTAGAAAGCAATTCGCGTAATTCTCGGTATGCGTTATCCAGCCCTACCCGCAAATCATTAACAATTTCCACAGCTCCGGCCTTCTGTACATCATTGCCAAATTGACTCTGTAATCGTGCAATTTGTATCTTCATATAAGAAAGAGATTGCGCCAATGAGTCATGCAACTCGCGGGCGATCACGGCTCTTTCCTCAAGCAACGCGACTCGACGTCCTTCCTGTTCCCGCGCTTGAAACCCCATCGAAACTGCAAACAGTTGCGCTGTCACTTCAACCAGCTGTATTTCCGTATTCTCAAAGAAATGGGTGTCTTCCGTTTCTACCATTAGCACTCCCAAGCACCCCATGGGGCCTGGTAAAGGCACAGTAAGGCAGCGGACAACTTTTCCCTCAACCATCACTGAAGAATGACTCACAGACATTGTGCTCGCTTTTTCGTCAAACAAGCCCTCATGGAAACACAAGGGCCAATGATTAGAAAACAATGCACGTTCTGCAGATATCACTGATCCATTGTCACTAAAAACCAAAGACACGTTACTGACATTTAAAGTCCTCTCCAGCGCGTAAAGTGACTGTCTTATTGTCAGTTCACTTAATCCCGAGCTTTCCACCAGTTTGACCAGCTTAAACAGAAAGTCCTGGGAAAGAGTCATCCTCCTGATTCGCTCTGTGCTTGTTTTATTAATCCACTCCGTCTCTACCTTCACACCTTCAAGCTGAGCAGATACTTCTGCAACCGATCTCTCGATAAACCCAAACTCATCATCTGTATACCTTCTAACGCCAGATACCAGATGCTTGGGCATGATCGCTATCAAGTGGTTGACCCGATCGATCAAGACCCGCCGTGAAGACAGCATCAGGCTTGCTATAATGCAAAACACAAGAAATAGGCAGGCCAACTGCAGAAGCGATATTACAGACTGTTTGATTTCAACGTCTTTTTCTGCCGTCTGAATAAAGTTTTCATAGGCAAAAATTACCTGCTGGCCAAGCTGCACCAGGGAATAGTTTGATTGCCCGCTAGCATGGGCGCTTGCAAACGCGGAGTGAGCCTGACGTAACCTTATATACGACTCGCGCAACTCTGGGTCGCTTTGTGTATTAAACCAGGAGAACTCGGCACCTGTCAGGTCAGCATTACTTTTATTCAGCTCACTGAATGAGACAACATCTTTATGCCTCGGGTGATCACTTAAGCTCTTAATCTCATTTTTCCAAAGCAATTCATGCGCATATGCCTTATGCACGGCAGCCAGATGATTAGGAATATAATCCAGCAAGAACAGGGAACCTGCCTGCATCAGCACTACTACCAATACGATAGCCATCAAGAGGACATGGAGGCTAGCGTAAAGCTTGTGTATGCTTATGAAAGCTTCTACTTTTTTATGTAGCTTCCATATTCTCAGCATATTTTTTCTATCTTAAAATCTAGATAACTTACTGCAAACATTCAAGGTTCCGATTAATGAGCTTATTTATATTCGCCAGCCTCATCCTCAGCATCATTTTTCTGGCTATTATAGGTACATGGTATGACGCTAATGGACCATTTATATCACATATAGTCATGCTGATTTCTGCTACGGTCGCGATCTTATCCGGCGCCATTGTCATTGCCGCCCAATCTTTATATTTTTTAAAATCAACAAAAAAGCAACGTACCAGTGATCCAAGAATTGGAACCTGGGGAAAAGAGGTTTCGGCGACGCTGTCTACTCCGGCAATAGTGCTTGATGGTTATAAAATCAGCTTTGCCAACAGCTCATTTCTGCAAACATTGGGCATGGCAGGCATGGCCGACCAAGTAGTTGGCATGCCTTTCACCAATTTAGTCCATCCCGCCGATCATCAGGTGCTTGCAGAAATGATCGCTGAAGCAACGCGGGGTGAGAACAAAAATGAAATTCAGAAGTTACGCCTGCTTTGCTCTGATGGCACCACGATTCCATCCCACACTTCACTTTCCCGCATGCAACAGGACCATAATAACAATCAAGTATTATTCCAGTTTACTCCTGTTTCTGTAGCCAGGCCCCTCAGTACCAATTTCGAAAACCAGTTCAACTATCACCTGATTATCGACCACCTGGAAGAAATCGTATTTCAGATTAATGCAGAAGGTCAGTTAATTTTCCTGAACTCTTCTTGGGAGCACGCACTTGATTACAAAATACAGGAATGCTTGAATAAACCCTTAATAAACTATATTCATCCTGAAGATAAGCCGGCAGTTGGAGCCCGACTCACTTCATTAACCCAGGGTAAACGCTCCCACTGCCTGATCGAATTCAGGCTCATAGCGCGCAATGGTAAATCTCAATGGTCCGAACTGCGCGGCAAAACCACGTCAGTGTCCGAAAACGAACGCACAAGTGTAGTCGGTACCATTGCTGACATCAGCCGCGTCAAAGAAGTGCAGGCCAATGTAAACGCCCATCGCCGCGCCATGAGCACCTTATTAAACAACATTCCAGGCATGGTGTACCGCGGCAGAAATGACCGTTTCTGGTCCTTTGAGTTCGTTAGCGATGGCTGCGTTGAAGTTACCGGCTATGACCCCTTGGAATTAATCAACAATCCAGTCTTTACTTTCAACCAGATCATCCACCCGGAAGACAGAATGTCCGTGTGGGAATCTGTTCAACAACAGATTCAGCATCAGGAAAAATTCCAGCTCATCTATAGAATTATTACGCGTAATGGCGAAATAAAACAGGTGATGGAACATGGACGCGGCATATTTTCCAGTGCGGGTGAACTGCTGGCACTGGAAGGGTTCATCGTAGAAATCCCTAATGAAAACCCTCAATATACGGCGGTGCTGGCCAATCTGCATTAATAAAAATGGGCGCCGCAGCGCCCATTTGAACATTGTTACAGCACTATTGAATTTAGAAAGTGCGCTTTATGTAACCAATGACTTTATCACTGCCCGTTTTGTAACCGGATGCATCAACATACCAATTATCGTTGGCATCCGTTGTGGTGTAGTTAAGCCCTGCGTTCCAGCCCGTGCTGGATGCAATTGCAAAGTCCTTGTTCACGCCAATCAGGAAGTCAGTATAGTTGGCGACAGAGTAATTTCTAACGGTCTGATGGCCCACATGTAACGCCAGATTGATATCCTGAACCGGCAACTTGTAATTGAAATTTAGCTCGGTGTAGCCGCTACCGTCACTATGGCCCGTGCCCGTTGTATGGTTACCAATCGGGGTATTGCCAAAAGATGCGGTATTGATTCCAAAAAAATCGGACACTGCATAAGACTGTTTCAAGGTCAGCCATTTGTAAGTGATAGCCGCATTCAACTCTGTAGTATTAGGGGAACCGCCCTTACGACCGGTAAGCCCAACTGGCCTGTCATTATCAGGATAGAAGAACTGCAAGAAGCCCACGTTCAAGCTCAAGTCTGGGGTGAACTGGTGCAGGTAGCCACCATAAAGGTCAAGCTCAACGGTATTGCCATATAAGGCGTCTTTGTTGACATTGCTGGCCCATACACCCAGGTAAATACCGCTGCTATGTGAGTAGTCAAAACCGCCTTGAATTGCACCGCGTCCTTTAGTGTATGAAATCCCACGGAACACATAGTCGCTGTAGAACCCAACATTGGACGATAAGGTATGTGGTGACGCTGGCTCCGCAGCAACCGTTGCTGCAGCGGTTGCGTCTTCCGCATGAGCAGCAGATAAACCGGCAATTGCAGATGCCAGAATACCGGCCATTAAGATTGGCTTGGCTGAAACTTTCATAAAACACCCCTTATTTGTTTGTTAACTAGAAATTGATACAATTAATTATGCATGTGTACTTTATACTCTACACCCTGTTGCATTCAACATATTCAACTATAATTCACTGTAATACGCAGCATATGTTGTAAAAACACAACAATTCTTATGCCCGGCTCATGCCAAAATACAACTGCACAGCATCATTAACACTTGAAAGCCTCGTGACAGTTACAGGTCGCCACTGCAAGTGGGTTAGTTTTCAGGTACGCTATCGAGGCGCGAATAATAGTCATGGTCCAGTTCAGTCTACACACGGGCTATACAGTTGCACATTTAGCAGATACTTCAACGCGCGATATATTAGCCCAAACACTGCTGAAAAATCTTCGGCATAGCTATTCCGTGCCAGCCTTCACCACACCAGGACACGCGGTGGCTTTTTCATGCCATACCAGCGAGCTATAGACTAAGCTTGCCTCTAATCCAGCAACCACGTCCCCAAGATTAATTCCTTGCTTTTTCCGGATGGGTACGCAGCCGCATTGGGTCGTAGAATGGTGTTTGCGCCACGCGCGCCTTACAGCTGCTCTTGCTGCCGATTACTTCAACCAAGGTGCCTATCTGCGTATGCTCGGGTTTGAGATGCACCAGCGCCAGTGAAAGCATGAGGTAGCGGCTGTAACTGGCACTGGTCACCACGCCTATCTCCTTGCCGTCTTTCATGATTTTTGCACCAGCTTCCACAGCAACCGGGCTGGCGCAAACCAGTCCAGCCTGTTTCACGCGCTCACGCCCCTGCAGCATCAGCACGGCCTGCTTGCCGATGTAGTCACCTTTTTTGTCCAGATCTACGCCCCAGCCCATATTGACTTCCCACGGAGTGGTATCGCCTTCCGGCATCTCAAATGGGAAAAACAGCAGAGCTGCTTCAATACGTGTCAGGTCCAGCGAATTCCATGAAGCTGGAATCGCGCCGAATGGTGTGCCAGCTTCCAGTATCTTGTCCCACAGCTCTATAGCATCTTGGGCGGCACAATACACTTCATAACCGCGTTCGCCGGAGTAACCGCCGCGCGCAACAGCGACGTTTTTGCCAAACATGATAGTTTTTTCATGCTTGAAATAAGGTAGTTCCGCCAACTTGAAACCCACATGTGGCGCCAGGATCTCCAAGGATTTTGGGCCTTGCAAGGACAGGATATGAATGTCCAAATCAGCTGCGATCTGCACATTTTTGCCGGCAGCCAGCAGACGCAGCTGCTCTGGCGTTTTGCCGCTGCCATGTGATAGCTTGAACTCGGTCGCACTGTCGCGGATAACCATGATGTCATCGCACAGCGCGCCCGACTCATTCACCTCTGCAGCAAGCACCGAAGTACCTGGCTTGAGCCTGGTGATGTCTTTCGCAACTAGCCGATCCAGCACACTTTCTGCGTCAGGCCCGCTGACGTTTATGATATTTAGCGCTGAAATATCATAAAGACCGGCACGGCTACGCACCGTCACCACTTCGTCATGTGCATCCGTGTTGTAGCTCCATGGAATAGACATGTCATTCCATGTATCGCCATCCAGTTTGGAACCCAGTTCCTTGTGCCTGCCGTTAAGAATAGAATTTCTCGACATTTTCATGTAGTCCGATATAAGGTAAGTAATAAATTGTTACAAGTACATTATCGTAATAGAAAACTACGGCAAATCTCTTCAAGAGCTACGATCAAAGAGGTACGCCCCGGGTAGCGAGGCGCAGCCGCATTACGCTGCAGGTCAATCCGGGCGAGTAGCCATGCTGCGGATCTCGTCGGTAGCTTCGGAAGTGCGGCTGACCAATTTTCTTACCTCACCGGCGAGCACTGCGAACCCCCTGCCAGCATCTCCGGCGCGTGCGGCCTCAATGGCGGCATTTACAGCGAGCAAATTAGTCTGTCGCGTGATCTCACTGATAGATTCAGACACCTTGAGAATTTTTGACATGCTTGCCTCAGTCCTCAATTTCTCAGACTCATGCAGCGCACGGCTCTCATACTCAAACATGATGTCACGAAATGAGCCAGCGGTCTTCAGCGGACGGCCCGACGCATCACGCTTGGTAGCGGCGCGCTCACGGAACCAGACGTAGCCATGGTTTTTTGTCATGCAGCGATACTCGGGGTTATAGGGTGTATTTCCACTTCTATCGCCCAGATGTTTGGCAAACGCACTTAGCGCTCTGTCCTTGTCCTCCGGGTGTATGACATTCATCCAGCTGTCCCAGGTATTAGGGAATTCGGCCTCCGTTGTATAGCCCAGCAATGCTCGAAACTGGGGGGACCAATAGATCCGGTTATCCGGATGGTCTGGATTTCCATCGACAATATGAAATATCCATATCCCTTCGGTGAGTGCAGACCGCGCAAGCTCATTATCTTCTTCCGCGGCCAGTCCCTGACGAGCAAGTTCGAGTTCAGCGCGCAAGTTTTCGCATTCCATGCGCAGAGCCTTATCCGAAGCAGCCAATTGATTATTCTGCTGCTCATACTGGCGCTGCACCTCCTGCAACTCATCGGCATGGGTTAATTTCAGTTGTCCAACATGGTGTGTCAGCGGATCAAATACCTCACCGACAAGGCTCGACAGCACCGGGTCGAGTTTACTGGTCGCTGCTGGATCAGCAGCGATAATTCCCTGCACAACCGTGTTAATGCTATCCAATCTGGATGCCTTGATGAATTTCCAGTTCATACTCAAAAACCCCTTTCCAGAACTGCTTAATAGAGCAATATGCTATCAGGCCATGCTTCAGCGACAATTGCTGTTAGCGATGGTGTTTCGGGCATCCAGTTTCGTTGCTATTGCCCGCTATGCAAGTTGATTGTTTAACTCTTCTTCAATTTCGAAGATGTCCCCGACAATACCGTATTTGGCGATGGTAAAGATCGACGCGCCTGGATCGGTATTGACAGCAACAATGGTCGGCACGTGTTTCATGCCTGCCATATGCTGGATGGATCCCGAAATGCCCATGGCAAAATACAGTTTGCACGAGCCAACCACTTTTCCTGATTGCCCCACCTGTCTTGATTTTGGCAGCCAGCCAGAATCGGCAATCGGCCTGGAGCAACATAAGGTAGCGCCGATCTTTTCCGACAGCTCGCGGAATTGCTCAACATTGGTTTCTTCACCTATGCCACGACCGATGGACATAATGAATTCGACAGTTGTAATGTCGATATCATTGGAACCGCCCTGCTCGATGTAGTCCTTGTTTTGACTGCGCGACTGCACTGACGGCAATTCGACGCTGGTCACTGCTGGGGTTGCGGCCCCTTCCAGCGGCTTAAATACGCTAGGTCGCAACGTCAACACGACACAGGATTTACCTGGGAAATCCACTTCCACATTGACCTTCTGGTTATAGCCGCCACGCGTGGCTATCAGCTCATCGCCCTGGAATTCAGCAATAAAGACGTCTGTAGCAAAACCGTATCCACCCTTGCTTGCAAGTGTTGCTGCGTAACCAAGAGAATCAACCGTATGCGGAAGAAGCACCACCGCAGGTTTTTTGGATTCAATCAGTGTGGAAACCGCCGCTTCGAAAATGTCTGGATCAAACTCGGAAACTGGCGCCTTGACGACCGCAACTTCATCCACGCCACTGACTGATACGGCAGGAACAAAACTATCTGCCTGGCTGCCAATCACTGCTACGACTACTTTATCGTCGGCTGCTTGTTTGAGTCCTTGAGCAGCGGCAATCAGTTCCAAGGTAACAGGCCGTAACTCACCGCGGCGATGTTCCGCGATTACCAAAATTGTTTTCATGTTCACTCTCCTTTGAATTCTTTGATAATTTCGATCAGCTTGGCTGCCTGCTCGGCAATCGTGCCTTCTATCATCTGCGCACGGCCCTTGGCTGGCACGTACATACGGCGCACGCGCGACATCGAATTATCAGCACCCACATCAGAAGCTGCCAGTCCGATATCGGCCAATGAGATTTCTTCAATCGGCTTTGCCGCAGCTTGTTTGATGCCGCGCAGCGAAGCATAGCGCGGCTTATTGATGCCGAGCTGGATGGTGAGTACGGCTGGGCAATTGATTTCAACTTCCTGCACCATGCCACCTTCGAGTTCGCGACGTATCACGGCACTGCTGCTGCCTGGCTTGTATTGCAGGTCGGCGACTACTGCCGCATGTGGCCAGTTAAGATAAGCCGCCGTGGAAATCCCGGTCGAGGCATAAGCCTGGTCAGATGACTGGACGCCGGCAAACACCATGTCGGGTGCCTCTTTTTTCACAACGGCAGCCAATACGCGAGCGATAGCAATAGCATCCGAGCCTTCAATAGAGTCGTCCCAGACTCTTATTGCACGGTCAGCGCCTTTGGCCAGGCATTTGCGCAGACTTTCATCTACGCGATCCGGGCCCACGGAAACCACAACAACTTCCACTTCAACATCGCTAGATTCCTTGATTTTCATAGCCTCTTCGAGCGAAAAATCATCCCACTCATTAAGGTCATACAGCAAAAAATCCTCATCTACATCTTTTTCATCGGTGCGGATTTCAAAATCCTCGTCCAGTGCCGCTACCTGTTTTACTGCTACCAATATCTTCATGCTTTCTTTCTCCTATTGACTTCGTACTATGGTTACTTCGTACTATGGTTACTGTGTAACCTCTTTGCCCAGCTTGCCAGCAAACCACCTGAATGCCGCAAATCGCACCATGGAATCCGGGTCTTCACATAACTGCCATTTATCCGCTTCCTTCAGTTTCGTACTGCCCGCCAACAGCAAGCGATGCAGGTAGTACGGATCCTCCATTAGCGGCAACAAAGTCGTGCGACTTGCCTTGCGATTCAGTATTACACCGCGCCGTACATCTAATTCGGACGATGCCGCCAGCTTTTGCATAATTGCCTGCGGCGTATGCAGATTGGCAGCGACCCCACTCAACACATCAATATCCGTATCTTCTGCGAGCGCTACCATCAAGCGTGTGGGTGCATTGCTCTGGTAGGCCACAGCAGAGCGCACCCAGGCATCCGCATCCTTTGCCAGCACTTCCAGCAGGCTGGACGGGCAGCGTGGGTTTCTCGCCACCGCACGCCTGACATCTATTTCCGGATCTGTTGCAAGCACTTCCATCACCTTGCGTGACGCCACTGGATTACGTCCCAACCATTGGCGTACCCAACGGTCTGTATCACTCATCAAGCGCTTGATACTGGCGGCTGTTAAATCGACTCTTGCCGCTACTGCACGCCTGACCGAGCAGGCCTCATCATTCAGCAACAGCCTGATCAGCGCCTTGGACGATGCCGGATTGGAGGCTACACCGCATCTCACGGCCGCATCGGCACTGTTTGCCAATTTCGCCAACGTATCCTTATCCAGGCGCTCATCGTTTGCCAGCTGCCGCAGCACCAACACCTCAGCATCACTAACTGCGAGATCTATCAAGGATTGCGGGCAGTTAGCGTGGGCAATAGCCGCGGCGCGCACAAAGGCATCACCTCCCGCATAAATCTGCTCGAGCAATGCTGCTGGCGTGGATGGATTAGCTACCACATTCCTGTCAAAAAGCCCGAGCATACGATCAACCAGCATCTTCAACACATGCCCATTTGCAGCTGAGTTTCTACTGACCGCCTTGAGACATTCAATATCACTATCAAACTGCACAATTCTTTCCAGCACACCTATCGGCGTGTGCTTATGCTGCGCAATCAGTACTGTCAATACAGCATTCCGGCCGCCTACATTATGCTCCCCAGCATAGAGCTGGGATAAAGCCTGAGATGGCGTGCCGGGATTTTTGTCCAATCGCACTTCTACGCCTGCATCACTGGCACTGGAGAGCGCATGCAACACAGCGGCCGGGGTATGCTCCCAGCGCGCTAGTATCAATGCGTCGCGCCGCTTGCCGAACATCATGACTTCCAGATCCTTGCGCTGTTCGCTACTCGCTATGCTATATACGGCAGCAGCACAGTAGGGGTCGCCAGTCTGCTCAACCCTCTCCACCAAACCTGCTGCCGTTTTAGGTACCATCAAATCAGACCGCTACAGGAGCTTCTTCTACGACCTCGTATTCCATACACTCATCAATCAACTCGATCAGTTCACGCACCACGAACTTGCCTTCATAACCCGATGTTTTTAGCGCATCCTCGAACATGGTCAGGTCTTTAGGACAGGAAACAACAAACACTTCGAGCCCTTCGATGACTGCAGCCTCTTTCATACGGTTTTGTGAAGGCTTCTCGGTACCGACAGGATCGGGAATCCAAATACGCCCACCGCCTGCGCCGCAACAGAAGGAGTTGTCCTTATTGCGCCCCATCTCCACCAGCTCGCAACCCAGCATCTTGAGAATCTCGCGTGGCGCATCGTAGCCTTTGTTGAAGCGGCCCAGATGGCAGGGATCATGGAAAGTCACACGGTAATTCAGTTTTTTGGCTAATGGCAGCTTGCCTTCTTCAATCAGGCGCTTCACTACCGTACTGTAATGTTGAATCTCGTAAGTGCCGCCAAAATCCGGATACTCATTACGAATCGTGTTGTAGGAGTGCGGATCCGTGGTCACGATAGACTTGAATTCACAATCTTCCAGCGATTTAATGTTGGACGTAGCGAGGAACTCATAGAGGCCTTCTTCGCCCACACGCCTTACGTCATTGCCTGCGTTCAGCTCACCCTCGAACAGTAGGCCAAAATCCACACCAGCCTTATGCATAAGCCGGGCATAAGCTTGCGTTACTCTCTGGTTGCGCGGGTCAAACGAGGCATAATCGCCAACGAACCAGAGGATATCGACCGCTTCCTTGCGTGCATCCTTGATCACAAACGGTAGTTCTTTAGTCCATGACGCTCTTTTACGCTTGGATTCACCAAACGAGTTGCCGCTCTTGTGTATGGTTTGCAAGGTCTTCTCCAACAGCGGATCCATTTCACCCGCCTCAACCAGATTACGCCGCATTTGCACGATAATAGGCAAATGCTCAATGGCAACCGGGCAAATCTCCACGCAGGCCAGGCAGGCGCGGCACGACCATAGCGTTTCCATGAATACCTGACCCACGCCCTTGCCGTGGATATCCAGCTCCGCTTCCTTAGGCAGGGTACTGGCCGAAAGTGCATTATTCGCAAACTCGCGCAGCGACAGAATTACATCGCGCGGCGACAAAGGCGCACCAACGGCATTGGCCGGACAAGCCTCATGACAGCGGCCACACTTGGTGCAGGCATCGAGATGAAGCAGGCCCTTCCAGGTTAGATCAGTGATGGTCTTGTAACCGGCGTTCTTCTGGTCGTCCGGCACGCGCGGCAGTCTTTTTCCGGCCAGCGGATCCTTGAACATAAGCGAGCCAGCCGCCGTGAAAATATGTTTGATCTTGGTGAAGGGAATGCACGCGATAAAGGTCAGCGCCAGCAGGCCATGAAACCACCACAGGCCTAAGCGCAGACTACCAGCAGCGGCAGGCGTTACGCCCACCGCTTGCATGCCTTGTGCAAGCAGCGCACCTACGGGTGACCACATGCGATAATCCCATACGCTGGGACGGTCGTTCAGCCATACCAGGCGCGCAGCTTCAAGAAAAAAACCGGTGATGCAGATCAGGATAAATGACCACAAGAAAGCCCAGTCCTCCCGGCGGTAGCCGCTACGGTCATAGTCAGGATCGCCTGGTTGACGATCAGGCCGTTTATAATCCAGTTTAGGCAATTTGAGCCATCCACGGCGGTACATCATGTAGATGAGGCCAGCGATCACGCCGACACCGGCAAAGTCCAGCACCAGCGAAAACCACAGGTAGAAATCGCCATACCAGAAGTGGATACCAAATAGCGGCCTGGTGATGTCATAGTCCAGCGTAATAGTGGACGTGCCTATGAACAGCAGTATGAAGCCAAAAAAGATCAAGGCGTGCGCCCGACCTGCTTTTTTATCACGCCGCACCAGCGTGCGGTGCGTGGCCATGGTCTTAACCATATCGATAAAGCGATGCAGCAGATCACCCCACGAGCTATCCGGCTGGCCACGGCGGTATTTTCTAATCTGTATATAGGTGCCGTAAAGGAACACGGCGATCGCTGTATACCCAATCAAGTAGAACAGGTGTATTGCCTGCGGATGGAAATTCTCAAACAACACTCTGGTGATTTCTATAGAATTATTCATTTGGCATCGCTCATTGGTTTTTGCTCATTGGTTTTTAATCTGTTCATAATTAGATTTTTAATTTCCTGCAAGTCGCTTCAATCCATAAACTCGCGTCAATCTGTAAATACATAGGTAGCTTCATCTTTCGCCGCATTTTTCATCACGCCAGCCAGCAACTCATAGGTTTGAATCCATGCATCACACACATCTACGCTAAACGCTTCGCCTAAACCCTGCTCCAGGGCCCATATAAGCGCAGCACCAAAGGTATCGTAGTCACTATCTTTAACACCGTAATCCAGATGCTTACGACCCAACTCCTGCAAACCAGGAATGATGTTGTCCACACTGCCTAGACTGGATATGGCCGCACCAATAAAGGAGAGCAGCTTGCGCCCCTGTACTTTCATATCGCCCCTAAATAAGGTCTGAAGCCCAGGATCCAGATCAAAAATTCTACCATAAAATAAGGTTGTAACCGAGTCCTTGACAGGCAAGACCATGGCCCAGCTTGCTTGCATCAGACCAATTTGCTTGGGGGTCACAACAAAAACTCCTCATTCATTGAAGCGCCTTACCGTCGCGTTACGCTGCGACGGTAAGGTCCATCCTGACTAAACCTGGTAATCGATCTTTGGATTACCATCCTTCAAGTGCGGAGTACCGTAAATAGCCACCTCACGTTTGTAAGGCTTGGGATACTGAGCATTTTCCTCTTCAATTTCCCGAGCCAGGCGGTGACCAGTGAACGTAGCATCTGCAATCAGTCGCGGAGCTTCGGCATCACCTATCAGGTAAACCGCCTTAATACCGTTATCAGCCCACTCAGCTTCGCGTTGCTTGAGCTCGTTATACAGCTTGGCTTCGGAATGGCGGCCGGTGACGAGAATCAATGAATCAAACTCAAGCCATTGATGGCTCTTGTTCTCGTTGCGTGGGAATACGCCAGGACCTTTGTAGGTACGCTTGGAACCATCGCCCCAGATGCTGTAGATCTCCAGGCGGCCTGGTTCGATCTTGGAGCAGAAGGTATCTCCCATTTCGGTTACATGCAGCTCATGCAGACGACGCATCATGTTTGGATACTCCAGCGTGAAGTGCATGTAGTTGGCCAAATGCACGCCAGAAACCACAGTGACCTCATGTCCGGCAACGGCCAGCTTCTCAGCCAGGCTAGGTGCCATGAAGTAGGTGTCAGCATTCAGAATGACCACGCGCTTGCCGATCTTCTTTTTGCCTTCCATTACTTGCTCTGGTGTCAGCTGATCAGGCCGCGATGCGTCGGCACCAGGGATAGGATCGTGTGTCAGGCAGTTGGTACCGTCCGTATTCCATGAAGAACCCGTGGCAATCACCACCTTGTCTGCGCCGTAGTTGAGCACTTCGTCTGCCGTTATAGGCTTCTGTCCTAGTGCCAGCTGGCATTCCTTGTTCTTCTTCAGCAGCTTGTTGATCTGCGTTTCGCGGTAATCGCGGTGATAGCCCCATTCGCCAAGGTTCGGTAGCGTGACGACTTGGTTCAGGTGGCCACCGATTTTTTCTGCGATATCGTACAAGTGCACGGTATAGCCACGTTCCATCAATACGCGTGAACACTCCGAGCCAGATGGCCCTGCGCCCACTACCAGCACGGAATCATTGGAGCCGTTCTTGGGGAATTTCTCAGGATGCCAGCCACGACGGAACTCTTCGCCTGCTGTAGCATTTTGCGTGCAGATCATTGGAGGACCGCCAATTTCCCAGCGCGAGATACACACGTTACAGCCGATACAAACACGAATGTCATCGTAACGGCCTTCCTCAATCTTCTTGGGCAGCCATGGGTCAGCAATAGAAGGACGGGCAGCGCCGATAATATCGGCATAACCCTTGGTGACAATTTCCACCATTTTTTCAGGATCGGTAAAACGACCTACACCCAACACCGGCTTCTTGGAAACCTGCTTGATAAAACGCGTCCATGGTACTTGATGACCTTGTTGCGTCCAGCGCGACGGGCCTGCATCCTCGCCCCACTCTGCGATATCGCCAACGTCCACGTCCCACAGATCGACTAGGGAGTCGGCCATTTCAACGAATTTCATGCCGTCATTCTCAACTTCAATGCCAGCCACGCCATACAGCGTATCCACGGCAAGGCGTGTCGCGATCGCACAATCCTGACCTACGGCGTGGCCTACTTTTTCCAGCGTCTCGAGCCAGAAGCGTGCGCGATTTTCCAGCGTGCCGCCATACTTGTCAGTGCGCTTGTTGTAATAAGGTGAGAGGAACTGCAACGGCAGGTAGGAGTGAGCACCGTAGACGTAGACGATGTCGAAACCAGCATCGCGTGAGCGCAAAGCCGCATCTACATAATATTGCTGCACCATAGCAATATCTTTCAGGTCCATTTCCTTACAGTAGCTCAGCGTCTCGAATTCGGAAGCGTACTGGCTAGGGCCACGCGGTGTAGCGCGCGACTCCATATTTGGCGCATGAGCACCGCCGTACCACATTTCAATACCGGCCAAGGCACCATATTTGTGAACTTCATCGGTCATGCCGCGCAGATTGCGCACGTCGCCCGCATCCCAGATACGTGCAGAGAGGCGATGGGTATCGTCAGACTCGGGATGAATAGAGGCATATTCAGTATTGATACCCCCCCAGCCGCCTTCGGCCTTTAATGAGCGGTGTGCTGCCTGAAAGCCAGGTTTGTCAGAACCGGCGCCTATGCAGTGCGGCACCTGATAAAAGCGATTACGTAAAGTCTTTGGGCCTATTTGGACAGGCTCAAACAGAATGTCATGTTTTGGATCGCGTGCCATTTTTTTCTCCAGTCGATTAAGAAAATTTTTAATACGCCTTATTTTGTATGCCTCCAAGAGCGCAAACAATTCTCCTCATGGGTTACTACCAAGGTGTTAACCGGCTACTACCAAATACGCATAGAACTACTCTGACTAAATGAAAATGGGCAGACAATTATGTCCGCCCATTTTTCTTTTTACTTACCAGCAACTGGCGAGCGATGCCACCAGATTTGCCGCTTACAGGCTATGGAAAAAATACACTACCGCCACGCCCGCAATTATAGCTACATAAGGCAGAACACCAGCCCGCGTGCTTACGCCATCCTCATCTTCCTCAATGTGCATGTCTTCCAGCATGGCGTGAGGGAACTTGCCCTTATCCTGAACGTAATGCCTAAAGATAAACACCGGGACAATCAAGGACGCGAAAATGAGCCCGGTTCTCAGGGTACCCTCGCCCCACACATTTGCACCCAAGCCCATGATAGCCAAGTTTACATAGCCGAGTACACCACCCAGAGCCAGGAGTATGAACGGTGCTTTGTAAGGGCGCTCCCATTTTGGCCTGTCAATACGATGTATCCAGCCAGAATTAAGATTCAGGAAGTTAAATATGAGATAGCCGATGTTGGAAGCTGCCAGAATAAACACGTAGTCAGACATTAGAAGCAGAATCAGATTAAAACACAGATCCGTCCACATGGCCCTGGTAGGTGCACCATGCTCGTTAACGTGTGACAAATACTTAGGCAACCAGCCATCGACCGAGGCCTGATAAAGCGTGCGCGAAGAACCCGCCATTGAGGTCATGATAGACAGCAGTAAAGCCAGCACCAGCATGATCACCATCAAGTTACCGACGAACTTACCACCACCCACCATATCCGCCATCGTTGACGCAACGCCCATACCACTATATATGCCAGGTGACAACATGCCGTCATAAACTGCCGGGGTAGTCACAACGCCTGCTGCATCAACAACCGCTGGAGTAACCAGGTGGCCCAGGCCGAGGTGGCCTTGAAACGCAATTGGCACCAAAGTAAACACCACTATACACAGCAAGCCGGAAAAGAAGATTGCCTTAAATGTATCGGTCTTGGGGTTCTTGAATTCACGCGTATAACAAACAGCTGTTTCAAAGCCATAGGTAGACCATGCGGCAATAAACAGACCGCCAGCCATGAGTTTCCAGCCCTCAATATTCCACGCACCATCAATCACATTGCCGGTAGGATCATATGCGATCGGCGCCAGAGGGAAATAGTGGATACTTGGAATGTCGCCGGTAAGTATTGGCACCAAGCCAATCAACATGAGCGGGATCAGCGCTACTATCCCCAGCATCATGGTCGCTTTGGCAGAACGTAAAATACCGCCGTGCTGAATCGAGAATACAGTCAGCAATACGGCCACGCCCAGGATGAAGGTTGCGTTGATGCGTAATTCCAGCCCGGTTTTAATCGTGCCCAAATCCAGCAAAGTAATCTGCCAAGTGTTGATTACCGCATCCGGTGCAAACAGGGCATTTAACATATACCCTGCTGCCAGACCCGACCCGATTGCTAGTACCGGTGACCAGGCAAACCAGTTACACCAGACCGATACAGGTGCGATGAACTTGCTGTACTTGACCCATGCCACAGAGCCGTAAATAGAAGCGCCGCCTGATTTATGCGGAAACAGACCGGCAATTTCCGCATAGGTAAACGCCTGGATAAAACCGAACGTAATTGATATTGCCCAGACCAGCCAGGCTGGCTTACCAACGGTGGCAGCAATAGCCCCGATTGAAAATAATACAAGTGCCGGAACGCCACTTGCCACCCAAAACGCCCCTGTCCAGTTTATCTGGCGATGAAGGCCTGCCTCTTGTGCTACTACATTTTCGGACCTGTCTGCAGTAATTGCATCCATTCCTGCCGAATTATTTGTCAATTTGAGCCCCTTAAACGAGAAGAACTTTGACCCCGATGAGCTGCAGCCGGTTATTTAGCCGCAACATCGACGCCCCCCCTGTAATTCATTCCACCACTCCATCCTCTTGCAAATTACTAAACCACAAGATTAGGAACACCTGCCAACATGCGCATTACAGTCCATTCTGAATATTAGCCGCACCTATCTACAATTCTCTTTAAGGATTACTTCAAAAGGAGTACATGACGCGCTAAGCAGCACAACCCAAGGCAGGTGGGCTCATAAACAAATCAGAAAATATCGAATTAAGCGGCACACCAGCTGCGGCAGTGGCGTCTCTGGCATCATGCACCATGGCAGGGTTACCGCTCAAATACACGCGCCAGCCTACTGCCAGCGGCGTGTCCCGCAATGCGATATCCAAGGCACGTCCAGCAAGAACACTCTCATCTACCGGCTTAACTTTTACCAGTCCTCGCGAAACGCAGGGAAAATACTTAAAATTCTTGTTCAAGCGTGCTAGTGCATGTAGCTGCTCAACCAGATACAACTCCTGCCGATGGCGTACACCATGGTAAAGATAAATCTGGCCGCGGTGGCCATGCCGTAATGCATTACGCGACATGCCGTATAGTGGGGCAAGCCCAGAACCCGTACCTATCATCAAAATAGGCTGATCTATATCCACGGGCAGATAGAAACATGCCCCCTGAGGCGGACCAATATGGATAGCATCGCCAACCGTAAGCTCCTCATGGAACCAGCGGCTGACAATACCAGAAGCACTTTTACGTATGTGCAGATGCAACCCCTCATCAATTCCCGGGGAGCTTGCCAGCGAATAATTCCTGACCGTTTGTTCGTTTACAAATACCTGAAGGTATTGTCCAGCCTTATAATGTGTAATTGCCGGACAGGACAGTCTGACACATATGGTCTCCGGGTTCAGTTTTTCGATCTGTTCGACGTATGCGATAAAGCGATCAACACACGTTTGGGAACGTTCCAATTTCAGCGCCCTTTCCCGTGAATTTAAAATATAGCGTTAGTTAATACACGGAAAAGTTACCCGTAAATAACACTGAAAATAACTATTACGAAGGAGTACTACCATGGTGGTACTCCATAGCAGCTTCGCTGTTAACGACAAAGTCTCTGAAGATTTCAGTCCAAATCCGGCTTTACCAGCCAAGATGACAACCTGCCAGGCCAGATTCACATCAACACCGCTTGGGTGATTACTCCTTAAGTAGTACCAACTAATGATAATGGACATAATCATGTGGGGTAATAATATGATTATTCAGAGCTATTATTAAATCTGATTTACCGGCTAACACGCTCCAGTCCGATTATGATCCAAGCCGCCGCCTGTTTTTTGACTGCTTGCACAATCAGCCAGGCGCTGGCAGTATTAGCGTGCTTTTTTACCAAGTAACCTCAGGAGATATTGAATGAAAGTAATTTCGTTTGGAAAGAATGACGCCCGCAACTCTACACCCATCACGACCGATCTTGAAGGCTGGAAGCCTGTTGAAGGTTCACCAACCATGAAAACCTGGATTGAGCACGCACCGGCTGACGGCAAGTTCCTCACCGGCTTCTGGGAAGCCACACCCGGCACCTACCAAGTCACTTACAATGCAGATGAATTGGTGCATATGTTCGAAGGCAAGGCCACGCTCACTGAAAACGGTGGTGAGTCCAAGACTTATGTAGCCGGCGACAGTTTTTTTGTGCCAGCTGGCTTCAAGGGCACTTGGAAAACTGAAAAAACCGTCAGCAAGATTTTTGCTATCAGAATTGGTCAAGATGTAACGGCACCGTTCGGAGACTAAACCACTCTCTGCAATCCCAGAAAGCCACGTTTTAACGTGGCTTTTTTTTGAGTTATGCGATTACGTATCAAGCCCTGTTCAACAGAAACTAAGATATTCCACTTTGTCAGTACTCCGTAAGTAGTAACCCCTTGGAGTGATGGACATGACACCCGAGCGAAGTAACATGTTGAGTTAGGATTTTTAATCCCAAACAATATCTTTGAAATTTTTCACTTTGGAGACGAGGCCATGGCAAGAGATCCCCGGTTTGATATTTTATTCACACCCATCAAGATAGGTTCCAAGACTATACGCAACAGGTTCTATCAGGTACCACACTGCAACGGCGCCGGTACCAATTCCCCCGGCATGAATATGGCCCACCGCGGCATTAAGGCCGAAGGCGGCTGGGGTGCGGTTAACACTGAACAATGCTCAATTCACCCTGAATGCGATGATACATTGCGGATTACCGCACGTATCTGGGATCAAGGCGACATGCGCAACCTTAAAGCGATGGTCGACCATGTTCACAGCCACGGCTCACTTGCCGGCTGCGAACTGTTTTACGGTGGCCCCCATGCGCCAGGCCTGGAATCACGCACAATCGCGCGTGGACCAAGCCAATACAATTCCGATTTCGCTACCGTACCGAATTGCCCGGGCTTTACCTACAACCATGCGGCAGATATTGACGAACTAAAAAGACTGCAACAGCAGTATGTAGACGCTGCGCTGCGTGCACGTGACGCAGGTTTCGACCTGGTCAACGTTTATGGCGCGCATGCCTATGGCCCTATGCAGTGGCTCAACCCCTACTACAATCGCCGTACTGATGAATACGGTGGTAGCTTCGCAAATCGTGCCCGCTTCTGGGTTGAAACACTAGAGCAAATCAAGCGCGCATGCGGCGATGATATCGGCCTGGTTACCCGTTGCGCAGTTGATACGCTGTACGGTGGCAAGGGTGTCGAACTTGGCGAAGACGGTTTGAAATTTATCGAGCTGGCATCACCTTACCTAGACTTGTGGGATGTCAATATCGGCGACATCACCGAATGGGGTGAAGATGCTGGTCCTTCACGCTTCTACCAGATTGGTCATGAAAATGACTGGATTCGTCACATCAAGCAGGCAACCAGCAAACCAGTAGTGGGTGTTGGTCGCTACTACGAACCTGAGAAAATGCTGCAAGTCGTTACTTCCGGCATTGTGGATATTATCGGCGCAGCACGTCCATCCATTGCCGATCCATGGTTGCCACGCAAGATTGATGAAGGCCGCGTGGATGACATCCGCTCCTGTATCGGCTGTAACGTCTGTATCTCACGCTGGGAAATGGGCGGTGTGCCGTTCATCTGTACGCAAAATGCTACCGCTGGTGAGGAATATCGTCGCGGCTGGCACCCAGAGAAGTTTGAGCCAGCAAAATCGGAACATGACGTTCTGATCGTTGGTGCAGGCCCAGCCGGCTCTGAATGCGCGCGCGTACTGATGGAACGCGGCTATACCGTACACTTGGTGGACGCAAAAGAGAAGGTCGGCGGCTACGTCAACGACGTTGCGACACTGCCGGGCCTTGCCGAGTGGAGTTTCCATCGCGATTACCGCGAAACTCAGCTCACCAAGTTGGTCAAAAAGAACAAGAAGTGCCAGCTGGCTTTAGGTGTTAAACCTATGACAGCCGACGACATCTTGGCCTATGGCGCATCGCGTGTCGTTATCGCCACGGGTGCCAAGTGGAGCACCAACGGTGTTAACCACCGCACACACGAGCCGATTCCTGGTGCAGACGCAAGCCTGCCGCACGTTCTGACGCCAGAGCAGGTGTTTGAAGGTAAAAAAGCCGTTGGCAAGCGCGTAATGATCATCAACTACGATGCTTACTACACAGCGCCGAGCCTGGCAGAAAAATTCGCACGTGCCGGTCACGAAGTCACGGTTGCCACCGTTTGCCCCTTGGGTGCTTACATGGATTTCACGCTGGAAGGCGCGAACATGCAACGGCTTATTCACGAACTCGGCATCAAGGTGCTCGGTGAAACTGGCTGCTCTAAAGTGGAGAAGGGTCGCGTTGAACTCTTCAATATTTGGGGCGAAGGTTATAAACGTGAATTCAAGGGTACAGGTCAACTGCCGCGTAGAGAGAATGACAGTCATGAGTGGCACGAATGTGACACAGTGATTCTGGTTACATCACGCGTCTCGCAAGACGGACTCTATCGTGAACTGAAAGCGCGTAAGGCTGAGTGGGAATCGAATGGTATCGACAACGTATTTGTCATTGGTGACGCCGAAGCGCCAAGACTTATCGCAGATGTCACTTTCGACGGCCACCGTCTAGCGCGCGAGATCGAAGATGAGGATCCACAGCATCAGAAACCTTACAAGCGCGAACAGAAGGTTTGGGGCGTTGCCTACAATCCGGGTGAAAATCCAGATCTGGAATGGAGACTGTAAGATTCTAAGCTAAACTTAGGAACTTGATATAACAGCGGGGGCGACAGAAATGTCGCTCCCGTTGCCATTTGTGGAGCAAGCGTTACTGATACACAAGTACGTGCAGGAAGCCACTCGGCAAGCGCATGGCGGTAGGCTACAACGCCGACTTCATGGCGCACAGTCTGGTCGTAAAACTGTGCATGGCGACCCACGGAATAATGCTGTGTTCTGTTGCATATACGGTGCATTGCATGCATTCAACGCCAAAATCCACACCTGGCACGTACACGTAAAAGCCGAGGAAGCGGATGTGCCGTATCCACTCTGCAGCACTAGCATGTATCTTCCGTCTTGGACGTCGCGCAAGGCTCCGGTGGCGATCATGCAATTAAGCACAACGTGTAAGTAATGCCAGGCGCCAGTAGTCTGTAACAAGCCGGGACGGTGGAAGTTTTGCAATGGCCCCGGCTATATAGCAATCAACATAAATTTATCAGTAAGGAACGAATATGGAATGGGTTATTCTTTTTGTAGCAGGCCTATTCGAAACGGCGTGGGCAATCGGCCTGAAATACACCAATGGACTGACCCGGCTCTGGCCCACGGTGGCAACCTTAACGACCATGGTGATCAGCGTGGTGCTTCTGGGCATTGCGATGAAAACCTTACCCGTCGGCACTGCCTATGCCGTCTGGACCGGGATAGGCGCTGCAGGCACAGTTATCCTCGGTATCGTACTGTTTGGCGATCCCGCGACCATCGGACGGCTGGCATGTGTGACCCTGATCCTGTCCGGTGTAATCGGCCTGAAACTGGTCGGTCACGACTAAGGTTATGCGACAAAGGCAGATCCGTGGTTTTTGACTTACAGCCGACGCAAAGAGTCTCCGGATTCAGCATTCCAAGCTGTTGATCGGTAGCAACAAAGCGATTACTGGGCAGTTGAGGGGCTAGCATTTTAGGCTCAGTCCATCACAAAAAGATAATTACGATAATCAAAATACCTAATTAATCCACGTTTAAAAACTACATTGAAGAAGTTCTTCCATAGTGGCATGGAATTTTTGCCAAGGAGATGCAGGTTGCCTGTGCGTGCGCGTTTCAGTCAGGCGTGACCAGACTGAGCCGTTCATGCCACTCTGCAAGGGATTCTTTCGAAAAGCCTTGGAACTGCTTGTCAGCGTTACCGGCATTGACTTCTACCCATGGCGCCTTGAACTCCAACAGCAAATGTGTATGTTCCGGCGGTACTGGTAGCGGCGTATCAATTGCAGAGGCGAATGGGTGTATGAGTTCTGGCCACTCCGGACTGAACAACCATAATGCAGAACCGCAGTGCTTGCAAAAATGTCGTCCCGCAGTGCTCGTATGGGCACGCTTGTCCCCCTTATATTTGAGTTTGGCGTGATAAATGCTGATGTCCTTGCGCCCTTTTACCTTCATAGTCCTGGCATCGCCGCCGATATTGATGGCATAACCACCACTGCCCTGGGTCTTGCGGCATATAGAACAGTAGCAGCGCTGGTAAGGATAGGGCGTGGCACTGGACAGGCTGAAATGTACCGTGCCGCAATGGCAAGATCCTTCAAGTTGCATGTCGACTCTCCTTATTTGCAATTAATCTGGGAGTACAGCAGCCCCGAGTTAAGCAAAGACTACTCCAGCATCTTGCGAATAGTTTGCTCATACTCAGGAAAGTAGTGCGCGATAAGTGCGAGATCAAATCGCCGCAAGATACTGGTGTTGGATTCGCGTTCGAGCAGAAATTCAAAAGAGAGTCTGACTAATCTATCGACTGGTGTTCGCCCTCCTGCCAGCTTGTCTGCGTAATACGGTTGCACCGTGACAATGTGAGTTGTCGATGTGGCGTTTTGTACCACCACCTCAAATGTCGAGTCATCCAGTTTTTTTACGAGAATAGTTGGCATCATTTCACCTGATGTCTGACATAAGGAGCGCGCCTTAGTGCTTCCTGCCTAATGGATGAGTTAGCCAAGTTATAGTGGTGAAACATTGCATAACTGTCCACTCAAGGGATTTGCATGTGAGCTACGCGATGGGTTTTTGCAGACAAATAACTTGATGAGTCACCCATTAATTTTCAGCATCGCTGGTATTGCCTTTCCAGTGTTGGTTTAGGATAAGTAGCTCTCTGAGTTGTTGTGGATCGGTAATGCCAAAATTACTTTCAGTGCAGCCATTGTCGCAAAAGTTGTTAAGCAGGAAAGCGGGTTTCCCCAGCGCATTTTACAGCAACGCGCAAACAAGAACTCTTGCTCTACAGAATAAGAGATTCTTAATTTCCGGCAGGAAAATACTTTAAACCTTACTCCTGTATTTGGGATAATCAAGAGCAAAAATGATCATGAACGCAATCGCACACGACTTCCCGGATAACCTTGAGCTACGTACAGAGTACGCATAGCTTCTGAATCAGCAAGAAGTACATACTTCGAATTTACTTGTGCCCAGTTACGCGATAACACGATTAAAATAAGTGCTGAATATGACACACCCATGAGCAGCCAATTGAAACAGCGAGACCTGCAAAACATTTCCAGCCCAACCCTGGAATATTACAACCTGCGAGCCCAAGAGTTTTGGGAGGGCACGCGTCATCATGATGTCCAGCAGAACATCCGGTCGCTATTACAGTATATTGAAGCTGAGTTCCCATTCAAAATCCTCGATATTGGCTGCGGTCCCGGCCGTGATCTGAAAACATTCTCGAATCTTGGCCACTGCGCGGTCGGCCTCGATGGCGCTGAAAGCTTTGCCCATATGGCAAGGGACTACAGCGGCTGCGAAGTATGGCATCAGGACTTTCTGCAACTTAGCCTGCCGGATCTGCATTTCGATGGGGTATATGCAAATGCATCACTGTTTCATATACCTAGCGCGGAGCTTGCGCGCGTACTAAGTGAACTCTATGCGACGCTTAAGCCCGGCGGCGTAATCTTTACATCGAATCCGCACGGGCATAACGAGGAAGGATGGAATCATGGAAGATATGGCGCCTATTATGACCTGGAGACCTGGCGCCACTATATGTCCCTTGCCGGATTCGTGGAGCTTACGCACTATTTCCGGCCTGAAGGCCTGCCGCGCGAACAGCAACCATGGCTGGCAAGTGTCTGGCGTAAAACCTGATCAAGGAGTGCTAATCGCGGCAGTCCGCTCAAATACTGAACGATCCCAAGCACTCAAGCTGGCGGCAGCCTCAAAGCTGCTCTGCAGGAAATCAAGAAGCACGGCATCCGGTGATTCCGCTTGTCGTACTACATCATATGGCAACATGAACTCATGCAATGTCAAATTATAAACAGCGCCATCCGGACGGATGGGCGCAGCACTAAATCCCACCGGCTCAGGGTATGCATATGCATAAAAAACTGGATAAGGCACCGGCCCTCCTCCAGGCCAAAATCCACAACTGCTTAGCTCGTGTGAGTAAGCTTCACGCGCGACCCGATCCGGGAAATTGGGTATGCCGCCAGGATGCTCTGGGGCCGGACGCCCTGAAAAGCGCGTCACGGCGAGGTCGAAACTTCCCCAAAAGAAGTGAACAGGACTGCATTTGCCGTTGAACCTGGCACGAAATTGCTTGAACACGCGATCTGCCTGCAGCAGGATGCGCCAGAAGCGGTTAGCGTACTCAGCATCATAGGAAGCATGCTGATGATCCTTCTCGAACGGGATGGCATCGGCTATTTCGTTGGGCGTGGTATGGATTTTTACATTGAGGCCGAGTTCAGCCAGATTCGTCAGCAGTGCTTCGTAAAAATCAGCAACCGAGCATGGCAGCAGTTTCACCGTTCTAACCGCCCCGTCACTCGTTTGTATTAAAAGCAGATGGTCGATAAAGTCGAAATCAATTTGAAACGTGCGCTCGCCATATGGGATGGGCGACGTTGTCAGACCGCGTACCGTTACGTAGAAGACCACGTGCCAGGAGTGATTGACCCATGGCGTCTGGACAAGTCGGATTTTGCCGACAATCTGTGTCCACATATGCAGCGTCGCGTAGGTATCCTTCCAGGCATCGAAGTCCAGGCTTGGCCATCGCTCAAGCGGCGTATTGGCAGAAAGTTTTGAGTGCGCCATAGGTTACTCCATGCGATAGATCAGGTTATGGATACCTAAGCATAAAACCAGCCGATATAATCAGCTACTATTTAATCAGGTGCTGGCCCGATAAATTCGGTCACTTCCAGGCCAAACCCAGTCATGCTTGGCATTTTGCGCGGGACTGTCAGCAAACGCATTTTGCCCACGCCTAGGTCGCGCAATATTTGAGCGCCGATACCGTAGTCACGTAAATCCTGCCGCGATTTCGTCGGCTCATCGGCATGTTCAATGCGCTCGATTAGCTGCTGTCCAGTTTCATTACGACGTAGCAGGATAATGACACCCTCCCTTTGCCGGGCGATTGCTTGCATCGCCATCGGCACGCTCCACGAATGTGACTGGCTGTTGTGATCAAGCAAATCAACCACGGACAGCGGCTCATGCACGCGAACCAGGGTTTCCCGATCCGCACTCGGCTGGCCTTTTACCAACGCCAGATGCGTCTCTTGTGCCGTTTGCTCCTGATAGGCGATCAGGCGGAATTCGCCATAAGGCGTCTGTATCGTGCGCTCAGCGGCACGTTCAACCAGACGCTCGGTTTCACTACGGTAATGGATGAGGTCTGCAATGGTGCCGATTTTGAGTTTGTGTCGCCGGGCGAACTCGAGCAGGTCAGGCAGGCGCGCCATGCTACCGTCATCTTTAAGGATTTCACAGATGACAGAAGCTGGTTCCAGCCCTGCCAGCTGCGCCAGGTCACAGCCAGCTTCCGTGTGGCCGGCGCGCACTAGCACGCCGCCATTTTGTGCCATGAGCGGGAAAATATGTCCTGGGCTCACAATATCCTGCGGCTGTGCGGCTTTGCTAACCGCAGCCTGAATAGTACGTGCCCGGTCACTTGCTGATATCCCTGTGGTAACGCCTTGGGCTGCCTCGATGGAGGCGGTGAAATTAGTTCCGAGCCTGGTGCCATTGCGGTTCACCATGGGGTGCAGATCAAGCTGGTTGCAGCGGCCTTCTGTTAGCGTGAGACAGATCAGCCCGCGCCCATGCGTTGCCATAAAGTTAATATGTTCTGCTGTAGCGAACTCTGCTGCCATAACCAGATCGCCTTCATTTTCCCTGTCTTCTTCATCCATCAGCACGACCATGCGTCCTTCACGGATTTCTTTGATGATTTCAGAAATTGGGCTGATAAGGGCCTGCGCAGTTTGCTCCGGCTGTTGCAGACACTTAAGGCTGGTTAGATCGTTCATAATTAGCCCTTCGAAATACAGGCATAGGCAGAGTGATTGTGGATGGACTCAAAATTCTCGCATTCGACTTCATAGCCGCCAATGCGAGTGTCGTTATTAAGCGCGGCAGCGACATCACGCACCATGTCTTCGACAAACTTGGGATTGTCGTAAGCGCGCTCGGTAACATATTTCTCATCAGTGCGCTTTAACAGGCCGTATAGTTGCGAAGAGGCCTGCTCTTCTACCAAAGTAATCAGGTCTTCTATCCATATAAAATCTTTGACTTTTGCAGACACCGTTACATGCGAGCGCTGGTTGTGCGCACCATAGTCGGCAATTCTTTTCGAACACGGACACAGGCTGGTTACCGGGATCAGCACCTTGAGCGTGATATCGAGCTTGCCATGATTGATTTCACCGATAAAAGTCACTTCATGATCGAGCAGGCTTTGCACCCCGGACACTGGCGCGGCCTTGTTAACGAAGTAAGGAAAAGTCATTTCGACATGACCGGATTCTGCTTCAAGACGCTCTACCATTTCCTGCAGGATGGTCTCGAAGCTTTCCACCGAGATTTCACGTTCATTCGTGTTGAGAATCTCGACAAAGCGCGACATGTGCGTGCCTTTGAAGTTATGCGGCAAGTGCACATACATATTAAACATGGCAACCGTGTGCTGGGCCTCGCCAGTTTTGGTTTTTACCTTGACGGGGTGGCGTATGGATTTAATACCCACCTTGTCTATGGCAAGGCTGCGAATATCAGGCAGATTCTGGACATCTTCAATCGAAAAGTCGCTGGGAAGACCAACGGGAAGATTCATGCTATTCACCTTTGCACTTAATAATTTTCAGATTAAATACTCGTTGCCCAGAGACGTTCATCGTGCGTATGTGATTTCACATGTGCAGCAAATCCTGACACCAACATTGCTCTGTTGTTTCAGCGGCAGCAGGCCGTTACCTGCTTGCCAAAATAAAAGTGAAGGGAGCCCGCCAAACGAAGATGATCAAGGTAATTTTGCCTGCACGAAATCAGAAAGAACTAATATTTCTTCGCCAGCACAGCTAATACATCTGTCATTGAGCGAGCTCTCTTCTAAAGCCTGACGCAAGCCAGGAGAGGAGATAAATTCAGCATATTCAACCTCCTGTCCAATATGCTGAACTTAAAAATATTTTCCGACTTGCTCCAAGTCCATACAATCCTCTTTAGGGATTACTCCAAATGGATTAGAGGCCATCTGGTGTTCACCTTCATCACCAGGCCATTTTTTATCAGGGCTGCTTGAAAAGCTCGCTGCGATACTTTGCCCAGTAATACGCGTCCATCACGGACACCGCGTAGACAAACAGTCCGCCAGCAAAATGTCCAATCATGGAAACGGCCGGATCAGCTACTTGATATGTAATCATCCCCAGCACCAGCATGAAAAAAATCATCAGCAAGCCGCGCAATGGCGCGTTATTTATTACCTGCCCCACACCGGGTAGCAAGATTGCAATCATCAGCACCCAGTACGGGGACATGGGAGGGTGTAATTTTTTAGCCGGGATCGATCCTTGATTCATCTTTAATGTGCCTTTTCTATGTCTAGACAACTTTCTAGGCCGTGACGGATTTTAATTGCATAGTCAAGCAGGGCTTCGACTTCTGCCTTATTGATAGGTGCCGCATCGAATAAAGCATTACGCATCAGCATGTATTCACCGCGCTCTGCCTGTTTGGCCAGATAAGTAATTCTTACCATGGTTGGGGTAACCAGTAATTCCTTAACCTTTGCATCCATGAATAGCTTGGGAACAAAGCCATTGAGGACTTCCAGCGGCGCCACTACATATTGGTATTTCACGATGGCGTGCTGGGGCCAGTCTTGAGGAATCTGCAGGGTGCCATCCCAGTGCCATGACGGGCTATAAAATTCTGTATTTTGGGGACGGACAATAATGTCCAGACTGCCATATGACGGCGCATTGCCCATGACAGTGACGGTAAGCCAAAGCGGCGGCACCTTACGTGCTGTCAAGGTATCTTCTATGACCTCCATGGACACCTGATAGCCAGCGCACTTACCTTGCAGCCTTGGAAATCCAGTACCCACTGGCTTCTTGGATGCATCACTCAGCAAAGTGATACAGTCATTAAAGATGTTGGCGCGGCCATTTTTCACTTTTAGTGCATCACGCCGATAAAGCCAATAAAGTGTGGCGGTCATTACTATTAAGAGCGCCGCAATATAGAAGTTAATCATATTTAGATGAGGAGTAGCTGGACGAGAGTTGATATCCGCGCCCAGCCACTAACTTACTTACTTAAAGAACCGTACTTTACGATAACTGCGTAGTAATTTCATCTATTTATTTTCCTATTTAATCTTGCGTTTAACGCACAACCGTTACTGGACAATGCGCCTTGCTAATTACGGAATAGGCAATAGACCCGAGCAACATGCGGGCAACACCCGTACGCCCTACCGAGCCGGTAATGATATGGCCGTAACCATTCTTTTCGGCATAATCGATAATGGCGGCTGCGATATTAGTGCCGCCAATAGCAGCGCAAGCAATATCCTCCAGGCCAGCCTGCTGGGCCTTGGCAATAGCGGCCTGCAACTCCTTCTGCAGTTGCGCATCTGCCGCACCTAAGGTCGAATGGTCCCAGTAAGCACTGTGTGATGCGCTTTCTGCTGTCACCACTGTAACCGTTAGAAACGACAGGTGCGCACCCATTACTTTTGCCATCTCTACGGCATAATCCACAGCCTTATCAGAAGTATGTGAGCCATCTGTGGCGCAAAGAATCTTTTTATTCATTTAATTCTCCTTAATAGCCTTTAGGGCGTGGCCATGGCATGGTGAATTGATCGGCACGCTTAACATATTTATAGCGACGCAAGGTAAACCAGATCGATGCGACTATGTAAAAAGCCATGATCGATAGCAACGAGGAACCGTAGCCAAGGAATGTAGCGAAGTACGTAGCAGAGCAAAGAATGAACAGAGTAATCGCCGGCAACGGGTGGAACGGATGTATATAGCCCCGATGAATGCTACCCAATGGCCACATTTTCCTGAACTTGGCCATGTTGAATGACATGAACGTGTAGCCCAGCAAGCCCGACAGGATAGAAAACGTAATCACCTGATCAAGCAGGCCGGTAAACGCGAATGCTACTGCAATGGGCACTAGAAAAATGATAGACCGGTATGGCGTACGATAACGCGGATGGATTGCGCCAAAGAATACCGGCATATAGCGGTCACGCCCTAGGGAAAACCAGGCTCTGGAAGCATCGTTGATACAGCCGTTGGCCGACGCGATAGCAGCAAACATGGTCGCTATGAACAACAGCAACTGTAGCTTGGTGTTGCCGAGGAGGCTGGCAGCATCATAAAGCGGAGTGGTTGCCTGACCCAGGTACTGCCATGGAATTAAGCCAGTGCAAATAAACCAGGTGAGGGAAGCTGCTACCAGCAAGGTAATCATGCCACCCATAGTGCCCAGTGGAATAGCACGGCCTGCTGACCTGACTTCTTCCGCCGCCTGGCACGTACCTTCAATGCCCAGGTAATACCACATGCCGAATTGCAACGACGCTACCACACCAATCCATCCGTATGGCAAACTAGTCAACAGCGTCTGGTGTTGTAACACCGCCCCTTGATGCAAAGGGTCGACTGCAACGAACAGCACCAAAATGGATACGAACGCTATCAGGGTAATGACAAAGTTGAGTGTCAACGTCATGAACACTCCTCGATAATTCAGCCACGCGAGGAATGCAATCGTCAATACTACAAAGGGCTTGGGATCAAGCCCCGGATGGCCCATTACAGCTGCACCAGACGTCATCAGATCTCCCACCACCAAGGCATCAGCCGCAGCCAGCATGGTGTACGCCATGACCAGATACAAGCCCACATTAAACGCCATGAGCGGTCCGATGATATGTTTGGCCTGCGTGTATTGCCCCCCCGCTGCTGCAACCGTCGAAGTAACTTCCGAATCGATCATTGCAACACAGGTATAAAGCAGCCCGATTACCCAACATGCAATCAATGAGCCGTATGCTCCGCCCTTTGCGACAGAGAAATTCCAGCCCATAAATTCACCAACAAGAACAATCCCTACTCCTAAAGCCCAAATATGGAACGGGTTAAGTACTTTAAGCATCGAAATTCTCTGCTTATTTGCTTCTCCTGCAACTGTTGTACTCATCAATCTTCCTCCCTCATGAATGAAGCTAATTGTCCTTTAATGTTCTTCGCCTTCGCGCGAACTCATTAGGAACTCTTCATCATATTGTTTAGATACGCTCACGGCGTCGACCACAATCCATAACAGCAGAATTGCCGCAACCCCCCAAGCCAGATAAGACAGAACATCTATAAAATCCATAATCGCCCCTAACGCGTGTGCTGGTTAATTTACTTATCGCCGAATTTCTCGGCGATGACTTCTCTATATTCCTTCTCTGATACTTTGAGCATGAATACAAAATAACCAACAATGACAAGTATCGTGATACCCAGCCACAATGGATCTATGGAGTAATCGAACTTGCTGTTGATGAGAGCGGCAGTCTTTTCCGGGTCATAGCCCAGCTTTATCCATTGCGCCTGTTCAATCGCGGATAAGTGCAGCGATTCCCATGTCACCTTGGCTGTATTGGCTACAGCTTCTGCCGCCGCTTCAGTTTTGAGTATTAACGGAATCAACAGGCTGGCGAAAACCAGAGCCAGAATAAAAAGACTGTCGAACACTTGGCCAAACCAGCCCTGCTTTGGCGGAACATAATTTTGCTTCATGATGGATCTCCCTTATCTATGTAGCGGCTCTGGATTTTTTGAGTTCAGCAGCTGCGGCTCTATTAGCATCCAGATTCTCGATATCCAGGCCATAGATATACTTCTTGTCTTCGGCCAAATGCTTGGTCATAGCTGTAACTGAGGCTGTGTTGAACACCAAAAGCATGGTGCTGGCGATATACATGACCAGGCGAATATTGCTGTCATGCACGATTTGAAGAATGCTAATCAGTACGAATAGTATGGCTGCCCATAAAAGGATTACATCGACATATGCCATGCAGCAGTCCTGCACAAACATACGCTGCATCCTGGACTTTAGATCCTGTTTCATTTTCATCTCCTGACCCGGTTTTTTTTATGTAATTAAGAGTTATGCGCAACAAGTCCAGTTGTGGGGGTAGTCAGCCAAAAGGCGGACACAACTCGTAATGAAGGCGTCTAGGGTAAGGCAATAAAAAATAGAGGATATGCGCTCTAAAAACGATTGGTTGTCTAATTCTCAAGCAGAGAAAAGAGGAGGTCAAAACTGCTTTACAGTAAGACAAACCATTCATTACGCATATCCTCCATGAACCCAGCCATAAGCCAGGGGAGACTGTAACTTAAAAAATCATACTATCAGATCTTTGTTACTCCTGGAATCCAGGTAGTACCAGCCAACGGCACTTTCGCCATGGCAGCCGCTTCAATAGTCAGCGCTACCAGATCTTCCGGCTCAAGATTGTGCAGGTGAGATTTGCCGCAAGCGCGTGCAACCACTTGCGCTTCCATGGTTATCACCGATATGTAATTAGCCAGACGGTGGCCTGCCTTGACCGGGTCGACGCGCTTCATGAGCTCCGGATCCTGCGTGGTGATACCAGCGGGATCCTTGCCTTGATGCCAGTCATCATAGGCGCCAGCCGTGGTACCCAGCTTCTGGTACTCTTCTTCCCAATGCGGTTCGTTGTCGCCCAGTGCGACCAGCGCAGCTGTACCAATTGCCACCGCATCCGCACCCAATGCCAATGCTTTGGCAACATCGGCGCCAGTGCGAATACCACCGGAAACAATCAGCTGCACCTTGCGATGCATGCCCAAATCTTGCAGGGCTTGTACTGCAGGGCGAATCGCGCCAAGGATAGGAATACCTACATGCTCGATAAATATTTCCTGCGTTGCAGCTGTGCCACCTTGCATACCATCCAGAACCACTACATCAGCGCCGGCCTTGACTGCCAAGGCAGTGTCAAAGTAAGGGCGTGTAGCACCGATCTTCACATAAATCGGTTTTTCCCAATCGGTGATTTCACGGATTTCGGCAATCTTGATTTCAAGATCATCCGGACCGGTCCAGTCAGGATGACGACAGGAGGAGCGCTGATCGATGCCTTCTGGCAAACAGCGCATCTTTGCTACACGCTCGGTGATCTTTTCGCCAAGCAACATACCGCCACCGCCTGGTTTCGCACCCTGGCCGACGACAACTTCAATGGCATCAGCTCTGCGCAGATCATTCGGGTTCATGCCATAGCGTGATGGCAGGTATTGATACACCAGAGTAGTCGAATGTCCGCGTTCTTCTTCCGTCATGCCGCCATCACCAGTAGTAGTGCTGGTGCCCGCCGCACTGGCGCCACGGCCTAACGATTCCTTGGCCGGGCCTGACAATGAACCGAAGCTCATACCGGCAATGGTTACCGGCGTTTTAAGATAGATAGGCTTCTTGGCGAAACGTGTGCCGAGTACTACATCGGTAGCGCATTTTTCACGGTAGCCTTCCAGCGGATAACGGCTTATAGATGCGCCGAGGAACAGCAGGTCATCGAAGTTCGGCAGCTTACGCTTGGAGCCGCCGCCGCGAATATCATAGATACCGCTTGCTGCAGCGCGTCGTATTTCAGCATTGGTGCTCTTATCAAACGTCGCGGAAATACGTGGTTCTGTTTGCGGGATGTGATGCGTAGCCGCTGAATCTAAAGGTTTGGACATTTTAATAGGCTCCTGCGTTATCAATATGGAAGTTATAGAGTTTACGGGCAGAGCCATAGAGCTTGAAGCTGTCCGGGCTCACATCTTTATGCCCACTTTTGGCTAGCAGATCTACCAGAATCTGGCGCTCTTCAGCACCCATGGTTTTTTCTTCACAATCGGCGCCCAGACTTTTCACTGTGCCACGCACGAAAAGCCTGGCTTCATAGATGGAGTCACCCAGACCTTCGCCAGCATCGCCGAGGATCACAAGATTACCGGCTTGCGCCATAAAGGCTGAAAAACTGCCGACTGAGCCGCCGACCACAATATCAGCACCTTTTAGCGCAATAGCGGTGCGCAAGCCTGCATCGCCATCAATGACCAGCAGACCACCATTTGCCGTGGCACCTGCCGCATTAGAAGCAAAGCCTTTAACATGCACATGGCCTGACATCATGTTTTCGGCAACACCGCTACCAACGCTGCCTTCCACGACCACTTTTGCCAACTGGTTCATACCGGCTGCGTAATAACCAGCGTGGCCTTTGATGGTGACTTGTATATCGGCATTCAAACCTACGGCAATATTATGCGCGCCATTGGGATTTTCGATTTCAACTGTTTTCCCATTTAAGCCACTCGCGTCGCCGTGAAGGAACTGGTTCACTTCACGCAACGGCTTGCTGGCCAGATCAAATTTTAGAGTTTCCATACATACATCTCCTTAGGGGAAGGCTCGAACACTTTTGCGTTTTTGATATCGGGTAAATGTGCCAGCGAGCGGAATTCTGAAGCGATCGCAACATAATCATCATGCTCAGCAATCATTGCCGGTTTGCAGCCGTATGGATCGCGCACCAGCGCAAGCTGGTCGCTGGTACCCATCAATAGGGTATAAAAGCCATCCAGCTCGTCAAAGCCATGGTTCAAGGCAGTTTCAAGATCGTCGCCTTCACGCATACGCCACTGCAGGAATCGGCAAGCAGCTTCGGTATCGTTATCTGTTTCAAAGGCAATACCTTCGTGCTGCAGTTTGCGGCGGATGGTATTGGCGTTGGATAAAGAACCGTTATGCACCAGGCACCAATCTTCACCTGCAGTAAATGGGTGGGCGTGGGCCGGGGTGATGGCAGACTCGGTTGCCATGCGTGTATGGCCTACCAAGTGGCTGCCGCTGAGGTTTTTGAAGTCATAACGTGCAGCGACTTCAGCCGGAGTGCCGACATCCTTGTAGATATCCATGAGCTGGCCCACTGACAGCAGGTGCAGATTAGGGTAGTTGTCCTTGACCCAGGCCTTGACCGTCTCAGGCTCCAGCGATGTGGTCAACACGGCGTGGTTGGCCTTAGGAGCGATCGTGGCCTTGGTGCTCAGATGCTTTTCAAAATCATGTCCCAGCTTGACCCAGTTGAAATCCTCTTCGCCTGAAAACAGGCTGAACTTTCTGGAATCAGCCGCGACTGGTGCACCGAAGATGGCCAGGCCAGCAGAGTCCGGGCCTCTTTCCGTCATGCCGATGAGCATCGGCAACATGAGCTCGCCAATATTGGCGCGCATTTTCTGGTTCTTCACCAGCAATCCAACAATCCCACACATACTATTCTCCTTACAAAATTAACAATGAGGACTAGAAAAATTCTACGTAACGATTAACTTCCCAAGTAGAAACATGGCGTTGAAATTCCACCCACTCCGCATGTTTCAACTCCAGGAATGTACTGCTTAAGCCGTCACCCAAAGCATCGCGAATCACGGTATCGGCTTCCAATGCATCCAATGCTTCTTTCAAACTTTGCGGCAAGATGCCGATACCTTGTTCTTGCAATTGGGCAGGCGAAAAGTCATACAGGTTGGTAGCATGACCTGGGCCTGGGTGCAGTTCGCGTTCCACACCATCCAAACCTGCTGCAATCACCGCTGCCGCCGTCAGATATGGGTTGCAGCTGCCGTCGGGCAGACGCAGCTCCAGGCGGCCATAAGGAATGCGCACCATGGTGGAGCGATTGTTATTGCCATAGGAAATGTACGACGGTGCCCAGGTTGAGCCAGTCAGTGAACGGCTCACTATCAAGCGTTTGTATGAGTTGACGGTAGGCGCAGCCAAGGCGGTTATTGCCGGGGCGTGTGCCAGCAAACCACCCAGGAAGTGATAGGCCAGTTTGGATAAACCATGGCCCGTCTCGTCGCTGTCGTCATGGAACAGGCTCTTTTTGCCATCGCCAATGGACATATGCATGTGCATGCCATTGCCTGGGCGATCATTGAAAGGCTTAGGCATCAAGGAACAGATCATGCCCAGCTCATGGGCAATTTCGCTCGCTGCCATTTTGAACAGGATGAAGTCATCCGCACTCTTCAAACAGTCAGCGTAGGTATAATTGATTTCAAATTGGGCGTTAGCATCTTCATGGTCGATCTGGTAAACATCAAGGCCTGCCGCGATCAGGGATTCCGTTAAACGCTCCAGGAATGCATTATTGCGGGTGATGCCTTTGTAGTCGTAGCAAGGCTTCAGCAATGTATCGGTTGGATCGTTGGGACGTATGTGGCCATGCTCGTCTTTACGCAATAAGGAAAACTCTGGCTCAAGCCCTGTATATAACGTCCAACCATTCTTGCTCAGTCTTTCAATCTGCTTCTTGAGCACCACACGCGAGTCATAGCCGTATGGCTTGCCTTCTACGTGGCCATCGCAAACAATGCGGGCATAGCCAGGCTGCCAGGGAATCAGGCCCAGCGTGGATAAATCACCCACAGCCATATAATCCGGACCGTTAGGCAAAATACCCATGCCCCAGATTGCACCTCCGGCAAACCCGGCGCCATTCTTAAGGATGGATTCCAGATGAGCCACTGGTACCGACTTAACCTTGGCTACACCGTGAATATCCACGAACTGAGCCAGAATGTATTTCACATTGTTGTCTTTCAGAAACTTCTTTGCCTCTGCCACAGTTTTCATCAATTATTCCTCAAATATGTCCAAAATATCCGCTGCGTATCACAGCATCCTTTTAAAATGACCGGACAGGCCAACCGCACCGCCGCCTAACTCTCCTGCAATTTCCAACAACACGTCCCACATGTAAGCGCCATATGTTCCATCACACCAGAGACGGTAAACCTGCTGCCCGTCTAACTGCTGACGCAGCAACGTAGCGGATATGCTCGCCACCTGAGTCATTAACAGACCATTTACCGGAAGTGCTTTATCCCGTAAATCCAGCAAACATAATTCAGATAGCAAATTAAGTACTTTACTGCCGCTGAGCACAAAAGCCGCATCAGCGCGTTGCACTTTGCAAATGCCGGCAACTGCTTGCTTATTTGCGTTGAGTGCCAGGCAAGTGCTGCCGCCGGGTTGATCCTCGACGAGGAATTCGCTCGAACCCAAGCGCAGCACCAGGCTTTTTTTCTCATCCAGGACCCAGGCGTTGGGCGCAGAAGGTATTGTCAATCCCTGTGCAGCAAGCCATTGCGCAGCCTGTGGCCCCTTGACAGCATAGCGCTGAAAACAGCTCACATCGGTCACGCCGAGAATATCTTTCCTCGCCTGTTCCACTGCAGCACCTTCAAACTCAAGCGCTACCTGCATGCCATTGACTTCACCCCACTTCACTGCAAGCCCCTTCTGGGCGTAGGCTACTGGCGATATTTGATTGGATACTTGCATCTCATCCTCCTTTTTGGGTCTTGAAGAATGGCGTCTTCGTGACGACAGCCGAAACCAGGGAGCCATTATCAGTCCTGATCTGGAATTCCGACCCTGGGCTTTTCTTGAGCGGATTGACATAAGCCAGGCCAATCACGCGACCTACGGATTTGCTGTAAGAGATACTGGTTACGCGCCCATCTATTTCACCGGCATCAATCACCAGGTTGCACTCTTGCGGCATTTCTCCTTTGAAATCTTCACCTAGCATGAAGGCCACCAGTCTCTTCTTGAGGGGCCGCTTGGCCACGATCACCAAACTTCTTTGTCCGATAAAGAATGGCTTGTCCATTTTAATGGCCCACTCAGCACCTACTTCATAGGGATTGGTCAGGCCATCGGTATCTACACCAGGCATATGGTTACCCATTTCCAGGCGTAGCAGGCGCTGAGCTTCGGTACCGTATGGACGGAGCTGATGCGGCTTTCCTGCTGTCAGCAAGGCATTCCATACATGCTGGCTGCTAGCGGCAGGAATGTGGATCTCGTAAGTCTGCTCTGACACGAAACCTACGCGAAGCACTCTTGCAGGCACCCCGGCAACTTCCGTCTCACGAATAGAGCTGAGAGGAAAAGCCGATTCTGATAAATCCAGGCTGGTAAGCCCGGATACAATTTCACGTGCGGCCGGTCCTGCCACATTTATGGTTCCGTAAGCGCCTGTCACATTGACCAAGGCAATATCCAGTTGCCACTGCTGTTGTGACCGCTGCATTTCGCGATAGATAGCAGCGGCATTGGAGGTGCCTACAGAGAGGTAGAACAGATCCGGAGCAAGTCGGCTGGCAATACCGTCATCAACCAGCACGCCAGTATCATCAATCATGAGCGCATAACGGCTTTCACCCACCTGCTGGCTAGTAAAACCACCTGCAAAAAACCGCTCCAGGAACAAGGCAGCATCTGCGCCATATACTTCAATTTTGCCAAACGAGCTGCTGTCGATGATGCCTGCATTGCGACGCACCGCCATTGCTTCTTCCTGCACAGCGTCTTGTTTGGACAAGCCTGGCTTGCTGTAATAAGCCGCACGCGTCCATGCGCCCACGTCCACAAATACAGCACCCGCATCTTCGTGCCAGCCATGCAAGGCAGTAAAGCGGTGAGGATGGAAGCCTCGCCCGCCAAGGTGACCGATTGGAGTGGGATGGAAGAATGGCCTTGATGTCGTAGTACCGATCTTCTCAACCGGCAACCCGCGTATCCTCGCCAGGATACGGATGGCATTCATATTGGAATGCTTGCCTTGGCTCGGGCCCATGCCGACGGTGGTAAAACGTTTCATGAGCTCGATATTATCAAAACCTTCTTTGGCCGCATTCACAAAGTCTTTCACCTGGATGTCTTCGTCAAAATCAACAAAATTCTTACCCTTGGGATGTGGAACGACAGGATAAGCATGGCTAGGTGAAACGCCTGAATGCTGGGTCACAGAAACCTGTGGTGCTTCCAGACCCAGGTATTTGATTGCATCAGCACCGGCACGGGCACCATCAAACATACGTTGTTCAAAATCAAAAATACCGTTTACCTTGCCTGCAGCAAACATGCCAGCTGGCAATTTTTCTGGAACAAACTGTTGCACTGCCGACTCGTAACGCATGCCAGTGCCAGCCTGATACAACAAAGCAGCCGCTGGCGCCCAACCGGCACACATTGCAATTCCATCACACTCGATAGTTATTGCGTTGTCGGTAAGGGCTACATTTTCCTTTTCGTCATAAGAGCAGATGACGGCGCCGCGCACACCAAATTTCTTGGGAGTCGCAAGGGCTTCATAAACACAGTACCCAGCGTAAATCTTGACGCCACGATGAGCCAATTCAGCAGCGAGCGGTGCGCCCTTGCCTTCAGCACGCAGGTCAACCACGGCAACCAGCTTGACCCCTGCATCGAGCAAGTCCAGCGCGACGCGATAACCATAGTCATTAGCCGTAAAAACCAGGCCATTATTAAAAGGTTTTACTCCATAGCGATAAATCATGCGCTGAGCAGCTGAGCCCAGCATGACGCCAGGCAGGTCGTTATAGCGGAATACCGGAGGCTGTTCGAAAGCGCCGCTCGCCACGATCACGGACCTAGCGCGGATTTTGGTAATTCCGCCAGCTTCTACGATAGGGATCAAATGATCTGCGTAATAGCCCGCGGCGTATGCGCCGGTGCGCAGTGAAATATTGCCGTCATTGGCCACCTTGGCAAGTAGTTCTTCCAAATGGGTTCTGGCGTCTTCCGTGCCGGCACGGTCATAAGTCAGACTGCCGCCAGCGCGCTGGTTTTCATCAACAACAATGACTTCAAGTCCCGCTTGCGCAGCAACCAGAGCTGCGGTCAGGCCTGAGGGGCCAGCCCCTATCACCAACACATCACAGTGGTCGTTATGCTTACGTTTGAGGATGCGCGGATAATTGAAGTTAGTGATGCCAAGCCCGGCAGCCTTACGGATGATGTTTTCCCAGAACGGAAACAGGCGGCGTGGCGTATGAAAAGCCTTGTAATAGAAACCTACTGGCAATATCGGTGAAATGGAATCAATGTAGCTGTTTCTGTCTTTCTTTACACCGCCATCGGTATTGACTACTCGCAGTTGCATGCCATCCTGGACTGCCACCACATCACCACGCATGTTGGTGTCCTGGCCATCGGTCAACATGACATTTACATCATGGTTAGCAAAACTGAGTACGCCACGAGGACGGTGGTACTTGAAACTACGGCCCAAGACTTGTTGCCCAGCTGCCCAAAGAGCGCTGCTAATGGTGTCCCCTTCAAATGCCGAATACTCCTCACCTTCAAACGTGAATTTGATGGCCTTGGTACGATTGACCCACTCTCCGGTCTGCTTTGGCATACGCATGCTCATTTACTTTCCTCCTGAACTACATTTTGCTTACCACAGAGATAGGTACGCGCAACTTTGTCTGTTAGCGTATTGCGTTCGGCAATAAACCATGTTCCGCTTGGTGAGTGATACCACCACTCTTTCTTGTCGCCAGGCGCACCATGACGGTTATGCACATATGCAGCCCATTGCGCATCTGTACATGTGTTCTGATCGGGCGCATCGCGCCATTCGCCACCGTAGATAAATTCACTCAGTGGTCTTGTTCCATTTACGGGACAGGTAAGAAGTTTCATTTCACATTCCTATTGTTAGTGGCCTACTGAGGCAGCGCCCTTTTCACCAGTCAGCTCATAATCCTCAAAGCGTGACAGGCGGAACGAATGGATAAGATCAGGCGTACGATCATTAGCGATTGTTTCAGCCATTGTTTTGCCGCTAATAGGTGTGGCTTTGAAGCCCCATGTGCCCCAACCGGCATCGAGATAAAACCCTTCAACCGGCGTCTTACCCATAATCGGCGCAAAATCTGGTGTCATATCTGCCATACCGCCCCACTGGCGTACAATTTTTATGTTGGACAGGAAGGGGAACATGTCTAGCATGTGAGAAGTCAGTCCTTCGACAAAATCCAGCGATGAGCGCGTGGAATGCACCTCGTAAGGATCAAGCGAAGAACCCATCACCAGCTCACCGCGTGAAGACTGGCTCACATAGACGTGCAAGCTACCCGATACCAGAATGGTATCGAGCCAAGGCTTAACAGGCTCTGAAACGCAGGCTTGCAGCGGGTGAATCACGATAGGCGTTTCCAGCCCCACCATTTCGGTGACGCGTGGCGTAAAGCCCGCAACCGCTGACAGCACCTTGGTTGTTGCAATGTAGCCTTTGTTTGTTTTTACACCGGCCACTTTGCCGCCTTGAACATCAATACCAAGCACTTCTGTATTCTGGAAAATCTCAACACCCTGATGGTCAGCACCACGCGCATAGCCCCAGGCAACGGCATCGTGACGGGCTATGGAGCCTGGCGAGTGATACAAAGCACCAAGAATAGGCGCTTTTCCACTACAACTCATATCCAGCTGCGGGCATGCTTTGGCAATTTCATCTGGCCCGACCACACGGCTATCAACGCCAACATGCTTGTTTACCTCAGCACGCCATCTCATGGTACGCATAGCTGATTCAGTATGGGCAAGCGTGAAGTGACCGCGTGTGGAATAGAACAGATTGAGGTCTAACTCTTCTGAAAGACCTTCATAGATCTTGACGCTGGCGTCATAGAAATTAACACCCTCCGGCGTCAGGTAATTAGAACGCACAATCGTGGTATTACGGCCAGTATTGCCGCCACCAATATATCCGCGCTCCAATACCGCAACGTTGGTAATACCATGGTCTTTGGCAAGATAGTAAGCAGCTGCCAACCCGTGCCCACCACCGCCAATAATCACTACATCGTAGGACTTTTTTGGAGTTTCACAGGCTCTGAAAAATCTAGGTGCCGGGTAACCTTTAGTTAAAGCATATTTAAGCAGTCTTAATGGCATTTTATTGTTCCAAGAAGCATCATTATTTATTGAACCCTCTAAAGCTTTTCGTATATGCGCGATTAAAATTCTATTAACTTTTTTAATCTGTGTGAAACATATGTGCACATTTATTCATAGCCTTTTTCAGCTGTCAATTACTTTTTGCAACTTTTTTTATTGCCAAGAAACTTGCGATGCGACTATTAAATATTTACTATACTTATTAATGACTTAAATACTCCACCAACCAAGCGTTACTAGCAAAGGATGAATCAAATTCGACAAAAATCGAATTCTGAATTTATGCAAAATCCATATATCTTTCGGGCGGGCACCACACCGCTATTAATTTCCATGCCCCATGTTGGCACCTGCATTCCTCAAGAACTGGCCACCGACATGACCGACGCCGCCTTGCAGATGCATGATGTAGATTGGCACTTGCCCCTGCTCTACAACATGGCTGAAGAGCTTGGCATCTCGGTTATATCCGCAGAATACATGCGCTATGTGATTGATTTAAATCGGCCATCGGATGATAGCAACCTCTATGCCGGGCAAGACACCACTGGATTATGTCCTGTGGATACCTTTGCCAAGCAACCGCTGTATCGTGCAGGGGATCTGCCAGGCTTTGAAGAAATACAAAAACGTATCGCCCGATACTGGCAGCCTTACCATACGCAGTTACGTGCAGAGCTGGACCGACTGATGGCAACACATGGCATTGCCGTGCTCTGGGATGCCCATTCAATCGCCTCGCAGGTACCGCGTTTTTTCAGCGGTAAGCTGCCGGATTTGAATTTCGGTACCAACGATATGCAATCTTGTGATGCTTCATTGCAACAGGTGTTGGCTGACACCATGCAGGACGCTACGCATGCAACGGGCTACAGCCATGTATTTAACGGCCGTTTCAAAGGGGGTTACATCACCCGTCATTACGGGCAGCCCGAAAGCAATGTCCACGCAGTACAACTGGAAATGAGCCAGTGTGTGTATATGAACGAAGCGCCTCCGTATGACTACAGGCCCGATCGGGCAAAGAAAGTGCAGCCACTGCTGCGCGCATTGCTAAGTGCCAGTCTGGCTTGGGCGCAAAGGCAGAAAAAATAGAAAGCGAGAGCCATAAAGAAAATCCGGCAATTGTCGCATGGGACAATTGCCGGATGTTTGAACCAACTACCCTGCTGTGTTAGATCTTCCCATCCAACCCCATTTGAAAGTATTTATGGGTGATTTTGTCCTGATTTTCCAATAGCCAGTCAATGTCCGGCGTATTGGTCATTGCTTTATGAATCGCTTTGGCGGTAGCCTTGCGATGAATATCAAAAAGAATCTGATGATCCAGCTTGTCGTCATCAACGACGCTGGGATTAAGCCATACGGAAACGATAATACCGAGATCATTAGCCTTTTCTTTCGGAATGTCTCCAGCACGCACGGCATCAAGCACGCCATTGGCAATCGCTGCCTGTACAGTACCCATCAAGATATTGGTGTACTTGCTGCTGGTAACGGTAACCTTGCTCACCATTAGCGTTATGGGACGCACCTGAACGTCCGTATTCAATATCGCGAATACTCGGGTATGGCCTTTTACCTGGTCGCCAGTGAGCGTGGCAATCGCAGTACCAACTGGTCCATCCAGTTCACCAATAATGATTTCCGGCTCGGCTGCCGTACCTGGAGGCCCGCCGGCGACCAAAGCTTCACCTGTACGCATTACAATTCGTTCATTCATTTTCGTTTTCCCGTTGTAATAAATATTTAATTGATAACGACTTTATCTTGCTTAACAAAACTTGCTAAAGCATGTACAAATATGTATTGATTATAACTTTTATTTACTATAATGAAACATTAATACTATATTACCAAAGTTGCCACAACAGTATTTATAGCTCCTTATTATAATATCGTCCACAGAAACAGTTTCCAAAGTAAGAATAATTTACTTTTATAATTAATTACTTAATATTATTTCAGGTATCTAATAATGACTTCAAAAAAATCATCCCCTGGAACTATACATCCGGAAGTGCCAAGCAAACCGTTAGGTCGGCATCTAGGCAGTACCATCCGCCAGTTACGGCTTCAGCATAATCTCACTATAGCTGAGGTCTCCGAGCTTGCCGGAATCAGCCGAGGCATGCTGAGCAAGATTGAAAATGGCCTGGCTGCTACCAGCCTTGATACTTTGGAGCAACTCGCCAACGCGCTTGGGGTCACGCTATCCCGGCTATTTAGGCACTATAATTTACCCACCGGTGCCGTGCAGTTTGTGAAAAATGGCGAAGGCATGGAAGTTGTACGACGTGGTACGCGCAGCGGGCACACCTACCACTTGCTTGCCTATGACCAGGGGCCCCATAAAACTTTCGAACCATTCCTGATTAGCCTGGACGATTCCGGCGAAGAGTTTCCCTCTTTTGAACATGCCGGCACTGAATTCATCCATATGATGGAAGGCAAACTGGAATATCGTGTAGGGGAAGAAACCTTTATGCTCACGCCGGGTGATTCGCTGACCTTTCGCGGTGAAATACCGCATGGGCCCGAGCACCTGATTCAAACCCCTATCCGATTTTTAGCCATCATTCATTACGACGCACCCAATTTGGACCTGATTGAGGAGTAATAATGGAAGGAATAATAATCGGCGATGCCAGGCAGCAAGACATCCCTGACCTGGTGCAGCTCCTCGATGAACTATTCAGCATCGAACAGGACTTTACTCCAGACCATGTGAAGCAAACTCAAGGGCTGGCGCTGCTGATCGCAAATTCTTCCAGCGCGAGTATCAAAATCGCCAGAAATGAACAAGGAAAAGTCATAGGCATGGTAAGCGCGCAGCTTGTCATCTCCACGGCACAGGGCGCCCCATCCGCATGGGTTGAAGACATGGTGGTAAGTGTTAAATATCGCGGCAAGGGCATAGGCAAGACACTTCTGGAAAGCGTCCTGGCCTGGGCAAAAGAGAATGGCGCGACACGCGCACAACTGCTGATGGACATCAGCAATGAACCTGCTTCAGGTTACTACAGCCATTTAGGCTGGCAAAGCACGTTACTGCAGGCACGCAAAATATTCCTGTAGGCTTTGGCTGAAAGAGATGCCCTGGATAGCCGGCTTAGATATAGGCTGCAATCTATTGTTTTAGCTATAACAACTGTACTTGTGGGTTAGTTGCTGATTCTGCTATCCGAGACGACAAAGATTTTACGGAAATCTGCCGGAAAATCGCTCCATACTATGAAGCGCATACGCGCTTCCCATCAGGCGATACTAACGCTGTGGAAGCCGTGACAGCTGCCTCTAGCGCTCTCGGAGAGTCGTTATATTGAGGTGCCGATTGATATGCTGCACCAGCCACGGCCCAGAATCCACCAATCCCGTGTAGACCTGCAGCAACGCGGCGCCAGCGTTCAGCCTGTCTTGCGCATCCCGTACTGTGCGAATGCCACCCACAGAGATAACCGGCATTTCGTCTTGCAGCCTGCTCGCTACCCGCTCCAGCGCGGCAAGCTGGTGCGCCCCGTTCATCCTTGGTACTTCTCCGCTCAGTACCAGGCCATCAAAGGCAAACTCGCGCACGCACCCCAGCAAGGCATCTGTGTCACCGCGCGCCTGGTCGAGCTTGACCACGACTGGCCGTCGATAGCCGCTGGCGGCGGCTAGCCGCGCCTGCTCCTTCTTGACGGCAACGAATACGCTGTACAGCGCTGCGCGGTTTTCCTGCAGATGCAAGTCGGGACCGGCGCGCACACCCAGGTTCAAAGTAGTGTAATCGGCGTACTCCCACACCCCTGCCAGGCAATCGAGATAGTCCTGCGCCATCTGGTCGAATGGCGTCGCGAGATTCATGCTAATGCTAACCCCGAGCGGGATCGGCCGCGGCGCGCGGTAACTGGCCAGTCTAGCCACAACCGCCGCCAACCCCGGACTACGACCAGTTTCCGGCCGCGGGGTCACGGAGCCGATCTCGGCAAAACCGAAACCCAGCCCTGGCAGCGCGGGATACAAGGCGCCATGCTTGTCGAATCCTGCGGCCAGCCCGAGCGGAGATGGGAATGACAAACCCATGAAACGGCGTAGCATGTCGGGCGAAGGCCGCGCGCCAGCGAATGCTCCGGCTATGCGTATGGAAGCGGCAGCCAGTTTGCGCGAGTAGGGAGCACCTAACCTGCCCACCAGTGCTGAAAGCGATTCATACATGCGAGGCATGATCCTCGGCAAACTGGCGCATGAACGCCGTCAGTACGGTAACACCCTCGTCCGGCATGGCGTTGTAGATGCTGGCGCGAATGCCACCTGTCATCTTGTGCCCCTTGAGATTGATCAGACCATGCTGCGCCGCTTTGCTCAGGAACAGCTGCGTGAGCATGGCATCGGCGAGCGTAAAGCAGATGCTTACACGCGAGCGCTGTAGAGGCTGCACCGGGCAGCGATAGAAACCACCGCTGCCATCGATTGCCTGGTACAGCTGCCGGCTGCGCCGCAGGCTGTTTTGCTCCATCGCAGCCACCCCGCCCATTTCTGCCAGCCATTGAAACACCAGGTCGGCGAGATAGACGGAGAAGGTGACCGGAGTATTCAGCAGCGAATTGGCATCACTCTGCAGGCGATAGTCGAACACCACCGGCGTCGCTGGATGAGCGCGTCCGAACAAATCCTCGCGCACTATAACGACGGTGAATCCAGCCGGGCCAATATTCTTCTGCGAGCTGGCGTAGATCATTCCGTAGCGGCTGATATCCAGTGGCTGGCTGAGAAAGTCCGAGGTCATGTCCGCCACCAGAGGCACTTCACCGCTATCCGGCACGTAGTGGAACTGCACACCGTTGGCGGTTTCGTTGCTGGTATAGTGGCAATAGGCCGTCCCCGGATCAAGATGTAGTTCATCTTGCGAAGGTACACGGTCGAAATCGCTGTCGCGACTGCTGCCGGCAACGCTGATGGTGCAGTAGCGGCGCGCTTCGGTGAGGGCTCTCCACGACCAGTAGCCGCTTTCCAGATAGTCCGCACACTTGGCGTTACCCAGCAAATTGAGCGGCACCAGCGAAAACTGCGCGGAGGCGCCACCGTGCATGAACAGGATGCGGTAGTTGTCCGGCACTTTGAGTAGCGCGCGCAGATTGCCCTGGGCACGGTGCATGATGCCCTTAAATTCGTCGCCGGTGAACGGTATTTCCAGCATCGACAGCCCACGGCCGTTCCAGTCGAGAAACTCATGCTGCGCCTGTTCCAGCACTGCGGCCGGCATGATACCGGGACCAGCTGCGAAATTGAAAACGTGAGATGTCACATCAATTAAACAGCGCCGCGCCGTGTGAACTGGCAGCCATGAAAAACAACAGCGGGATCGACAGCATAGTGTTGGTGCGCGACGACAGATGTGTGATGCGCGCGCAGCGGATGCGCTCGTCGATGGTCGCCGGCACGAAACCCAGTACTTTCTTCTGGTTCGGCCATAGCACCAGCCACAGGTTGCCCAGCATCAGCGTGCCTATCCAGAAACCAGTGCCGATCACCGCGAAATAGCCGCTCAGCGTCAGCGCGTCCATCAGCCATCCGCGCTGCCACAGCATCAGAACGCCGCTGGTCCAGGCCACGACTGAGGCATAGCGGAAGGTACCGTGCTCGCGGTTAAGCAGCGACATGAAGGTCGCGCCCTCGTTGTTCGCCAGCTCTTCCCGCGCCAGCGGCCGGTAATTCGGGCGCTGCACCACGCTGGCGTAGTTGTGGCCGATCCAGATCAGCGCGGCGATGAAATGTGCCCAGCGCAGCAGGAAATCGAATACGTACAATGACATGATGCGCTCAGCCCCCTGCAGCCAGTTGCCGCACGATCAGGTACAGCACCAGAGTCAGCAGCAGGCCGGCGGCAATCGTACCACCGGCGGTATCGAATAGTGTCTTCATCCGCGCACCTCGGTCCTGGCCCCCGCCACCCGCGCGATCAGCGGACGGTGCTCGCGATCCTTGCTGCGACTGCTGCTGACTGCCATCTCGATCACGTGATGATGCGGTGATTTGGAGCAAGCCGGATCGGTGTTGGAGGCATCACCGGTCAGCAGGAATGCCTGGCAGCGGCAGCCGCCAAAGTCCTTTTCCTTTTCATCGCAGGTGCGGCAAGGCTCATGCATCCACTCGTCACCACGGAATTTCTGGAACAGCGGCGATTCTTCCCACAGCCACTGTAGGCTATGTTCGCGCACAGTAGGGAATTCCAGCCCTTCGATCACACGCACTTCCTGGCAGGGCAAAGCCGCACCGTCGGGGGCGACGGTAAGGTGTATTGTGCCCCAGCCGTTCATGCATGCCTTGGGACGCGTCTCGAAATAGTCCGGCACCACGAAATAGATCGTCATGCGTCCACCGAGGCGCTCGCGCGCCTTGGCAACCGCGGCTTCGGCACGTTCCAGCTGTTCACGTGTCGGCAGCAGTTCGTCGCGGTTGAGTAGCGCCCAGTTGTAATACTGGATGTTGGCAAATTCGAGGTAATCAACACCGATCTCTGCCGCCATCGCCAGGATTTCTTCCACCTGGTCGATGTTCTGGCGGAACACCGGCACGTTGAGCACCATCGGGAAACCTTCGGCCTTGATGCGCTTTGCCACCTCCATCTTGAGGTCGTGTACACGGGCGCCAACCAGCCTGTCAGTGAGCGCGCGCTCGGCAGACTGGATGCTCAATTGAATCTGCTTCAGCCCGGCCTTCTTCAACGCGCTCAGGCGCTCCGGTGTGAGACCAACGCCGGAAGTGATCAGGTTGGTGTAATAGCCGAGACGCTCCGCCTCCTCCACCAATTCCTCGATATCGTCGCGCAGCATCGGCTCGCCGCCCGAAAAGCCGAGCTGCAACGCGCCCAGTTCGCGGCCTTCGCGCAGCACACGCTTCCATTCGGAGGTTGAAAGTTCCTTGTCCGCATACTGATCGAAATTCAGCGGATTGTTGCACCACACGCACTTGAGTGGACAGCGGTAGGTCAGTTCCAGCACCAGCCACATCGGCTTGCCTTGCCCATCAAGGCTGACTATTTCTGATCCATCCTTTGGCATGAGAAGTCTCCAAAAATCTATAAATACCGTTTTCTATTTCCGCTTCGCCATCGACGAACAGCGTTTTCAGTTCACCCACCATGTCGGCGACAGTGGTTTCACCCGTGCAACGTTTCAGGATTTCCGCGGCGCTGCCGTTCAGCTTGATCACGCCCTCCGGATAGAGCAGCACATGCGCGTCCTGGGTCTTCTCCCAACGCAGCAGAAACATCGGGTTGAGCACAGGCCGATCATGGGACTGGAATGTTAATTGTTCAGACATGAGGGCTTCCTTATCCTTGTTAAGGGCGCGACTTCACGCCGCGCCCGCGACTGCCTAGCGTACGTAAACGTATGCAGTCACTTCAAAACCAAGACGCACATCGCAGAATGCTGGTTCAGACCATTTCATCATTGCTCTCCTTGAAATTTAAAACTTCACATGGATGGAAGGATATCGCTTAATTTTCCGACCCTATTAACACGAAACGGCAACTACCGAGTTCGTAACAAAACTATGCACCCCGGAGGCCAATCGACGGATCAGGGAAATACTGATAGACCCATCAGCATTTCCCTGAAATCAATCTAAGTAAATTCATGTTTTTTTGACAACCTTGCATTTACTTGATGCAGATCAATGAAATTTCAAATAGCAAATTATAACAAGCTGATTTATATGAATATATTGACTGTGGCTAATAACCTCATCCTATAATATGAGATGCATTAGTTAGTCTTGCTTTACAACATCACAACACACCGGATATGAATGCCACCCAAGAAAATGAATGCAACGCTCGCGAACCGGCTGAATAGCTACGGGCAGGATTTGCTCAAGCGTTACGGTGAGCGCGTGCACAAGATTGCGCTTGACGCTGGCTTCACCTGCCCAAACCGCGATGGCAGTAAGGGTACCGGTGGCTGCACGTTCTGCAACAATGTCTCCTTCAGTCCGGCGGCAGATTCGCGCCAGAGCCTGGTCGAACAGGTCAACCAGGCCAAGGGCAAAATTTTCCAGCGCACGCGTGCTAACCGTTTCATCGCCTATTTCCAGGCTTATACCAATACCTACGCCGATATCGAACAGCTGGCCGCAATGTACCGCGACGCCTTGCAACAGCCCGGCATCATCGGCATCTCGGTCGGCACCCGGCCGGACTGCGTCTCGGCACAGGTGCTCGATCTGCTCGACGACATCCGCCGCGACGGACATGAGGTCTGGCTGGAGCTGGGGCTGCAATCAGCATTTGACGAAACCCTGGTGCGCGTGAACCGCGGTCACACGCTGGCCGAATATCGCGATACCGCCTTGGCCGCACGCCAACGCGGCATCCCTTTGTGCACTCACCTGATCGTCGGCCTGCCGGGCGAAAACGAGGAGCACTTCCACACCAGCCTGGACACCGTGCTGGATATCGGCGTTGATGGCCTCAAGCTGCATCCGCTGCACGTGGTCAAGCACACCATGCTCGCCTACCAGTGGCGCCGCGGCGGCTACGAGCCGCTAACCAAACCCGACTACATCCGCATCACTGCCGATCTGATAGAACGCACGCCTGAACACGTCGTGTTCCATCGCGTCACCGCCACCGCCTCCCGCGACGTCTTGCTGGCGCCGATGTGGTGTGCGGAAAAGTGGAACGTGCTGAACGGCATCGAGCAGGAGTTACGCCGGCGCGATACCCGTCAAGGCAGCCGTGCAGGAACACCATTTTTCATTAAGGAACTGGAACATGTCGCTTGAACTGGTTTGCCCGGCCGGTAATCTGCCGGCGCTAAAAACAGCGATCGACCATGGCGCGGACTGCGTTTACATGGGTTTTCGCGATAACACCAACGCACGGGCTTTTCCCGGCCTCAATTTCGATTACGCCGCTGCACAGGAAGGGGTGCGCTACGCACATGCCAAGGGCAAAAAAGTGCTGCTCGCGCTCAACACCTTCCCCCAGACCACGACCTGGTTGCGCTGGCAGCAGGCAGTCGACCAGGCTGCCGAAGTGGGCATAGATGCAATCATACTGGCCGACCCCGGACTGATGCGCTATGCCAGCCGCACCTATCCTGGTATGCGTCTTCATCTTTCAGTACAGGGATCAGCCACCAACTATGAGGCGATCAACTACTATCACGAACACTTCGGCATCCAGCGCGCAGTACTGCCGCGCGTACTGTCGCTGGCGCAGGTGGAAAAAGTGATTAAAAACACGCCGGTGGAGATCGAATTGTTTGGCTTCGGCGGGCTGTGTGTGATGGTGGAAGGCCGCTGCGTGCTGTCATCCTATGCCACCGGCGAATCGCCCAACACCGCTGGCGTCTGCTCGCCAGCCAAGGCAGTACGCTGGGAACAGACCCCGAAAGGGCTGGAATCGCGCCTTAACGACGTGCTGCTTGACCGTTACGACGCCGAAGAAAAGGCCGGTTATCCGACGCTGTGCAAAGGGCGCTTCGAAGTCAGTGACGAAACCTATTACGCCATTGAGGAGCCTACCAGCCTCAACACGCTGGAACTGCTGCCGGAAATGCTGTCCATGGGTATCGCTGCAGTCAAGATCGAAGGCCGTCAGCGCAGTCCTGCCTATGTCGAGCAAGTGACCAAAGTCTGGCGTGCAGCAATCGACATGGCCAAGCGCAATGCTGAAAACTACGCCGTGCACCCGGCATGGACGGCGCAACTCGACAAGGTGGCCGAAGGGCAACAGCACACGCTGGGTGCCTATCACCGGCCTTGGAAATGATAATGAAACTCTCCCTCGGCCCCATCCTCTACTACTGGACCCGCGAAACGCTGCTGGATTTCTACGAACAAGCGGCCTCCTGGCCGGTGGATATCGTCTACCTTGGCGAGACCGTATGCTCGCGGCGCCATACCTTCCGCACCGAAGACTGGCTGCATGTCGCGGGGATGCTTGCCGCCGCCGGCAAGGAAGTGGTGCTTTCCTCCCAGGCGCTGATCGAATCAGAATCCGACCTGAAGACGCTGCGCCGCTTGTGCAGCAACGGCAAGTTCAGTGTCGAAGCTAACGACATGGGCGCGGTCAGGCTGCTTTCCGGCACCCCGTTCGTCATCGGGCCGCACATCAATATCTACAATCCGCACACGCTGGAAATCCTGGCTGAAGCGGGCGCCAAGCGCTGGGTGATACCGGTCGAGATGTCACGCCAGATGTTGGCAGACCTGCTGGAGCAGGACACACACGCCATGGAAACCGAAATATTCGCCTACGGCCGCCTGCCGCTGGCGTTTTCCGCGCGCTGTTTCACCGCCCGCCGCTACAACCTGCCCAAGGACGACTGCCAATTCCGCTGCCTGGAAGCGCCTTACGGCCTGACGCTGAAGACGCGCGAAGGCCAGCCGTTCCTCGCACTGAACGGCACGCAGACGCAGTCCGCCAGCGTCTACAATCTGCTGGCCGAACTGGAAAGTATGCAGGGGCTGGTGCATGTCGTACGCATCAGTCCGCAACCGCAGCACACCGGCGATGTGGCGGCCTTGTTCCACGCCGCGCTGAATGGAGCCACGACGCCCGCCCATGCCGCACACGAACTCGCCCCGCTATTGCCAGAGGCCGCCTGCAACGGTTACTGGTATGGCAGGCCCGGACTCGATCAGGTGGCCATACCGTAAACTGGCATCGGGGAAACATCATGTACTACAACGAAAAATTCAATCGCATCAGTCATTTGAACGACACTGGTGTAGCTGTCAGCGTGTCGACCCTGCTCATCGTACTGGCAATACCTGCCACTATATTGTCGCCCTGCTGTGTAGCATAAAACTCAAGGAACCGATCGTGAACCAGAATCGTCATGTCATACCCCCGAAAATCGGCAAATTTTTGTCGTGGCTGCCCGCTTATCCGGGGTCACTATTATTCGTTGGCGCACTCAACCTGACGCTACTCAAGAACCTGCCTGCCGATGTCAGGCAATCACTTGCCCACAAGAAGCTCCGGATCAGATTCAGCGACGCGCAGCTGTCATTTGATTTCAGCTGGCAGCACAACAGCTTTACCGCCTGTCAGAACGCGGGGGAAGCCGATCTTACAATCAGCGCCAGTGCGCATGATTTCCTGCTGCTGGCCCAGCGCCAGGAAGATCCTGACACCCTATTCTTCAGCCGGCGTCTCGTGATGGAAGGCGATACCGAGCTTGGTTTGCTGGTGAAAAACACCATCGATGCTATCGAATTGCCTGTGCTTAATCTTGAGTGGGTAGACCCACGGCGTATACTGGCAACAGTAAAAAAGAAATTCCTCCTGCCCTGAGGAACTATGTCATTCAATATTTTTAAGACATATTAACCAGAAAGGTGCCTTTATCATGAGTAAAACCAAAGCGAACTTGCCTATCGTGTACTCTTGTTCTGGTTGTTCGAGCGTAGCGCAAATGGCCAATTACATTGCGCTACAGCTCGACAAGCTAGGTGTTGCAGAAATGTCCTGTATCGCAGGCGTCGGCGGAGATGTTCCTCATCTGCTGAAAATCGCGCACTCTGGGCGGCCCATAGTCGCGCTTGACGGTTGCCCGCTTGCCTGCACCAAGGGTTGCCTGGCACGCCACGGCATTGAGCCTGACAGCTACCATCTGCTCAACCAGTATGGTGCAAAAAAAATCTATCACACGGATTTTGATCCCGATCAGGCGCAAACTGTCTTGACACACATACTTGCCAAAATTGAGGAAGAATGTAGCGTCCCGTCCTCATGAGCTATCACCCCAAACGGGTGATCATCGCTATTACTGGCGCCAGTGGCGCTTCCTATGGCGTACGCTTGCTGCAAGTGCTATGTGAAACGCCAAACATCGAAACCCATCTGGTGGTGTCTGATGCCGGCCTGTTGAATCTGCAGCAGGAACTGGACATGAACCGTACGCAAATCGAGGCGCTGGCCCATGTCACACATCATGTGCACGCTGTTGGTGCAACGATTGCCAGCGGCTCGTTCCAGTCAGATGGCATGGTTGTGGCTCCGTGTTCAATGAGGACCCTGGCCGCGGTGGCGCATGGCCTCTCAGACAACCTGATCACGCGCGCCGCCGACGTCATGCTCAAGGAGCGCCGTCGCCTGATCCTGATGGTGCGCGAAACACCGCTCAATCTGGCCCATTTGCGCAACATGACCAGTGTCACCGAAATGGGCGGCATTATTTACCCTCCGCTGCCAGCTTTCTACCATCGGCCGCAAACCATTGCCGACATGATCGATCACACTATCAGCCGCGTCATCGATTTATTAGAAATACCGCACACACGGACGCCACGCTGGAATGGGCTCGAGACAGCTAATCACGCCAATCCGGGAAGAAACTAACTTGGCCTACCGCGATTTACGGGACTTCATGGCCCAGCTGGAAAAGCTGGGCGAGCTCAAGCGTGTCGCGTCCCCCGTCTCCCCGCATCTGGAGATGACTGAACTATGCGACCGCACCCTGCGCTCTGGTGGTCCCGCGCTGTTGTTCGAAAAACCCACAGGACACAGTATCCCGGTGCTTGGTAATCTGTTTGGCACCTCCCGGCGCGTCGCACTCGGCATGGGTGTCACGGATGCGGGCGAGTTGCGCAAGTTTGGTCATGTGCTGGCCATGCTAAAGGAGCCCGAGCCACCCAAGGGCTTCAAGGGCATGCTGGACTTGGGCCCGCTCATGAAATCCTTATGGAACATGGCGCCCAACGTGTTGCGTTCAGCGCCGTGCCAGGACATCGTGTGGGAAGGCAACGATGTCGACTTGGCCCGATTGCCGATCCAGCATTGCTGGCCCGGTGATGTCGCACCCCTGATTACCTGGGGACTGGTGATCACCAAAGGGCCTCACAAGGAGCGCCAGAATCTGGGCATCTACCGCCAGCAAGTGCTGGGCCGCAACAAAGTCATCATGCGCTGGCTGGCCCAGCGCGGCGGCGCGCTGGATTTTCGTGAGCACGGTGAGCTCCATCGCGGCCAACCCTATCCGGTGGCGGTGGCGCTGGGGGCTGACCCCGCAACCATCCTGGGGGCCGTCACACCGGTACCTGACAGTTTGTCGGAGTATCAATTCGCTGGCTTGCTGCGCGGCAGCCGCACGGAACTGGTCAAGGCCATCGGCAGCGACTTGCGTGTCCCCGCTTCGGCAGAGATTGTGCTGGAGGGGCATATCTACCCGGACGAGTCACACGTCACAGGCTACGAACATGCGCTGGAAGGACCGTTCGGCGACCACACCGGCTATTACAACGAGCAGGACTGGTTCCCGGTTTTCACCATTGATCGCATCACAATGCGGCACAACCCGGTTTACCATTCCACCTACACTGGCAAACCGCCCGATGAGCCAGCGATTCTGGGGCTGGCCCTGAACGAGGTGTTCATCCCGTTACTGCAGCGGCAGTTCCCCGAAATCACCGATTTTTACCTGCCGCCCGAAGGTTGCAGCTACCGCATGGCTGTGGTGCAGATGAAAAAATCCTACCCTGGTCACGCCAAACGCGTCATGTTCGGCATCTGGAGTTTTCTACGGCAATTCATGTACACCAAGTTTATCGTGGTGGTAGACGAGGATGTGAATATCCGCGACTGGCAGGAAGTGATCTGGGCGATCACCACCCGCGTCGACCCGTTACGCGACACGCTGCTGGTGGACAACACACCGATCGACTATCTCGACTTCGCATCACCCGTCAGCGGCCTGGGTAGCAAAATGGGCATGGATGCGACCAACAAATGGCCAGGCGAAACAAGCCGCGAATGGGGTCGGCCGATTGTGATGCCCGCCGAAGTGAAAGCAAAAGTCGACAAGATTTGGCAAACGCTGGGATTCTGACCGTCATCAAGGCAAAATCAGCTTTCAATGAAAATCTCCATGCCTGGCGCCGCAAGCACAGGCAATACACGGTTCTGGCACAGCGTCAAATATGCAGCAATTTACCTAACACCTACGACAGCATGAACCATACGAAGCAGGGCCACCTCTGCCGACGCTGGCCGCATTCGCCAAGCCAGGGGGAAGTGCTGCGCCGTGACAAAGCACGTCTGGAGATGGTTGTCGTGCCCGGCACCGCCGGGCACGACAACCATATATAAGAACCACCTTGCGATACCAATGGCGGGGGTTGCCCACCATTGGTGCAGGGATCCATCCCTGCTAACCGGTCATTGCCATTGCTTTAACACGCTGCTGCTGGCCCCACCAAGCTACAATGAATTCCGCCACACCGCTGACAGAATTCAGGTCTAGTAGCGGCCGCGGCGTGACTACCGGAATGTCACTGGCGACGGCAATGATGTGGGCGTCGTGCAACGCCAGCAACTTCTTGCCGCAGGAGGGGCGAAACACCTCGATCTTCGGAATGGGCGCATGACGGAATCCTTCCACCAGCACAAGATCCGCGAGATCCGGATCGAGATATCTGACCAAGTCCAGCAGGCGAATATCCTCGGCATCGGCCTTTTGCTCAGTCATCAGCACCCAGCGGTTCTGCGAACTCAGCAACACCTGCCCCGCTCCGGCCTCGCGCAAGCGATGACTGTCCTTACCTGGCTGGTCGACGTCGAAATCGGCGTGCGTCTGCTTGATCACGGAAACTTTCAGGCCATAAGCAGCCAGCGCCGGTAGTAGCCTTTCAAGCAAGGTGGTCTTGCCCATGCCGCTGGATTGGGCGCAGATACCGAGAACGGGGATTTTGAACATCAGTAGTTTCCTTAGAACGTATACATCACGGTGAGCCAGAGTTTGTCGGTATCGCGCTTGCGGCTGGTGGCTGCGAGCGTGGCGCCGAGTATGTCATCTTCACGGAAGCGGGCGTATTCCACCTTGCCCATCCATTTCTGGTAGGTATATGCCGCCGCCAGATCCAGCTCCTGACCGTAGCGGTCGCCGCTGGTGCCGCTGAGGGAGGTGAAGTCTTTGTCTGAATTGATCCAGTGGTACTCCCCGATCAACTGCACGTCCTTTACCTTGCCACCGAAGGAGGCGAAAGTATCCTTGATGCCTTGATTAGGCGTCGTCAGGAACAAATCGGCCCAGCCCTGAAACAGGTGGCTGGTGCCGAGTGGTGTCTGGAATGCAGACTTGCCGCCATTGCTGGACAGGACTTCATGATCAAGCCGGGCATACCAGCTGCCTAACATCGCCCCGCCACCGAGACGCAGGTAGTGCGCATCGATGTTGTCGTTGCCGTCCTTGTAATCGTCCTGCTTGGCGTACTCGGCGGTATAAAGCGCCTTCCAGTCGGGATTGATCGCATGCGCACCGTCAAGACGCAAACCAAAAGTCTTGTTGGAAGTAGTCTCGTTAAAGGGATTGCTGGTCTTGGCGGCGCCGTTCCAGTCCACCAGGTAGCCATAGCCGACGAGCGCTTCGCTCGGGGAGATGTTGTACTTGATGTTGGCGATGTCGATGTTAGCATCCTGGTACTTGGTGGTGATCTGCTTCACGCGTTCAAAGTGGGCGAGGTAAATATTGGTATTGGGCAGCAGGTTCTTGTTCTCCAGCGCCACGCCATCGAACACCTGCATCACCTGGCGGAACTCGACGTTGCCGATGAAGCGCACATTATCCAGCTTGACCGACTGGCGGCCCAAGCGGACCTTGGTATCCTTGAGGCCGGACCATTCGACGAACAGCTGGTTGATGTCGGTGTTGTCCGGGTCGACCACGCGCGGATAGGCACCCTTGCCAGGTTCGGCTACTCCGTTATTGAAGTTGTCATAGTCGTCGTTGAACACGCCGACGTCGATCAACTGGGCTGTGAAGCTGAAGTTATGGAACGAGGCAGTCTGCCAGCCCACCAGGCTGCGCAGGGTGAGAGCGTCCGCATCTTTGGGCTTGCCGTCCTGATCGACCCCTTCATAACGCAGGCGGAAATTGGTCAGCGGCTTGCCACCGGTAATGGCTTCCATCAGTGTAGCGGGTGCCGTTGGCGCCTCGGCGGCCAAGGCTGGCACTGCCGCCACGCAGGAAACCATGGCGGCGAGAATATTAAGTTTTTTTGTTAAGCTATGCATGGCAATTTCCAGGGTTAAGTTAATCATATGATGCAATAAGGCTGTAATTCATGACATTTGAACCATTGGTTCATGCATACCTGGACAAGGCAGGCGCCTGAGCAAAGTAGTCCTTAGCCGCCTCACCCTCACGCTGCACGATGTTGGGAACCAGCACTTCGAATTTCCCGGCCTCGGGCTGGTATTGCAGCAGCTCTCCGTGTTCCATGTCGAAATACCAGCCGTGCAGTGTCAGGCTGCCTTCATTGACGCGCTGGCTGATCCAGGGATAAGACAACAGATTCTCCAGCGAAATCAGGATGGAGGCCTGTTCACAGGCGCGTGCCTGAATTTCCGCAGGCTCGTCCGGCAATTCCTGCTGCCGCGCGTCTTCCGCGATATCCAGCCATTTGGCGATCAGTTTCTCCTCGTCACACTCGGGCGCCTTATTGGCCATTAAGGCGCGCATGCCGCCGCCGCAGGCGTGGCCCATCACGATGATATGCTCCACTTCGAGATTGCGCACCGCGAACGCCATCGCCGAACTGGTGGCGGCGAAAAACGTGGCCTGGGTATGCGGCGGCACCAGGTTGGCCACGTTGCGCACCACGAACATGTCTCCCGGATCGCAGTCCATCAATAGCGCCGGGTCGCACCGCGAGTCGCAGCAGGCAATCATCAGGGCCCGTGGGTGCTGTCCTTCCTCTACCAGACGGTCGAACAGCGCGTGATGATTACCCAGATAATGATGCTGGAAACGCTTGAAGCCTTGTACGAACTTGCCGACGTCACGCATCATGCTGGTCTGCTCCTTGATCAGTAGCGCTTGCTACGTACAATCTGGTAGGGCCGGTTAATGTAGCTGAACGGCGCGCTCCAGATGTGCACCATACGTGTGAACGGGAACACCAGAAACACCGTCATGCCGAAGAACAGATGCACCTTGAAGATGGTGTCCACTCCCAACAGCAGCGCCGGATTGGGATGCAGATAAACTATGCTTTGTACCCATTCGGCGAGTGCAATCATCACACCCGGGTTGCCTTCATTCGCATGTCCAATAGAGACTGGAATGGTGGACAGGCCGAGCAGCAAGGTGACCAGCAACCAGCTCAGGATGAATTTATCCGAGCCGCGGCTGACCGCTGACACGCGTGCGTTGAACATGCGGCGCAGCCACAGCATCGCGCCGCCGATCAGGCACAGGATACCGAAAATCGTGCCAGCCCAGATCGCGATCATCTGGTGCGCCATGTCTGACACGCCCAGCGCGTGGAACACGCTGTGCGGCGTCAGCAAGCCCACGGCGTGACCAAGGAAAATGGCGATGATGCCGACGTGAAACAGATTGCTGCCGACGCGCAGATTGGCCTTGGACAGCAACTGGCTGGAATCGCTTTTCCAGGTGTACTGCTCACGGTCGAAACGTACCCAGCTCCCGAGCAGGAACACACTCAGCGCGATATAGGGATAAACCCCGTAGAGAAAATTATGCAGGTTCATGATGTTACTCCTCAGGCAGCTAGGCGGGTCAGCGTCGCCCGCCCTTCAACGATGGAAAGCAGCGCCGCGTAAGGGCTGCCGGCTTTTTGCAGATTGTCTGTCAGGACTTTCAGCACCTTGTTGGCGTCTGCCAGGAAGACACTAGCTTCGTTGTCGTCCAGGTAGGCAGCAAACTCCAGTATCAGCGGCAGGTAGTCCGGCAACTCGTTGGTCACCACCTCCACGCCATAATCCTTATACAACTCGCCAAGATCGATCAGCGCTGGGCCGCGGTTCTTGTCGTCGCCGAACAGATGATGTGTCAGGTGCAGGCTGTGTTCCGCCACCATGTCGAATGTCCGCACATAGTCCTCCTGTAGTTCGGTCAACGATTTTCCGGCAAGGTGGTCGATAAATTTGCACAGCGCGCTGCGCTCCGCATCGTCGACATCCAGGCACTGCGCCAGCTTTTCCGGAATCTCCGGCAAGTGGTCCATCAGTTCCTGATCCGGATATTCCAGTAGTACGGACAGTAATTTGTAGATTTGCATGATGCGATCCTTTTAGTGTTCGTCAGCCAATGGTGCCATTTTTTTGGGCTCCATCGAATCCTTGCGGCGACGTGGAAACAGCGTGATCTTGCTGACGCCGGCCGAGGTGTCATTACCGAAGGTGAAGCCGTTCTGGCCCTGGAAGCCGTGTGAGTCATCCAGCGTGACTTCCGCATGACCCGTCGGGATTACGAAGCGGTCTTCGTAGTTGGCGATCGCGAGATAACGGTACATTTCCTTCGCCATATCCTCGGTGATGCCGGCCTTTTCCAGCGCACGCGTATCAGCTTTGCCTTCCACATGCACCGAGCGCTGGTAGCTGCGCATGGCGATCAGGCGGTTCAGCGCACTTTCGATCGGCGCTTCCTTGCCTGCGGTAAGCAGGTTGGCCAGATACTGGATAGGCAAACGCATGGAGCCCGCCAATGGAATCGCGCCATCAGGTCCTACCGGCAGGTTGCCCTGGTCGATCTGTGACTGTACTGGCGACAGCGGCGGCACATACCACACCATAGGCAGCGTACGGAACTCCGGGTGTATCGGGAAGGCAATCTTCCAGTCAATGGCCATCTTATAGATCGGCGACTTCTGCGCGGCGATAATCCAGTCATCGTTGATACCTTCGGCACGCGCGGCAGCGATCACCTGCGGATCGTTGGGGTCGAGGAATATCTTGCACTGCGCTTCATACAGTTCCTTCTCGTCGGTGATGCTGGCCAGTTCCTCGATACGGTCAGCGTCGTACAGCATGATACCGTTGTAGCGGATGCGACCGACGCAGGATTCCGAGCACACCGTAGGCATGCCGGATTCCACACGCGGGTAGCAGCCTATGCACTTTTCAGCCTTGCCCGACTCCCAGTTGTAAAACACCTTCTTGTACGGGCAGGAGCTAATGCACATGCGCCAGCCGCGGCACTTATCCTGATCCACCAGCACAATGCCGTCTTCTTCCCGCTTGTATATCGAGCCGGAGGGACAGGCCGCCACGCATGCAGGGTTCAGGCAGTGATTGCAGATACGCGGCAGATACATGTGGAAAGTGTTCTCGAACTGTCCATACATTTCCTTCTGGATGTTGTGCATGTTCTGGTCCAGGCTGCGCTTGGCGTATTCGCCTGCCAGATCGTCCTCCCAGTTCGGACCCCAGGTGATTTTCTCCATTTGTTCGCCAGTGATCTGCGAAATTGGGCGTGCGGTAGGCGCGGCTTCTGACAGCGGCGCATTCTGCAAATGCGCGTAGTTGTAGGTAAACGGCTCGTAGTAGTCGTCTATTTCCGGCAGATCAGGGTTGGCAAAAATATTCAACAACTCCGATGTCCGACCGCCGGATTTCAGCTCCAGCTTGCCGTTCTTCAGTTCCCAGCCGCCATTCCATTTCTCCTGGTTTTCCCATTGCTTGGGATAGCCAACGCCAGGCTTGGATTCGACGTTGTTAAACCAGACATATTCAACACCCTTGCGGTTGGTCCACACGTTCTTGCATGTCACCGAGCAGGTGTGGCAGCCGATGCATTTATCCAGGTTGAAGACAAATGCGAATTGTGCGCGTACTTTCATGAGATTCTCCTAAATATCCTGTTCACGTAACGATTAGCGCTTGCCGATTCCGGGCGGATTGAGCGCGGCTTCACGTTCCGGCGTCAGCGGACGTTCCAGCCAGTCCACATCCTGGTCTGCGATCTTGTGCAGGATCACCACCTCGTCACGCTGGCAACCCACAGTGCCGTAGTAATTGAAGCCATAAGCCAACTGGGCATAGCCGCCTATCATGTTGGTCGGCTTGATAATCACGCGCGTCACCGAATTCAGAATGCCGCCGCGCTTGCCGGTCGAAGGTGAGCCGGGCACATTCACGTTCTTCTCCTGGGCGTGGTACATCATCGCCATGCCTCTAGGCACCCGTTGTGAGACCACGGCCCGCGCCACGGTGGCGCCATTGGCGTTGACCGCTTCCACCCAGTCGTTGTCTTCCAGTCCGATCGACTGTGCATCAGCCTCGGAAACCCAGACATAGGGGCCGCCACGGAACAGCGTCAGCATGCGCTGGGTGTCCTGATACGAGGAGTGAATGCCCCACTTGGAGTGCGGGGTGATCCAGGACAGCATCAGGTGCGGTTTGGCCTTGACTGCGGCCGGCACGGTGTTCTGCGCCTTCATGTCCAGCGGACCGCGGTAGGCACAGAAGCCTTCACCAAAATCCAGCATCCATTCATGATCCTGATAGAAGTGTGCACGTCCGGTCAGCGTACGGAACGGGATGTACTCGTGGATGTTGGTGTAGCCGGCGGTGTAAGACACCGTTTCCGACTCGATACCAGACCAGGTCGGCGCGGTAATGATCTTGCGTGGCTGAGCCTGGATATCCTTGAACGTGATCTTATCCTCGTGACGGCCGGCATACAGGTGATGATGATCGAGGCCGGTCTTCTTCGAGAGTGCACTCCACGCCTTGTGTGCCACTTCGCCGTTGGTTTCCGGCGCCAAGCGCATCACCGAATCGCACACGAAGATATCCTCTTCCAGCGAAGGCATACCGAAGGAAATGCCAGGCTCCTTCACCGTGGCATTAAACTTCTTGAGCTCTTCGTACTCCTGGTCGGTGTTCCAGTCGATACCCTTGATGTTGTTGCCGAGCTTCTGCATCATCGGTCCCAGCGCAATGAACTTGCGATAGGTGTTGGGGTAGTCGCGCTCGACCACCTTGAGGATGGGCATGGTTTTACCAGGGATAGGTTCCAGCCCTTCTTTCTTCCAGTCCGCCACATAGCCGAACGGCTGCGCCAGTTCGGCAGGAGAATCGTGCTGCATCGGCAGTGCGACGATGTCCTTGCGCGTGCCGAGATGCTTTTCCGCCAGCGCCGAGAAGGTCTTGGCGATGCCCTTGAATATCTGCCAGTCAGACTTGGAATCCCAGCCGGGGCTGACCGCTTCTGAAAGTGGGTGGATAAAGGGGTGCATGTCTGTGGTATTGAGGTCGTTCTTCTCGTACCAGGTGGCGGTAGGCAGGATGATGTCGGAGTAAGCACCGGTGGAATTAAGTCGGAAGTTAATATCCACCATCAGGTCCAGCTTGCCGATTGGTGCTTCCTCGTGCCACTTGACTTCCTTGTTGTCGCGGCCGGCGCCTGACTCCTGCAATACGCCGTTCTGCGCGCCCAGCAGGTGCTTAAGGAAGTATTCATGGCCCTTGGCGGAAGAGCCGATAAGGTTGCCGCGCCAGACGATCAGGTTGCGTGGCCAGTTGACCGGGTTATCCACGTCGGCGAAAGAGACATCCAGTTGGCCGCTCTTGAGCTTAGCTACAACATACTTGGTAATCCCGGCTTCGTCGGTCGCACCGGCTTTTTCGGCTTCGGCCACCAGATCAATCGGGTTGGCGTTCCAGTGCGGAGCGGAGGGTAGCCAGCCCATGCGGGTGGCTGCAACGTTGTAGTCAGCCAGCGAATAACCCTTGTACTTACCCTTGCCTGCCGGTGACAGCAAGTCATCAGCCTTGACCGTCTCATAACGCCACTGGTCGGTATGGAAATACCAGTAGGAGGTCGAGTTCATATGGCGCACCGGGCGGTTCCAGTCGAGGCCGAACGCAATGGGTGCCCAGCCTGCCTGCGGCCGTAGTTTTTCCTGGCCAACATAGTGTGCCCAACCGCCGCCGGTCTGGCCGACGCAGCCGCACATATGCAGCAGGTTCATGATGGCGCGGTAAGCCAGGTCGTTATGGTACCAGTGGTTGATGGCAGCGCCCATGATCACCATGGACTTGCCCTTGGTCTTGGAGGCGTTGTAGGCGAACTCACGGCCAGTGCGTTCGATATCGGCCGCCTTGACGCCGGTGACCTTCTCGGCCCAGGCCGGGGTATAAGCAACTTCAGCGTCCGCATAGTCCTTGGTCACGTTGCCGCCGCCGAGGCCGCGATCGATGCCGTACTGTGCTATCTGCAGATCGAACACTGAAGCAACCAGCGCCGCTTCTCCGTTTGCGAGGGTGACCTTGCGCACCGGCACATTACGGTAAAGCAACGCATCCTCGCCCGTATTGAAATGCGGGAAGCCGACGGAAACCACGTCATCACGATTTGTCATGCAACTCAGCTCGGCGACGATATCCTCCTGGTTGGCGGCGTTCTTCGGCAACAGATTCCACTTGCCATCTTCACCCCAGCGGTAACCGATGGAGCCGTTGGGCGCGACAAAGGACTTGCTGGCCTCGTCGTAGACGATGGTCTTCCATTCCGGGTTGTTGGTCTCTCCGAGCGCGCCATCGAAGTCGGAAGCGCGCAGGAAGCGGTCAGAAACATAGGCCCCGTCCTGCTGGCGCAACATAACCTGCATCGGCAGATCGGTGTATTGGCGTGCATATTCCTGGAAATACGGATCCTGGTTATCAATGTAGTACTCTTTCAGCGCAACGTGCCCCATCGCCAGGAAAGCGGCGGAGTCAGTACCCTGGCGAATTGGCATCCACAGGTCGGAGAACTTGCAGAATTCGGCATAGTCCGGCGCCATGGCGACGATCTTGGCACCCTTGTAGCGCACTTCCGAAGCGAAGTGGGCGTCTGGAGTGCGGGTCATCGGCAGGTTAGCGCCCGTGATGATAATGTAAGTGGAGTTGTACCAGTCGGCCGCTTCCGGCACGTCTGTCTGCTCGCCCCAGACCTGGGGGGATGCTGCTGGCAGATCGCAGTACCAGTCATAGAAAGAACCACAGGCGGCGCCTATCATCGACAAATAGCGCGAACCGGCGGCGTAGGAAATCATCGACATCGCGGGAATCGGCGAGAAACCGTAAATGCGGTCCGGGCCCCACTTGTCTATGGTGTAGATATTGGCGGCAGCGACAATCTCGTTCACTTCATCCCACTTGACACGCACGAAGCCACCCAGGCCGCGCACAGCGGTGTACTGCTTGCGTTTGTTTTCGTCGGCCTGGATTGCAGCCCAGGCCTCCACCGGATCCTTGCCACTCTTGCGCTCGGCACGATACAGGTCGAGCAGACGACCGCGGATCATCGGGTGCTTGATGCGGTGCGGACTGTACAGATACCAGGAGAACGAGGCACCACGCTGGCAGCCGCGCGGCTCGTGGTCAGGCAGGTCGTCGCGGGTACGCGGGTAGTCGGTCTGTTGCATCTCGAACGACACCAGGCCGTTCTTGACGAAAATCTTCCAGCTACAGCCGCCGGTGCAATTCACGCCGTGCGTGGAGCGCACGATCTTGTCGTGCTGCCAGCGGTGGCGGTAGGCGTCTTCCCATTGGCGATCTTCGTTGGTGACGATGCCGTGGCCGTCGGAGAAGGTCTCTTTGACCTTGTCAAAAAATTTCAAGCGATCGAGAAAGTGACTCATGTTGTTTGCTCCAGTTAAATTCGTTCGTATCGGACGGGTTACGGGTTCTTGATCTCAGCACCGGGGCGCAGATAGAACCACCAGTTCAGTACCAGGCACAAGGCGTAAAACACTGCAAAACCATACATCGCCATTTGCGGCGTACCGGCCTTGATCTGCCCATTAATGACTTCGGGGGCGATGAAGGATCCATAAGCAGCAACCGCTGAGGTCCAGCCCAGCACCGGACCGGCCTGCGTGCGGTCGAAGATCGCGCCCACGGTGCGGAAGGTAGAGCCGTTGCCAATCCCGCTAGCGGCGAACAGAACCACGAATACCAGCAGGAACTGCATGAAATAGATTTCAGGCGTCGCAGACTGATAAGCTTGCATCATCACAAAGCCGGCATAAGCTGAGGCCACCACCATCACTCCAGAAATCATCTGCGTGACGATGGAACCGCCCACCTTGTCGGATATCCAGCCGCCAACCGGCCGGATCAGCGCGCCGACGAATGGTCCGATCCAGGCGTAGGTCAGTGCGGCAGGTGCAGCCGGATTATTTACGTGGGTCCAGGTTTGGCTGACCACATCGTAAATGTGCTTGTCACCAAAGATGATTTTGATGGACAGCGGCAACGCCATGGAAAAGCCGATGAAAGAACCGAAAGTAAGCAGGTAGAGCACAGTCATAGACCACGTGTGCTTGTTGCTGAAGATGGCAAACTGTTTCTTGATGTTTTCCTTCATGGTGCCGAACGCAGCCAGCTTCATGATCAGCAGGGTTGCACCGATGATGAGCGGCATCACTACCCACATATCGATCACACCCAGCCCGGTCGGTGCTGGCAGATAGAGATATAGCCCGACAATTGCTGGAATAAAGGCCAGCGTATAGAGCCAGGTGATCTTGATAAACGCCCACAAGGATTTACCGGCATCGGGTGAAATCGGCAGCAGGTTGTTCATGCCAAACCAGCAAAAAAATGCCAACGGTACCAGCGACAACACCCAGGCAAAACCGGCGTTCTGGATGTAGGCCGGCGTGCCGGCGGGAATCTTGCCAAAAATCCAGCCGCTGCTTTTCAACAGTGTCATCGGCTCACCGCCCAGCGCACCAAAGATACTGACGCCCATCACCAGCGGGATCATGATCTGCATGGTGGTGACGCCAAAATTACCCAGGCCGGCATTCAACCCCAGCGCAGTGCCCTGCAGGCGCTTGGGAAAAAAGGTGCTGATATTGCTCATGGAGCTGGCAAAGTTGCCGCCACCCACGCCGGACCACAGCGCCAGCACCTGAAACACCCACAGCGGCAATTCCGTGTGCTGCAACGCGATACCAGTGCCGATAGCCGGGCTGAGCAGCATGGCCGTGGTCAGAAAGATGGTGTTGCGCCCGCCTGCCAGGCGAATGAAGCACACAGCAAGCTGGGCACTGAGATCCACAGGTTGCGGTAGGCAATCCGCTTGCCGGTGGATTCCCAGAACTTATCGTCTTCGACGTCCCATTCCTTGATATTAATCGACATTATTTTATTCTCCTTAAATAATCGTAGCCTGATGGGCCGCATGGCGTTGGTGCTGGCGTCCGAGCTTGATCGGCCTGACTTCCGTCCAGTACATCCAGATCAGTGACACCCAGACGATGCCGAACATCAGCATAAAGGCTGAGGAACGCACGCCGGTGATATCCACCAGCGCACCAAACAAGACCGGCAAGATGAATCCGCCCATGCCGCCGACCAACCCGACCACTCCGGAAACTACACCGATGTTGTGCGGGTAGTCATCCGAGATGTACTTGAACACGGAAGCCTTACCCACGGCGAAAGCAATGCCCAGGGTGAACATGACGATGGTAAATATGGTCGAGTTAAGACCTAAATGGAATATCTGCGGACCGTTGACCGTAAGAATACTGACCTGTGTTTGCGGATAGGAAAGAAAGAAAAGACATACCAGCGCCACCCACAGCACCCACCAGGTGACGGTGTGTGCGCCGAACTTGTCGGAATAGAAGCCGCCGATTGCGCGCAACACACCGCCCGGCAGTGAGAAACAGGCTGCCAGCAAGGCCGCAATCTTGAGATCGAACCCATATTCAGACACGTAGTACTTGGTCATCCACAGCGCTAGCGCTACGTAACCGCCGAACACGATGGAGTAGTACTGGCTGTACCTCCACACCCGGGGATCTTTCAGTGCCGCCAGCTGCTGGCCGATAGTCACGCTCTTACTGACCTTGTGAGAAGGATCATCGAAGGTAAAGAGCCAGAACAGGATGGCGGTGACGGTCATCATTACCGCATACACCTTAGGCACCATGGCCCAACCGTAGGCCACAACGATGGTAGGTGCGATCAGCTTGGTGAGCGCCGCACCGGCATTGCCCGCACCGAAAATACCCATCGCGGCGCCCTGCTGGTTTTTCGGGAACCAGCGCGCGCAATAGGCAATACCGACTGTGAAAGCGCCGCCGGCAGCGCCGACAAACAGGCCGGTCACCAGGTAATGCCAGTATTGCGTGCAATAAGCGATCAGATAGATCGGCAGAATAGTAGACAGCATCAATACGAAAAATACGATGCGCCCGCCAAATCGGTCAGCGAGCATCCCTAGCGGCAACCGAATCAACGAACCGGTTAGTACCGGCATCGCCACCAAAATACCAAACTCGGTTTCATTGAGACCGAGTGCAGCCTTGATCGGAATGCCGATTACCGCGAACATCATCCACACCATGAAGCACACCGTGAACGAAGCGGTGCTCCAACCTACTACTGACCAAGCTTTATATTTTTGTGTAGCCATGATCCATATCCCGGATTAATGCATGGCTCAAGGTTACGCCTGCAGCATGGGCAGGACTATTCTTCAGAAGTACAGGGTGGAAGAGGAAAACGAACTAGTTCTTTTGGCTAGTTCCAGGCCGCCTGAAAATAGGCGTCAGAAAACTAAACTTCGTAGTGCATATTACTTGGGCACCGAATTACGATGCTGCTGGCTAACCATATCAAGAAACAATTGATGCCAACGTATATCTGCCGTGAGTTCAGGATGAAAGGCGGTCACCAGGATTGATCCCTGGCGCGCTGCAACAATCAGCTTGTCTCCGCCGGTGGTTGAAAGACTGGCTAATGGCTCCACGTCTTTCCCAATCGTGGTAATGACAGGCGCTCGAATAAAGATTGCCGAACAAGGCGCCTCTCCGTCACCCAATGCCAGAACCCGTGGTGCGTCCAGCAGCACCTCAAAACTATCAACCTGCCGTCCAAAATAATTGCGATTAACAGTGATATCTAGCCCGCCCAACAAGGGCTGGCCACTCGCTTTTTGACCTTCGGCTCTCTCAGCCAAAAAAATCATGCCCGCGCATATCCCCCAAATCGGCTTGCCTGCTTGCACCCAGTCGCGCAATGGCTCAATCAGGCCCCAACGCTCTGCAATCAGACCTATGGAAGTGCTTTCACCACCGGGAATAATCAAGCCGTTGAGATGGGTCAATTGCTCGGGTTTGCGCACTTCGACAACGGTAGCACCCAATTGCTTGAGCATCCTGCTGTGCTCAATGAAGGCTCCTTGCAACGCCAGGACGCCAATATTCAACACAGAACCCTGTCTATTCAAGCAATTCTCCTTAATATGCGTTGTGCCGACCGTTACCAGCCCCGTTGCGCTATTTTTTCCTGTTCAAGGAGAGTATCAATATTGATGCCCACCATGGGATCACCTAAATCTGTGCTTACTTCCGCCAGAATCCCAGGATCATTGAAATGGGTGACCGCCTGTACGATGGCTCTGGCCCGTTTTGCCGGATCACCACTCTTGAAAATACCAGAGCCCACGAAAACACCATCCATCCCCAATTGCATCATTAAGGCAGCATCCGCTGGCGTGGCTATACCACCCGCTGCAAAATTAACTACAGGCAAGCGGCCCAGTGCAGCTGTCTGTTTAACCAGGTCATAAGGTGCCCGATGCTCTTTGGCAAAAGCAAACATCTCATCTTCATCCATGCTCTGTAACTGGCGAATGGCACCGTTCACAGCACGCGCATGACGCACTGCCTCGACCACGTTGCCGGTGCCGGCTTCACCCTTGGTGCGTATCATCACTGCGCCTTCGGCAATTCGCCGCAACGCCTCACCCAAGTTGCAACAACCACACACAAATGGCACCAGAAATTTAGCCTTGTTGATATGGTGTGCTTCATCGGCAGGGGTGAGCACTTCGCTTTCGTCAATACAATCCACGCCTAACGTCTGCAGAATCTGCGCTTCCACAAAATGACCGATGCGAACTTTGGCCATCACCGGGATGGTAACTGCGGCGATAATCTTTTTAATCATGCCTGGGTCACTCATACGTGCCACACCGCCATCCTTGCGGATATCGGCTGGTACACGCTCCAGTGCCATTACGGCACAGGCACCAGCTTCTTCGGCTATACGTGCCTGCTCGGCCGTCACTACATCCATGATTACCCCGCCTTTGAGCATTTGCGCCAACCCGGCCTTCACCTCAAAAGTGCCTTTCACTGCACTATCAATCATATTGATATGTTGTTTTACATCAACCATCTACAGCTCCTCTTTATGGAATCAAAAAGTATCGGGATCGAATTATTTTCAAAGCGTAGCAAGCTTAAGTGATGTCCGGTTTCAAGAGCTGGCAAACCCTACCCTCCAGGAAACCTGGTTCCTTCGGACTAATTCAGCTCGGCCAGCAAGTTAGCCACTGCCCGTTTGAACGACACAATGCGATTGCCCATGTGCAGAATAGCGGCCCGCAACAGGCGATTGGCTTCGGTTAGTCAAAACCAGTCGCGCAGACTGGACGAGACGTACTAACGGCTCGATACCACCATCAACACCTGTGGTACTCAACTTCTCCGCCATGTTCTTACGATCCAGGCTCAACACCGGATAATTCATTTTTGGGCTGCGCTGAAGCAACCGGAATAGGAGTAAGCCTGAGGCAAGCTAGATGTATGGTGAGAAGATGGCATGACAAAATGCTCCAAGTAATTCTTTTCACGGCATTGATACACATGCCAGATTAGCACAGATATTGTTTGTGCCTATTCTTCTAAAGTAGAGGGGTAGCTAGCCAAAAGAACTAGTTCTTTTGGCTAGGGGTGTTGTAGTGCAGGCAGGCTACATCCAATATCTGTTATGTGGGTTTTTCAGCCATCAGCCCATGTTCTACCGCATAAACTGCGGCCTGTACCCGGCTGGCGAGGTTGAGCTTGCGCAGGATGCCCTGCACATGGATCTTGACAGTGGATTCCGAGAGGTCGAGCTCACGCGCAATTTCCTTGTTGCTGTCACCGCGTGCGAGTTTTATGATGATTTGACGTTCACGCGGGGAGAGCTTGCCAGCATTGACGCTATTGCTCTTGGCCGGTGTGCGCATTGCATCGACCAGTTTGCTCGCCATTTGCGGCGACATCACTGATTCGCCGGTGGCGGCACGGCGGATCGATTCCAGAAGGAAATCAGTATCGATGTTTTTCAGCAGATAGCCGCGGGCACCAATGCGTAGCGCTTCCATCAGGTCTTCCCCGTCTTCGGACACGGTGAGCATGATGATCTGCGCCTGAGGCGCTTCATCCTTCAGCAAAGGAATGGTTGCGAGGCCGCTAATGTCGGGCATGTGCAGGTCGAGCAGCACCACGTCCGGATGCAGCCGTTTGGCGTCCTTGACACCTTGCAGCCCGTTGCCGGCCTCCCCCACCACCTCGAAACCGGTCTGCCGCTGAAGCAATAGCCTGATCCCGCTGCGAAACAGGGTGTGATCATCAATAATCAAAACGCGAATAGGGTTCATGCGGCACTCGTGATCACGGGCGTGGCGGCCCAGGAAAGACTGACCCGCGTACCGCGGCCAGGCGTGGATTCAAGCGTCAGCTTGCCGCCCATGCGATGCGCACGTTCGCGCATGATGCCAATGCCAACGTGTGTGTCGCCGGCATTCTGCGCGGGATCAAAGCCGCCGCCATTGTCCTGCACCGTTAGCCGGCATTCACCTTCGGACACCAACTCGACTTCTACCTGGGTGGCCCCAGCATGCTTACGGATATTGGAAAGGGATTCCTGCAAGATATGCAGTACCTGCAACACGTATTCCGGCGGCAGATCCAGGTTTGGTCCGATATGCACATAGTGCGCGTGGATGCCGACCTGTCCTTCGAATTTTTCCAGTGCGCTGCCGATTGCTTCATCCAGACCAGCATGATTCAACCGGGTACGGAAATGCACCAGAAGTTCACGCACATCGTCGTAGCTTTCCTGTACCCCTTCGCGGATTTGCTCCACGACTTCAATAGCATTGGCAACCTTTTGGCTGGTCAGGTCTTCATGCAACAGTTGCACCTGAATATTAAGAAAGGCTAGTGATTGCGCGATGCTGTCGTGCAATTCCTGCGCCAGCAAGTTGCGCTCTTCGGATATAGCCATTTCCTTCTCGCGTGCAATCAGGCGCTGGTTCTCAATCGCCGTGCCGAGGTGCAGGCCGACCGATTCCAGCAACCGTACTTCGCCGGGCGGCAGGATGCGTGTCGTGTCGAAAAACAGGTTGAGCAGGCCAAGGGTATTCTGCTTGGAGCGGATCGGTATCGCGGCGATCGCACGGAAGTTATCCTTGCTGCAGGCATGCAGCAGCGTCCGTGAAGATGGAATGGTAACGTCGGAACTGACGGCGATACCATCGCGCGCCACTTCGCCGCAGACGCAGGAGCCGACTGCAAGATAGGTTTCTTCCGCCAGAAAAGATTCAGACACGCCACGCGCGGCAACGACCTTCAATTGCTCACCCTTGGCGTCGGTCAGGCGGATAACGCCGCCGTTGGCGCCGAACAGGGAGATCATCCGCTCCAGCACGTCATCGCACACGGGCTCCGCTGATGTTGAGGCATTGAGGAATGTGGCGATCTCATACAGTGCACCCAGTTCGCGGTTCTTGATTTTGACCCGGTCCGTCTTTTCCGCTATTCGTTGTTCGAGCGTAGAGTAGATATCCTGCAATTTTTCGGCCATCTGGTTGAATCCTTGTGCCAGCTTGCTAAATTCGTCATTGCTGGTAATCGGCAGCCTGACGCTGAAATCTGCTTTTCCCATGCTCTGCAGCCCTTCATTGAGCCGCTTCACAGGGCGCACCAGCAGTAACGAGAAAAGATAATCGAGCAGTATGGTGCCCAATAGCGCAACCACCGCAAATCCAATTTGGAATGACCGCAACATCGAAGTCGCGCGAGCATTGCTTTGCTCTACCATAACGACCAGCTCGTCGATGTTGCCAACAAAATCTTCGACGGCCGAATGGTACTCCGCCAGCAAGCGTTGCTGCGCCGCCTGTGGAGATGCGTTAAGAATATCCTGGATACGCGGTTTAATCCCGGAATGCCAGTCGGTGCGCAGGCGTGCCAACTGCTCCTGCATTTCTGGATCATGGGGCAAAAGCAGAGGTCTCTGCGGATTACCGTTTTTCAATTCCATCAACGTTAATTCAAAAGAATTGATTTCCCGCTCAATGTCTTGCTGCAGGTTGCGCGCAGGCTGCTGTACCTGCTCGGCCAGCAAAAATGCGATGCGATAGACGCGCATACGCTCCCGCCCGGCCTCGTTGATTGCCGCGGCGCTGCCTTCCAGGCGCCAGGAAACAAACTGCGTAGAACCGATGGCCACCAGTGCCACCAGAAAGTAGAACGCCAACAAACTGGAAATTTTCTGACTGATATTCAATTTGACCATACGCGCGATTCTCTCACGACCATCTGTCAACATACTACTCCGATTTTCACATGGGGCGAATAGACTGGACCCTGCCGTCTTCCAGCGACACCAAGACGATATTCCACTTCGGATCCTGATGATGCTGTTCGCGCATATGAAGCGCATCCTGAAGCTGGGTCAGTTGCGTTTACGAGGTCTTGGCGAGCGCAGGATAGGTTGCTGCTGGCTGCATTAGTTGGGGCATATGTCTGGTCTGAAGTTCGGTGCAGTTGGCACTTGCTTTTGGGCCCAATACCCAGCAAATGTGCTCAAGCCAACAAGGTTTTCTCCACCCGGCAACAAATCCCCCGCAGCAGCTCCGAACTACTCACCGGGTCGCATTCCGCGCCAGCCAGGGCGGCGTAGTTGGCGGTCATTTCCAATGCCTCACCGGGAACTGCTTGCCACCAACCGTAATGTGCCCACAACGTCTGCGGATCAAGTGTGGCGTCCAGTTTGGCACGGCCCCGCATATCGCCGTAGGGCGAGCGCACGGTAACCACATCTCCTGCTGCTATGCCCTGTTGTGCTGCCGTTACGGGGTGGAGATATACCGCAGGCAGTCGTGATTTGCGCCCAGGGCGCTTCGCTTGCTGGTGTTGACTATGACAACGGTCGGGAATTTTTGCGCAAGTAATCAGCAGAGGGAATTCTGCACTAAACTGCGGCTGCCCAAATTCCGGCAACGGCGGCTGGCCGATTCGCTGCAATGCCTCAGAATAGAATTCAATGCGCCCGCTGGGTGTGGCAAAACCCTGCTCTTGATATTTGAAATAGTGCGTATCAAGCGGCAGCTTCACGCCTTCGGGTGCATCGCGCAAAGCTTCTGGAGTCAGGCCGGTGGGCTCCAGCACGTAGCGCAATGCCGCTTCAGGGTCGCCGTCAAAAAAATGACTATTCAGACCCAGACGGGCCGCCAGATCAAAGGCAATGGCAGCATCGGATCGTGCCTCGCCCTGGGGCGCCACCACCGGGGTGCGCATCTGAACCAGGGATTCCGCTGTCTGGTTAATGAGGAACCCCGCCTGCAGCCCTTGGCGCTCCCATGGCATGGCGACGGGGAACAGGATATCCGCATCGTGGCTCATGGCCGAAGGAAAGAAATCTGCATGCGCGTAAAACTCCAGCCTACGCAATGCCTCCTGCCCTCGTGTCGGTTCGGCTCGAGTAGCCAGCAGATTGGAGCCAAAAGACAGTAGTCCGCGCACCGCGTACGGTTTCCCGTCGATAATGGCGCGATACAAATCAGCTTCGGAAATCCATCCTTTTCCCGCAGGGCCGAGAGGCCGCTTGCCCAACCCCAGCGCCTTGGATGCCTGACCTGGCGGCAGCAACTCGCGGCCCATCGCGTTACGTACCGGCGGTTTGGTGAAAAACACGTTGCCGCCGGGAGCGTCATAACACCCAGTAAGCGTGTACAACAGATGCAGTGCCCGGCCAGTCTGTGTCGCTTCATGATGCTGGTTCAGCCCCGCCCAGCCGTAAAACGCCAGCGGGCCGTGACTTGCCATCAAATCTGCCGCCTGGGCAATGGCGGTCCCGGGAATACCAGTGATTTCCGACGCTCGCGTCAGCGGGTATTCCGTGCAGCGCCGCGCAAAAAGATCGAAGGCGGGCCGGCAGGATATTAAGCCGTCAGACGTGGGCACCTCGAACTGTCCGGTGAGCGCCAGGGGCAGAGCACTTCCGGGCGGGGGAGCTGCCATGGCATGGCCGTGCGCTTCGTCCCACACCATTTTCTGCCCCTCGGCGGAGACCAGGAATTCCCCGCTGTCTATTCGCACCAGAAATGGCGCAGTGGTATGGCGCAAGAGAAAGTCGCGGTCATAATGGCCGCGTTGCACTAACAGGTTTGCCAGCGCCAACGCCAATACCCCGTCTGTTCCCGGCCGCACCCGCAACCATACGTCGGCATGCTTGGCGAAGCCGGAGTCACGCGGGTCGATGGCTATCAGTTTCATTCCACGCTGCAGCGCGGTCTTGATTTCCTCCGCCATCGACAGCCATGTGGCGGGTGGATTCATGCCCCACAACAGCAGGCAACCAGTATGGGCAAAATCGGGCATGCCGATACCCGAGCCCCAAGTGGTTATTGGCGCAAAATCCCGGTGCCAGTTACATACGTGAGTAGTCCACACCATGTTGGGGCTGCCGAAAGCATTCGCCAAGCGGGAAATCCATGGCATGCCATCTGCAATTGCCGTACCGCTGGGAGTGGTCACGCAAAAACTCACCGCCTCTGGCCCGCTTTCTTCAGCAATATGCCTCAGCTTGGACGCGGTAATTTCCAGTGCTTCATCCCAGGAAATCCTTTGCCAGCCGGGATCGGTACTGCCTTTAGGGTTGGTGCGGCGCAACGGATATAAAAGCCGGTCGGGGTGTCGCAACAACGCTGGCGCCGCTAAGCCCTTGGCGCATAAATGTTTGCCGGTGGGGTGGCTTGGATTAGCTACAACATTGGTGAGTGCCCCGCCTTCGACTTGGTAGAAACAGCCGCACAGGGAGATGCATAAAGGGCAGTAGGAGGGGATGGATTTCACGGAATCACCCAGGAGGATCAGTTGCGACCCAATAGTATATAGTTCACACCTAACACATTGGTTTTACGTAATGCTAGCTTGCTAGCTTATGTATATTGACATCATGCGTCAGAATTGACGATATGGCAATTCCGATCCAGTTCGACCAGTTGCGTCAGCAATTCGGAATGTGCTTGTACGTGAAAAATATAGCGCGGCACGTTACGATCAGTCGATTGTGACATGAACGGTTCACCCCAAAAACTCAAGAGAGCTTCTGTAGCCCCGTGCGGCTGAGTGTCGGCCAATACAAAAGATAAATTCTTTTGCAGAGCGCACCAACGCGGCTCTTTCACCTTGTTTGCACCATTGCTGTTGACTATTTTTGGCAGGATCTCTGTCTGCCACGTTCCTTGCTGGCTGATGTCAAGAGTGAATTGAACGCTAGTGACCAGGGGGTTCTCGATCACAGGTTGTAATAGTGCTTCGAAAAGTGGCTGAGTTCGGTACATCGACAGGCAAACGTTAAATAGAATTGCCTCCCCTTGCATGTTGCGTGCGAAACGTTCGTTTGATGTGCGAAGTTGACGTGGGCCGATGAGCACAACATCCGGTACTGCCAATGCAGAATTGATCTTTGTCACCATTTTATGGACATGTTCCACCTGCTCCGCAGTATGCTCATTGTGTTGCGTGTGGCGCATGAAATTGATAAACAAGAGTGCCATAAGGGTAAGTACGACAGGCAAAATGATATGTTCGTCTATGATATGCAAAAAATGCAGGACAATAGCCACCACGGCGGCCAGAATCCCGGCAATGGCATCCCACTCGTAGCTAAGCATTCGGTTGCGTTTCATATAATCCTAAATTTCCTGAGTCGTTAGTGTTAGCTCCTGGCTCATCAGCCCCGACCTCCATCTGGTCTTGGTTTCAAATATATTGGGGCAAATTTAGAGTCCCAGAGGCCAAAACATGCCAGCCAAACCACCGCTGCACATATATAGAGGTGGCTACGCAGCGTGAATTCTACTCCCGGAAGTTCCGAAATGACACGCAGCACTACAATGGACTGGAAGGCGAGGAAGATACCCCAAGTTACACGATCGACCACCAGCGCCCTACCGGAATGGCCTAGCGTGACGCGCGTCACCATAGACAACAGCATGGAGGTGAAGTAGCCGATTGCGAGCACGTGTAGCGGGGCCTTGGCGAGAATGAGTTGGCCTGTCATGAGTAAAGTCAGGCTTTGTACTGAGTAAAGCATCAAGGCTATACCCAGCCAGGCGAAGCTGATGTGCGCCATCCCCAGAAGCGGTACAGCAAGGCTTTTCCGCAGTTGCCAGGCGTACGTCAAATACAGTGCGCTTGCAGCCATGGGTAAATCGACGAGCCACGTCCAATGCTGTTGCCCCGACAATTCAAGTATCCCATGTAGCAGGGCGAAGCTAGGAATAAGTGCAAGTACCCAGCTCGGTCGTACGATCTTATAATCAGGAATCGCATTGGCCGAGAAAAAAGGAATCATACGGTGGCTGACTGCGAAGAATACCGGCAACAGAAGCAGCCAGATACCGCCCACCTTGGCAATAGCTACCAGATGCTTTTCATCACTGGCGAATCCGGCGACCAGCAGCCACCCTATCAACAGCACGACAGATGTGATTGCAGCGTGCCGCTTATCCGGGTGTTTTGCCCGCACATAGACTCGCAGCAGGGCGTACAGTCCCATGCCCCATCCCACCAGAAATAGCACTAACGCTATCTTTAACAAGACAAAACTGGTTATCAGTCCCACATAAAACAATAGCGTCCCTGCTGCAAGCAACAGAAAAGCGGAGACGTATTCGCGGCGTTCGACTTCCTCGCCATTCATCCAGCGCGGGTAGGTAGTCATCAGAAAGCCAAAAATGAAGAACGGGAAGAAACTATAGATCATCAGAAAGGCGTGGGCGTCCTTGGGTGAGATAGTCCACGCAATAGGCGCATAGTATCCACCGTAACGCCCTCCCAGATCGGCCAGCCACCAAGTCATGATCAATATGGACTGCACCACGCCGCCGAAGAAGAACATACGATGTGGCGCAGATGAGAACGTATTCCAGATTTTAGGCAAGTTCATGCTGTGGTTGTATTCCCAAGTTTTCGCTCGACTTTCAGATCGGCGTTTCAGTTCGGTGAATAAATAACAGGAGCGTCTGGGCAAGGAAAGCACTTGCGGCAAAGAATGCCAGATACCAGCCAACTCCGTGACCCAAGCCGACCAGCAGCCCTCCCGCCAAAAAAATTATAGCACGCAAACCACCCCCAAACCCCAAGTGCTGTCTAGCTGCCTGATGCCAGGCTGTTTGCTGCCCTGGGCGCAGCCACAGCGGCAACAAGTAGCTGACCGCACCTGTCACCAGCGGCATGAGAAAGGCGATGATGAAGGTCGCGACAGGGTTGACGTTATCATGATGATAGGCGTGGGCTGCGCCCAGCACCACGGCAACTGCGTATCCACATAAGGCTGCCGCAAGCGCAGGAGGGGCGCCGTGTACCTTGAATATCTCGCCGGTATAAAGTTGCAGCCACGCCTTGAGCATGCCAAAAAACGGAATTACCAGCAGCGTCACGCCGATCCAGGAAAGACCGGGATACCAGGCGGCGCCGCAAGCAGTAATTAAGGTTCCAGTGACTATCCATTTCAGGTGTCTACGCATGCGTGTTGCTGCCCCGGGGTCTTGTCGCTGAGCGGCTGTAGGCAGCAATACTTGCAGTGTGCCGAGCGCAGTGATGCCTATAAATCCCAGAGTATTGAGATGCAGATGTAGCAGACGCAGCGCAGCGCGTTGGGCGGGAATAAAGTAGCCCAGTAGTATGGCGCCCATGGCCATAAACAGACACATCATGGCCGCCAGATACCAGTCAAGACAGGGATGAGGTGTGCCAATAGCCTTACTTCTTAAACGATATGCCCATTGCCCCAGGCTCGCGACTGCAATGATGATGATTGTAGCGCCGAGATAATGGCCCTCAGGTAAGATTTGAGGAAACACAAAATAACTAACAACCAGGACTCCACCGAGCAGCGTAGTGGCAGGTAGCAGGCGAATGACTTTACCTGGGGTTTTGCTGCGTGCCAGTACCGGCACGAAATGTACCATCGCTCCGAGGATCAAGGGCACGATGCCGATGGCAAAAATGATATGGTAGCTGACGATCGCCGCACTTCCGCGCAGCAAGGCGAGGATGGATGCGGCGATGAACATCAGCAGAGTGACCGCGACTTGAAATGGCAGCACGGGCGATGCCTTCTGGTTAGGTACGAACGAAATCGATCACAATCTGTCCGGGCTCGCGTTGCACATACTGAATGCTGACGGCGGTGCCATAACGTTGTTCAAGCTGATTAAGTAATGGCAATGGGTCATGATCATTGACGAAGCGCATGGTTTCGCCACTGTTCAGTGCATCGAGCGCACCGAAGATGGCTGCATGACGGAAACGCTTGGCAATGCCGCGTGCATCGAACGGATAAATCTGTTCCGGCAGCAGATGGAGATGGGGTTGTGACATAGGTTTTCCTTTCACGGAATGAGCGCAATATTCGCGCGGGGGTTGATAAAAATTATGTTACTAAATAATAAAGGATGGCTACTTGAGGCATACACCAGTTTCGATCCTGTAATCCACGTAGGCAATAGCAGTGAAGCAACAGTCAGTATGCGGGGGTTCATGAATTGGAGTTCCTGCCGTGAAATGACGGTGAAGTCATATGTTCCTGTTGAGCCTTTTGCTGTTTGCCACGAATAACAGCGATGACCGTACTCAACACGAACAGCAGCAGGGCGACTGCATTGAGCGCTCCTCCAGCGCTGCGGCCATGCGGGCTCTGTAACAGGTCACCAGCAACCCTGATAACCAGAGAGGCATGCAATACGATGAGCGGAAGGTAAAATGTCGGGTGATAAGGAATTCTGACCTTGGCTACCGCCGGAAAGATGATAGGCGCGTGGCCGAAGATCATAGAGAACACGAAACCGACCAGGATGGTATGCAGAAAAGCGTCATAACTGGATGCCGGCATCAACTGTTGTGAGAGCAGCCCAATCAGTGCACCAACCAGAAGCCAGACATACCCCGATACCAGACATACCGCCATAAAACGAGTTAATCCCTGTTGTTTGATGGTATGACGTGCCACGTCGTGGCGCAGCAACCAGAGGGCAAGCGCAAGCAAAGCAGCTGAAAACACGTGTACATACCAGGCGCTCCACAGCGTTGCTGCAACTGCACCAATCAGAAACAGGGTGATGATCGCGATAAATACTACCTTGCTGTCGGGGGATGGCGGGAGAAAACGCGACAGTTCAAGTCGCTCACCGGCAATCGTTAATACCAGAAAGCCTATCCACCACGGGGCCACTTGCGCGATGCCGAGACCGCCCAGCCACAATAGATTACCGAGCAGCCATGACAGGCTGCCCAGCAGCATTGTCAGCGTGAACAGCGCACGCTGGCGGAAAAATATATGCACCGAGGCAATACAGAGAATGCTACTCGCGACAGCAACTAAAGCCGCCCCGATGAACCAAGGCAGCCCTGTAATGAGCGCCATCCCGCCCAGCGCTGCCGAGAGCGGCCCCCAATAAGCCCAGCGTTGACCGATGGCGACGGCACGTTCCAATGATATGATGGTACCCAGAAAGCCACATACCATGAGTGGGCCATGGAAGCTGACCAGGCTGGCAGATGGCAATGGAAAATTCCAGCCAAAACGCAACAAACCACTACCGATACCAAAAGCCAGACTGACAAAGCCCAACACCAGCATCGGGATGCGATATTGCACTGAAAGATTGTGACGCATGGGTCGCGTTTAATCAGGCACAGCAGGCGGCAGTTCGACTGATGCGCACCTGCCACACTTCCGGGCCTTGCTCGATGTAGTCCCAGGTGAAGGTATCCGCCAGTTCTGCCTGAAACTGATAGTACAGAGGCTTGGGATCATGGTCATTGATCAGCAGCATGGCTTCGCCAGGAAGCAATTGATTAAAAGTGCCGAAAATCATAGGGTGACGCTGAGGCGGGGGCACAGTGCGTACATCTACGGTAGTTTTAATGTTGGCATTACTCATGGTGATTTCTCCTCATCCAGTCAGAAAAAAATAAGTGTTAAGCCCAGCCCAAACGCTGCTTAGCAGCGGCAGATATCAGGCTCGGGTCCCAAGGGGGCTCCCAGACCAAATCGATGTCAAACTCCATATCATTTGGAAGCATCCGGGTTAAGGTGGCATGGATATCATCTAACAGCATCTCGCCCATCGGGCATGCTGGCGTAGTCATGGTGAGAGTCACTTTCACTATATTTCCCTCGACCTCAATGCCGTACACTAGCCCGAGGTCCACGATGTTTTCGCCGATTTCCGGATCAATCACCAACGACAAAGCATCGCGAGCTGCCAATTCACGCGGCAAAAGTAGCTCGTTGCAAGTTTTCATGGACATTGGTTAAGGTGTACGTAAAATATAACTTAAATGTAGCATGGCGTTTTCTTAAAAGCAATATTTTATATACACCTTTTGTAGGGATCGATATTATGCGCCTCACCACCTTCTCCGATTACTCCATGCGGGTAATGATGTACCTGGGCCTCCAACATGGCCAGTTGGTTACCATTTCTGATATCGCACAGGCTTATAAGATTTCCCAGAACCATTTGACGAAGGTGGTGCACCACCTGGCGCAGCATGGCTACATAGAAACGCTGCGCGGCAAAGGCGGGGGTTTACGACTGGCGCGGGATCCCAGTACTGTCAATATCGGAGCAATGATACGAGACTCCGAAGGCAATACTGGCTTGTTGCCATGTTTGGATGAGGTAGGCACGTGTTGCATACGGCCCTCCTGCAAATTAATGGGCATGTTGCGGGAGGCGCAATCTGCATTGTTTGAGGTACTGGATAAGTACACCCTGGCCGACCTGTTAAGTCAGGAAGAACCGCTGGCGCGCATACTCATGCATCCAAGATCTATTGCATCCAGCGCACAGAAATAACCTGCATATCGCATCCAGTATCTATTGCCCAATACTGATCAACCACAGGCCACCCAGTAAAAAATTTGCTGCACCCATAATCAACGCTTCACAGTATAATACTCTTGGTTCCGTCGGATTGCGTTCTGCCTCGCGTCTAGAATCACATCAATAGCTTATCAATATTTCCTGCCTGCCCTGACCATGCTGCTACATAAAAGGTATATTTTATTTGCATTTTTTATTAGGTATATATAATATACATCTTAGGTGGTTCTGGGTTGCGTCGGGCACTCTATTTGTTACCCATATCACTCTGTCAGATTTCAGGACATCCCGAATGTGCAAGAAAGGATAAATGCCATGATTAAGCATCAGAATTATCGGAAATTACTCTTGGTAAATTTATGAAATACCCCGCCTTTATCGATGATGTGCCAAAAATCAGGCTATATGACCCATTGGCCGAGTTTCTGGGCGCAATTGACGATGGCATCGTCGAATACAGCTACATCGACGCGATCAAGCTCGCCGGGCACTCCTGCCCAACTGTGGCATCCGCCTACTGGACAACCTGCAAGGCGCTGAAAGCGCTCTACGGTGAAGCTTTACCGGAACGCGGAAATGTACGGGTTGAATTCCGCCAGAAAAACACCGATGGTGTCTGCGGCGTTATTGCCAATGTTGCCAGCCTGCTGACCGGTGCTGGCAATAACGCAGCATTCAAGGGCATCGGCGGCCAGTTCGACCGGAGAAACAAGCTGCTATTTGAATCGGACATCCAGACCGAGACGCGCTTCACGCGGCTGGACACCCTGCAAGCCGTGAGTGTCTCGGTGAATCTGCAGGGCGTTCCATCCTCGCCGCGCGTGTCTGAGCTGTTGCCTGCATGTCTGAACGGAACAGCAAGCAGCGCGGATTATGCCGAATTTCGCCAGTTATGGCAGATGCGGGTGAAGGCCATCCTGTTGGATCACGCAGATGATCCGCATGTGTTCAACCTCATGCCCTTATGAAACACAGCGCAATACTCATTTTTTAACGTTCAAGGAGTCGAATATGCAACAAGTTTTCACCAAAGCCATGGCTCGCAATATTTTTCTCGGAGGCGCGGTATTTTTTCTCGCCATGTATCTAGTACTCACCTACGATACCTGGCAACAGATTCCGCACCGAGACAATGCGGAAAAAATGACCCCAGCCGTACTCCGCGGCAAGTATTTATTCGACACCAACGACTGCATCGGTTGCCATACTCTTAATGGCGAAGGCGCCTATTTTGCTCCGGAGCTCGGCAACGTCTACAAACGCAGAGGCCCCGAGTTCATCAAGGCGTGGATTATGTCGCAGCCCACTGGGGCGCCGGGAAGAAGACAGATGCCCAATTTCCATTTCACCCAGACTGAACTGGACGACATCGTAGGTTATCTACAATGGCTCTCCAACATCGACACCAATAACTGGCCGCCCAATATTCAAGGTTGATTGAACTCCATTCTCCCGCAACAAAAAAGGAAAAATCATGAAATACCAGTCTCAAATGGTGGCTAAACCATACTTCATAGCCGCTCTGGCCTTGTTTGTCGGCCAGATTGTATTCGGCCTGATTGCCGGATTGCAGTATCTGCACGGGACGTTCCTATTCCCCGAATTGCCCTTTGACGTTACGCGCATGAGTCACACCAACCTGCTGATTGTATGGCTGTTGATGACCTTCATGGGCGCCGCCTATTTTATCGTTCCGGAGGAAGCGCAAACTGAGCTTTACAGCCCCAAACTGGCGCTGGTCACTTTTTGGGTGTTTCTTGTCGCCGCAGCGCTGACGATAGTCGCTTATGTTTTCGTCGATTATGCCCATCTGGCGGCGGTAACCGGCAATGCAGCCTTGCCTACCATGGGTCGCGGCTACCTTGAGCAGCCGCTGCCCACCAAGATCGGCATCGTCCTGGTAGCGCTTTCCCTGCTGTTCAACGTGACTATGACCTTGATCAAGGGACGCAAGACCTCCATCAACCTGATACTTGTGGGTAGCCTGTGGGGCCTGGCGCTACTTTTCCTGCCCGCCTTTTACTTCCCGCACGACACCGTGAAAGCCAGCTTCGCATGGTGGTGGGTCGTACATGGCTGGGTAGAAGGAGACTGGGAATTGATCCTGGGTGCTCTGCTTGGCTTCATTCTGATCAAAATGACCGGGGTGGACCGCGAGATCGTGGAAAAATGGATCTACATCATTATTGCCATGACGCTGATTTCCGGCCTTATCGGGATCGGCCACCACTATTTCTATACCGGTGCGCCATCTTACTGGATCTGGCTCGGTACGATCTTTTCTGCCCTCGAACCCATCCCGTTCATACTGCTCATTGCCTTTTCCTTCAAGATGCTTATGCAGCGTCGTCGTGAGCATCCAAACAAGGCCGCCATGCTGTGGGCACTTGGCACGCCAGTCATGGCCTTTCTCGGCGCGGGTCTGTGGGGCTTTATGATTACCACGGCACCGGCCCAATACTATATGCACGGGACCAATTTCACCGCAGCGCACGGGCATCTGGCTTTCTTCGGCGCTTATGCCATGGTCTCCCTGGCCATCATCTCCTATGCAATGCCTTTGTTGCGTGGCCGTACAGCAAACAGCGCTAGCGCCCAGCGCTGGGAAATGACGGGATTCTGGATCATGGTGCTCAGCATGCTAGGCATCACCCTTGCCCTTACCGGCGCCGGCATCGTAACAGTCATTCTGCAACGCGCCGCGGACGACCCTATGAGCTTTATGCAAGTGCAAGACAAGGCGCGTGTGTTCTTCTGGGCGCGCGAATTCGCCGGCGTTAGCTTCTTTATCGGCTTGCTGGTCTTTCTGCGGAGCTTTTTCATTAAGGGCGAATACGAGTATGCCAGCGAAATGAAACAGGCTCTGGCTGCCTAAGCGAAGCATGGCGGGACTGTAGTCCCGCCTATTTCACGGGAGATTTACCATGCATATTGAAGCCAGCACCGATTCTGCGCAGCCCCTGCCGGGGGATTTCGCAATCTGGATATTCATCTTTGCCGAGCTAGCAGTTTTTGGTGTGCTTTTCGCCGCCTATGCATTCGCCCGCAGTGCCCACGTGGATTTGTTCAACGCTTCACAACTCACGCTCAACCGCACCTATGGTTTTGCCAATACCGTGATCCTCCTGACCAGCAGTTATTTCGTGGTACGCGCAACTCAGTCGATCAAAGCTGATCGCATCATGGCCTGTGGTCACTGGCTAGCTGCTGCGCTTGGCTTAGGTGGGGTATTTCTGGTATTAAAACTGCTGGAGTTCCAGCAGGACTTTGCGCAGGGCATCACCCTTTCCACCAACCTGTTCTATATGTTCTACCTGTCCCTCACATTTTTTCACTTCATGCACGTGGTCATGGGCATGGTGATTCTTGCCGTGGTCGCCTACAAAGCCTATACCGGAGGCTACAGCGCCACAAACCATACCGGCGTAGAGACCGGTGGCTCCTACTGGCACATGGTGGATCTGGTCTGGATCATCCTGTTTGCGCTGGTTTACGTCATTCATTGAAAGGACGACCGATGAAACTGCTTCAAGTCATTCCGCTAAAATCAAGCACTATCTCCTGGATCATGCTGCTCGGGCTCTCCGCGATCACTTTTGAGCTGGGCTCCGACACCTCAGGCCAGGCCGCACTCATGGCGGTGGTGCTGGCACTTACGCTCGTCAAAGGGCATCTGGTGGTGAGCTATTTCATGGGCCTGCGCCGTGTGCGGCTGTTGTGGCGTCTCGTCATGGCCGCTTATCTGGCCACCATCGGCGGCGTCATCACCATCGCCTATCTCACTGCTTAACCAAGGAGCGTTTCCATGTCCGTTACCTCAATCGCCCGGGCCGTTAGAGAGCCCAGCCTTATCCCGCCCTACACGCCGACGAGCGACGAGATCGCTATCTTCGAACTCGCCTATCGTAACCGCCTGCCTGTGCTTATCAAGGGCCCGACCGGCTGCGGCAAGACGCGCTTCGTCGAACATATGGCAGCGCGGCTCGGGCGCGCGTTGTATACCGTGTCCTGCCACGATGACCTCTCCGCCTCCGACCTCGTGGGGCGCCATCTGGTCGACGCTTCCGGCACCTACTGGGCGGACGGCCCGCTCACCCAGGCTGTGCGCCACGGCGGCATTTGCTATTTGGACGAGATAGTGGAAGCGCGCAAGGATACGACGGTGGTGCTCCACGCACTATCCGACGACCGCAGAATTCTGCCCATCGACCGTATCGGGGAAATTCTGGAGGCGCCACCGGAATTCATGCTGGTTGTTTCCTACAACCCCGGCTATCAGCATCTGCTCAAAAGCCTCAAGCCCAGCACACGCCAGCGCTTCGTATCCCTCGCCTTTGGCTTTCCTGAAGCTGCTCGCGAGGCTGATATCGTGGCAACAGAATCTGGCGTAGACCACGCAACCGCAAAGCATCTAGTCACCCTCGCCAACGCTTTACGCAGCACTTCCGAACACGACTTGGAAGAAGCGCCGGGTACGCGCCTGATCGTCGACGCAGCGAAACTGATTGCCGATGGCTGCGATCCGCAGGTGGCGTGCCGCGCGGCAGTGGTGGAATGTCTTTCCGACGATCCAGAGGTCACCCAGGCCTTGATGGTGGTTGTTCGCGCGATTTTTGGTAACTGAGTCGAGGCCAACAGCATGGAAGAACGAGTCGGCATACTGTGGCACCAGCTGATAAATCGCCTTGCTGCACGACGCTTTCCCGAAGCGGCAGTCGAACTGTCGAGCGTCTCCCGGGATACTGCGCTGCTATTTCGCGCCCTCGGCGGCGATCACGGGGTTGCGGTGCAGGCAGGTGCTCAAACGCAGCACGGCGCCAAGCGCTCACTACTGGCGCGTTTGGCCGGCAGCGAACGCAAGGTGGATCTCGCCTGGTTGGATCGCCAGGCATTACGGCTGCCTCCTGTCGTCGATGTCTATCCAGAAACAAGCCTGAACCGCGATCTGTACTTTTGGCTAGCAGCCCTTTGCGCCGTCGACCCGCAGCCGGATCTGCCGTGGCTGACCAGAAACCAGGCCGCCACACTGGCGATAACCCAGGGGTTTCCCGGTCTGGCAGCATGCTATGGCCGGCTGGTGGCAGCGGAGATCGCGCGCCGTCCGGAAATCAGCAAGATGGCACTGGACGAAGCGCGACAAGAACGGGCGATCCGGGATGCGCTGCGCAAGCCGGGCACCGTTGCCGCGCTCCCCGCCTCGCGGCGACCACCCCATCCCGTCTTGCTATGGCTACGCCCAGAGCTTCCCGCTACAGGCAAACCGCATCCGCACAAATCGCTGGAACAGCCTTCTCAGGCGGCAAGCGCGCAACAGTCGGACAAGAAACGCCGTAGCGCCGAGTACACAGAAATGCCTGAGCGCAAGGGCGGTCTTTTGTTGTTCCGGCCAGAATCTATATTCAGCTGGGCCGAGTACGCAAAAGTCGAACACGAAACCAAGGAAAACGAGGATCAGGATCTCGCCCAGGCGGCAGATGACCTGGACATTATCGCGATAGCACGGGACCACAGGAACATCTCCAAGAAGCTCAGCATGACTCTCGACTTGCCAGCGGCAGAGGACGACGACACGCCTCTGGACGGCGGCAGGATGCTGCCAGAATGGGACTACAGAACGCACATGCTGAAACCGGACCAGTGCCGGATTAACACGATCCCGCTGACGGACGCCGCACCATGCGGGCTACCAGAGCATCTGAAACGGGACCAGAAACGTCTGCGGCGACAGTTCGGCGCTTTGGTGCCGGTACGCCTGCGCCTCAAGGCGCAGCCTGAGGGCAACGAAATTGATATCGATTCCTATATCCGTCATGTCGCCCACAATGCCGGTACCGAAAACCGCTTTTATTTGGACCAGCGCAAACGCGAGCGCGACCTGGCTTGCCTGCTGCTTGCCGACCTATCTTTATCCACCGAGGCGTGGATAGGCGGAGAACGGCGTGTAATCGACGTCATCCGCGACAGCCTGTTTCTTTTTTCCGAAGCGCTGTCTGTCACACGTGACCGCTTCGCCCTGTACGGCTTCAGTTCCAAGAGCCGCTCCGACGTGCGTTTTCATACCTTTAAAGCATTCAACGAGCCTTACTGCGATGCGGTGCGCGGCCGCATCAACAGCATCAATCCGGCATACTACACGCGCATGGGCGCAGCCATTCGCCGCGCTACGGAAATCCTGGTGCGCCAAAAGTCCCGCGAACGCCTGCTGTTGTTACTCACTGACGGAAAACCCAACGATGCTGATCGCTACGAAGGTCGCTATGGAATCGAAGACACGCGTAAGGCGCTGATTGCTGCGAGACAGCAGGGTCTGCGTCCTTTTTGCGTAACCGTCGACCAGGAAGCTCACGAATACCTGCCCCACATCTTCGGCAAGGACAACTTCATTATTATCCGCAAACCGTCGGAACTGCCCACCAAACTGCCCCTGCTCTACGCGCTCCTTACACGTTAAACGTAACCTTTATTGAGCCCCACTCTAACCAAAAGTAGTTAGAAAGTGGTTGGAGTATAGTTAGCATTGTTGAAATTAGAAAGTATAGTTAAAACAACAGCTTAAATTATAAGTGTTTAACAAAAAACCCATTATAAAATAAGAAGTTACAATATTTTATAATGGGTTTTTTGTTAAGTAATGGTGCGAAAGGAGAGACTCGAACTCTCACGCCTTGCGGCGCTGGAACCTAAATCCAGTGCGTCTACCAATTCCGCCACTTTCGCAGGTTGCTACTCAGGCAAGGGCCGCATTATATCTCACTATGCCCTCACCGAAAACCTTCATGTAAGGTTTGCAATGCCTTTAGTGCGTGTGTCATCTAGTCAACTGAAGTTGTAGCTTTGCCGCCCCCAAAATCATAGCGTAAGCCAATCCAACCAGCACGCGGCGCTCCGGGGGCCAAGAATAATTCTTTTTTCGAATTGGCGTCTGTGGCAAAAGTACCGCCAGCTGCTGTAAATGCATTCTCTCCCAGCAAGCCGCTAGTGTAATACTCATGATCAAGCACGTTGTTCACTTTTGCGAAAATTTGCCAACCTGTGTTGGTGAATTTATAACGCGTATCCAGATTAAGCACTGCATAACCACGTACTTTACCAGAGCCTGCATAGTCGTTGCCATCGAAGCTATTGGCTGCATCCACCGCCTTATGCTTGTTGTTCTCGTTGCCACGCGCATATTGATCAGAAAATGCTACCGTGGTTGCACCAATGGTCCAATTTGGCATGGCGCGCCATTCACCGCGTAATTTAAGTTGATGCTCTGGGATACCAGCCAACTTGTCACCTGAACTAACATGGATGACTTTGTTGCCATTCGAATCAACAAATCTAGATGAGTTAGCTTCTGAGGCCAAATCAAAACCATCTTGATACGTCGCATTCACGTAGCTATAACCTGCCGACCAATTAAAGTCACCTGTAGCGCCATTAATGCCAAAATCCAAACCTTGGCGACGCGTTTTACCCACGTTATCAAAATACCCTGCGCCTGTAGTTCCCGATGCAATGAACTGCAGATCATTGTAATTGGTGGTACGGTAAGCACCGGCACTCCAGCGAATATTGTTGCCCAATTTGCCGCGAAAGCCGCCTTCAAAAGTTTTGGCTACCACTTGCTTGAGTGGTGGATCTCCCGCCATTGCGTTAGGTAATAGGCATGGGAAGTTAGGATCAGCGCAGCCAGTTTCAATGGGGGATGGTGCACGATTGCCTTCGTTATAACCTGCATACATATTGAGTTCTGGCTTTAAGCTATAAGTTAAACCAAGCGCTGGGTTGAAGCGTTTGTAGGTATGCTTGCCGCCTGCATCATCTGCGCTACCTTGCACCAGGGCAACGCAAGCTGGGTCGTCCGATGCAACTACACCACCCGCTACATCCAAACACACACCTTCTTTATGTCCTGCCAAATTGTCAGTCAAGTTGATTCGCGTGTGGTTGAAACGACCAGAGACAGTCACTGCAAGCTTTGGTGTCAGATTAAAAATGTCGGTCGCAAACAAGCTCCAAGTTTTACTACGTCCTGTTAAGTCATTAACGGTTTCGATACTCGAGTCCAACACCGATGCATCAAAACCACGCTGAGCATTAAATGCCGCTGCTTCCTGTTCAGTTTGAGTAAACCTGGTGCGACCTAAATCAACACTAGCGCCACCAATTAACTGATTACGCTCTGTTGCCCAAGTGAGTTGCAGTGAACCGCCATAGCTCTTATTGGTAGTTTTGCTACGATTATTCACGCCCTGCGCATAGAGTGCTTCACAAGCAGCACCCAAACCCAAACCATCGCAGGCATCCAACAAACCTTCGTACATATCATTGATATCGCCATTCAATGTTTTGGTGAGGTTATGTCGATAATACGCATTCGTAGTCAGCAATAATTCATCGGTAAACCAGTGATTAAGTTTGCCATTGATAAAGCCCAACTTATTTTCTGTTCGGTCAGGCTTGGTGTTAATTGCCTCATAGCCAAATTGGCGCAACAAACTTTGCGGCGTATATCCATTGCCAACCAAATTGGTATCTGCTCCGCTAAAACTTATATCAATATCGGTTTTTTCGTTATTCCAACCGATTTTGCCAAAACCTTGCAGCACATCGGAAGGTGAGCTATCACGCCAACCTTGCTCTTTAAACTGATTACCAGCAAAAAAGTAGCCAACACCATTATCCAGCTTGCCGCCGTATTCACCCTCAACCGCCCAGCGCCCCCATGAACCGCCTAGTACCTGAATACCGCCACCCGGAAAATGTTCACCACTCTTGGTTTGCACTGAAAGTGCACCACCCAGGGTGTTAAGCCCAAATAAAGGGTTTGAACCTGGCATGAGCACGATATTGGCAATTGCATTTTGCGGAATCAAATCCCAGTTCACCGTGTCACCAAATGGCTCGTTGATACGTACACCATCCTGATAAACAGATAAACCCTGCGGGGTACCCAATAATGGTGACGCAGTAAATCCACGAAAATTCACGTTGGGTTGATAAGGATTATTTTGTGTCTCGTTAACATTCACTCCCGTGAGATTCTGATTAATAAAATCTGGCAGATTCAGGCTTTGCTGATGCTGCATTTCCTTACCTTTAGCCGTTTGCACATTGGAAGGCACTTGGTCGATTGGCACACCCAACCCGCCAAGTGGCGTTGTACCTACCACCTCAATCACATCAGTTTCCAGAGCTTCCGCCCTGTTTTCCGCCATCGCATATTGCGGCAATGTGTAAGCTGAAATCACTGACATTAACAGCGCTTTAAATTGAAATTGCCCAGTTTTTAATACCATAGTAGCTGTCCTTGACTATTTATGTTCTTAGGAGGTTAAAGTGGTTTCAATCTCAACAATTCAAGTACTTCAAGGTAAAGAGTATCACGGCGGTAATTAAAGCGAAATTCAGCTTCTTTCAGGTGCAGGTAAAACGTGTGCCTGGCTACGCCATTGAACTTGGCCAGGCGACGCCTGGCATAGCTCCAGAAAGATTCAATGCCATTGATATGCCTTTCTGCGTTGGCAAACTCATGCTCACCATGGTGTACCCGGAAGTGCTTGTCAAAGCCGATATCGACCAGCCCATCGTAGCCGCGCCAGCCATCGGAATGGATCACCGTGCTGGGCTACCTTGCCCTGGCGCTTCAGCAAGCCAAAGACGATGGTCTTGCCGTAAGCCCCACGACCGTACTGGTGACCGTAAAATCCAGTGCAAAGCACCGGGCAAGTTGGCTGAATTTGGCTTTGCTGATTCGAGAACCGCGGCTGTATCTATTTTTAGCAACCATCTCAGTAAGTTAGCATATCTCAATATGTATTTAACTTCCTAAGCCCCAGGTTATTATGCAGGACTGCTGATTAACACGATTGACAGAAGCCCTGTACAGATAGCAAGATAGCTATTAACCAATATCAGAAACCAGAAAGTCAGCTGAGAATACGAAATGCAAAGTACGATAAACCACGAAGAAATCAATATGCTGCGTTCTGAAGTCGAATTGCTGATGAAAGAACGCCATGCATTGCTGAAAGTCACTGGCGCTGCAGCCGGCCTGATTGCTGAGCTTGATAGCCACGATTTACCCCAAGGTACAGTAGAAGCCGCTGAGCTGCTCGCAGCTCACATCAACATCCTCACGGAAGAAACTCTGCAAGATGCGCTGGGCGCGGTTCACGCGGCAATTATTCAGTAATTCCTCTAGCAGTACCTCAATCTCGTTTTTCTGAATCAGGGCAATTGGCCGCATCGATTACCACGCTTCAAGGTTTGCCTTTTTAAGAGTCACGCCATAGAAATTGCCCGCCTCCGGCTCTGCATGTAATATCGTGCAGGAGTTGGAGAGGGCAAGATTGCATACTAAAAAATCAGCATATAGTTCACTGACGGCAGCCCTGTTTATTTCCGGTCTGCTCCCCGGCTGCACATTTCAGGCCTACCGCCCGCAACCGATTGATCCGGCACAAAGCGCAGCGCGCTATAAAACCCGCGATCCAGCCAGTGCGGAATTTCGTGCTTACCTGATAGCGCGGGGCTACCCCGCCAATCAGTTACCGCTCAAGCAATGGGGTTTGCGTGAATTAACACTGAGCGCCTTGTTTTTTCATCCACAGCTGGACGTTGCGCGTACCCGATGGCGTGCGGTGCAGGCAGGTGAAATCACTGCCGGTCAGCGGTCTGATCCGGGCATTTCCAGCAATATTCAAAACCACAGTAAAACCGACGGCGGTATATCTCCATGGACATACAGCCTGGCGCTTGATATCCCGGTTGAGGCAGCAGGCAAGCGTCAGGCACGTATTGATCGTGCAACGAATTTATCAGAAGCTGCTCGTATCGAAATTGGACAAACTGCCTGGCTGGTACGCAGCCGCTTACTCAGCAGCCTGATTGAGTACAACGCCTCCTTGCAGCAGGTGCAAATCCTGCAGCAAGAGTTGGCGCTACGCAGTGAAATTGTAGCCATGCTGGAGGCGCGGTTTAGTGCGGGCCTGATTTCCAGCGTGGAAATGGCGAATGCCAGGCTGCAATTGCAAAAAATCCAACAGTCACTGCAAGCCGAAATTGGGCGGACCTCAGAACTACGCGCAGCACTGGCCAATAATGCGGGCTTGTCTCTGCAAACGTTCAGCCAGCTCAATCTGGAAAGCGCTGATTCCGAGCGTATTATCGCTCGTCCCCACCACACCCGGCTTGCACGCGGTAACAGTGACGACATGCAACAAGCCGCTCTACTTAATCGGCTGGACATACGTGCCGCACTGGCACGTTATGCTGCTGCAGAAGCCAAGCTGAGCCTGGAAATCGCTCGGCAATATCCCGATCTCGTACTCTCGCCTGGTTATAGTTATGACCAGGGCGACCGCATATGGTCACTCGGCCTATCTGCGCTGCTTAACCTGCTCAACAAGAATCAAGGTTTGATTGCCGAAGCACGCAGCTTGCGTGAAGTCGAAGCTGCCCAGTTTGAAGCGCTGCAAGCCCAGGTGATTGGTGATCTGGAACAAAACAAAGCTCGCTATTTTGCAGCGCTAGATGAGCTGGACAACGCACGTCAACTGTTAAACACTCAGCTGGCGCGCACGCAACAGATTGAACATCAGTTTGATGCGGGTTATGCGGATAGACTGGAACTAAGAACAACACAACTGGAAAACCTGCTTGCCACGAAAAACCTGCTAAGTGTTGAATACAAAACCCAGCGCGCAGCCAGCGCACTTGAAGATACCTTGCAGCGCCCGCTGGAAGATGGCGCATCGGCCCAATTCAGCGTGCCATCTGATATTGAAGAAGCTGGCCTTAAGAGAAGTCAGCCTTGATAGAAGCCGCCGCCATGGGCCCACATAAGAGCAGGAGCAAACCTGTATGAATCGTAAAATAGCCGCCATTATTGCCCTGCAAATCCTGCTCATCATCGTCCTGTTCTGGATGCTGGTTTTTTATGGCAAGGATGAATATGAAGCCTATACCCACGAACAAGGGGATGAAATTGAGAGTCCTAGCCGTGTCGGCATAGATGCCGGTTTGACTATTGTTACACTTAGCCCGCAAGCCCAGGCACAAAGTGGCATTACTACTAGCATGCTAAAAGCCAGCACACACCAGAATACCCTTTCCACCTTTGGCACTGTGCTCAGCATTGATGCGCTGATTGATTTGCGCACGCGTTACCTGACGGCCAAAGCCGATGCGAGCGTGGCGCGCGCCTCTCTGACGAACAGCCAGCAGGAATATCAGCGCTTGCTGCAACTTAACCGCGATAACCGTAATATTTCGGACCGCGCGGTCATGACTGCAGAAGCCGCCTGGAAGGCCGATGAAGCCAAGGTGCTGGCAGCCGAAACCACGGCCAATAACGTGCGCGATAATATGCGTCAATCATGGGGGGAGGTACTGACCAACGAGGCCACTCAACAGCCCACTGGCACATCGCTGCAGCGCTTATTGCAATACCGCGAGGTGCTGCTGCAGACTGTGCTGCCTTTTGATGCGCCCAGCCCTAAGCCCGGCAGCACGCTTGCTGTCACACCAACCGGTTCTCGGGGTAAAACCATACAGGCAGAATTCGTCTCGTCTTCACCGCAAACTGACAGCACCATTCAGGGTAAAACCTACTATTACCGCGCTGCCGCCGACGAGTTGCGTGCAGGTATGCGCGTCACTGTACATATGGCAGATTCTGCCGTGAATGTCACCGGTGTCATTGTGCCAGGCAGCGCTGTGGTCTGGTATGGCGGCAAAGCCTGGGTCTATCGTAAAGAAGGCGCTGACCGCTTTGTACGGCTGCCTGTTAATACGGACACGGAAGCCAATAGCGGCTGGTTCAACGCAGGCAACGTTAGACCGGGCCAGGCACTAGTCACTAGCGGCGCGCAGCTTCTGCTGTCCGAAGAGTTCAAGTATCAAATCAAGAATGAAAATGCGGACTGAAATGAAATTTCGGTCCGCATTGCTGTGGTGGCTATTGCGGCAAAGCCGCGTGATGCCAGAGCTAAAATGCCGCTTGCAAATTCATCGCAAGCGGCGTTGCAGTGGAAACTCACATGCACTGCAGGTCATGTCGCAGTGAAAACGAGGATTAGCCCGCCATGATGTCGGCTATCGTCCGCTTCTCCATCCGCTTCAACGGCGTCATTATCGGCTTGGCAAGCCTGGCCGTGCTGTATGGCATTTACAGCCTGTCACGCAGTCATCTGGATGTGTTTCCAGAGTTTTCACCAACGCAGCTCGTCATCCAGACCGAATCCCCCGGCCTCTCTGCTGAGCTGGTCGAAGCATTAGTCAGCCAGCCCATTGAAAACGGCATCGCGGGCACAGTCGGCATAGACCTCATGCGCTCGCAGTCCATCCCCGGCTTATCAGTCGTTACGGTCCTTTTCAAGGACGGCACTGACGTTTATCGCAATCGCCAGGTGGTTGCCGAGCGCCTGGCCACGTTAAGCAACCAGCTCCCGCGGGGCATCACGCCCACTATTACGCCGCTCACCTCTTCCGCCAGCACCGTCATGGGCATCGGCCTGACCTCTGAAACACGCTCCCTGATGGAGCTGCGCACGCTCGTAGATTGGACCATACGTCCGCACTTGCTGGCGGTACCCGGCGTCGCAGATGTGAATGTATTTGGCGGCACAGTGCGTCAATTCCAGATTCAGGTCAATCCAGACCAGCTGATTCACTACAACGTTTCCCTGCAGCAAGTCATGGAGGCCGCGAATAAAGCCACCGGCGTGCGTGGTGCGGGCTTTATCGAAAACAATAACCAGCGTGTCGTCATCAATAGCGAGGGCCAGGCGCTCACGCCGCAACAACTGGGACAGGCCACCCTGCTGCATCGTGATGGCCAAACGCTACGCCTGGCGGATATAGGTAAAGTGGTGGAAGGCCCAGCCCCTTCCATCAGTGCGGCGGCCATCAATAGCAAAGCCGGCGTTTATCTCTCCATACAAGGTCAGCTGAGAGCCAATACCTACGCGGTTACCCAGGCCATTGAAAAAGCGTTGAGTGAGCTGCGGCCCACGCTGGAAACAGAAAAAGTAAGCTTGCACACCGGGCTGTTCCGCCCTGCCAATTTTATTGAAACGGCTGTCGACGGCGTACGTACTGATATTTTGATCGGCTCAATTCTGGTCATCACCGTACTGTTCCTGTTTCTGTTCAATGCGCGTACCGCCTTTATTTCGGCCACCGCCATTCCGCTATCCCTGTTGAGTGCAATCGTGGTACTGAACTATTTCGGCATCGGCCTCAACATCATGGTCCTGGGTGGCTTGGCCATTGCGCTGGGCGAGGTGGTGGACGACGCCATCATTGATACCGAAAATATCTTCCGGCGCCTGCGCGAAAACCGCCTGCTGGCATCGCCCGCGCCCTATTACCGCGTAGTGTTTGACGCCTCAATGGAAGTACGCAGCTCGGTGGTGTATGCCACCTTTATTGTGGCGCTGGTATTCATGCCCCTGCTCACTTTAAGCGGCGTCGCCGGCAAGCTGTTCGCGCCCTTGGGCCTGGCTTATATCTCAGCCATTCTGGCATCTCTGGTAATTGCGCTCACCCTCACGCCTGCGCTTTGCTACTTGCTGTTAGGCAATGCCAAGCTAGCAAGCGAGGATCCACCCATGATTCGGGTAATCAAGCGGCGCTACGTCAAGCTGCTACGGCGCATTGAACGACATTACAAGCTCATCATCGGCATTGCAGTGGTGTTGATTGCATTGGGCTTAGGCATATTGCCCTTATTCAAAAACCAGTTCATCCCCAATCTGCATGAAGGCCATTACATCATGCACATGACGGCGGTACCGGGCACCTCAGAGCTGGAATCGCTGCGCATAGGCGAAAAAGTGACTGATGCTCTGCGCGAAATCAAAGGTCTGCGCTCCATTGCCCAGTGGGTCGGTCGCGCGCCCAATGGGGCGGATACTTTCGGCACACACTACAGCGAGTTTGAAATTGAAATTGGTACGCTGTCGAGTGATGAACAGAACCGTATCCTGGAAGAAATCCGTAAAAAACTTTCCGGCGTCGATGATAAAGGCAATATGACGGCGGGGTTCCCCGGCGTCAATTTCGCCATTAACACCTTTCTTACTGAGCGCATTGAAGAAACGATTTCCGGCTATGCCGCAGCCATGGTGATTAATGTTTACGGCAGTGACCTGGATGCGCTGGACCGTGACGCCCAAGCCATTGCCAGCGTACTAGCCAGAATTCCCGGCGCAGCCGATGTGCTGGTGCAATCGCCGCCCGGTACGCCGCAGTTGGTGATTCGACTACATGCCGAGAAACTGCTGCAATGGGGCTTACAGCCGACTGACGTGCTGGACAATATCCGCGCAGCTTATGAGAGCGTGCCGGTCACGCAGGTGTATCAGGGCAACCGGGTAATTGGCGTTAGCGTCGTGCTCGATTCCGCATCGCGCAACAACCTGCAACAGGTAGGCAAATTACCTCTCATCAACAATGCAGGCAAGATCGTTCGCCTGCAGGATGTAGCGGATATATCCCAGGAAAATGGCCGCGCCAAAATCCTGCACGCAGGCGCCAAACGCATTCAAACCATCACCGCCAACGTGGTAGGGCGCGATATTCAAAGCTTTGCAAAAGAGATGCAAAAACGCGTGCGCAGCGAAGTGCATTTGGCACCCGGCAACTACCTGACATTTACGGGTGAGGCAGAAGCCCAGGCGCAATCCCGCGAAGATTTACTCGTCCACTCACTGCTGGCCGGCGTTGGCATCTTCCTGCTGCTGTACGTGGCGTTCGGCCACTTGCGCAATCTGCTGCTCACCTTTGCCAACCTGCCATTCGCGCTGATAGGCGGAGTGCTGGCAGTGCTGTTTACCGGCGGCTGGATTTCCCTGGGCTCGCTGGTCGGTTTCGTCACCCTGTTTGGTATTACGCTACGTAACTCCATCATGCTGGTATCGCATTATCAACATCTGGTAGATAAGGAAGATTTGGTGTGGGGGCTGGAAACCGCTATCCGCGGTGCTTCAGAACGACTGCCATCTATTTTGATGACGGCTTTGGTAACCGCCTTAGGCCTGCTGCCGCTAGCCGCCGGCAGCGGTCAGCCCGGACGCGAAATCGAAGGGCCGATGGCAACCATCATCGTCGGCGGACTGGTAACTTCAACCATCCTCAACCTGCTGATTTTGCCCACCATCATGCTGCACTTCGGGCGATTTGAAAAACAGCAGGAACAATGATGATGATTAATTTCAATGACTAGATGGCCGCTACGCCACGCTTGCTCGAAACTCGCACAATCGGCGCGTTTTCCGACTTTCGCCGGAATGGCGTTCAGTTATCGTATTTAATGTACTTAAAGCGTGCATCCTCATTGGGCGTGCCTTCCAGCGCACCGCCCTGCTTGCCTGGTTGCCACTGTATGACTTCCTCAATTTTTTTCGCCAGCGCCCAGTCCTTATCGGTAATACCCTTGGCCGTGTGGGTGCAGAGCTTAACGATGACAAAAGCATAGGAAACCGTTAAATCCGGATGGTGCCAGGCGGCTTCGGCCAGGTGTCCCACGGTGTTGACCACCATCAGCGTGCCTTTCCAGCCGCTGGTTTTGTATTTGCGGCGTATCCAGCCATCTTCAAAGTACCAATGGGGTAATTCAGCCGCCAGCTTGGCTGCAATTTCATCTTCGCTATAAACGCGTTCTTTGACTGCCTCACTCATGCTATTTCTTCTTATTCATTCACCCTGCCTAATTGGATCAGTTCCATGCACACCGTACGGCTACTCCAGTTGAGGATAAGCGTTCCTGCGATATACCTTCATCAAAAACCGCGTAATCCTCTTTACTTAGCACCCAGGTGTTGAAGTTCTGCCCGGCGATGGAATCACCAAAGTACTCATCTACCATGCCATCCTTGATAAGTTTTTCCAGCGAGATCTGACCACCATCAGGACGCTGTGACTTAACCAATATCAGTTGGTCGGCATTCAGCCTCGAAGCCAGCCATGCGGCCAGGCTATCTGACGTGACTTGCCAGTTAGCTGGAATAGTCTCATCTGCGAGCACCATTTTGCTCGGCAGCCAGACGATGGCTCGATGTTGCCAGCCGCGTTCGGCGATTTCCAGCTCACTCTCGGCCTTGACTAGCTTGGGGTTGACCCCCGCCAGCAGCACGCCATATTGATCCATTGCCATTACCGCCATGTGATGGGCTGCAGCATCGTTAATTCCGCTCAGTTTTTGCGATTCGCGTACGGCATCAGCAAAAATGCCTCCGCCTGGAACGATGACAATCTTGCCATCACCGTGGCGCGTAAAAATGTCTAACCAACGCTCAAGCTCGAGTGAGCCTAGCAAGCTTCCACCAAGTTTGACTACCCACATAACTTCTCAGCCATAATTTTTGCTTTCAGCATGGGCGTCAAAATGCTGCATCAACTGCAGCATTGAAGAGGCCTTGTCCCAGGTTTCTCGATATTCCTTCTGCATTTCAGAATCTGCCACTATGCCGCCACCGGCCCAGAAACGAATTTCTCCTGCTGAGTAAATCGCCGTGCGGATGGCGATATTGGTATCCATATTGCCATCAAAGCCTATATAGCCGATAGCACCACAGTAAAGGCCACGCCGGTGCGGCTCAAGTTCTTCAATGATTTCCATCGCGCGCAATTTGGGCGCACCAGTAATTGAGCCGCCCGGGAAACAGCCACGCAACAGGTCCAGTGCCGTCATAGCGGAGGCTAAAGTACCGGTAACCGTGCTCACCAGGTGATGCACGTTAGCAAAACTTTCCAGAGCGAACAAGCGGTCAGCCCGTACCGAGCCGGTCGCGCAGCTTTTGCTGATGTCATTGCGCAACAGATCCACAATCATGAGGTTCTCAGCACGGTCTTTCAGGCTGGCTTGCAGCTCGGCTGCATTGTTGCTGTCTTCGAGAGGATTTTCCGAGCGTGGCCGCGTACCTTTGATGGGGCGGGTCTCCACATGGGTGCCTTTGACTTGCAAAAACCGCTCGGGCGAGCCGGACAACACTTGCACGCCGGGGAAATTCATATACGCCAGGAAAGGTGCCGGGCTGATTTCGCGCAAATGTAAATAGGCCGCCCATGCATCACCTTGCGCTTGTGCCACAAAGCGCTGCGCCAGATTTACCTGGTAGCAATCACCTTCAAGGATGTAGTTTTTTATTTTTTCAAAAGCCGCAGCGTAAGTCGGCAAATCCATATTGGAAGTAACGCCTGCGCTAAGCGCAAACTTGCCGTGACTCGGTGCTGCAGGCTGTTCAAACAAGGCGCATAAGGCTTGCCAGTTTTCATGGGTCTGCGCGTTCTGCCCGTGAGATACTAGCCATGCGTGCTTCTCCCTATGGTCGACAATCACTGCCCAATCATAAATGCCCACCATCATTTGCGGAATGTGCTCGCTATCCTGCGCCTGCTCAGGCAAATGCTCTAGCCGGCGCGCCAGATCGTAACCGAAGTAGCCTATCGCGCCGCCGCAAAACGGCAACTCGCAAGCCGGCACGGTATACGGCGCCAATGCCTGTTTCAATAATAGAAAGGGATCGTCGCCAGCTATGCGCGCACCTTGCAAATCACGAATTTCCGTATTGGCGCCGTCGGTGGAAAGCATTATGAAAGGCGCCGCAACCATGATGTCGTAATGCCCATACTGGCTTCCAGGCTGGCCGCTATCTAGATATACCGCCCATGGCTTGTGAGCAATGCGAGCGAACAATAGGGCACCATCGCTAGCGTAGGCTAATTCGTGTTTGAGCAAACTCATATGAGGAAGCTCACGCTGTCGCCCTTGCCGCACGACAGGCAACCGCATAGGCGGGCAGGCACATAGCAGCCCAGTGGCGTGCATCGTGCGTATCCCCCGCAATCAAAGCACTAACATCACGGTAGTCTCGATCAAGCTGTTGAGCCAAGGCACGTATCAAAAAGCTGCCTACTCCAGCACCGATTAGCGGGGCTTGGCGATCAATCAAATCGCGCGAAAAGCAGCGTAATGCCGCATCTTGCAACCTATTAAGCTGCAACTGTTTGAAGCTTTGCGCCAGCTCTATCCATGCGGATATTGGCGCATCGTTCAAATCCCGGCCTATCATCCTTGCCAGGCGCCGTGCACTATCCTGCAAGGTTTTACCTGCGCCATCGGCGGTTTCAGCCATGTCTTCGGTCTCATTCAAATCACCGGTCAAACGATATACATCAGCCGTCGTGGCAAAATACTCAGCGGCCAATGGTTGCCATTCACCGGCAAAGGGTATGCGACTGGCCAAGGACATTAGCGGCGTACGCACGACTCCGGTATATACCAGCTCTTCATATTGCATGCGCTCGGCATCAGTAAAACCGCGGTTTTTCGGCCGGCCGTCACTAAGCAGGACAAAATCTGCGGTAGTGCTGCCTATATCAATAAATAAGCCATGTTCAACCTGCGCCGCGACAAAATCCGCACTGGCCAGCCAGTTGGCTGAGGCAATACCGGCAAGGTGTTGGCTGGTGTCTGCTGCACTGACCAGGCCGGAGGCCCCAGCATAAAAAAGAGGCCCACATTGCAGGTGCCCGGTCATGGCATCAACAATCTGCCTCACGCCAGAATTGCGATCAGGAAAGATGTCGGCCAATTCACCTGTCATGGTGACTGCATGCCGGCCAGGCATTGGCTGCAACTGGGTGAGCACGACATCTATAGCGCTATGTAATTCGTTTATTCCGCGCCATAACGGGCAAGCGACTTGCACCACATGCAATGCTTGACCATCAGCATTTACCAGCGCGGCTTTAAGGTGTGCGCCACCAACATCCCAGCCCAGCACAGTATTTTGCTTAGTCATTGAGTGTGACTTCAGCGACATTGTGTGAAATTTCCTTGGGCATCTTGAAGGCTGCAGGCTGAAAATCATGATTATAGAGTAAGTCCAGCACTAGCCGCGCAGGATTGCAGCCTATTGCCTCATGCAAGCCCACATAGGAAGTCGTCAAGCGGGGGTTAACTTCCAGCACGGAAATCTGGTTTCTATCGACCAGGATATCAACCCCCACATAGCCAGAGAGGCTGGGAATAGCACGTGCCACCTGCTGCGCCAGAATCTCGAATGCTGACCAATACTCGGCCATGCCGTTGAGGACGCTGCCGTTATAGATAAACGCATCTGAATCCAGTGTTATTTTTTGCCGATTACAGCTTAGCAGCCAGGCCTGTCCCTGTTTGCATAGCATGGAAATACTGGCCGGTGTGCCAGTTTTAAAGGGTTGAATAATATGACTGGCTTCACGCCCTTGCGCTATCCAATTTTCCAAGGCCGGCGCCGTTGCAAAATAGGCACTGTCTTCACAACCTACTCCGTCGTCAGGTTTAGATACCCAATGCATCATTTTATTTTTTGGCCAATTTTCCAACTTATATGTCGGCACCGTGCTCACCTCCGCGGCCTGTAGCGCCAGATATGTAGCAAGCTTGCTGCTCGTCAGCTTGACCCCTGCAGCGCTGCAACCGAGCAAAATTTTATGACTGCTATTCACCAGTTCGGTCAGGCGTAGCAACACTCCGCCAGTTTCAGGAGCAATAGGCCATACAGCATCGGCATCGGCGATGCATTGACTCCAGATTCGCCAGACGTCGTCTTGCATGGAAACAGGAATGGCCTGTCTGGCGTATGTGGGTGCAGGCAACCGGGCATCATAAGTAATGGCCACTTCGACATCTTGCAACTCTCCCAGATCTCGCAGCACAGCGTCACGCATAAGTGCGCCCTCCCGCGCCAGCGAAGGAGGCAACGACTCGCGGTATAATCCACCACCAGTGATAAATTCACAGACAAAAATCTTCAATTACATCTCTTTTAGGTGAACGCTTTTTGGAAATTATTCCTGTCATTGATCTGCTCGATGGCCGCGTGGTTCATGCGCGCCGTGGTGAGCGGCAACATTACCGGCCGCTTCAATCATCGCTATGCAACTCCAACGAACCGCTTGATATTTTGCAGGCATTGCTGGAATTATACCCATTCGATCAGCTCTATATTGCTGACCTGAATGGCATCCAAAAACGTGGTAACCATTACGACATCATCAGGAGCATCAGGCAACTTTATCCCGATCTTAAGCTATGGCTGGATTGCGGATTGAGTGAGGTTGATGATTTAAAAATCTGGAGGGATTCAGGAGTAAGTTTCGTCATCGGCAGTGAGAGTTTGGATAGCATGGCGAGCTACACCGCTTTAAACCTGGCTTGTAAGCAAAACTACATTCTCTCGCTGGACTTCACCACATCAGGCTACCAGGGGCCGCCGGAGTTGCTGCAAGACCCAGCGCAGTGGCCCAACCAAGTAATTACAATGACACTGAGCCAGGTGGGAAGCAACCTGGGGCCCGATGAAGAGAAACTCGCCGGCATCATGCAACAATCAAGTGGCAGCAAGATATATGCAGCGGGCGGCATACGCGGCATGGATGATTTATCAAGGCTTAAAAATATGCATGTCAGTGGCGCCCTTGTTGCAACTACGCTTCATGCCGGCAAACTTGCCGGCGCTGAAATCGCCAGTCTGGCAAAATCATAAAACAAAAAGCCCGAGCTGAAACTCGGGCTTTTTTATACTGGTCTATAAGAATCTTGGCTTATCTAGCCGAATCGCAGACTACTTGGCTTGAAACGGATGTGAAGAAGTTTTGTAATTCTTCAGTACGTCCGCCACCTTGGGCTCGCGCGCAACCGCACTCTTGATGGCTTGCTTGGTCGCCTGATAATTCCATTCCTGGATTTTCTTATCATCGTCAGCTTTACTGTCGATGAACACGCCGACACAGATGAATATATCTTCAACTTCAGCCTGAGGAATCGTGCCGTCAGCGACGCAATCCATCACAGCCAGGGAAACTCCACGTTGAGCTGGGCCAAACATTTGCACGGCTTGCTTACCGTTCTTGATGGTCACTTTGTTGAACATCACGGTAGCCGGCTTGGTCATCATGTTTGGAGCAACAATAGCCAAAAGACCATTGATACCCTGGCGTTGCGTAGTCAACGTACGGGTAAATGCACGCTCTGCAGCACTCCCGCGCGGTCCGATAAGCAGGTCGATATGCGAGACATTCTTTAAATCCATGTCTTCAATCACCAGCGCTTCACCTACCAATACACGATCTATTACCCGGCTATTTTTGCTCTTGGCAGGATCGCTGCCAAGAGCAAAAACGCCCAAAATCTTATCCAGTATAGACATTGTCCAGATTCCTTTTCTACCCTTGTACAACCAATTGGATAAATCAGTTCAGTCAGGCCACATGCCGCATCGGCTATATAACAAAACCGCCCCAGTTTTTGAGGCGGTTTGTTATATTACTTAGCTTGGAACGGATGAGCAGAGGCTTTGTACTGCTTCAATACATCAGCCACCTTAGGCTCACGAGCCACTGCGCTCTTGATAGCCTGCTTGGTGGCTTGGTAATTCCACTCCTGGATACGTTCATCGATATCAGCCTTGTGGTCAATGAACACACCAACACAAATGAATACGTCTTCAGCTTCAGCTTCTGGAATGGTGCCATCAGCAACACAATCCATCACGGCCATCGCAACACCACGTTGTGCTGGACCAAACATTTGCACGGCTTGCTTACCGTTCTTGATGGTCACTTTGTTAAACATTACAGTCGCCGGCTTAGCCATCATATTTGGAGCAACAATAGCCAAAAGACCATTGACGCCTTCCTTCTGGTCAGTCAGTGTACGGCAAAATGCTTCTTCCGCGGCGCTACCACGTGGTCCGATGATCAAGTCAATGTGGGCAACGTTCAGAAGATCCAGGCCGCTACCGTCTGGACGATTGTCAATAACGAGAGCCTCACCAACCAAAACGCGATCAATAACTGCCATTTAATTCTCCTAAATTAAGTGTACGGACAAACATAAATTGGTAAAGCGCCGTTGCTCCTGTCATAAGGTGGTGCGCGGTGCAATCAACCCACACCGAAAATCCATATAGTGTTTCACATCTTGCTCAAATACGGTCCAGTATAATTATCGTATTGTTTCTACAATCCATCACCTACCTAAAACCATATGGATTGAATGAGATTCACCATTTCAAGTTCAAATAAATGCAATAAACTTGTCCCTCAAACCAAATTCTTCTCCGACAAAACAGCGTCGAAATAGCTACAAATTAACTGCGAATTATCTGTTGATTGCACTAACCATGTGCTCAGTAACGACTAAATTAATTTAAACTTTAGCTGGATAGCTCAAGCATGGGCGGTACATACGATATTGGATAAATTGTAAAATCCGCATTGCTTTTTAGTGCCACAAGCGGGCTTGATCTGATTCAGTGGCTAGTAAAAAAGCAAAAGCAAGATACCGCCAAATAAAAATGGAACGAGTAGGAATGCCCTCGTTCCTTTTAATTATTCTAACTCTGACGCTATTCCAGATTAGCGTGAATTGCTCTCATCTGCTCTTCAGTCAAACCTTTGTCGTGTACCAGTTTTGCAATCGCTGCTTCCAAAAAGATCAAGGTAGACAATTCAAAAGTGGTGCCCATAGGCATGCCGTGAGTTTTGACAAAATTAGCTGCCGTACCAACTTGAACAACCAAGTCGGCCATGCTTGCCATGGTTGACTGATCCTTCATGGAAATTACCGCAATTTGGGCACCTTGGCTTTTTGCCTTTTTAAGAAGAGGCAACAAGGTTTCAGTTTCGCCGGAGCCAGAAATCACAATGAATAAATCACCGCTTTGAATACTTGGGGTAACAATCTCGCCTACCATGTAAACGTCATAGCCGCTATGCATCAACCTCATCGCGAAAAAGCGTGAAACCAAGCCCGAGCGACCTGCACCGGTAACATATATACGCTTGGCTTTATCAACCATCTGCAACAGTTTTTCGTCGTAGCCAGCGTTTGTAGCTTCAAGAACGCTTGAAATTTTATCTAGGATAAGTTTCTGGTGCATGTTAATTACCTCATAAAAATTCTTGATTTATATCCCCACAAGCGCGGGAAATCTGTCTAGTAAAAAAACAAATCCACCATGTCGGATCAATTTGAGCCGAGATGGTGGATATTGTATTACTACTTTAGTGCTTAGTGAGCCAGTGCGGTGATCTCAGCAGCAGATGCAGCAGGGTCAGCAGCACCGTAGATGGCGGCGCCAGCTACAATAATGTTAGCGCCAGCATCTTTAACTTGCTTAACGGTGGCAGCCTTAACACCACCAGCGACAGAAACCTTAACACCCAGACCTAAGCCAGTTACCAGGGCCAGATCGGAGAATGGGGTATGACCAGCAGCTTGCTGATCCAGACCGGTGTGCACGCCAATGATGTGCGCGCCCAGTTTAACTGCTTCTTGAGTACGCTTAGCTTTATCTGTAACGTTGATCAGGTCAACTTGAGCTTCTTTGCCGTACTTGTTGGCAACATCGATTACACCTTTGATGGTGCCCAGGTCAGCGGTACCCAGAACGGTACAGATGTCAGCACCGGCCTTGTAGAATGGCTCAGCTTCGTAGAAGCCAGCATCCATGGTCTTCAGGTCAACCAGGATCTTGTTGTTCGGGAACTTGGCGCGCAGCGTTTCCAGCAACTTGATACCGTTGTGCTTGATGCATGGGGTGCCAATTTCAAGGATATCTACGTGAGGTGCTACTTTAGCAGCCAGCGCTACGGTTGCGTCAAAATCCAGTGAATCTAGTGCCATTTGAGTTAATGCCATGATACTTCCTCCAAATTGATTACAGGTTTTTACTACATTTCAGAAAAAATTCGATCTCTATCTTATAGCGCTAGTGAGATCGATGTCAATGCAAATAAGCCCCTACCGCAAGCTATACGTTTCCTCAGTAATAAGGAATTGCACACTTGCACGGAGATTATTCACATTGGTTACAAATTAAAGCTTCTCTGCCAAAGCTTTTTCCAGCTTGATCTGGTCAACAACAAAGCCACGGATACCTTCGGCCAGTTTTTCGGTAGCCATTGCATCTTCATTCAACTGGAAACGGAACTCTTTTTCGGTCAGCAGAGTAGGACGCTGCTTAGTAGCACCATTATCATTCAGTACGCGGGGCAAATCACCTTGAGTGGCTTCCAATTCTTGCAGCAGGTTTGGAGCAATGGTCAGGCGATCGCAACCAGCCAGCGCGGTGAGTTCACCAATGTTACGGAATGAAGCGCCCATCACTACGGTCTTGTAGCCATGTTCTTTGTAGTATGCGTAAATTTTGTGCACTGAAATCACACCGGGATCAGTCTCGGAAGTGTAAGTTTCACCAGTCTTGGCCTTGTACCAATCCAGGATACGGCCTACAAATGGAGAAATCAGGAATACGCCAGCTTCAGCACAGGCACGCGCTTGTCCGAAACCGAACAACAGGGTCAGGTTACAGTTGATGCCTTCTTTTTCCAGAATTTCACCGGCCTTGATACCTTCCCAGGTAGAGGCCAGCTTGATTAGTACGCGGCTCTTATCAACACCGGCATCCTTATAGAGGGCAATGATCTTGCGGCCCTTGGCAACCATGGCGTCGATATCGAAAGACAAGCGTGCATCCACTTCGGTGGAAATACGGCCAGGGATGTGCTTCTGGATTTCCAGGCCAATCAGCACAGCCAGCTTGTCCGCTGCATGTTCAATTTGCTGTTCCTTGCTGCCGCCTTGAGCCTTAGCATAAGCAATCGCCTCATCAATCAGCGGTGCATATTGCGGCAAGGTACTGGCCTTGAGCAGCAATGACGGGTTGGTCGTTGCGTCGACTGGCTTTACGCTCTTGATCGCCTCAACGTCACCGGTATCGGCGACGATGGTGGTCATCACCTTCAATTGTTCTAATAAACTGGCCATAGTTTCTCCTTCATGAAATAGATTGAAATCGCTATAAATTCGAATAAGCCTGGGAACTGCTTTGAACTACGGCAACATCACTACTGCTCGACAGGTTGCGATAACTTTTGATTAAACCTTACCTGCTCGCCGTATTCGATTTTGAATCGAACAGTATATCTGAAATTTCCACAGAACCATACCTTACGCGGCATCTTGCCGTGTGTCGGCCATGTCATTTTCCAGAGACACCGCCAGCACGCTAGCCACCGTAAGATCAGCACTGGTACCGGGGTTAAGACCTCCGGCCTTCAGGTCTGCATCAAACTTAAGTAACTCGCGCTGATAAGTTTTCGGATTTTCCTGGGCAAGCAAGGCCTGCTCATGCCCCTTTGCTTCCACTCTCACCATCTGCGCCACATCATCGCCATATTTGCGGGCGATATGCGTATCGGCGAACTCGGCGAGAAAACCCAGATACACCCTGGTTACAGCCCAGACAGGGCACCCCCATTGCTGCATAGCCGCCCTGTAGCGCTTGACACCGATATCGAACACATCAGCATAGCCATTTGCATATTGCCTGGCTATGCAATCTCGTTGTTGTGCCTCGCGCATAGCTTCGAGCAATGTAACCTGGGCGCGCGCGCGTACATCATGCTGCGCGCTCTCGCCCAAGCCCGCAGGTGAGGCCCTGACGATGGCCCGATAAGTCAGCTCCGCATCTGCAACAGTCAATCCTTGCAGCACATCCTGCAAGCGCTCCTCCAGTGTCACCTTATGCCCATGCAACACTGCATGAATCAACGGAGCGCAGAGCAGGATAATGCCCAGATTGGTATTGCAGCCCACAACCGCCCAGGTTGCTTCCATGGCTGAAAAAATACGCTCCCCCACAACAGCATTCGGCTCGGCAATTGCCACAGCAGCCGCCTCGGCGCTGCGCACGAAATCCTGCACCACCATGCCGTGGCCATCGGCAAAGATATGCACGTTGCCAGGTTTTAATGCTTCCAGCTCAGCCAGGCAGGCGGACTTGAATGCCGCAGCAAGGCGTGAGGAGATATCCAGGCTAGCGCCACTCATGAAGCTACAGCGAACGCGTTGTGCCCGCTGCCTATCTTGTAGAGAAAGTCGTCAACCAATGCCTGCGCAATATCCATCTCGACCACGCCTTGCAAGCCTTTCCATGCCGGAATGCTGTTGACTTCAAGCACATAGAGTCGCCCCTGGCGGTCACGAATAATGTCCACGCCACAGTAATCAATTTCCACGGCGCGCGCAGCGGTTACAGCCAGCTCGGCAATTTCGCCCGTTGGTGGAAGAAACTCACAGCGCCCGCCTTGCGCAACGTTATTGACCCAATGACTGCCATGACGAATCATCGCGCCAATAGCCTGGCCGTTAATGACAAAAACACGATGATCATGCCAGGCGCCCTCACCACTATCCACATAGCTTTGCAGGTAATAAAGGCCGTCGACATGCTCCTCCATGGGAACAGGGAACGGGCTGCCATGCTCCAGTCTGCGTACCCCCTGCCCTTGTGATCCGAACAGCGGCTTGATGACCAGAGCGTGCCCTGCCATGGTTTCGCGCAGGATCACGCTGTACGCCTGTTCGCGCGACTCGCAAACCCAGGTGGACGGGGTAGGAACGCCGTTAAGATGCAGCAGCAAACTTGTCATGGCCTTATCCACGGTACGCTCCACCGCTCGACCATCGTTGTAAACCGTAATGCCCAGCATTTTTAATGCATGCAAGATATCCAGACGCACAATGACCTGCTGCAAAGTGCCGCCGGGCACGCCACGTATGAAAGCGCCGTCAGGAAGGCCATGCTCAAAGCCCGGTATCTGTACGCCAGCCTGACCATGTACTAGGTTGAGATGGCAATTCTTGAGTGAAACAAACACTGCCTCCCGGCCACGCACGGCAAAAGCCTCTTTAAGGCGCTTGCCGTGCCAGCCAGGATCGTCGGTAAAGACAGGGATGCGTCTAATCAACTTAAGCGGAGTACCCAAATGACTGGTCGACCAATGCTGCATCCAGTTTGCCGCCAATGAAGGTTTTGCCGGACTCCATGGCTGTCACGGTCACAGCAGCCGGGCTGAACAGCATAGGATCAATCTTGTAGAAATCCATATTCACGCTCTTGAACACCTCGGCAAACGGACGACCGTAGTCGCGCGAGGAGTTGCTTGGCAGTTCTTTCGCCAGCTTTGCAGCGGCCTCATCAGTACCTTTGACGAAGAGGTGCGCATGGCCGCCGAATAGAATCGCGTCGTTGGTACGCCCCATGCCAATCAGGAAATCCGGTGCAGGTGGCGGCACCGGTGCACTGGCCATGCCATCCACTACGTGGTCCATAGGAAAATGCAGGGTATGAATCTTGTGCATGGCAACTTCCAGCACACGCGCGACAATTTGTACTGTGCCAGCCAGGCTGCGAGTCGGGGTCAGAATAAAAGTCAGGTTTTCCGGTTTTACGCCTGTATCACGCGAGACTTTCTCGATGACTTCCATCGGTGGCGCTTTATCGCTTTCCAGCACCAGACAGGCGGCATCACTTTGGTCTTTGTAACCCAGCTCTGCATATAGCTCTTCACGGCCAGCCAAGGCACGGCCCGGGCCAGAACCCAGAGCAAAGAATTTTTCATGCGCCAGGCTCCAGCCTGCGTACTGGCTGCCCAGACAGGACAGGATGGGATTGCTGGAGTGTACTGAAAGCATCCATGGCCAATGCGTAAAAGTGGAAGCCGTGTGCAAGCTGACATGACCTAAACCGCCCATGCAGATTTCGGCGATCAGGCGCCCGGCTTCAAGGCCACCGGCGTGTTTGATGCCGGCATCCACAATCGTGCAGCCGTTACTCAGCTGCTCAACACCCACGCGCAGATCTTTGGCGTTATCCACCAATGATTTTACCAATGGGTTGGTTAAACCATTGACGCTAGGCCAGTTGGTCGTATCCAGCTGATGTGTATTGCCACTCATAATTCGCTCTACCTTTTGTTATTTTCAATAATATCTTCTAGCGCTTTCGCTCTCGCTAAAACCAATGCCTGCGCAGCCTCTGCGCTATCGCCCCGTGCACATACCGTGCAGATCGGGTTGTTTGCAAGAATATGGCTGCCTGGCAGAGGCAGGTCGGCTGCCCATGCTGGCCAATTCATAGCATCAGACAACACCAAATCATACGGCGCATAGACAATCTGATGCGCTTTTGCCCGCGCCGACACTAACGGCCAATCGGAAATATCCCCGGCACAGGCGCGTAAATGCAGATCGAACAGATTGCATGCATCAGACTGATATAAATCAAATGTCGCACTCAAACGTGGATTGATCTCTAACACCCACACCTGATCACCGTCCATTATTGCATCCAGACTATTAAAGCCCCGCAAACCGACAGCATTGGTCAATTGCTGCGCGGCATGGATTAATTGCTGCCGGACTGGCTCCGGCAAGTTCGCCTGGCTGGCCGCGCCACCATAACGATAAGGCATGACTGCGGATGGCGCTAGCCATTGCCGATTAAAACCAATCACCCTGATCTGCTCGCCATTCGCAACGAACAATAACGATACTGGCACGCCCTTCACTTCACGCTGAAAATAACAGCCCCTCTCAGGCGCGATGCTGGGCAACGGCAAGGCCTTACGCACATGCGTGCCGCCAGAGCCACCACCTTGCTTGTATAGCCAGCCCGCCGCCTTATCCAGCGGTCTGAAACTGACTTGCGGATGTGGGATTTGCAACCCATCCAGCAGCATAAAAAACTGCCTGGGGCGTTTCATATTCCGCAGCACCAGTGGCGTATTGCCAATTAGCGGAAGGTATTGGGCTGCAAGTTCGAGCAAATCCGGCGCTGCTTCAAAACCGCTACCGTATGCCAGGCCCGCATATCCATTAAAGTCCAGGCTGCTCAGTGCCCGTTCAAAATCAGCAGCATCAAAGTGGCCCTGGCTATATTGAACGCGGCAGGACTGGTGCGCTGCACGCTGCGTGTCTGCGTCAGCAAACGTGTCCAGCGCCAGCACCTGGTAGCCGGCCGCCGCTGCTTCACAAACAAAAGGCCGTGAAGAAACAGCAGCGATGGCTATTTTTTTAATTTTATCTGCCTCATTTAGAGACTCTTGCGCGCCATTTCAAACGCAGACAAAAAGTCCAAATAGTGCTTCTTGCCTGGCTGTAGCATTTGTTTCAGCAGATTATGCTGGGTAGTGTACTTAACATTACCAATTGCCAGTGCGCCAATACCCAAGGCCCCCGTGCCCGGAATCGCTACGCCATCAGCCATCACATCCACACCTTCAGCGCCGGTTGGTGGTACAGCGTTAACATCAGCCACCATTTTCAGAGTCGGCGAGCCAGCCATCTGTTCCAGAGTAATCACACGCTTGCCAGCAGCAGCAGCACACAGCACGATGTCAGTGCCGTACAGGACACTCTTCTTCAGCTCATCGTTGCTGCCGTCAGTAAACCCAATATTAGTGTTATAGCGCTTGTTATAGGCTTCAGCCTTGGCTTGCACATCTGGCACGGACCTGTGCGCAACCAATTCGACCGAAGCGCCATATTTGGCGGCAATGACCGCAGCGCAACCGCCTACCGGGCCTGTTGCACCGAAAATACTCACTTTGCGGCCACTCAAATCACCGCCAAAATTTTTGGTTAGATGCTGCTCCACCTTAGCCATCATGCCTGCAGCGGTAGTGAACGCGCCGGAAGGGTCTGCAAACACGGATATTTCAAATGGCGGCACCATGGAGGTTCTGGCCGCTTCCAGCATATCCATGGCCACATCGATATTCCTGCCGCCAATGAAAATGCTCTCACGCTTCACGCCACTCGGACTACGCGAGAAAATTGCATCCTGCACCAGGCCCACGACTTCCTTAAGCTCGACATTGGTATACGGCACAACCTTGTCAAAGCCTGCGTCATATGCCATGTTGACATCGAAAGGGCTGGCATTCTTCGCCGCAGTGATTAAATGCAGAATTGATACTTTTTCCATGTGCTTACCTTAAAATAAGTCCAGATATTAATAAAATATCGCTAAGGCTGTCATTAACCTCTTATTGCATGTCATGAACAAGCCCTCCTTCATTGCGGCCCTTGCAGAGCACAAATTCTAATGTTTCCTGATGCGCAAACTGCGCACGCAGCTTGTGCTGAAAATCGTTGGCTGTGGCTTCATCAGCGAACACCGTAAAGCCGGTTGGCCCCCAGGAGCTTTGGCCGAAACAGGCAACGCCTTGGTCGCTCAGCCATTGCAGAACTGCTGCCACTCGCGGACTGGCATAGCGTCCACCTTGTGCCGGCGCAAAATGGTCGCCGGTACGCTCCTGCAGTTCGCGAATGGCCAGGCCAAAAGTCGGTAAATCATGCTCGGCCAAAGCCGGCAAGGCTTGCATCAATACATGACGACACAAGATTGCTGCGGCATCAGCCGGGAATTCCGGCAAAGCACGAAAAGCCGCGACTTCCTGCGCGCCATGTACGCCGGACGCCGCATGATCAAAAATCAGGATGATGCGCCACGCATCCGGGAAATCTGCCCGCGCAATCACGGGGGGGATCACGGTCTGCGCGCCACGTCCCCCATCAATCACCACACCCCCCGCTGCAAACGTACCCAAGCCTATGCCGGAGCGTGCGCCGCGTTCAGTCAGCATAGCTACGTCCTTGATAAACAAGCCCAGGTTGTACAACTTGTTAATCGCCAGACCAACCGCCAGCGACATCTGCGTACCCGATCCCAGGCCGGCATGTTCGGGGATCACCTGGGTGAGCTGCATATGCACGCCATGCGTTCCTGCCTGCAAATTCAATGCTGTTGCCAGTTGATTCACTACCTTAATGGCTCGCGCAGCACCCGGGCCTTGTGCAGTAAACCCGTCAGCACGCCAGGCGCTCAGTTTCGTCACGGGCTGGTCGAGCGAGACGCCGATACTGCCAAACTGGCGGCCCAAGCCACCGTTCAAATCAAAAAACCCCATGTGCAAACGCGCTGTAGTAGTCACGCTCACGCCGTCCGCACGCGAGTTGACATCCGCTACCTCGCTTTTAAAATCACCTGTGCCATTTGTATGGCTAATAAGACTTCCCGACATGGCGTAGCGTCCAAAAAAGCTCGCACAAAAGCCGCGTATTGTAGCCCAGCGAGCCGGTTTTTAAAATTCAGCAGCCACCTTTCAGCACCGCATCTGGTCTTGGTCGCATCTCTGCAGGGGACGCTGGTGTAAGCAGGTTGAACGCCAGCAATGCGCATATAGAATTAACTACATACAAAAAAGTTAAGTGCTACATGTTCAAAGAATGCGAGCACAGAAATTATGCTGTTGCCTGTAATCGCAACTGGCGTGCAGCCTCTTCGGCACGAGCATCATTGATTTCTCTCATTACACCACTCAAATCAACAGGTTTCTTGCTACGCTCAAAACGGCCCGTCAGCCTGACCTCCGGATTTAAATCGCCATGTTGATAGAGCGACCAGATCTCTCTGCCATATTCCGTGGTTAAAAGCTCAGGTGCAAAACGCCCAAAATAACTGGTCAGATTGCCTACATCCCGCTCCAGCATGCTACTGGCGTGATTGTTACCCGCAGCATCCACCGCTTGTGGCAGATCAATGATAACCGGGCCATCGCTCCCAAATAGTATGTTGAATTCTGATAAATCTCCATGGACAATCCCCGCGCACAGCATGCGGACGACTTGCAACAGCAATGTCTGATGGTGCACACGTGCGTCTTCCGCTGTGAACTCCACATCATTGAGTCTTGGAGCTGCGTTGCCATGCTCGTCTGTGACAAGCTCCATCAGCAATACGCCTTCGTGGAAGTTATAAGGCTTGGGAACCCGCACGCCTGCAGCCGCGAGGTGATATAAAGCATCGACTTCAGCGCTTTGCCATGCCTCCTCTTGTGCCTTGCGCCCATACTTTGAGCCCTTTTCCATAGCGCGGGCACGGCGACTGCTTTTCACTTTGCGGCCCTCAGTGTAGTCAACGCTCTGGCGAAAACTACGCTTACTGGCTTCTTTGTAAACCTTGGCACAGCGTACCTCTTCGCCGCACCTGACCACAAATACCATAGCCTCTTTACCACTCATGAGCTGGCGGATAACGTCATCGACTAAGCCGTCTTCGACGAGGGGTTGGAGTCTTTTAGGAATTTTCATACAGTCTTTCGGGCGGGCATTTTATAAATTTGGGTTAGGTAATTATGTGTGCTACCCAGATTTAAGTCACACAATAATTTCATTTGGCGCCTTGTATGGCAGTTATTTTTTTCCTGTAGATGACTGCCCTTGCACCTGCATTTAGGTCAGCTATTGATCTGATATGTTCAACCGTAAGCTGCTGATAGCCAAACTTAGCTGCCATTACCGCATTTCAGCCTTGACGCTTTATTTCTTTCCCCTGCATAATCAACAGTAAGTTTTAGTTGCCGCTTGCTCGTTTATCCAAACACATTCAGCATGCCCCAGTTGCGGACGTATTACGTTTTCAGGTAACTCTTCTGCTGCAATCTAAAAACTTCCACTCATGAAATAATTAATTTTGCAGCATGTGCACCCATAAGCATGCGCTTTGAGGATAGGGTTTTCGGATGGAGAAATTTGCTCAATCAACCGGGTTGCCGACATCGCCGGCTGAAGCGCACACTTTTGATACGGTGACTTGCCCCGGCTGTGGCTTGTTGTGTGACGACCTGCTGATCAAACGTGACGTGGACAGTAAGCTCCAGGTTGTAGATAAAGGCTGTGCAAAAAGTATCGCTTTTTTTGAGCGCCTACAGGAAACCATCTCCCCACGCATTGCCGGACAGCCTGCCGACCTGCAATCTGCGATCAAAAAAGCCGCTGAAATCCTGCGCAATGCGAACCAGCCCCTGATCGCCGGCCTTGGCACCGAAGCGTATGGCATGCGCGCCATCATGGGCGTGGCTGACCGCGCCGGTGCCACGCTTGATCATATGAATTCCAATGGCACCATACGTAATACGCTAGTGGTGCAAAACTCCGGCTGGCAGATCTGCACGCTGACCGAAGTACGCAACCGCGTAGATTTGCTACTGATTGTCGGCACCGATGTCGTTAGCCTCTTCCCGCGTTTTTTCGAGCGCAATGTCTGGAATGCAGAAAGCATGTTTGGACAGGAGACTGCTTCGCGTGAAGTGGTTTACCTCGGTGGACGCAATATCGATACCGCCCCGGGCATATCGCCAACAGGCGTTCAGCCTACCGTACTGCCTTGCGACCTGGAGCGCTTGCCGGAAGTAACAGCTGCACTGCGCGCGCTGGTTGCCGGCAAAAAATTGCGCGCTCAGGAAGTTGCCGGCATCGCCGTCAGTGATCTGGAAAAATTAGCTGCTCGCCTGCATGCAGCCAAATATAGCGTGGTTGCATGGTCTGCCGCCGCACTGAATTTCCCGCATGCCGAACTTACCGTACAGAACATCACCGAGCTGGTAGTCAATCTGAATAATACGACGCGCTCCTCCGGCCTGCCTTTGGGCGGCAGCGAGGGTGACATGAGCGCCAACCAGGTCAGCACCTGGATCAGCGGCTATCCGGTGCGCAATTCCTTTATGCGCACCTATCCCGAATACGACCCCCATCATTTCAGTGCCGCGCAGCTGATTGCCACTGGCGAAGCCGACGCGCTGCTCTGGGTCAGCACCTTTAACCCCGAGCATTTTCCACCATCTATCAAGGCGCCTAGCGTAATTATCGGTCAGGCCAACATGAAACCGGCAATTGAGCCGGATGTATTCATCCCGGTCGGCACTCCTGGTATAGACCACAAAGGCATCATGTTCCGTAGCGATAACGTGGTTTCGCTGCCATTGTCCAAGCTGCGTGAATCCCCGCTGCCTAGCCTGGCTGAAGTATTCACAGCGATTCAAGCTGCGCTGTAATGAATAATTGCAAAGCAAGCACTGCGAAGAAAGTTGAATTATGTTGATTAAATTAGCCGGCGGCACAGTCTATGACCCGGCCCATCAAGTGGATGGCAAGGTCATGGACATTTATGTGCGCGACGGACGCATTGTCGAGCGGCCACGTGACGGTGAAACTATTTCCAAAGAATATGACTTGCGCGGCAAAGTCGTCATGGCTGGCGCCATCGACATGCACACCCATATCGGCGGCGGCAAGGTCAACATCGCCCGCATGATGCTGCCGGAAGACCACAGGGGGGACCCGGTAGCGCACAGCGAACTGTGTGGCGCCGGTTGCGGCCATGCTGTGCCGTCCACGCTGACCACCGGTTATCGTTATGCCGAGATGGGCTACACCGCTGGCTTTGAACCGGCCCTGCTGGCGGTCAATGCTCGCCAGTCGCACTTGGAAATGGGTGATACGCCCATTATAGACAAGGGTGGTTACGTCATGCTGGGCAGCGATGATTTCCTGTTGCGCATGCTCACTGCCAAGCAAGACCAGAATGCCATCAATGATTATGTGGCATGGACCCTGCATGCCAGCCAGGCCATCGGTATCAAGGTGGTCAATCCCGGTGGCATCAGCGCTTTCAAATTCAACCAGCGTTTTCTTGATCTGGATGAAAATAATGCCTTCTATCAGGTCACACCGCGCGAAATCCTGAAGGTGCTTTCGCGTGCCGTGCATGAGCTCGGCGTGCCGCACCCACTGCATGTACACGGCAATAATCTTGGGGTGCCCGGCAATGTCGAAACCTCGCTCAAGACCATGGGCGCTGTGGAAGGCTTCCCCGTTCACCTCACACATATCCAGTTCCACAGCTACGGCACGGAAGGCGACCGTAAATTTTCCTCAGGCGCCGCAGCCATAGCTGAAGCGCTGAATAAATATAAAAACGTTTCGGCTGATGTCGGCCAGATTCTGTTCAACCAGACTGTGACTTGCTCCGGCGATAATATGGTGCAGCATCGCAATGCCGGCCACGGCTCACCACGCAAATCCGTGATCATGGATATCGAGTGCGATGCCGGTTGCGGCGTCGTGCCGTTCAAGTACAAGGATCAGAATTTCGTCAACGCACTGCAATGGGCGATTGGCCTTGAAATCTTCCTGCTCACGGATGACCCATGGCGCATTTTCCTGACTACCGATCATCCCAATGGCGCACCATTTACCAGCTACCCGCACTTGATCAAGCTGCTCATGGACAAGAGTTTCCGTAACGAAACCTTCGCCAGGCTTAATCTGGATGCGCAAGCCATGAGCACGCTGAACTCAATCGATCGCGAATATAGCCTCTATGAAATCGCCATCATGACCCGCGCTGGTGCAGCCAAACTAGTGGGCCTGCATGACAGGGGTCATCTCGGCGTAGGTGCCGGAGCTGACATCACGGTCTATACCAACGATGCTGACCGTGAAAAAATGTTCGCCAAACCAGACTATGTATTCAAAGATGGCGAACTAGTGGTAAAAGACGGACAGGTAGTCAAAGTGACTTGGGGCCATACGCACACGGTCAAGCCCGAGTTTGACCGTGGCATCGAAAAAGAGATCAAGAAATATTTCGATACTTATCACACCATGAATATGGAGCACTACAAAATCAGCAGTGAGGAAATCGCCGAAGGTGGCCGTGGTGGTGTGGTTATCCATGAGTGTAAAGGTCGCAGGGAGAAGACGGCATGATCATTAATGGCGTCTCTATCGACGACACTTTCGCAGAAGCTTTCGGTATGCGCGGCACCCGCGTCATCATCACCGCACAGAACCACAAATGGGCTTACAACGCCGCGCACGCCATGACAGGCTTTGCTACTTCGGTGATTGGCTGTGGCGTTGAAGCTGGCATTGAACGCGAATTATCACCGGCAGAAACCCCTGATGGCCGGCCGGGCGTAACTATCCTCATGTTTGCCATGGGCAGTGCCGTGCTTATGAAGCAGCTGGAAACCCGCATGGGCCAATGCATACTCACCTGCCCCACTGCCGCTGCGTTCTCCGGCATTGAGGGCAGTCCTGATAGTGTCACTCGTATTAACCTGGGCAAGAATCTGCGCTTTTTCGGCGACGGCTTTCAGACATCCAAACAATTCGGCGGCAAGCGCTACTGGCGTGTGCCAGTCATGGACGGCGAATTCATGACCGAAGAAACCACGGGCATGGTACGCGCAGTTGGTGGCGGCAATTTTCTGGTTCTCGCGGAATCGCAGCCGCAGGCATTAGCCGCTTGTGAAGCCGCCATTGAAGCCATGAAGAAAATTCCGAATGTCATTATGCCCTTCCCTGGTGGCGTAGTGCGCTCAGGCTCCAAAGTCGGCTCCAAATATAAAGCACTATTTGCATCAACCAATGATGCATTTTGTCCAACTCTTAAAGGCCTTACCAAAACCGAGCTCTCGCTGGAAATTGAATCCGTGATGGAAATCGTCATCGATGGCCTCACCGATGTTGATATTCGCAAAGCGACACGCGTCGGCATTGCTGCCGCCTGCGAACTAGGTGCCAAAAATGGCATCAAACGCATATCTGCCGGCAATTATGGTGGCAAACTTGGCCAATTCCAGTTTCATTTACACGAGATCATGAGTGAGGTGGCGGCATGAGCGCGTTAACCTTCACCCTAAAAATTCAGCCACGTCAGCGCATTGACTTATCACCGCTAACGCCGGATAACCTTGCCACTAAACCAGCTGCTGATATTGCCGCTATCGAACTCTATAACGGCAAGCAAAAACTGCGCGTGGATACTGTGTTTAATATTACCGGTGACGATGTCAGCGACATCGTGATCAAAAATAGCTGCAGCAAGCTTGATTTTATTGGTCGCGGCATGAAAACTGGCCGTATTACCGTCCATGGCAACGCGGGTTCATATCTGGGTTTCCAGATGCGTAATGGCGCAATCGTGTTGTATGGCGACGCAGATGCTTTCACTGCAAGTGAACTGGCGGGCGGGCTCATCCATATTCATGGCAACGTCGGCGATTTTCTCGCCGCAGCGATTGTTGGTAATAAAAAAGGCATGAAAGGCGGCATTGTCATTGTCACTGGCAACGCTGGTGAACGCGTTGGCGACCAGATGCGCCGAGGCTTGCTGCTGATAGAAGGTAACGTCGGCAGCTACTGCGCTTCGCGTATGCTGGCGGGCACCATAGGCGTGCTGGGATCAGTAGGGGAATATGTGGGTTATGGCATGCGCCGTGGCACTCTGCTGTTGACCAATACACCAGCGCTGCATGCCACAATCCAGGACTGCGGCTCGCATACATTGCCCTTCTTGAGCTTGATGTTTAAGTCCTTTGGCGATCTGCCAACCAAATTCGCTAAATTAGAAAAAAATCGTGTGCGACGCTACGCAGGCGATCTTGCCAATGACGGCAAGGGAGAGATTCTAGTCTTTAAATAGACCGGATGTTGATGATATGAAACCAACGAGATTATATGCATGACGCAGGATACAGTGATCACTAAAGTCATAAGCCAAGAAGAAATAAAGGCACAGCTAAAAACCAGGCGCGGCAAACCCAAGGGACGCATTGTTGATCCAGACGCCCGTGCAGAAATTGCTTCGCTGCTGGGTGAAGAATCGCGCACCGCAGATATGCTTATCGAGCATCTGCACAAGATTCAGGATAAATTCGGCCATATCTCAGCGCAGCATCTAGCAGCTCTCGCGGCGGAAATGAAACTGTCGCAAACCGAAGCCTATGAAGTTGCCACGTTCTATCATCACTTCGATGTCATCAAGGAAGGCGAAACGCCGCCACCCGCGCTCACTGTACGCGTCTGTGAATCCGTTACCTGCGACATGTTCGGCGCCCATGCGCTGATTAAAGACCTCCAATCCGCACTCGGCGCTGGCATTCGCGTGCAACCCGTGCCATGCGTGGGCAGATGCCAGCATGCACCCGTTGCCGTGGTTGGACAAAACCCGGTTGACCATGCCACTGTTCAGAGCGTGCAGGCCCAGGTTAAAGCCAAGGCCATTGCTGCCCCAATCACCGATTACATCCACTTTGAACAATACCTCGGCAACGATGGTTACCAGTTATATAAAGACTGTATCGCCGGCAAACATACCGCTGAAGAATTAACAAAAATTATGGAAACCTCCGGCCTGCGCGGCCTAGGTGGCGCAGGTTTTCCAGTCGGACGTAAGTGGCGCATTGTTTCCGGCTACGCTGCGCCGCGCTATATGGCGGTGAATATCGACGAAGGCGAACCCGGCACTTTCAAAGACCGGCATTATCTTGAATTAGACCCGCACCGCTTTTTCGAAGGCATGCTCATCGCCGCCTGGGCCGTAGGTATTAGCAAAATCTGGATTTACCTGCGTGACGAATACGCTGGTTGTCGTCAAATCCTTGAAACAGAACTTGACAAACTTAAGGCAAAACCACCCGCCAAGATGCCGGATATCGAACTTCGACGCGGCGCCGGCGCTTATATCTGCGGCGAGGAATCGGCCATGGTCGAATCTATCGAAGGCAAACGTGGCATGCCGCGTTTGCGCCCACCATTCCTGGCAGAAGTCGGCCTGTTTGGCCGCCCCACGCTGGAACACAACATGGAATCAGTCTACTGGGTACGCGACATCGTCGAAAAAGGCCCGGAATGGTTCACGGCGCACGGTCGTCATGAACGCAAGGGACTGCGTTCGTACTCGGTCAGTGGACGCGTCAAGAAGCCCGGCGTGCATCTAGCCCCAGCTGGTATCACCATGCGCGAGCTGATCGATGAATACTGCGGCGGCATGCTGGACGGTCATGAATTTTACGGTTATTTCCCCGGTGGGGCGTCGGGCGGCATCCTGCCCGCTAGCTTGGGCGACATTCCGCTGGATTTCGATACACTGAATCAGTACGGCTGCTTCATTGGCTCCGCCGCAATTATCGTGTTTTCGCAACAAGACCGTGCACGCGATCTGGCGCTCAATTCGCTCAAGTTCTTCAAGGATGAATCCTGCGGGCAATGTACCCCTTGCCGTGCTGGTACTGCCAAAGCGGTCCAACTCATGCAAAAGCCGAATTGGGATCAGCCCTTGCTAAATGAACTTTCCAGCGCGATGATGGATGCTTCGATCTGTGGTTTGGGGCAGGCGGCGCCTAACCCGCTGCAAAGTGTGATCAAGTATTTTCCGCATGAGCTTGCAGCAAGCTCATCTGAAGCAGGAGCATAGTAATGAACGCACCTAATCATTTGTTACAAACTATCTCTTTCAGTCTTAACGGCAATACCATTGAAGCATTCGAGGGCGAAACCATTATCCAGACTGCCAAGCGCAATGGCATCGAAATTCCACACCTGTGCTATATGGAAGGCATGCGCCCGGATGGCAACTGTCGCTCCTGCATGGTAGAAATCAAGGGCGAACGCGTGTTGGCACCCTCATGCTGCCGCGCGCCAAAAGCGGATATGGAAGTCACCAGTAATAGCGAACGCGCCATTGCTTCACAAAAAATGGTGCTTGAACTGCTGCTCTCCGACATGCCGACGCGTGATCACAGCTTGGACTACAGGCTGGACAACGAGCTGACCTATTGGGCAGAAAAGATGGGGATGAGCAATCCGCGCTTTGAACCTCGCATGTCACCCAACGCAGACCTTTCCAACCCGGCCATCGCCGTTAATCTGGATGCCTGTATCCAGTGTACGCGCTGCGTTCGTGCCTGCCGTGAAGAACAGGTCAACGATGTCATCGGCTACGCCTTCCGTGGCAGCCATTCAGAAATCGTGTTCGACATGGGCGACCCCATGGGCGACTCCACTTGCGTGAGCTGCGGCGAATGCGTGCAAGCCTGCCCTACCGGCGCATTGGCACCGGCCAACAATGTCGCGCAAATCGTGCCAGACAAAAAAGTGGATTCAGTCTGCCCCTACTGTGGTGTTGGCTGCCAGTTGACCTATCACGTTAAGGATAACCACATTATTCAGGTTGTCGGCCGCGATGGCCCGGGCAACCATAGCCGCCTCTGCGTCAAGGGACGCTACGGCTTTGATTATCCGCGCCACCAGCATCGCCTGACCAAGCCGCTGATTCGCCGCCCCAATACACCAAAATCTGAAGACTACGCCATAGACCCGGCCAACCCTTTCGCCGCATTCCGTGAAGCAAGCTGGGATGAGGCACTGGATTTTGCCGCCGACGGCTTCAAGAAAATCATCGCAGAAAAGGGCAAATATGCACTGGCTGGTTTTGGCTCGGCCAAGGGCAGCAACGAAGAGGCCTATCTGTTCCAGAAACTGGTACGCACGGGCTTTGGCACCAATAATGTGGACCATTGCACACGCCTCTGCCATGCATCATCGGTAGTTGCATTGCTGGAAGGGGTCGGTTCCGGCGCGGTCTCCAATCCGGTAGCTGATGTGCAATATTCGGAAGTCATTATCATCATTGGCTCCAACCCTATCGTCAACCATCCAGTAGCGGCCACCTTCATCAAGAATGCGGTGAAAAAAGGTGCCAAACTGATACTGATAGATCCGCGTCGTACCGAGCTTGCACGCCTTGCCGAGTACCATCTGGCATTCAAGCCGGATACCGATGTCGCCTTGCTTAATGCCATGCTCCACGTGATCATCACTGAAGGCCTGGCTGACGAAAAATTCATTGCCGAACGCACCGAAAATTACGCCGCACTTAAGGCCAATGTTCAGGGCTATGCTCCCGAAACCATGGCACCGATTTGCGGCATATCTGCCGAAACCATCCGTGCAGTAGCGCGTCTATATGCTAAATCCAAAACCTCGATCATTCTTTGGGGCATGGGCGTGTCACAACATGTGCACGGCACCGATAATGCACGCTGCCTGATTGCACTGTCCATGGTCACCGGCCAGGTTGGACGACGTGGCACCGGTCTGCATCCGCTACGCGGGCAGAACAATGTACAGGGCGCTTCTGACGTCGGCTTGATTCCCATGAGTTTCCCTGATTATGTACCTGTGAATGATCCTGAAGCACATGCCAAGTTCGAGCGGTTATGGCACACCAAACTCGACTCCAAACCCGGTCTTACCGTAGTAGAAATCATAGATGCCGCCTGCGAAGGCAAGATCACCGGCATGTATGTTGAAGGTGAAAACCCGGCCATGTCCGACCCGGATACCAACCATGCCCGCTTGGGATTGGCCAAGCTTGAGCACTTGGTTGTTCAGGATATTTTCATGACGGAAACCGCCTACCTGGCTGACGTCATCCTGCCAGCCAGCACGCATGCAGAAAAACTCGGCACCTTCACTAATACCGACAGACTGGTACAGATTGGCCGCCCAGCCATAGATCCACCAGGCGACGTGCGTCAGGATTTGTGGATTATCCAGGAACTGGGTAAACGCCTGGGCCTGGATTGGAACTACGAAGGGCCCAAGGACGTATTTAACGAAATGCGCCTTGCAATGCCCAGCATAGCCGGTATTACCTGGGAACGTCTGGAAGACGAAGACGCTGTGACCTATCCTTGTGAGCACGAAGGCGACCCAGGACAGGAAGTCATTTTTGAAGATGTTTTCCCGCGCCCGAATGGCCGAGCCAAACTCGTTCCTGCAGACATCATCCCCGCCGCCGAACGCCCGGATGCAGAATTCCCGATGGTACTGATTACCGGCCGCATGCTGGAACACTGGCACACCGGCAGCATGACGCGTCGCGCCAGCGTACTCGACGCCATTGAACCTGCACCTATCGTTAGCATTCACCCGCTGGATCTGGATGCACTTGGTGCAAAGGCCGGCGACATCCTGACTGTGGAATCACGACGCGGCCAAGTCTCGTTAAGTGCCCGTGCCGATGAGGGTATTCCACGCGGTTCCGTGTTTATCGCCTTCTGCTACTACGAAGCGGCTGCCAATTTGCTTACCAACCCAGCGCTGGATCCTTTTGCCAAGATTGCGGAAGTAAAATATTGCGCGGTACGGCTAAAAAAAGGCGGAGAAATTCCAACAGAGTTAGGCTATCACAGCACAGCATTGATGACTTGAAGTGAATGAACGTCTCTGCCGGGGCATTCATGCCTTGCTCTCGCTACCGCTACTCTAGCCCTAACCCACTTTCAGGTGGGTTAGGGCTAGAGTAATCTCATGGGTAAAATTGGGGTCGGGTTCACTGACCATAACGTTGTTGCAAGGCCAACGCTTCACTTGTCGGCACGGATACAAGTACTTCAACACGCTCACCAAAAACCTTATCCAGCATTTCACCATTCAGCTTGGCTAGCTCACGCATAAATCCATCCAGGCTCTTATAGTCCAGCACCACTCGAAGCTGGCACATTTCTACAAAAGGCACTATCGAAGCGGCTTCCAGCGCCATCTTGGCAGTACCGCCATAGGCGCGCGCCAAACCACCGGTACCGAGGTTAATGCCGCCGTAGTAGCGAATCACCCCCACGCATACATTAATAAGGTCACGGCCTTCTATGAACTGCAGAATAGGTTTGCCCGCAGTACCGGAAGGCTCGCCAGCGTCATGAAAGCGCTGGACTACGCCCTGCTCTGTTTTGACCCGAAAAGCATAGGCGAGATGGTGTGCGCTTTGATGTGCACTGGCCAACCGTCTCAGGCACAAACCTACGGCCCGTTCGTCTGCACAGTATTCTGCCACTGCGATAAAGCGGGACTTATTGATAGTCTGTTCAGACTGGCCAGGATGGGTAATTCGTTGCATAAGGGAATGAATTGTCTAACGAAATAATTGTCTTTTTGATATATGGATAAACGTAAAAAGTTGCCTGCTACACACGTCCATTTTCATGGAAGGCGGTCTATATTTGCCATTATAGGGGCTGTTCTTCTGTTTGTATTTTCAGCGAGCCTGGCGAGTGCGGAAATATATAAGTGCACCAACGAAAAGAACAAAACTACTTACACTGATGCGCCCTGCGGCTCCGGCAATATCCAGAGCTTAACGGATATTCGAGCCAAATCGCCTGCCAACCGGCAAAGCTTGCCGCCCTACGATGCAGAGAATTTAGCATTGAAACGCCAACTGGATGCCGCAGTTAAATCTGCAATTGCCGAGAATAACTTCATTCGTGCCGCAGCGCTCGCATCAACAGCAGAACAAAAGCAATGGGTAGCTTTAGCCAAAAAGGAGATGGCTCAAAGCTCCGTGATGGCGAGGGCTGAAGCGGGTCCAAGCGCTGATCTGGCTAATTCTTACGAATGCCAGGAAGCAAAACGCAACCTTGAACGTGAGGTCAACGCATTCTCTCCCGAACCAGAGGTGCTTAGCGCTAAAACCAGCCTCATGCGCGTTGCGTGCGGGCAAAACGAGCCTGCGGAAATTGTCTATGGAAATCGAGTACCTGCTTTCTTCAGACTTCCGCACAGGCATGGGTTCATAAAGCGGTCGGGAGATACTTCACCGCCTCGTGACCGCTCCATGGCTAGCCCATTAGACCGCAAGTTGAACATGCCTGAGGACAGCAGGTAATGAAGTCAGTACTTTCTATCTGCGTTTGCCACCCAAAATAGAACCCAACACCCCGCGAATAACCTGGCGGCCAAGCTCTGAGCCTATGGTACGTGCCGCACTTTTGGCAGCAGCCTCCCACATACTTTGCGGCTGACGCCCAGCTGACTTATGTGTAGCCGGGCCTTCACTGTTGCTACCACCCAATAATCCGCCCCAGTCGAAACTATTTCCTTCTGTTGCTGCTTCTGCAGATTGGGCAGCACGGCCTTTGAGAATTTCATAGGCAGATTCCCGATCTATGGCGCTTTCGTAATGTCCATATAAAACTGAATCCCGGATGACCTGATTGCGCTCGGTATCGGTAGTGGGCCCGATGCGGCTGCTTGGGGGGCAGATGAAAGCACGTTCCACTGGCGTCGGCCGGCCTTGTTCATCCAGGAAAGAAACCAGTGCTTCGCCAACAGCCAACTCGCTAATGGCAGTTGCAACATCCACTTTGGGATTGGCACGAAAAGTTTCTGCGGCGGCTTTAACAGCTTTCTGGTCACGCGGGGTAAAGGCGCGCAAGGCATGCTGGACACGGTTGCCAAGCTGACCCAATACAATATCCGGGATGTCTAGCGGATTCTGGCTAACGAAATATATGCCCACCCCTTTGGAGCGGATCAGACGCACGACTTGCTCGATTTTATCCAGCAAGGCATTGGGCGTATCGTTAAACAGCAAATGCGCTTCGTCGAAGAAAAATACCAGCTTGGGTTTATCCAGGTCGCCCACTTCCGGTAACTTCTCAAACAACTCCGACAGTAGCCACAGCAGAAGCGTAGCGTAGATGCGAGGCGAGTTATAGAGTGTGTCTGCCGCAAGAATATTAATAACGCCCTGCCCCTTGTTATCGGTTTGCATGAGGTCATCCAGATTCAGCGCGGGCTCGCCAAAAAGCTTGGCCGCTCCCTCTTGTTCGAGTTGTAGCAATGAGCGCTGCACAGCGCCGACACTGGCTGTAGACATGTTGCCGTATTCAGCCACATATTCTACGGCATGTTCACTGGCATGCTGCAGCATGGTGCGCAGATCCTTGATATCCAGCAGCAACCAGCCTTTGTCATCAGCAATCTTGAAAATCGCCGTCAGTACGCCGCCTTGTACTTCATTCAGATTTAACAAGCGTGTGAGCAGTAGCGGCCCCATTTCTGCCACAGTGGTACGTACCGGATGGCCTTTAGTGCCGAACACGTCCCAGAAAGCCACTGGGCATGCAGCATAGTTAAAACCATCCAGCTTGAGCTCCTTGATCCGACTCTCTATTTTTGCGTTTCCGCCACCTGCGTGACTCATGCCAGAGAGATCACCTTTTACATCGGCCATGAAGACCGGTACGCCAGCATGAGAAAATCGCTCGGCCATGCTCTGCAATGTGACTGTCTTACCTGTACCGGTAGCACCAGCAATCAGGCCGTGGCGATTCGCCATGCGAGGCAGTATGGAAAGGTCGGTTTTGCCGGCTTTGGCAATCAGGAGTGGCTCGGTCATGAATAATTCCTACTGAGTTTTAATTAATTAATGCTACAGGCTGCCATATTTAGATATCCCCTTTGCGTGCCTTCTCAATAATTTCAATCAGAGCATCTTCCAACTCCTGGGCGGCTTTTTGTGCACGCGCTGTTGGATGCTTAATGCTTTTAAGATCGAAAGTTGGGCGGTCCAGACCAAGATACAACCTGCCCTGTTTTTGATAAATTGCAATGCGGCAAGGTGCGAATACCACAAATTCAGGATGATCCAGCATGATCCCGGCACCCAGGCCGAGGTTGCAGTAGGCGCGTACCTCTAGCGGGCCTTCAGGAGCCTGGCCGCGCTGTTTCATATGTTCTCCAATGGGGAAGTTCGCAGGATTGACAAAGTTTTTGCCTTCCGCAGTCACTTTCAGACTATCCACCACGTCCTCATAGCTGACGCCTGGTTCCACTGGCACTTCATAAACTGCAGTGTGGGGATCAATTGCTGGCATTGCACTCGCGGCAAATACTAACTGCGCAAATGGCAAACCAAGCATACATAACAGCATGCTGCGGTAATTTCTCACCCCTAGCATCCTCAAGGTAAAAGGTAGCTCTGCCAAATTATCATAAAATACGTTCCTCTACTCGCGTACACCCTTAAAAAACTTTATGGCAGATCATCTCGGCCACAATCCCCTGGACGCTTTTTCCCCCGCCCAAATGACGACACACGCACAAAGCATCGATGTCTACAAAGCGCGCCATCCTCCAATGCCAATGACCATGTCCGGCATAATGGCCGGAGCCTCCCACGGGCAGCCCAAAAGCTAACTCACTTGTCTTTTAGCGCCGCATTCACGGCCTTACGGTCAAAGTGCGGCGCCAGTAACTGGATAAATCTATATGCATATCCACGCAAGTAGGCATCACGCCGTATGCCAAGGTAGGTTGTACTGGGTGGAAATAAATGGCTAACATCCAGCATGGCCAGATTGGTATCGCGCTCTTTATCGTAAGCCATATTAGCCAGCAAGCCGATACCCAGACCAAGGCTTACGTAAGTTTTAATGACATCCGCATCAATTGCAGTAAGTACTACATTGGGTTCCAAACCCTCTTTACCAAACACACGACTAACCAATGAACCACCAGTAAAAGCAAAGTCATAAGTAATCAAAGGATAGTGTGCGATTTTTTCTAGCGTCAGTGGTAAATCGTTAAGCAACGGATGCCCATGTGGCGTGACGACACAGCGATTCCACTGATAGCAGGGCAGGCAAACCAGCTTCTCATAATTACTAATGGCTTCTGTTGCTATGCCGATATCGGCTTCGCCATTCGCCACCTGCTCGGCCACCTGGGTTGGGTTACCTTGATGGATAGTAAGCCGCACTTCCGGAAACTGCTCCATAAACGCTTTGACCGCGGCCGGTAAACGATAGCGGGCCTGAGTATGCGTCGTGGCTACTATCAACGCACCGGTTGACTCATGGGTAAACTCGTCGCCGACACGCTTGATATTATCCATCTCGTGCATGACGCGCTCAGCCAAGTCCAGTATAATTCTGCCCGGCTCGGTAACACCCGTAAGTCGCTTGCCGTTGCGCTGGAAAATTTGCAGGTTCAGCTCTTCTTCCAGCAACTGGATTTGTTTGCTTACTCCTGGTTGCGAGGTATGCAGGATCTCAGCAGCTTGAGATATATTCAAGTTCTGCCGCGCGACTTCATGTATATAACGCAATTGATGAAATTTCATCGCTCAAGCCTATTAGTAGTTTTAAACAGTAGCTTATAACTAAAATGCATATTCATAGAATAACATAGTATTAATGCCGAATTAGCCAGCCGCTATAATGCATCCTTAATTTAAAAACTCTGCTTACAGTAGAGAACTGGGCATTATGGATTATGGGTATATATTATCTGGCTTTACCGTTGGCATGCTGGTAGGGGTTACCGGCGTAGGCGGTGGCTCACTGATGACGCCATTGCTGGTATTTTTATTTAATTTTCACCCTGCCGTGGCTGTGGGTACGGATTTGCTGTTTGCCGCGATCACCAAAACCAGCGGTGTTTGGGTACATCATGGCACGCATGGCTCGGTAGATTGGAAAGTAGTAAGGCTATTGGCCTCAGGCAGTTTGCCGTTTGCCGTCATTACACTTTTTGTAATCAAGCACCTGGCATCAATAGGCAAGGAAACTACCGGGCTTATTAGCTACTCGCTAGGCATGGCCTTGATATTAACGGCGTGTGCTTTGCTGGCACGCAGCTACTGGATGCGAAATACCGTACGCGAAGTGGAAAATGGCACAGTAAGTACCGGGCGTTTTCAACGAATGCAAATTCCGGCAATTATTCTCACTGGCGCGGTCTTAGGCATACTGGTCACACTCTCATCCGTGGGAGCTGGCGCGCTGGGTACGGTTGCCATTTTGTTTTTATATCCCAAGATGAAGACGCTTAGAGTAGTAGGCACAGACTTGGCACATGCCATCCCCTTGACGGCGATCGGGGGCATAGGCCACTGGGCATTAGGCAATGTAAATTTTGTATTGCTGGGCAGCTTGCTGATTGGGTCTTTGCCCGGCATCTGGATCGGAAGTCATTTAGGGGCAAGAATTCCCGAAAAAATATTACGTCCGGTTTTGGCATCCATATTGATGCTAATCGGTTTGAAATTTATTTCAGCTTAGAGTTAAGCCATTTATTAAACTATGTATAAATACGACCAAATAGATCAAGCCATTGTTAATGAACGCGTAGTGCAGTATCGCGACCAAGTGCGCCGTTATCTGGCAGGTGAATTATCCGAAGATGAATTCCGTCCCTTGCGCTTGCAAAACGGCCTTTACATCCAGCGCCACGCGCCCATGTTACGGATTGCCGTGCCATATGGAACGTTGTCCTCAAACCAGCTGCGTAAGCTGGGAGGCATCGCCAAGCGCTATGACCGTGGCTATGGGCATTTCAGCACGCGCACCAACATGCAGTTGAACTGGCCCAAGCTGGAAGATACTCCTGACATTCTGGCTGAACTAGCCTCGGTACAAATGCACGCCATCCAGACTTCTGGCAATTGCATCCGCAATACCACTACCGACCAGTTTGCCGGCGTCGCACCGGATGAGATAGTCGATCCACGCGCGTTTGCCGAAATTATCCGCCAGTGGAGTACCTTCCACCCCGAATTCGCCTTATTGCCGCGTAAATTCAAGATAGCCGTGTCCGGTACAATATCTGACCGTGCAGTAGTACAGGTGCATGATATAGGCTTGGAATTTTATCGCGATGAAGCCAACCAGGTTGCCATCAAGGTATGGGTAGGGGGCGGCTTGGGGCGCACGCCGATTCTGGGTTCGGTCATACGCGAGCATCTGGAATGGCGGCATGTGCTGACTTATTGCGAAGCCATCGTCCGCACCTATAACATGCATGGTCGCCGCGACAACTCGTTCAAGGCACGTATCAAGATTCTGGTCAAAGCACTGGGCATTGATGAATTCCGCCGTCAGGTTGATACCGAATGGGCGCACCTGAAAGACGGCCCCAACACGATTACCGAAGCAGAATTGGCACGTGTTTCCCAATATTTTGCAGAAATGCCTTACGAAGATCTGCCAGCACATGATGCTTCGTTTGACAGCGCCATCACCAGCAACCGCGCGTTTGCCGCATGGGCCATGCGTAGTCTGCATCCGCACAAGAAACCTGGCTATCGCGCCGTAACCCTGTCGCTGAAACCGCATGGCAAAGCTCCGGGTAACGCGACATCTGAACAAATGCACGTGGTTGCCGATCTGGCTGACCAATATAGTTTTGGCGAACTGCGTGTGTCACACGAACAGAACCTGATACTGGCGGATATCAAGTTAAGTGATTTGTTTGCCGTATGGGAAACTGCGCGCAAGCATGGCTTGGCAACGCCCAATATCGGACTACTGACCGACATCATCTGCTGCCCAGGTGGCGATTTCTGCTCACTGGCCAATGCCAAGAGCATTCCGATTGCTGAAGCCATTCAAATGCAGTTCGACAATCTTGATTATTTGCACGACATCGGCGAACTGGAACTCAATATTTCAGGCTGCATGAACGCCTGCGGACATCATCATGTAGGCCACATCGGCATTCTGGGCGTAGATAAGGATGGTTCTGAGTGGTATCAGGTGAGCATAGGCGGCAAACAGGGCAACGACACCAGCCTTGGCACAGTGATTGGGCCGTCCTTCGCGGCTGAAGAAATGCCTGGCGTAATACAACGTCTGATTGATGTTTACCTTGCAGAGCGTACACCTGAAGAGCTCTTCATTGATACTGTCCGCCGTATTGGCGTAGCACCGTTCAAAGCGTATGTTTATGAAAAAGCAATGGACAAGGAAGTCGTGAATGCCTAATTCCAACCTCATTCGCAATAACGTTATAGCTACCAACGAGTGGACGCTGGTCAACCTGCCTGCTACTGAAGAAGCCGTTCGCAAGCAGGCCGGTAAAGTCGTGCTATTCAAATTGACAGGCGAAGCCAGCGTTACGCCTGAACAAATTGCTACTACCCAGATCCCACAAAACGGCAAAGTTTTGGTGCCCTTATCAGTCTGGATTGCACGCAAGGCCGAACTGGCCGAGCGCTTGGCTCAAGGTGAACTTGGAGTATGGCTGGCCACGCACGAGTTGATAGAGTCGCTCGTGGAAAATGCGCCCGACCTTAATATCTTTCCACTGATCACTGTCAACGTTGGGCGCTGTGCCGATGGGCGTATTTTCACTATCGGCAATTGGTTGCGCACACGTTATGGCTACAAGAATGAATTGCGCGCAGTTGGTGATGTGCTGCGCGACCAGCTGTTTTTCCTCAAGCGTAGCGGCTTTGATAGCTTTTTGATTCGCGCCGATCGCTCCGCCGAGGAGGCACTGGCCAGCCTTAAAGATTTCTCTCAACCCTATCAGGGTGCGGTAGATATCACACAACCCGTATGGCGGCGTCTCGATCGAGGCGCGTTATGAGCGGCGAAATTTCCATGCTGCGCCCAACTGCCAGCAACCCGGCAACGTGCCCGGAACTGACTGGCGCCCTGCGTGCATCGGTTGCAGCAAAACGTGCAGTAGTTGCTAACCTGCTGAAAAACGCCGTCAACGAATTTGGCCGTCAGGGCGAAGTTACCTTTGCCAACAGCATGGGCGCCGAGGATATGGTACTCACCGACATTATCCTGCGCGAGCACTTGCCAATCGAGATTTTCTCCCTGGATACCGGGCGTCTGCCTGTTGAAACTTATGACCTGATGGCCGAGCTTGAGCACACCTACAATACCAGGCTGAAGATTTTTTTCCCGCGTGCGGAAACCGTTGAGTCCTACGTACGCACCAATGGCATCAATGCATTTTACGAATCCATTGATCTGCGTAAAGCCTGCTGCCATATGCGCAAGGTAGAACCGCTGGGCCGTGCGCTAAGCGGCAAAAAAGCCTGGATTACCGGTATGCGCGCACAACAATCTGCCACCCGTGCCGATCTGCCTGTGCGGCAATTTGATCAAAGCAATCGCCTGGAAAAATTCAACCCACTCAGCGATTGGTCGGAAGAGGAAACCTGGGCTTACATCCGCATGCATGAAGTGCCCTACAACAAACTGCATGACCAGTTCTACCCCAGTATTGGTTGCGCCCCCTGCACGCGTGCTGTGGCAATGGGGGAAGATATACGTGCCGGGCGTTGGTGGTGGGAAGACCCAACCAGCAAGGAATGCGGCCTGCATGTTAAAAAGTAATTTTTACAGTTAGCACTTTATAATTAGAACCATGATGACCACTTTGACCAAACAAACCCTCTCCCACCTCGACTGGCTTGAGTCGGAGGCAATCCATATCTTGCGCGAAGTTGCCGGGCAGTGCTCGAATCCGGTATTGCTATTTTCAGGCGGTAAGGACTCGCTGTGTATTCTGCGCCTGGCAGAAAAAGCCTTTCGCCCTGGTCGCTTCCCTTTCCCACTCATGCATATTGATACCGGCCATAATTATCAGGAGGTCATCGATTTCCGCGACCAGCGTGCTGCGGAACTAGGCGAGCGCCTGATCGTGCGCTCGGTGGAAGACTCCATGAAGCGCGGCAGCGTGGTGCTCAAGTCAGCCGATGAGTCACGCAACAAGCATCAATCGGTAACCCTGTTGGAAGCCATTGAAGAGTTTGGCTTTGACTGCTGCATTGGCGGTGCGCGCCGCGACGAAGAAAAAGCGCGCGCCAAGGAACGCATCATGAGTTTCCGCGATGAATTTGGCCAATGGGACCCGAAAAATCAGCGCCCGGAACTGTGGAATCTTTACAATGCGCGCTCGCACAAGGGTGAAAATATTCGTGCCTTCCCTATCTCCAATTGGACCGAGATGGATATCTGGCAATACATCGAGCGTGAACAGCTGGGATTACCGAGTATTTATTTCGCTCATACCAGGCCTATCGTACGCCGTGGCGGCTCGATTGTTCCGGTGACGCACGTCACGCCAGCCAAACCTGGCGAGCTTATAGAAGATTTGCTGGTGCGTTTCCGTACTGTGGGCGATATCACGTGTACCGCCCCAGTCGAAAGTGATGCTGATACGGTAACCAAAATCGTTATTGAAACGGCCACCACTACCATTACCGAGCGCGGTGCAACACGCCTGGATGACCAGACGTCTGATGCATCCATGGAGCAACGCAAGAAGGAAGGCTACTTCTAGCCTGCTCTTACTACCAGGAACTGAGTACTCATAATGTCCAAAATAGAAAACCACCCGGAATTTAATGGCAGCCTGCTGCGCTTCATGACTTGCGGCAGCGTGGATGATGGAAAAAGCACGCTAATCGGGCGCCTGCTGTTCGATACCAAAACCATTCTGGTTGACACGCTAACCCAGATGGAGCGCACATCCAAGAAGCGCGGCCTGGAGGTAGTCGATCTATCGCTGCTGACCGATGGCCTGCAAGCCGAACGTGAGCAAGGCATTACCATTGATGTGGCGTACCGCTACTTCTCCACCGGCACGCGCAAATACATCATTGCCGATGCGCCGGGACATGAACAATACACGCGCAACATGGTAACAGCGGCATCCACGGCTAATCTGGCCATTATCCTGATTGATGCACGCAGGGGTGTGCTGACGCAAACGCGCCGTCACTCATTCCTGGCCCATCTGGTTGGTATTCCTCACATTGTGGTAGCTGTGAATAAGATGGACTTGGTTAATTATGACCAAGCTGTTTATGACAAAATTTGCGCGAATTATCTGGCTTTTGCTGAGCAGATAGGCTTGCAGCGTGATGATCACGATATTAAATTTATCCCAATATCAGCGCTGAATGGCGATATGCTGGTCGATCGCGGCGATTCCATGCCCTGGTATACTGGACCGACCATGCTAGAGATACTGGAAACCGCACCGCCTGCCCACTCCGAGCATACCGAGCCTTTCCGCTTTCCCGTCCAGTTCGTCTGCCGTCCGCATGCCTCGGATGATCCCGAGCTGCATGACTTCCGCGGCTTTATGGGCCGTATCGAATCAGGTGAAGTTGCGGTCGGCGATGCCGTCACCATATTACCTTCTGGCCTGAATTCCCGCGTTAAGTCCATACTTCTGGGCGAACAGTCCTTGCAACGCGCGATTACCGAGCAATCGATCACGCTGTTGCTTGAGGATGAAATCGATACTTCACGCGGCGATATGATAGTCAAAACCGATCAAGCTCCTGCACCCGTAAAGCAAATTGAAGCAATGGTATGCTGGCTATCGGAAACTCCGCTCTCACCAGCCCGCGCTTACATCGTGCGCCATACCACACGTGAATCCAAAGCCAAGGTCGGCGAAATTACTTACAAGATCGATGTGAATACTCTGGAAAACTTGCCCGCCCAGAGCTTGGCAATGAACGATATTGCGCGCATCAGTTTTAAACTTGCACAACCGTTGATGGTAGACCCTTACACCGTCAATCGCGCTACCGGGGCATTCATTATTATTGACGAAGCTACCAACAATACGGTTGGTGCAGGAATGATTCAAAGTTAAACTTTTAACAAATCATCAAAATCCATTAAAATAATGTTTTAGCTTTGTTCAGCATCAACTCAAGCAAGGCACTAAGAGGAACCAAAAATGACTTATGTTGTGACTGAAAGCTGCATCAAATGCAAATACACCGACTGCGTAGACGTTTGTCCGGTGGATTGCTTTGTCGAAGGACCTAATTTTCTCGCCATCAATCCTGACGAATGTATCGACTGCACATTGTGCGTAGCCGAGTGTCCGGTAGAAGCCATTTTCGCCGAAGATGACGTGCCTGAGGATCAAAAGGAATATATTGAGCTGAATGCCCGCCTGGCGGAACTTTGGCCAACCATTACCGCCAGGAAAGACGCCCTGCCTGAGGCTGAGGAATATAGCAAAATCAAAGACAAGCGCACGCTGCTGATTGAGTAGTATTGACAGCATCAAATTAAAAAAGAGACCTACTCCTCTTTTTTATTAGCCGCCGCCATTACCCATCTGTTGCGCAACTGTGTCAATGCAGTTAAAAATCAAAAAATCCTCTGAAAATCTTCAGGGGATTTTTTTATAGTCCTTCTGTAGGCTACACCATAGACTGCGAGTTTTAACATCATAAGTTGCAAATAACCATGCCCGCATTTGCGGGCTTTTTGTTAGCTGTATATCCCAGAAGCCATGAAAAGGCTAGCCAGACTTAAAGTGAATAATTATAAGTTTCAACTAGTTGGGAGTACCTGCCGGAAGAAATTTCCACCTTTAACGAATTCTACTGCTTGCGCAAATTTTCTATGAAAGATACCTTCAGTTAACGCAGTAACGACATTCATTGAAATTCTATGCAATTTTCATGATGGTTCTGACCGCCTGATACTGCCTGCCCAGGTTGTCGAAATTGGTTTCTGTAATCATAGTGTGTAATTTGTAGATAAAGAATCAGGGTGCCTTGACACGCCTTGCGGAAATGGGCACTACAGAACGCATTGATACAACTTGATGGGTAGAAAAACAGAATGGAGGCATAAGCATGAGCACTGTCACGTCAGAAAAAAAATAGTTCCCCCGATTGCCGTACTCTGCCTTAACCCGGCAGTTGACGTCACCTATGAAGTTGCACACCTGATTGCGAATCAAAAGACCTATGCCCTGTCAACCCGCTATGACCCCGGCGGCAACGGCATCAATGTCGGGCGTGCATTCAAACGGATGCACATTAGTGCGCATACCTTCTGTGTAATTGCCGGAGAAATGGGCGAGTTTCTCCAGCGTATGCTGGCCCGCCAACTGGACGATGTCTACTATGAAATTGTGGAGGGCGAGACACGCATCAACGGCACCGTCCTGGAACATCAGACCGACACCCAATATGAAGTCAGCGGTATCGGCCCCACTATCCCACCCCAACAACTTGAACGATTGCTGGAAAACTTTGTGTCCGTTACCGGCAAGGGGATAGCCGTGATCACCGGATCTACCCAGCCTAATATCTCTGTTGAGCTGTATGCCGAACTTACCGAGCGTATCCGGCAACAAGGAGGCCGCCCGATAGTGGATGCACCCGTTGCACTATTGCGCCATGCGATAGCCGGCCGACCTTTTCTAATTAAACCTAATCTCTTCGAGCTGGAATCCTTGCTCGGCAAGCCACTGGCAGGCCTCGATGAAATAGCGGCCGAGGCACGCCAGATCCAGCAGCAGGGCGTGGACTATGTCTGTGTTTCGCTGGGACAGGATGGCGCTCTGCTGGTGGGACCGGATAACACCTATCAAGCCGTCGCGCCCAAAGTAAAGACCAGCGCCACCGTGGGGGCCGGAGACTCAATGGTGGCCGGCATGACCGCCGCTTTTTCCAGAAATGCATCCGCTCAGGAAGCCTTGCGTCAAGGGATTGCCTGTGGCACCGGGACAGTCCGGCATCCGGGCACGGAACTTTTTTCTATATACGATATTGCGGAACTTGTGCCACAAACAGTGATTCTCACTCTGGATAGATGAATTTTCTTGGTCTCTATCGTGCAGACGCGTTCGTGTAGACGACGCCCTGCATACGTTAGTATGGCGGCATATTTGATACAAATTATTACTACCTCGATACACATGGTGAAGAGATACCGGAGATTCACAATTAGAAGTGGAGCAACCCTAAATGAATACACAAGTACTTATAGACACCGCGAGGGCGGTGGTCGCCGACGACAAGGGCCTGCTGGCGATAGATGAGAGTAATCCAACCTGCAACAAACGCTTTGCCAGGTTAGGGATTCCCCAGACCGAGGAGACACGGCGCGCATGGCGGGAGTTGATTGTAACTACGCCCGGTCTTGGCGAGTACATCAGTGGTGTGATCCTCTACGACGAAACGATCCGTCAGCGGCAGTTGGATGGTATGCCCTTGGTTAACGTCATCACCAATGCGGGCATTATTCCCGGCATTAAAGTTGACACCGGTACCAAGGACATGGCGGGTCATACCACAGAGAAAATAACTGAAGGCCTGGACGGATTGCGCGATCGTCTGACGGAATACGCCCAAATGGGTGCCCGTTTTGCCAAGTGGCGCGCAGTGATTACCGTGGGCGATGGCATTCCCAGCCGGGGTTGTATCGAGGCCAACGCACAGGCATTGGCTCGCTATGCCGTGTTGTGCCAGGAAGCCGGACTGGTCCCCATCGTCGAACCAGAAGTGCTCATGGATGGTACGCATACCCTGGAGCGATGCAGTGAGGTCACGGAAGAAGTCCTGCGTACGCTGTTCAACGAACTTTACACTCAACGGGGGATGCTGGAGGGCATGATTCTGAAGCCCAACATGGTGCTTCCGGGATTGACCTGCCCCAAACAAACAACGGTGGACGAGGTGGCCGATGCCACGGTGAGATGCCTGTTGCACGCCGCCCCCGCTGCCGTTCCGGGAATTGCGTTCTTGTCAGGCGGCCAATCCGCTGAACGGGCCTCGGCCCATTTGAACGCCATGCATGTCAGATTCAAGTCACGATTACCTTGGGCGTTAGCGTTTTCGTTTGCCCGCGCCATCCAGCAACCGGCTTTGGAAATTTGGCAAGGCAAGGAAGCCAACGTGCTGGCAGCACAGCAGGCTTTGTATCATCGCGCCAAGTGCAACCAGGCTGCGCGCCGTGGCGAATACAATGCCGCGATGGAAAGAACATGAGCATGACAACAGCGTAGAGGATTAAAGTCGTCAATGTCGAGATCCAGAGCCCTTTTAATGTAAGGAAACTCTTACTGTCACAGGACAGTAGATTAGTGTGTATTTCTCCCACATGCATCGCAACAAATAGGGATAACGGTATTATCCGCAGCGATTGCCTAAGACTTTTTACTCTGAAACCCAAGTCCAGCGCTACATCACCGGGGATTCCATTGCCGCGGCGGAAAGGAAAAAGCTGGGGTCGGAAAGTGCTGTCAGCATTTGATCGTAGACTATTCTTATCCGCGCTGGCACAGGCCCACGTTGTGGCCGGTATACATATAAATCCCATGGCGGCGGAGTGTGCTCCTTCAGTACCCTGACCAATCTTCCGGCACGCATGTATGGGAGGGCCAGGCAATCGGCTATCTGCCCAAACCCAATACCATTCAAAACAAGATTAAGTTCGGTCTCAGCATCATCTGTAATAAATGCGGTCGCGCGTGGCACGAATTGTTGATCATCTAAAAAGTACCACGGCCAGTGTTTGCCCGAACTTTTATCAACAAGGGCAACAGCTGGGAGTTCTAATAAAGCTTTTGTACTGGCTGGATTTCCTACACGGGCAATAAGCCCAGGAGACGCCACTACAAAAAATGATATTTTTGATGTTGCTCGGGCTACAAAACTGCTATCCCGCAAAAAACCTACTCTTACACCGATATCAATTTGTTGCTCAACCACATTGGTGATCGTGTCGGATAATCTTAAATCCAGAATAACATGTGGATGCTCAACTGCAATTTTGTTGAGTATGGGCAGCAAGAAACGTCGCCCGATAACAGTGGGCGCCGTAATGCGCACTATGCCTGCTATATCGGCATCAGGCTGTTTGTCGCTGGATTTGAACAGGTCATCAATGCCTGCAATCTTATCCCGTGCGCGATTAGCAAGTTGCTCGCCAAAATCTGTAATGCGCATTTGACGCGTATTGCGATAAAACAGCGGCTCTCCTACTTTTTGCTCCAACTCTTTTACTGCACGGGTTACCGCTTGTGGAGACACACCCAGATGGGCCGCCGCCTCCTTGAAACTGCTGGCCTCGGCCGCCGCGCAGAAGATGCGCATCATTTCCAATCGATTAAGCATTTAAAAGGCTCCTCGCAGCACTTTACGCTAATGGCAGTGGCATTATTCCATAATGTGGAATTCTAAAATAACATCATTTCCATTTATTGCCATGTATGTTCTCCTACATAATTAACCAGACTAATTAGCCTTGCTCCTAAAAACAACAGTGAGGGAAACGTCATGGTGACTTTGAACATTAACGGTAAAATTGAGCAGCTGGATGCTCCCGAAGATATGCCTATCTTATGGGCCTTGCGCGATGTAGCCCTTTTAACGGGTACAAAATTTGGCTGTGGCATAGCGCAATGTGGTGCCTGTACCGTGCATCTGGATGGGCAGGCCATTCGCTCCTGTGTTACGCCTATCTCTGCGGCAGTCGGCAAGAGAATCACCACCATAGAACATATCAGCAACGATAAAGTCGGCCAGGCCGTACAGGCCGCCTGGAGCGAGATTGATGTCGTGCAATGTGGCTACTGCCAGTCAGGCCAGATCATGGCGGCCACCGCTTTACTCACGACCAATAAAAAACCGACTGATGCCGATATTGATACTGCCATGAGCGGCAATATCTGCCGTTGTGGTACCTACCAGCGCATCCGTGCTGCCATCCACGAAGCTGCAAGCAAGCTAGCTTAGGAGCCATGCGATGAATGCCCCTTTGAACATCTCAAGACGTAAATTCATGCAAGCTACAGCCGTGGTCGCGGGCGGGCTCGTGATTGCTTTCACTATCCCGTATGCCAAGCGCTTCCTGTTGTCGGGTGCGGAAAAACCTCCTGCTGGCGGTGAAGCAAAACTGCCCGCGCCCAACGCCTTTCTGCGCATAGACACGGATAACACGATTACGGTACTACTGGCGCACAGCGAGATGGGGCAAAGCATATGGACCACGCTGCCCATGCTGATCGCCGAGGAACTCGATGCCGACTGGAGCAAGATCAAGGTCGAGCATGCCCCAGCCGCGCCGCAATATGCCCACACGGCTTACGGCCTGCAGATCACGGGTGGTTCTTCTACGACGTGGTCAGAATTCGACCGCTATCGCCAGGTCGGCGCGCTGACACGCGCCTTGCTCGTCAATGCCGCAGCCCGGCAATGGGGCGTAGCACCTTCGACTATCAAGACAGAGAACGGCTATGCCCTTAGCGGCGATAAAAAACTCAGCTACGGTGAACTCGCCGAAGCCGCCGCCAAGCTGGAGGCTCCCACGTCCGTCACGCTGAAAGACCATAAAGACTGGAAAATTATCGGCAAAGCGACGAAGCGCCTCGACGGTCCTGAAAAGATCAATGGTACCGCCATCTTCGGCCAGGACATCCATTTCGACGGCCTCTTAACTGCAGTCGTGGCACGTCCGCCTGTGTTTGGCGGCAGCGTCAAATCTTTCGACGCGAGCGCTGCCCAGCGAATCAAAGGTGTGCACAACGTGGTGCAGGTACCATCCGGCGTCGCCGTGATTGCCGACAATTACTGGGCAGCCAAGCAAGGGCGTGATGCACTCAAGGTCGACTGGGACCTGGGGCCTAATGCCAAACTGGATTCCCAGGCCCTGCTTGAAGAGTTCCGCAAACTCGCTGCAACCGAGGGCCTGACGGTGGCCAAAGCCGGCGACAGCAAAGCCGCTCTATCCACGGCCGCCAAGACCATAGAGGCCGAGTATTCCGTACCCTATCTGGCGCACGCACCCATGGAGCCGCTCAACTGCGCCGTGCGCATCAACAAGGATGGCTGCGAAATATGGACCGGCACACAAATGCAAGGCAATGACCAACCGGCTGCGGCCAAGATACTGGGTATCAAACCTGAGCAGGTGAAGATACATACGGTCTTTCTTGGTGGCGGTTTCGGCCGTCGCGCCAACCCTGTGGCGGATTTCGTCTCCGAAGCCGTACAAGTGGCCAAGGCTGCCGGCACAACTGTCAAAACAGTCTGGAGCCGCGAAGATGACGTGCATGGCGGCTATTACCGACCTATGTATCTACACAAAGCCAAGATAGGCCTGGATGCCAGCGGCATGCCCGTAGCTTGGGAACACGCCGCCGTAGGCCAGTCCATCATGCTAGGCACGCCGTTCGAAGCCTTTCAGATCAAGAACGGCGTGGATGCCACCTCGGTCGAAGGCGTGGCCGATTCGGCCTATCTGAAGGGCATCGCCAACTACCACGTACATCTACATTCACCCAGGCCGGGTGTTCCGGTTTTGTGGTGGCGTTCGGTCGGTCACAGCCATTCCGGCTTTGTCATGGAAAGCCTGGTGGATGAGCTGGCACATATCGCGGGCAAGGATCCGGTTGAATATCGGCGGGCCCTGCTCAAGGAGCATCCACGCCATCTGGCCGCGCTCAACCTGGCTGCCGAAAAGGCCGACTGGGGCACGCCATCTGCTGCCGGTATTGCTCGCGGTGTAGCCGTGCATGAATCGTTCGGCAGTTATGTGGCGCAGGTGGCCGAGGTATCGGTCGACAAAGGCGCCGTCAAGGTACATCGCGTGGTTTGCGCCATCGACTGCGGCCTCGCCGTCAATCCAGAATCGCTTAACGCACAAATGGAATCGGCGATCGCATTCGGCCTCGGTGCCGCGCTGCACAGCCAAATCAGCTTCAAAGACGGCAAAGTGCAGCAATCCAATTTCCACGACTACCAGGTACTGCGCATGAACGAGATGCCCAAGGTCGAGGTATACATCGTGCCAAGCACCGAGAAGATGGGCGGTGCTGGCGAGCCCGGTGTACCGCCTATCGCCCCAGCCGTGACCAATGCCATTTTCGCTGCCACGGGCAAGCGCATCCGCACACTGCCCATCGGCAATCAGCTTACATCGGCGTAAAGGTCAAAAGGAGGGCTTATGCACTCGCTCAACTGGGAAATACTGAGCCGCGCCGTTGAATGGCTACGAAGCGGCCATCATGCGCATCTGTTCACTGTGGTGCAGACCTGGGGCTCGGCCCCGCGCCTGCCCGGCGCGATGCTAGTCGTGCGCGATGATGGCCGCCTGACCGGCTCGGTTTCTGGCGGCTGCATCGAGGACGACCTGGCCGACAAAGCCCGCAATAATGCTTTGCCGCGAGTGCCGTCACTCATCGAATACGGCGTCAGCCGCGACGAAGCCCTTCGTTTCGGCATCCCATGCGGCGGCCGCTTGCAGATCTTCGTCGAGCCTTTAACTGATGCAGCACAGTTGCAGCCCATCGTCGATAGCATGGAGCAGCGCAGGCTTATCAAGCGCTCGGTGCGCATCAGCACAGGCGAGATCAAACTGGCTGAGGCAGTGCCCGGCAGCTCTCCCAGCCTTGAAGGCGACTGGTTCCATAGCTATTTTGGGCCCAAGTGGCGCTTGCTTATCATAGGCGCCAACCAGTTGGGCGCCGTACTGGCGAGCATGGCGCCGACGCTGGATTTTGATGTGCTGATCTGCGATCCGCGCGAGGATTTCCGCGCCGAGTGGCATGTGGCAGACGCGACTTGGGTTTACGGCATGCCCGACGATGTGGTGCTCGAGATTGAGCCTGACGCACACACAGCTATCGTTGCTGTGACACATGACCCCAAACTGGATGACATGGCACTGCTGGAAGCGCTCAGGTGCGATGCCTTTTATGTAGGTGCGCTGGGTTCGCGCAAGAATCAGGAGAAACGGCGGGAGCGCATGCACATGTTCGACCTCAGCGAAAGCGAAATCGCCCGTTTACGCGGGCCGGTAGGCCTGCCCATCGGCAGCCGTACGCCTGCAGAAATTGCTGTGGCTATCCTGGCGGAACTGATCCAGGTACGTACGCAACAACGGCTCGCAGCTGCTCAAACTACCGATTGTGTACCGCGCACTGACAGCCTCACCGGCAAAACCTGCGCCGCCTGAGTTCAGGCTTTAAGATCAGACAGCGTGTCGATATCAGCCACTATCCCCGGATCATCACACGCCAACGTGTAAACTTCGCTTGCATGGTGTTTGAGTATCGAGCGCGCACCTTCATCGCCTCGCAAGCTCTCCAGTTCATCACGGAATTTTGCTGCAAAACCAACCGGATGCCCGCGCTGGCTTTGATAAGTCGGGACAACGATGGGCGCACCTGACGTTAGCGCATTAGCGACAGCCAGAATTGTTTCTGGACGAATAAATGGCATGTCTGCCAAGGCAATCACCAATCCATTATCTGCTGCAGCAAAGGCTGAAGAGTATCGTACAGCGGCGGCAAGGCTGTCCGCCATTTCCCGCTCAAGTGCCCCACAGCTAAAAACCTGCAGGCCAGCCGCCATTAATAATTCTGCCAATTCATGATTTTCAGGCCGCACTATAGCAATAGCTGTTGGCATCGCCTGAATAAGATTCTGCGCAGCGGCCAAACCTATGGGTCGTCCATCGGCCAATGGGTGCAGCAGCTTATTGCTTTCTCCAAACCTGCGCGAGAAACCTGCTGCCAGAAGGATACCAATCATGGTTATGGCATGATCAGGCTGTTTGCGGCTTATGCCAGAGCGTGCTATTTTTTGCACATATCCAGCCTAATAACAGATAGCCCGCCATACCCAGCGCCAGCCCAAGAGTGCTGTGCCATATCAGCGGAATCAGCAAGCCGGCAGACACCGTAGAAAGCAGCATCTGCATAAAAGCCTGCGCCGAGGCTGCCGTACCGCGCAAACGCGGCAGCCTATCCAATGCGGCAATTGACATCACAGGCAACGCCAATGCCATGCCGACGTTATAGAACGCTATGGGCGCAATATTGATCCATGGGTTTGCGGGTAGCCACAGGCAGACTGCAATGTTCAACGCCGCCGCACTTGCCATCCATATATAGGCAACGCGCAGGATATGCTGCTCATCAAAACGCCCCGCGGCATGTCGAGCCAGATAAGAGCCCAGCACCATGCCGCAGACTGTAGGGATGAACATATAGCCAAACTGGTGTTCGTTCAGGCCCAGATGCTCCATGAGAAATACCGGGGATGACAGCACATATATAAAAAAACCGGCAAAGTTGGCGCCAAAAGCCACTACCAGCCTGACGAACTCTATATCGGTGAATGCCTGCTTATAGCCCTTGAGCACCTGATGCGCAGACAAGGGCACACGTTTCTCGACAGGTACCGTTTCCGGCAGCAGCTTTTGTGCTGCAATGAGCGTCGCGATTGCATACAAAAACAGAAACAGAAAAATTGTCTGCCAGTGGATACCTAGCAACAGGCCTCCGATAATAGGAGCAATTGCTGGCGCCAGCCCAAAAATTATTTGCACCTGGGCCATGACCCGCTGTGCGGCAACGCCCTCGAATAGATCGCGCACCATGGCCCGTGCGACTACATTACCCGCCCCTGCTGAGGCACCTTGCACAGCACGGAAAAACCACAATGTTTCGACATTAGGCGCGAAAGCACAACCTATGGATGCCAGCGCAAAAATTCCCAGACCCCAGCGAATGGCGGCTAATCGACCGATGGCATCAGAAAGCGCACCATGCCATAAGGTCATCAAGGCATAAGGCAGCAAATAAGCCGTCAGGCTTTGTTGCAGCTCAAGTGTTGTCCCACCCAACGCTTTTTCCAGCACAGGAAAAGCCGGCAGATAGGTATCAATGGCAAACGGCGCTAACGCTGCCAGGCTTGCCAGTACAGCAGAAATGATAATGGATGATGGTTTCTTCATCTGACTTGAATGGATACCAAATAAAAAGCGCGCCAGATATTAGCGCGCTTGAGTGACTGCATTATATGCGGACTGCTAACGGGAGCACTAGGGTAGCGCGTGAAACTCCTTAACCAGTTCTTTGGCTTCACCCGCTGCGATCTTGCGTGAATTCTTGTCGTTACGGAAGACAATAGGCTGCGCCTGCAATTGTGGATTCTTGGCATCCTCAATCGCTTTTTCGATGATGTGGTGATTGGGTGAAAGACTGCATACCGGATCTGCACTTTCAGCATCACCGGAAAGTAGGAAAGCCTGGCAACGGCAGCCGCCCAGGTCTTTCTCTTTTTCCGGACAGGTGCGGCATGGCTCTTTCATCCAGCTATCACCACGATATTTGTTGAATGCCGGCGAATCTTTCCAGGCCCATTCCAGACCATGCTCTTTAACATTAGGGAACGTCATGCCTGGCAGTACCCGGGCGGAATGACAAGGCAGCACCGTGCCTTCCGCCGTGACTATCATGAAGACCTCACCCCAGCCATTCATGCACTTCTTGGGGCGGTCGGAGAAATAATCAGGCACTACGAAATAGATTTTCATCTTATTGCCGATTTTCTCGCGGAAACGATTAGTCACAGCTTCAGCGTGATCAATCTGCTCCCTGGTCGGCATCAACTGGCTACGGTTAATCAGCGACCAGCCATAATACTGGGTATTGGCCAGCTCCACATAATCGGCACCGAGTGCTTCCGCCATTTCCAGGATTTCAGCGATATGGCCAATGTTGTAGCGGTGGATTACCACATTGAGCACCATGGGGTAGCCATAGCCCTTGATCATTGCCGCCACCTTCTTTTTGAGCTCGAAGGTATTGGTATCGGTAATGAAGTTGTTAATCTCCTTGGTAATATCGTGCATAGAAAGCTGAATGTGATCCAGCCCGCCGCGCTTGAATTCAGCAATACGCTTTTCGGTCAGGCCAACGCCGGAGGTAATCAGGTTGCTGTAATAACCGAGTTGCCCAGCCTCGCCCACCAGGTCTTCAATGTCGTCACGCAACAACGGCTCACCGCCTGACAGCCCGAGTTGCAAAGCACCGAGCTTGCGGGCGTCACGCAATGCCTGCAGCCACTGTTCCGTGGTCAGCTCATTTTTTGTATAACTATCGTAATCTGTTGGGTTATAGCAAAACGCGCAATGCAACGGACAGCGATAAGTCACCTCAGCCAGCAGCCATAATGGCTGGGTATGAGTCTTGGAGGCAGCGACGCCATTATTACTTATGGTCTGGGTCATGTTGATTCCAATTCATATCGTTTAGCTACGTTTTTCTATCCATGCCTTTTCCAGTGCCAGATCAAACATGGCAAGCACATCTGATTTCAAATCAGGCGCGCCTGGAAACGCGGCTTCTAATTCTTGGACAATATCGCCGACAGTTCTACCGCCATCGACACGCTTAATCACTTCGCCAGCGCCGCCATTGAGCTTGACCATGCCTTCAGGGAACAGCAGCACATAGCACTGTTGTGCATCTTCCCACTGAAAGCGGTAGTGACGCGCGAGAGCATAAATATCAGTAAAGCTGACATCTAAATTAGATGGCATATCAGCAGGGTTGACGGAGGTAGTCACGGTTTTCAACCTTTATATCTGTACAAGCAAGCATGATGGAGTCAGCAATGACCCATAGTACATCCAGCTTGAATTGGAGTATGTTGAGCGCCTTTTCCTGCATTTCACGGGACTGGCTGAAATAATCCAGCGTTACCGCCAAGCCTTGTTCTACATCGCGGCGGGCTTCCGTGAGACGCTTTTTAAAATAGACCAGGCCCTCTTCCTTGATCCAGGGATACATGCCTGGCCAGGAACTGATGCGCTGCTGATGGATGTGCGGGGCAAAAAGCTCAGTCAGAGAAGAACATACCGACTCTTGCCATGGGCGTCGACGTGCAAAGTTAATGTAGGCATCAACCGCAAAACGTACACCTGGGCTCACAAACTTCAGCGATGTAACATCCTCGCGGCTCAGGTCAACGGCATTGCCCAACTGTATCCATGCTTCAATGCCACCTGCGTTCTTATCATCGCCATCATGGTCGATGATGCGCTGTATCCAGCCCTTGCGGATTTCCTTATCTGGGCAGTTCGACATAATCGCCGCATCTTTTTGCGGGATAGCAATCTGGTAATAAAAACGATTGGCCACCCAGCATTGCAACTGCGCTTTGCTCAGTTTGCCTTCATACATCATCACATGGAAAGGATGGTAAATATGATAGCCCTTGCCCTTTTCGCGCAGCTTCTGCTCAAACTCTTCACGCGTCCACGGGGTTCTGATACTAGGTGCGTTCATTGCTCTCTCCGTTAAAGGATGATATCCATGCCGTCGTAGGCGACCTCTATGCCATGGCGATCCAGTTCAGCGCGTTCGCCTGAATCTTCTCTTAAAATCGGGTTGGTGTTATTAATATGAATCAACACACGGCGTGCCCTGGGGTACCGGTCCAACACTTCTATCATGCCGCCCGTTCCGGATTGCGGATTGTGACCAATATCACGGGCTTTTCTGGCCATCAAGCCCATATCGATCATTTCAGTATCGGTCCAGAAAGTACCATCAACCATGATGCAATCGGCCTGCTCAAACAATGGTGGTAGATGCGATTCTATCTCGCCCAAACCCGGGGCATAAAAGACCTTTTTGCCGTTTTTGGTATCTTCAATCAGCACACCTATGGTATCGCCGGGATGCGGATCATGGCGGTGCGGTGAATACGGAGGCGCCGCACTTTTTAGCGCTACAGCGGTGAAGCGCAAATTGGCAGCGCCCGGAATTTCAAATGAGGTCTTGCCATCAATTGGTACATCATGGCGGTTAATGCCACAGTAATGTCCGAGAATATTAAATAACGGATTACCGGTGGTCAGATCCTGATACACCATATCGGTACAGTAAATCTCACGCTTGACAGTGCCTTCGCGCAACATCAACAACCCTGTGGTATGGTCGATCTGCGCATCAATCAAGACGATGCCGACAATGCCGCTATCGCGAATGGAACGGCCTGGCTGTAATGGTGCAAAGTCCTGTATCTGCTGCAATACATCAGGCGATGCATTGAACAATACCCAGTTCATACCATCTGCGCTCACACAAATAGAAGACTGTGTACGTTTTGTGGCCTTGATATTGCCCTTTCTCAATCCATCACAATTCTGGCAATTGCAATTCCACTGAGGAAAACCTCCGCCCGCTCCTGCGCCTAAAACATGAATATGCATGAAAACTCTCTATCAAAAAATAATTATAGGGTGGTAATCGGGTCAACACACCCGTTAAGCCACCCTACGATTATACTGGGCCACCTAAGGCAACCCGGCCATTTGCAAGTTAGCGATTGGCTATTTTGCAAAAATGCAATCGATTAACGATTGCATACATACATGGTAACTTCAAAACCGAAACGCATTTCAGTAACTTCTGGCTTGGTCCACATGGTCAATCTCCTTAAAAGTTCGATTTAGTTTCTACGTCACAGGTATCTAAATTGGAGGTTCAAATATCTGCGACGTGATATGTATTCTCCGCGCCGGGCCTTGCCTGCAACAGTGCTAAAATCTGGAAACTCGCCTCATGATTTTCATTATCAAAACCTCATGAGTAGCGCCTCGCAGCCTTGCCAAGGACAAATAAAAAAGGCGTCCACTTGTTTACCTAGTGGGACGCCTTTTTACGGCTTTTCTCGCCGTGTGAGCCTGGTTATTTAGGCAATCTCACGCCCAATCACCTGCGCAATACCGCGTAGCTCGCCCATCAACTTAATCAGCTCTTGCGGATCCAATGCCTGATCAGCATCACACCAAGCCTCACACGGGTTGGGGTGCATTTCTATCAGCAAGCCATCGGCCCCGGCAGCTACCGCAGCACGCGACAATGCCGCCACCATCCAGGCTTTACCGCCCGAGTGAGATGGATCAACGATTACCGGCAAGTGCGTCTCTTTTTTAAGCACCGGGATCGCCGTTACATCCAGCACATTTCTGTAATAGGTTTCAAAAGTACGAATACCGCGTTCACAGAAAATAATATTATGGTTGCCGCCTGCAGCAATGTATTCAGCTGCCATCAGCCATTCAGAGATGGTAGCCGACATGCCTCGCTTAAGGATGACAGGGACATTCACTCTACCTACTTCCTTCAACAGGTCAAAATTCTGCATATTGCGCGTACCAATCTGGATCACTTCAACACCATACTTCAGGAAAGTATCCAGCTGACGCACGTCCATGAGTTCCGTTACGATAGGCAGGCCATATTTGTCAGCTGCCTTGCGGAAGATGTCCAGCCCTTCCACCCCAGCACCCTGGAAAGTGTAAGGGCTGGTGCGTGGCTTGAACGCACCGCCGCGCATCAAACGCACCCCTGCAGCTTTAACTGCCTGCGCGGAAAGATCCATTTGCTCCGGGGTTTCTACTGAGCAAGGGCCAGAAATAATCTGTATCTGCCTACCGCCCAGAGGCACACCCTTAATATCAATAATGGTGTCTGCTTTGTGCAATTCGCGCGCTACGATCTTGTATGGTTTAACAATATGCATGGCTTGCTCGACGCCGGGCAGAATTTCCATCAGCTCCTGGTCCAGCTTGCGCTCGTCGCCTATAGCGCCGATGACCGTGCGTTCTGTGCCGCGCGAAATATTGACGTCCAGACCTTGTTCCTTGATTTTTTTGACCACCGCATCGATTTGCGCCTCAGTGGCTTCGTTGTTCATTACGATAATCATTCTTTTTCCTTCAAATCCTGTTCTGGCAAAATCTTTTCCAGCACTTCCAAAAAGCGGGCATTTTCGGCATAGAGGCCTATGCTCACCCGCAAATAATCGGGCATTTCATAACTGGCTATAGGCCGGACAATCACACCATGTTCGAGTAAACGTCGGTACATGGCTGTGGCGCCACTTATACGGAAACTGACAAAGTTGCCAAATGAGGGAATGAACTCCAGACCCAAACTCGTAAGCCCGCGTGTGATTTGCAGCATGCCGGCCTGGTTCAAGGCATAGCTGCGTGCTACAAACGCATCGTCTGCCAATGAGGCCACGGCAGCGGCCTGAGCCACACTATTGACATTAAATGGCTGGCGCACACGGTTCATAATGTCAGCCACTTCTGCTGCAGCCATGCCAAAACCAATACGCAAGCCCGCCAAGCCATAAGCCTTGGAAAAGGTGCGTGAGACAATCAGGTTCTTGAATTCATCCAGCCAGCTTACGCTCTCTGATTTGAGATTATCCGGCAGATACTCATCATAAGCTTCGTCCAGTACCACTAGTACGTGCTCTGGCAACTGGTGCAGAAAACCTAGCAACGCTTCTTTATTTATCAATGTGCCCGTGGGATTGTTCGGATTGGCGATAAACACCATACGCGTGCTGGGATTAACTGCAGCCAGCATCGCGCTCAAATTATGGCCAAAATCCTTTGCTGGAACTACGACACCGGTAGCACCTGACGCCTGGGTTGCTAAGGCATACACGGCAAAAGCATGTTGTGAATATATCGCCTCCACACCTGGCACTAAAAAAGCGCGCGCGGCCAATTCCAGAATATCGTTGGAGCCATTGCCAAAAACCAGTTGCTCGGGGCTTAAGCCAAACTTGGCGCCAACGGCATCGCGCAGGGCAAAGCTGTTGCCGTCAGGATAACGCGCAACATCAGCTAAGGCGGCGTGCATAGCCTCTTCCGCCTTTGGGCTAATACCGAGTGGATTCTCATTGGATGCCAGCTTAATAATTTGCTCTGGCTGCAGGCCCATCTCTCTCGCCAGTTCGGCAATTGGCTTGCCTGGCTGATACGGTGCAATTGAGCGAATGTAGGACGGTGCAAGATTGCACAGTCTAGTCACGATATAACCTCTGCAATATGGATTAAATTAATCAATACAATAAAAAATGCGGCTTGCGCCGCAGATATATTATCTCTATCCGATTCTACCACTAAGTGCGGTGGCTTAAGCAGAAGCGAGAGCCGTTCCCCCTCTAGTCTCATGCTTTACCTGATACATCGCCTGATCGGCGCGGCGAATTACGTCAATAGCGGTTACATTTTTGTAGGGAAATATGCAAATACCAATACTGGCAGAAAGATCAGTGATTGGCGGAAGGTTGCGGATGAGTAGTGGCACACCAAGCTGCTGTTGCAGTTTGCTGGCAAGTACTTCCGCCGCTTCTTGCGTCTGTATATCACGCGCAAGCACAAAAAACTCATCGCCTCCCAGCCGCGATAAAGTATCAGCCTCACGCATTACCCGCCTAAAGCGATTGGACACTTCCTGCAATACCAGATCACCAACGGCATGCCCATAAGTATCATTGATGGGTTTGAATCGATCGAGATCCAGGAAAAATCCGGCGCAAATCTGGTTATTGCGGGTGGAATAGTTAATTGCCTGCTCAATACGGTCCATCAGCAACTCGCGGTTTGGCAAGCCGGTAAGCCTGTCATGCAAAGCCCGCTCATGCTGTAAGCGCCGCTCCCTGTCCAGTTCCTGTTCCCGCAAAAATAATAAACGGTTTTGTGTCTCCGTCATATAACTGGAAAAAGCGCAAAACAAATTAGCTGAAACAATGAAAAAATTGGCACTCATCATCGACAAGGCAGGTAATGGTCTTATCCATAGGAACATTAAATTAAAGAACGCCAGCAGTAATATACTCACCCAGGTTGCATTGATAAAGCGCAGTCCGGAAAAACAATGGCTCCAGAAAGTAATAAGAATCAAGCCTGCGAAGTAGTAGTTTACCGCTACGGCGGGCAGCAACCACATTTTGGCTAACAGCCCCAAACCAGCAAAAAAACCTGCCAACATCAGCACAAACTGGTTTGAATGAGCAAATCTTTTATAAAAGGTCAGCGCAAATACAGCAAAGGCAAGCATGATAACCATGGTACGTATATACCAAACTTTGATTACCGCTTCAGGAGGAACAAACAAACTATCCAGAAAACCATAAAGGCCATAGATGATAGCGCCCACCAGCAATGCGATTCTGGCCTGACGGCGCAAACCTGGTAGTGTGTGATGGCGATATAAAAGCTCTAGACGCTCATTCTTAAACCTAAGCGTCCATTTATCTAAAGAAGCTGACTGCAATAGTCGTTGGCTGATCGGCATGAAATAACTGTTACATCACTGAGCTTTCATCCAATTAAAAGATTTATTGTGAGGCAGCCAAATCATATCACCGCAATCGGGTAAGACCCAAGTACCTTGATTAGGGAGGCGCGTTGTTGTAATTCAGCCAAAGCGCCGGCCACAGCAGTCTCTTGATGGTGACCTTCAACATCCACAAAAAATACGTATTCCCACATGCCCATTTTTGATGGGCGAGATTCCAGCTTGGTCATGCTTACCTGATGCCTGGCCAATGGTGTCAATAGTTCAACCACTGCGCCGGGTACGTTTTTAGCGGCCATGACCAGAGAAGTCTTATCTCGTCCAGATGGCGCCACGTCGTGTGTTGCCAGCACCAGAAAGCGCGTGGTGTTTTTGGGATCGTCTTCAATATTCTCTGCAAGGGAATTCAGGCCAAATAAGTCTGCAGCACGTCGACTGGCTACCGCTGCCGCCCCCTCCTCCTCAGCCGCTAGCCTGGCCGCTTCAGCATTGCTGACCACAGCCTGACGCTCGACACCTGGCAGATTCTGGTTCAACCATTCGTGACATTGTGCAAGTGATTGCGCATGAGAATACAACTTACGAATCTGGTTTTTTTCGTTCGTTTTACTTAACAGGTTATGGTGAACAGCCAGCTCGATTTCACCACAGATACTAAGGCTGGTATCCATTAGCAAATCCAGGGTACGGCCAATGGCTCCTTCAGTGGAATTTTCTACCGGCACTACACCATAATCGGCTTTACCCGATGCCACCGTGTGAAACACTTCATCTATGGAGCTGCATTGCACAGGAGCAGAAAGACCACCAAACTGCTTATTTGCGGCTTCTTCGCTGAAAGTACCAAGCGGGCCGAGGAAAGCCACGGACAGTTCCTTTTCCAATGCACGACAATTTGACATCACGCTGCGAAAAATGGCCGTGACAGCTTCGCCTGAAAGCGGGCCAGCATTGAGTTCCAGCAACCTGCGCAGCACTTGCGCTTCACGCTCTGGCCGGTAAATTGGGCCGCCATTTTTAAGATTACCGATTTCACGTGCCAAGTGGGCGCGTTCATTCACGAGCTGGAGTAACTGCTCGTCAATGGCATCAATTTTGTCACGGCATTGTTTAAGTTGCTGGCTCATGGCTTCTTGTACATTCCGCAAGGAAAAAAGATGTGCTTATCCATGACTTTTTTCGAAGTCTTTCATAAAATCAATTAGCGCATTTACGCCTTCTACCGGCATTGCGTTATAAATCGAAGCGCGCATGCCACCTACTAGCTTGTGTCCCTTTAATTGCAGCAGGCCATGATGTTTGGCCTGGTCGAGGAACACCGTATCAAGCGACGCATCCTTGATGCGGAACGGCACATTCATACGCGAACGATTTTCCCGCGCAACTGGAGAATAGTAAAAATCGGCGCTATCCAGATATTCGTAGAGCAACCCTGCCTTGAGAATATTGGTTTTTTCCATCGCAGCCAGGCCGCCCTTGGCTTTCAACCACTTGAACACAAGACCAGCTATGTACATGGCGTAGGTCGGTGGCGTGTTATACATGGAATCATTATCGGCATGCGTCTTGTAGTCAAACATGGTAGGCGTGCCGGCAATGGTCTGGCCTATGAGGTCTTCACGCACTATCACTATCGTCAGTCCGGCCGGCCCGATATTCTTTTGCGCGCCGGCATAGATGATGCCGAATTTACTGACATCCATAGGACGAGAAAGAATATGTGAAGACATATCCACGACCAGGGGCACTGCGCCCGTCTCTGGCGTCCAGAAAAGCTCCACGCCACCTATGGTCTCGTTCGAGGTGTAATGCACATAGGCCGCGTCTTTATTCAGCCGCCACTGATCTTGTGCAGGCACATAGGTGAAATTGCGATCCGCAGATGAAGCCGCAATATCAACCTGGCAATATCTGGCGGCCTCTGCAATCGCTTTCTGGGACCAAATACCGGTATTGAGATAGTCAGCGCTTTTTTTGTCGCGCAACAAGTTCATCGGCACCATGGAGAACTGGCTATGTGCCCCGCCCTGTAGAAATAGCACCTTATAGCTGGCAGGAATCGCCATGAGCTCACGCAAATCAGCTTCCATTTCCGCAGCAATGCCCAGGAACTCCTTGCCGCGATGGCTCATTTCCATGATGGACATACCGGAGCCATGCCAGTTCATCATCTCATCCCGCGCTTGTGCCAACACCTCTTTAGGCAGCACAGCAGGGCCGGCAGAGAAATTATAGATTTGTGCCACGGCTATCCTAATCTAGCAAATCAGGTCAAAAATTATTCTTCAACGTCGTCTGTTTCAACGACTTTTTCCAAGCCTGAAAGTTTTTCGCCTTCGCCCAGATTGATCAATGTCACGCCTTGTGTGGCACGGCCGAGTTCACGGATTTCCTTGACGCGGGTACGAATCAAGACGCCACCCGTGGTAATCAGCATGATCTCGTCGTCATCATTTACCAGTCTGGCAGCAACTACGGTGCCATTGCGCTCACTGGTAGCTATCGCTTTAACACCTTGCGTACCACGACCAGAATGACGGAAATCAGAGAGCACTGTGCGTTTTCCATAGCCATTTTCAGTAGCTACTAGCACGGTTTGCTTATCATCTGTGGCAATTAACAGGGAAATGACTTGCTGCTTGGCCTGCAGCTTCATGCCGCGCACACCACGGGTATTACGCCCCATAGCACGCACATCTTCTTCATCGAACCAGACGGCTTTTCCGCCGTTGGAAACCAGCACAATATCGCTCTCGCCATTGGTAATTTCCGCACCAATCAGAATATCGCCTTCATCCAGGTTAATCGCGATAATGCCGGATTTACGCGGGTTGGAGAATTCAACCAGTGCGGTTTTCTTTACTGTGCCTTGTGTCGTCGCCATAAAAATGAAGTGATTTTCATCGAAGGTCTTCACCGGCAAAATGGCATTTATTTTTTCGCCTTCCTCAAGCGGGAACAGGTTAACAATCGGCTTGCCGCGGCTGATGCGACTGCCTTGCGGCACTTCGTAGACTTTCAGCCAATACACACGACCGCGGTTGGAGAAGCACAAGATGTAGTCATGGGTATTCGCCACAAACATCTTGTCGATAAAGTCATCTTCCTTGGTCGCTGTCGCCTGCTTGCCGCGGCCGCCACGTTTCTGTGCACGGTATTCTTCCAGCGGCTGTGATTTCACATAACCGGTATGCGACAAGGTAACTACAACATCTTGCGGGGTAATCAGGTCTTCCAGCGACAGATCCTGTGCGTTGTGCACGATCTCACTGCGACGCTTGTCACCAAATTGCTGGCGAATTGCAGAAAGTTCTTCAACTATCATCTGCGTAACACGTTCGGGAGTGGCCAGAATGTCGAGCAAGTCGGCGATCACATCCATCACTTCTTTATACTCATTGACGATCTTGTCCTGCTCAAGGCCAGTCAGGCGTTGCAAGCGCATTTGCAGGATTTCCTGTGCCTGAACGTCAGAGAGTCTGTACCCCTGCGGACTCATGCCAAAATCTACCGACAAGCCTTCAGGGCGGGAAGCATCCGAGGCCGCCCGCTTGAGCATTTCTTCCACTACCGGCGAATTCCAGGTGCGCGCCATCAGTTCGCGTTTGGCTTCAGGCGGCGTGGGTGCAGCCTTGATGATGACAATCATTGCGTCCACGTTAGCCAGGGCTACTGCCAGGCCTTCCAGCACATGGCCGCGTTCGCGTGCTTTACGCAGCTCAAACACGGTACGGCGCGTAATAACTTCACGGCGATGGCGCAGGAAGGCTTCCAGCATTTGCTTCAGGTTGAGCAAGCGCGGTTGACCATCCAGCAAGGCCACCATGTTCATGCCGAAGGTATCTTGCAGCTGGGTTTGCTTGTATAGATTATTGAGCACGACCTCGGGTACTTCGCCGCGCTTAAGCTCAATGAAGACGCGCATACCAGATTTGTCTGATTCATCGCGCAGGTCGGATATACCTTCAATCTTTTTATCGTTCACCAGCTCAGCGATTTTTTCGACGAAGGTCTTTTTGTTCACCTGGTACGGCAGTTCATCGACAATCAACGCTTGCCGACCGCCACGCTCCAGATCTTCAACGTGTGTGCGACCGCGCATTACGACACGGCCACGGCCTGTACGGTAGCCTTCCTTAACACCTATTGTGCCGTAAATAATGCCCGCAGTAGGGAAATCAGGTGCCGGGATAATCTCGATCAGTTCGTCGACCGTAGTTTCAGGGTTTTTCAGCAGGGTTAAACAGGCATCAACCACTTCGTTCAGATTATGCGGCGGAATATTGGTGGCCATACCAACAGCTATACCGGAACTGCCGTTGATCAACAGATTGGGAATACGCGCCGGCATAATCAGGGGTTCATGCTCGGAGCCGTCGTAGTTTGGTCCAAAATCGACCGTTTCCTTGTCGATATCGGCTAATAATTCATGTGCGATTCTCGACATGCGGATTTCGGTATATCGCATGGCGGCTGCATTATCGCCGTCTACCGAACCGAAGTTACCCTGACCGTCTACCAACATGTAACGTAATGAAAAATCCTGCGCCATACGCACGATGGTGTCGTACACCGCTGTATCGCCATGCGGGTGGTACTTACCGATGACGTCACCGACAATACGCGCTGATTTCTTGTAAGGTCGATTCCAGTCATTACTGAGCTCGTGCATGGCAAACAGCACGCGTCTATGTACGGGTTTTAAGCCATCACGGACATCAGGTAGTGCACGCCCTACAATCACGCTCATGGCGTAATCAAGGTAAGAACGGCGCATCTCATCCTCTAGGCTGATAGGAAGGGTTTCTTTGGCGAACTGATCCATATGGGCTATCGGCTAAAGTGGCTTAAAGACTAGAATTTTAACATGATAAGGAGGGCAAATCATGTCTGCCATTGCGCTATCTCTGTAAGGGGGCAAGCCAATAAATTTCCATAAGGCCATAGCTATAATAAATCGTCCCCATTGCAAAATTTAATTAGAAATTTAATTTAGGTTAATTTACGCTATCGTATTAGCTGCTTCACCGTTCACTAAGGAGATTTAACATGGCTGTACTTGTAGGCAAATCCGCTCCCGATTTCACCGCTGCTGCGGTGCTGGGGAATAATACGATCAAGGAAGATTTCAATCTTTCTTCTCATATCAAGGGCAAAGCAGCGGTTATTTTCTTCTACCCGCTGGACTTCACTTTTGTTTGCCCTTCTGAATTGATTGCTTTTGATCACCGTCTGGAAGAATTCAAGAAACGCGGCATTGAAGTGATTGGCGTGTCCATTGACTCTCATTTCACACATCTGGCATGGAAAAACACTCCAGTCAACAAGGGCGGCATTGGTCAGGTTGGCTACCCTCTGGTAGCCGATATCAAACACGAAATCTGCAAAGCTTACGATGTTGAAGCTGAAGGCGGTGTCGCATTCCGTGGCTCTTTCCTGATCGACAAGGCGGGTGTTGTGCGTCATCAGATCGTGAATGATCTGCCATTGGGCCGCGATATTGATGAAATGCTGCGCATGGTAGATGCACTACAATTTTTCGAAGAGCATGGCGAAGTGTGCCCGGCTGGCTGGAAGAAGGGCAAGGCCGGTATGAATGCCTCAACAGAAGGTGTTGCCAAATACCTGGCTGAAAACGCTGACCAGTTGTAATTTAACATCCAGCAGTAATAAAAACGGGGCATCAGCCCCGTTTTTATTTGTACCACTCATTATCACTAAAAATTACTTTCCGCGACCGCCTACAACTATTACCACCACGCCTGCAACGATTGCGATTATTCCCAACACATTTGGAATCGGAATATTTTTCTCGGTTTCAGCCGTTGCTTTTAACGAGCCAATCTGGATTACAGTTTCTTCAGTTGTATAACTGAAGTTTTTATACACCAGCGCGGCTGCACCCAAGATTATTAGTAAAACTCCGACAATTACTGATGATTTCATGAGCCCCCCAATGGACTTAATTATTTATTTGCTCGCCAAATTTTTTACGCGCCTCGGCAACTGCTTTTTTAATGCTGTCCCAAGCCTCATCACTACCCTTTCTCAGCTCCTGCCACGCTTCACCGGTAGATTTCTGAAGTTCGATCAACTTGACCTTGGCTTCGTCACGCTTGGCTTTTAATAATGCCAGCTGGCTTTCATACTTAAGACGCAACCGCTCATCAACTTCACGCACGCGGACTTCGAGCACATCAATATCTTCGCTCCATTCGTCGAGCTGGGTTTTTAGTTTGTCGACATAAGCATCTTTTAGGTCCTTCATTTTTCATTCCTTTCAGATACGAGAAAGAGGATAACTGCGTCACATACCTAGCCACGTAAATTTATGACAACCCATAAACCCAAAAGTGCTATTTAACAATCTCCATGATGTGCTTACTGCATACCGGCACAGTAACAGCTTTAGCCTTGCAATATCGCCAAATCTGCCTTCAGGTCATCAATATGCTCCAGACCTACCGCAATACGCACCAGTCCATCACCAATCCCCGAAGCCGCGCGCACTTCTGCGCTAACACGGCTGTGCGTAGTAGATGCCGGATGTGTAATAGTGCTCTTTGCATCACCCAGATTGGCAGTGATGGAAATCATTCTGGCAGCATCAATTAAACGCCATGCACCGTCCTTACTGTCCTTCACATCAAACGAAACAATAGCTCCGCCGTTTTTCTGCTGCTTCATGGCAAGCGCATGCTGTGGATGGGATGCCAGACCTGGATAGTAAACGCGAGCCACGCCATTTTGCTGCTCCAGCCATTGCGCGAGCTCCAGCGCATTACGCGCATGAGCATCCATGCGCACATGCAAGGTTTCAAGCCCTTTGAGAAATACCCAGGCGTTGAAGGCGCTCATGGTCGGGCCTGCCGTGCGCAAAAAGCCATAAACCGGTTCCAGTACATCCTTCCTGCCCAATACAGCGCCGCCCAGGCAACGCCCTTGACCATCAATATACTTGGTGGCTGAGTGAACAATAATATCGGCACCCAGTGCCAAAGGCTTTTGCAGCACAGGCGTACAAAGGCAATTATCCACTACCAGCAATGCGCCAGTTGCATGGGCTATATCTGCCAGTAGCGCTATATCGCACACTTCAGTCAGCGGATTCGAAGGCGTCTCGACAAAAAACAGCTTGGTATTCGGTCGCACTGCTTTTTCCCATTCGTCAGGATCGGTCAGCGAGACAAACGTCGTCTGCAAACCCCAGCGTTGCAAGATGTTGCTAAACAATTGTACCGAAGTGCCAAAAATACTGCGTGAGGCCACTACATGATCACCCGCCGAGCACAAACCCATGACGCAGGCCAGAATTGCGGACATGCCAGACGAAGTGGCCACGCAAAATTCCGCACCTTCCAGCGCGGCCAGCTTGTTCTGGAACATGGTAACTGTAGGGTTGGTAAAACGCGAATAGATATTGCCAGGCTCCTGGCCGCTAAAACGCGCAGCGGCTTGTGCCGCACTCTCGTATACAAAACTTGAGGTAAGAAATATCGCTTCGGAATTTTCGCCAAACTGTGTATGTTCGCTGCCTGCGCGTACGCCCAATGTTTCTGGCTGCCATTGATGTTCCATAATGCTGCTGACCTTCCTGCCCAGGCCATGGGCAATAAAAAACCCGCTTCAGCTTTAAGCTAAAACGGGCTCTCTCGGGCTCGCTTTAGCAGTATTTATAATGCGCCCGCAAGCTGAAACATTCAAATCGGCGCAGAAAAATATTAACCCAACTTGCCTAGTATGTCACCACCTAAAATCAACTAAACCAACCAGCTAGACTACAGCTTCCTCCTCCAAGTGGTCACCCACCAGATTCAGGTCCAGCTGTGTACTGCAATTAGTTGGCTTTTCATTTTTAGTGCCATCGCTGCGGATGGCTTCGATGTTGGCCAGATAGGCCGCGTCCACATCGCCTGTAACATAGTTGCCATCAAAACAGGAGCAGTCAAAGGATTCGATATCGGGATTACTCAGCCGCACACACTTTACCAAAGCATCCAGGTCTTGATAAATCAACGCATCTGCACCAATCTCCGCACAGATTTCTTCATCCATACGGCCAGTGGCCAATAGTTCATCTCGGGTCGGCATATCAATGCCATATACATTGGGGAAACGTACCGGCGGTGCTGCCGAAGCAAAGTAAACCTTGTCTGCACCGGCATCGCGTGCCATCTGCACGATTTGCTTGGAAGTGGTGCCGCGGACTATGGAGTCATCCACCAGTAGAACGTTTTTGCCTTTGAATTCCATGCCTATGGGATTAAGTTTCTGGCGTACTGATTTTTTGCGCAGCGCTTGTCCCGGCATGATAAAAGTACGGCCTATATAGCGATTCTTGATAAAGCCTTCACGATAGGTCAGGTTCAGCGCATTCGCCAATTGCAAGGCACTGGGACGGCTGGTTTCGGGAATAGGAATTACCACATCTATCTGCAAATCTTTCCATTCGCGGTGGATTTTTTCAGCCAGGCTTTCACCCATATGTAAACGGGTTTGATAGACAGACACGCCATCGATCACTGAATCCGGACGTGCCAGGTAAACGTACTCGAAAATACAGGGATTAAGTTTGGAGGTTTCTGCACATTGACGCGAAAAGAAATTGCCATCCATATCAATAAAGATGGCTTCTCCTGGCGCAACATCACGCACCAGCTTGAAGCCCAGCACATCGAGCGCAACGCTTTCTGAAGCGACAATATATTCAATACCTTTTCCACTTTCATGTTTGCCGATAACCAGGGGACGAATACCATTGGGATCACGAAAAGCCAGTAATCCAAAATTTGCTATCATGGCCACTACTGCATAAGCGCCGCGGCAGCGCTTATGCACGCCAGCTACCGCCTCAAAAATCATATCGGTATCAAGTACCGCGCTATGCGCAGTGTGCTCAATCTCGTGAGCAAGCACGTTAAGCAAAACTTCAGAGTCTGAGCTTGTATTGATATGACGCAGGTCCTGCCTGAACATTTCCTGTTTTAGCTGTGCGGAATTGGTCAGATTGCCATTGTGACCAAGCACAATGCCAAACGGTGAATTTACGTAGAAAGGTTGTGCTTCGGCAGCAGAAGATGAGCCTGCCGTAGGGTAACGCACATGGGCAATGCCGGCATTGCCTTGCAGACTGCGCATATGGCGCGTTTGAAACACATCTTGCACAAGCCCATTATTTTTGTGCATGTAAAAGGTATTGCCGTCACATGTGGCAATACCAGCGGCATCCTGACCGCGATGCTGCAAGACCAGCAGCCCATCATAGAGCAACTGGTTAACTGGGTTTTTACCGACCACACCGATAATTCCGCACATGAAGTGAGCGCCTTAAGAACTAGAATTCGGATGACTAAATTGAGTCGTATTTCCCAATTTAGTCGTATTTAACATGCTTGGCAATGTCCCGCGGAAACCATGACAACACATTCATGACCATGGCCTCCAAAGGTGCACTAAACATGGCGTTACGCCAGCGCACATCTTGAGGCAAGCTGGTCAGCCCAGCCAGCAATACTAAAACACAAACAATTACCAAGCCACGCGCCAAGCCAAAAAAAGCACCCAGGAAACGGTCAAGCCAGCTTAGGCCCATTTGCTTGAATATCTGCGACAGTGCAATCGCCAATAAGCTGGCCACTAGCAACGTAGCCAAAAACAGGATCAGGAAAGCGGCTAAAAAGCGCAGTGATTCACTTGGAATTGCTTGTGGCAGCAAAGGGGCTAACTCCAATGTATAAATTTTGGCCACAAAGAACGCCGCCACCCAGCCCGCCAAAGATAAAATTTCACGGACAAAACCACGCATCATGCTTAACAGTATGGACAAGCCTGCAACGGCGAGAACGGCGTAATCAAAACTCGTCATAAGTTATGCGGCCTCAGATCCTGTCCATACGATTCACTCTTGTTCAAGCTATTTAGTAACCACCATACCGGATAAGCCCGAGTTTTTTATCTTAGCCAAGGCACTTTCAGCCGTTTCCCTTGTGGCAAAAGACCCTGTACGTAAGCGAATTTTCTCGCCTTTGGTGGTATTCACTTTTTCAGTGTACGACGTATAACCTTGTGCCAATAATTTTTGCTGGAGTTGCTTCACGTTGGCAGGGTCAGAGAACACGCCAATCTGTACAGCAAACGAATTACTCTGTGCGCTACTGGGTTGTGGCTGTTTTTTTTCCGGCGATGCTTTTTGCGCTGCTGCTTGCGTAGGAGTATTCATGGCGCCTGCAGACTTGTTGTTCAGTGGAACTGCAGGAGATGCTGATTCCAAATTTTTATTAGACGCAGCTTCATCCGGTTTCACACTTTCAGCTGGCGATGCTGGCGGAGTTGGCGCAGCGGTCGAAGGTGAGGCTGGAAGCGGTGTTTCAGGCGCGACAGGAACAATCTTGGAGGTGAATTCGGCTCCATCCTGGCTGGGAATGGTAATAGCGATTTCCGGTTGCGGTGTTTTTCCCGCCCTGTCATCCAACACCATAGGCAGGATAGTGACCATCAGCAACACCAGCGCAACGGCGCCCACTAAGCGTCTGCGCGCACGTTTTTTGAATTGGATTTCCTGCTCGTTCAATTGGTCTGGTGGCATTTAAATGAGAATCCTGATCATTGAAGTGAATCGCTGGTAAGACGCATAACGTCGGCCACCGTGAAGAATGAACCGAAAACTATAATTCTATCATTATCACTTGCATCAAGACAGGCTTGGCGATATGCCAAGCTCACATCCGTATGCATACGCACCTTACAGCCGGGCACTGCCTGATGAATTAAACGGGCAAGCTGTTGCGCTGTAGCGCCTCGAGGGTGCTGAATGTCAGCGAGATACCAGACGTCAATTTCAGGGTTCAAGACATCGATAACGCCAGCAATATCTTTATCTGCAAGCATGGCAAACACAGCCAGCGTACGTACACGGCCTGGTAATTGACGCAGATTTTGCACCAGCGCAGTAGCTGCATGTGGGTTATGGGCCACATCCAGAATCACTTCTGGCGCGCTTGAGCAGTGCTGAAAACGCCCTGGCAATCTGACTGCGTGCAGGCCGGCAGCCATTTGTTCTATAGTCACTGGCAACTGGGCTTGTAAAGCTTCAATTGCTGCCATCACACAGGCTGCGTTATATAACTGAAAGCTACCCGTCAGCGCAGGCAAAGGCATATCCGGAATTTCCGTAGAGACCCCTTGATAAAGCCAATGATCACCTTGGGATATAAAACCAAAGTCACGTTGAATTTGCTTAAAGCCTGCACCAACTTTGGCGGCATGATCAACTAATGCATCAGGTGGATTGGGATCACCGCAGATAGCCGGAACGCCAGCCCGAAAAATCCCGGCTTTTTCATAGCCTATGCTTTCGCGGCTATAGCCCAAAAACTCCATATGATCAAGATCAATACTGGTAACGATAGCGCAAGTGGGATCAAAGATATTCACTGCATCCAGCCTGCCGCCCAACCCCACCTCAAGGATAGCGACATCTACATCTGTCTGCATAAAATGCCACATTGCGGCCAAGGTACCAAACTCAAAATAGGTTAAGGAGATGGGCTGCTGTTCTGCACTATGCCGCACCGCTTCTATAGCAGAAAATGCGGCACTTAACGTTTCGTCACTGGCCTCCTGGCAAGCGACACGCACTCTCTCGTTATAGCGCAAAAGGTGTGGCGAGGTATAACAGGCAACACGATATCCAGCTTCGTGATAAATACGTTCCAGCATGGCACAGGCGGAACCTTTGCCATTGGTGCCTCCCACGATGATGACCGGGAACGCTGGATTAAGGTTTAAACAATGCCTAACTTTATTAATACGATCCAAGCCCATTGCTATGGATTTTGGATGCAAGGCTTCAATGTGTTTAAGCCAGCCTGCCAGATCATTTGGCAGGGGAAAAGGAGCTGACACAGTTATAGTCTATATCGTATTAGACGGGACAACCGGTAAACGCATCAGGCTGGCTAAGAGTGTAGCGATTTTATCGCGCATTTCACGGCGATCAACAATCATGTCCACAGCACCATGCTCCACCAGAAACTCTGCCCGCTGGAACCCATCCGGCAAGGTCTCACGTACTGTTTGCTCGATCACGCGTGGTCCTGCAAAGCCGATCAGCGCCTGTGGTTCGGCAATAATAATATCGCCCAGCATGGCAAAGCTTGCGGAGACACCTCCCATGGTTGGATCTGTCAGTACTGAGATATATGGCAGGCCTGCCTCACTTAATGCCGTTAACGCCGCACTGGTTTTTGCCATCTGCATGAGTGAGAACAACCCTTCCTGCATACGTGCACCACCACTGGCACAGATACAGATAAACGGCATTTTGTGTTCTATGCAGGTCTGTACGCCACGCACAAAACGCTCACCCACCACTGAACCCATGGAACCGCCCATAAACTTGAATTCGAAGGACGCGATAACGGCAGGCACTGCCTTGATGCTGCCTTGCATCACAATCAGTGCATCGGTTTCGCCAACTTCAGATTGGCTGGCTTTCAGGCGATCTGCATAGCGTTTGCTATCCTTGAATTTTAGCAGATCTAGCGGTTGCACTTCGGCACCGATTTCGAAACGTCCTTCCGCGTCCAACAACAAATCCAGACGTGCCCTGGCGGATATCCGATTATGATAGGCACATTTCGGACACACCTCGGAATTGCTTTCCAGATCGCTGCGATACAACACGGACTCGCAAGAGGAGCACTTGCTCCAGAGGCCTTCCGGTACATTTTTCTTGCTTACACCGACTGAACGATTGATTTTAGGGGGCAGAAGTTTTTGTAGCCAACTCATAATATATCCTTTGCGATATCTCTTAGTTTGAGTCTATGGCGGTTCGTAATTCGACCATTAGTGCAGCCAGGTTGGTAGCCACATTTTGTTCTGTAGATTGTTCTATCGCCTGGACCATACGACTACCGACAATAACAGCATCGGCAATGCTGGCAACGGCTTTGGCGGTTGCCGCATCGCGCACACCAAAACCTACGCCTATGGGTAAACTGGTTTGGGCACGTATGCCAGATACACGCTCAGCCACTTCGGCAACATCAAGATTTTGTGCACCCGTCACGCCTTTTAGTGAAACGTAATAGACAAATCCGCTAGCTTGGTTAACTATGGAGTTGACGCGTGATGGCTCTGTGGTTGGCGACAAGAGAAATATGGGATCCATATGTCGAGACCGCAATAATGCAACAAATTCAACGCATTCTTCCGGTGGATAATCCACAGTAAGCACGCCATCCACACCAGCATCCTTTGCCCGGTCAGCAAACTGCACCTGTCCCATAGCCTCAACCGGATTGGCATAACCCATCAGCACAACCGGTGTTGTATTATTTTGCTGGCGGAATTCTTTTACCATCCCCAACACATCATTTAATCCCACATGATGCACCAAAGCTCGTTCACTGGCGCGCTGGATCACTGGGCCATCAGCCATGGGGTCGGAAAATGGCACTCCCAATTCGATAATATCCGCCCCACTTTTTACCAGTGTATGCATCAACATTACTGTATGTTTGGGGTGCGGGTCACCGGCAGTAATGTAGGGAATAAGGGCTTTTTTGCCTTGCTGCTTTAAAGCAGCAAAAATAGTTTGGATACGAGACATAAATGGAGAGTTATTCTTAAAAAACTGTAATTTAGAATGTAATGCCAGAAAGTTGGGCTACAGTATTGATATCTTTGTCGCCGCGACCAGAGAGGTTCACCAGTAAAACTTCCTCTGGTGACATGCTAGCTGCAAGCTTCTCGGCATATGCCAGCGCATGGCTGGATTCCAATGCAGGAATAATACCTTCAGTACGACACAGATTATGGAACGCCCGTAGGGCTTCATCGTCAGTTACCGCAACATACTCGGCACGTTTAGTGTCTTTGAGCCATGCATGTTCCGGGCCGACGCCTGGATAATCCAAACCTGCAGAAATCGAATGGGTCTCAATAATCTGCCCGTCTTTATCCTGCATGAGGTATGTACGATTACCATGCAGCACTCCAACCGGGCTATTCGCTGTTAAAGGGGCTGCATGCTTGCCGGTTTCCAGGCCATAGCCCGCAGCTTCCACGCCAATCAAGCGTACATTTCTCTCATCGATATAAGGATAAAAAATCCCCATTGCATTGGAACCGCCGCCGACACAGGCAATTACCGCATCCGGTTGACGGCCTAGCATTTCCTGCATTTGCTGTTTGGCTTCCACGCCAATAACCGCCTGGAAATCACGCACCATCATGGGGTACGGGTGTGGGCCTGCTACCGTGCCTATGATGTAAAAGGTGTCGGCGACGTTAGCCACCCAGTCGCGCATGGCTTCATTCAGCGCATCCTTCAGGGTTTTGGAGCCGCTTTCAACAGGCACTACAGTGGCGCCCAGCAGTTTCATGCGGTAAACATTCGGCGCTTGGCGCTTGACGTCTTCCGAACCCATGTAGACCACACATTCCAGACCCATACGCGCGGCAATTGTGGCAGTTGCCACACCATGCTGGCCCGCACCGGTTTCGGCAATCACGCGGGGTTTACCCATGCGCTTGGCCAGCAGGGCCTGGCCAACTGTATTGTTAACTTTATGTGCGCCGGTATGGTTAAGGTCCTCACGTTTCAAGTAGATGCGTGCTCCGCCCACTCTTTCGGACCAGCGCTTGGCGTAATAAATCGGGCTAGGACGGCCTACAAAATGTTTGAGGTCATGGGCAAACTCAGCGAGGAATTCTGGATCATGGCGATAACGCTCATACATGACACGTAACTCTTCCAAAGCCTCAACCAGCGTTTCGGCAACGAAAATACCGCCATATGGGCCAAAATGGCCGCGTTCGTCAGGCATATCATAAAGCTGCATCTTTTACTCCTCGCATAAATGCGGCTATTTTATCCGCATCCTTAATTCCTTTAGTTACTTCTACACCACCACTAACGTCCACGGCATAGGGGCGTACCTGCTGTATTGCTGCACCCACATTGCCTGCATGCAGGCCGCCGGCCAACACGATAGGCTGAGGCAGGTTTGCGGGGATCAGGCTCCAGTCAAATGCCTGGCCGGTACCGCCGGCGACCCCTTCTGCATAAGCGTCAAGCAGCAGAGCTTGGGCATCACTGTACTCAGCCGCATATTGTAGCAAATTTGTGTCTGCCTTGACGCGTATTGCCTTCATATAAGGCAGGCCATACTGGCGGCATTGCTGTGGGGTTTCCTCGCCATGAAACTGCAACAAATCCAGCCGCACTGCTGCTAGTACCGTATTAATTTCGGCAGGCGCCGCATCCACAAACAAGCCAACCGCAGTGATAAACGCAGGCAGCCTGGCGACAATTTCAGCCGCTTGCCTAGGGCTGACATTACGTGGGCTTGGCGCGTAAAAAACCAGGCCTATCGCGTCGCAGCCATGCTGTACGGCGGTTAAAGCATCTTCAACACGGGTAATGCCGCAAATTTTGACACGGGTTCGCAATTGATGGCCTGTAAGGGAATATGAGGCTGATAGCGTAGCTTAAAGCATCCTGACTGTCACAGTTATCCATGCGCTTAATTTAAGCCAAGACTCAAACTGCGCCGAGTTTCTGGCAGGTCCCACTTCGCTTCGTACCCTACGCCTGTCAAATACAAACCATCCGGCGAAAATGTGGGAGGTGACTGCGCACGATCGCGATTTTCCAATAGATATGCCATATATTCTGGCTGATATTTACCTTTACCTATATAAATAAGTGCACCCACCATATTGCGTACCTGATGGTGCAAAAAGGCGTTAGCGCAAAAATCAAAGATTATACTACTACCAAACTGCCTTACTTCAGCACGATGAAGTTGTTTGATTGGGGATTTGGCCTGGCATTCCGCTGCACGAAAAGCGCTAAAATCATGCTCTCCAATCAAATAATGCGTAGCTTTTTGCATCAACGTTATATCCAGGGGTAAATGGAACCAGCCTGCTTTTCCTGCGAAAATGGCAGGGGCAATCGGCTGGTTGACCAGCAGATATTGATAGCTGCGCTGGTAAGCAGCAAAGCGGGCATGGAAACGTTCATCGACCTGCTTGGCCCATAACACTCGGATATCTTTGGGTAGTGTAGCGTTCACTCCGCGCACCCAGGCACTGAGAGGACGTTCGGTCATGGTATCAAAATGTACCACCTGACACAGCGCATGGACGCCAGTATCGGTACGGCCTGCCGCTGTTACTCTGAGTGCATGGCCTGCCATTGTCTGCAATACGCGTTCCAGAGCATCCTGCACACCACAACCTCCAGCCTGGCTCTGCCAGCCGCAAAATCCCGCACCATCATATTCAATTCCCAGCGCTATTCTCATAGTAAATAAATGCCGCAAGCAATCACAGTAAGGAAGACTAGCGCGTCCCACCAGGTAAGTTGTGGGGAAATAAGATGAATTTGTTCCGGTCCACTGTGTGCATCCTCGTCACTTATATCCATGTTGGCAAGCCGGCCCAAAAAACTTTGACCAAGCTGGGCAGGGGGCGCATGATCAACGTAATGCAAAGTTAGCCACAGCCTTGCCGCAAAGCGCTCTGGGTTAAGTTTTACCAGGTGCAGAGGATATAAAAGTAGAAAAAATCCAGCCATCAAATTTTCGCGATTGGTCGTCGCCAACAATAAGGCTAATCCGGCCAACATCATACAAAGCCTTGCTACCTGTAGCAGCCCGGCATACAGCCCTTCGTAGGTGGGTGCCAGCTCAAACGGCCATTGTGGTACATACTCGCCAGGCGTATTAAAGGCAAAAATCAGAATCATGGAGATAAGCAGCCAGCGCACGCGTCTTACCATGCGCAAGAATCCGCTAGCGCGATAATAAAGCAGAAGTATGGATAACAGGACCGCCATCAACACGAGCGCGTGATAATTCGGCACATGCACTGCTATAGCAAGCGCTAGTACACAAAGAATTTTGATAGAGGGATGCACTGTTTAAATATTCCAGCCCGTTTCAATAAAAAAGCCGGGCGTATATGCCCGGCTTTTTTATTACTGGCTACGCTATACGGTCAGCCCAGACTATTCATCATCTGCTGCGCACGTTGGCGCTGCTTTGCACCACCTTCTATTAGCACCTCATCCAGCAGTTCACGCGCACCCTCGTTATCACCCATATCCATATAGGCAGTCACCAGATCCAGCTTGGTATCCACATCGGCCGATTCGTCAGTTGCTGTGCTAAATTTTTCAGCATCCGCGCCGGCGGCTGCATTATCCGGAGTTGAATCAAAATCCAGGCTGATACCGGACAAATCGATCTCAGGAGCCTTATGAACTTCCACCTTTGTGGCCGTCTGCGAAGCAGCTTGCGAATTGTCAAAATCCATATCGAAGTTGAAATCCAGCTCGCTAGGTTCTTCCGGCATGGCTTCGAAGACAATCTCCTCGGCAGCCATTTCTGGCTCGACTATTGCTGTCTGGTCAAATTTGGGCAATTCAAGTGAGACCGTTTCTTCTGACACTTTATGCTCAGCAGCAGAATTTACTGTAGCAGTCTCATTCAGGCCCAAGCTAATTTCGGGTAATGATAACCCAAAGTCTGGCATGACAGGAGGCGTGATGGTAGCCTCATTGTCTGTCAGCGGAGTTTTTGCAACGTCAAATTCCGACATATCAAGCGCCGGCATGGCTTTGCCAAAATCAGAAACAACGAGTTGGGCCGTGTTGTCTGCTTCTATTGGGCTATCTGCTGCCGCTGACTGTTCCGGTAAATCCAGATCATTACTGCTGTGATTATTGTCATTACCCAATTTCACAGCAGACGTTTGCTCATTTCCATGCATGCTGATTTCAGGCAAAGTCTCTTCAGCTGACGCACTAGCATGTGCTCCTAAATCGAAATCCAAAGTAGACGCTTGCTCTGAGAGCTCAGGAGTTGCAAAGGCGGCTTTGCTATCAAGGTCAGCGTCCAATGAGAAATTAAGACTGGACTCGCTCATCACTTCTGCATTAGCGAAATCATCTGCACTTAATTTTTGGCTTGGCGTGGCTGCCGCGTGCGCTTGGCCTGTACTAATGTCATAAAGTGGATTGCTTGGCTCCATTTTGCGGCCGATTTCCGCCACTTTAGCCCAAGTAGAATCGCCCGAACCCAGTGTTGAATATAATTCACCAGCTATGGTTTCAAATGCTGAAGTAGCATTCCGGCCAGCAAGTATTTCCAGCAGCTTGAGGTGCAATTCATAACGTTTCGGTTCTTTTGCGATTGCATCCTTGAGAATTTCTTCTGCCTGCGCATCGCGTCCATAAGCCATATAGACTTCGGCTTCCGCAATTGGGTCGACATCATGCGTATCGATCATGCCCACATCGGCGTTTTGCGAGAAGTCAGTCAGGAATGAGGTATCACCGGTATCTACCGTGCCGCCAGCGGTGTTACCGAATACGGTATTGGCCTTGAGGCCACCTGAGGTGAGTATGCCTTTCTCAAAATTAGCCAGCCCGCGCTTACGTTTATTGCGCATGAATAGCCACGTGCCGCCAAGCAATATCAGCAGAATACCGCCTGCTCCGCCAAGCAAAATAGGATCCTGCAACACCTGATCAACCAAATCGGCTTCTACTACAGGAGCCGGTGGAGGTAGGATTATCTTTTTCTTGGGGACTACCGGTGTATCAGCCGCCGGGCTTGCTTCAGTTGCAGGCGTTTCGCCTTTAAGGGCCGTTGCCTGAGCATCAGGTGCCGAAGGTACAGCCACATCCAGCTGTTTGGCGGTTTCTTGAGTAATCTCTGGCTTAGGAGGAGTCTCTAATTTTAGTGCTGGCGCAGCAGCATTCTTTTGCATGTCTGCCATAGCCAGGTTTTTTACCGCCAGCAGTTTTTGCATGTCGGCAACCTGCTTCTCCAGCAGAGCAGCTCTTTCGTTAGCCTCTTGTATACTCTTCTCACGCGCTGTTGCTTCCTCCTGAAGCGCATTCAACTTGTCTTGCATGGCCTTGACATCGGCACCGCCATTTTTATTTGCAGCGCTATCACTCTTGGAAAGTTTGACTACATCACGCGGGCCGTTACTGACAGGTGCGGCTTTATCTTCGGCCGGAGCAGTAATCTTGCCGCCGGATGATTGGGTATTGGCATTTTCACTGCCTGCTGAAGATTCAGCGACAAGGCCAGCGAGCTTATTGCGATAAGCATTCCAGTCCGCTGTCTGTGCACGAATTTCCTGTGCAGATTCTTTACGGCTAATTGATTGCAGGTCTTCCGGGCTAGGTGCACGAATAATCTGGCCAACCTTGAGCCGGTTCATATTATTGCCGACAAAAGCATTTTTGTTGGCGCGATAGAGTCCCACCAACATTTGCTCCAGGCTAACGCCTTCCACCTGCATTTGGCTGGCAATCGCATTCAGCGTATCGCCGCGCGCAGTGACGTGTTCTTCAGTGCCGGGAGTTGGGGAAGAACCTGCCGACTGCGATGGTCTTTCTTCTGTAGGCGCTGGTGATGGGACAGTTTTTTTGTCAGAGCTTCTGACATTAGCACTTTTCGATTTTTTTGCAACCCCATTAATGGGCTGGCCAGCGGGCGAGGCATCTCTTTCTGTGGACGTCATTCTAGCTGAAGCAGCCCCAGTCGAAGTGGAACTAATAGCAGCGTTGTTATTTGCAATCTGGTTGGAATAGCCGGGGGGGTCAAGCAATACGGTATATTCACGCAACAGGCGGCCAGTAGGCCAATCAACCTGAATTAGCATATCCAGAAAGGGATCGTTTACTGGCTGACGTGTACTAAGTTTTAGAATCAGAGAGCCATTGGCCTTTTTGCCAACTTCAATTTTGATGGCGCTGTGCGAGGCTAGACGCTCAATACCTTGAACAGCATAGGCATCTTCAGGCGCAATTGCGGCAGAAAGTACGGAAAGTTCTTCAGGGCTGGTAGCTAATAATTCTATCTCCGCGTTCAAGGGCTCACCCAAGCCAGAAATAACCGTCAGTCTACCTAGACCAGCTGCATCAACCGCGAACGGCATTAATGCAAAACATACCGCGAGCGAAATTTGTCTTAATTTGGACTTATGCACTATCCCACCCTTATAGAACTTATAGTAGCTTTATCAAAGTAGCATCAAATAGTTAGAGTTGCAAGCTCATGCCATACATTATATTTTTCAGCCATCTGCCGCTGCGTTTTACCAGCTTTATTTCTCAATTAAAACTCTTAACATACGACGTAAAGGCTCTGCTGCGCCCCAAAGCAATTGATCGCCTACTGTAAATGCTGAGAGATATTCATTACCCATGCTCAGTTTGCGTAGCCGACCAACAGGCGTTGCCAATGTGCCAGTAACCGCTGTCGGTGTTAAGGATTTCATGGTTGTTTCGCGCTCATTAGGCACTACTTTTACCCAGTCGTTTGCCTCTCCGAGCATGGATTCAATCTCATCCAGCGGCAAGTCTTTTTTCAGTTTAATGGTAAGTGCCTGTGAATGACAGCGCATCGCACCAATCCGTACGCAAAGACCATCAATTGGGACGGGCTTGCTTTCGCGCCCAAGTATCTTGTTGGTCTCGGCTTGACCTTTCCACTCTTCCTTACTTTGGCCGTTGCCAAGATCCTTGTCAATCCAGGGAATCAGACTACCAGCCAGTGGCACCCCAAAATGGGCTGTGGGAAAGTTCTCATCGCGCAGAGTGCCCGCCACTTCGCGGTCGATGTCGAGAATCGCCGAAGCCGGGTCGGCTAGCAGCTCATTAGCGACGCGATGGGCTTCGCCCATCTGCTGCAACAGTTCACGCATATTTTGTGCACCAGCGCCGGAAGCAGCCTGATAGGTCATCGAGGTCGCCCATTCGACGAGATTTTCGCGAAAAAGTCCGTGCAATGCCATTAGCATCAAAGACACCGTACAGTTACCACCGATCCAGTTCTTGCTGCCTTTAGCCAGTGCAGACTGGACCACATCCAAATTAACCGGGTCGAGGATGATAATGGCATCTTTATCCATCCGCAGCGTGGAAGCCGCATCAATCCAATGACCGTTCCAGCCTTCGGTGCGCAGTTTTGGAAACATTTCGGTCGTATAGTCGCCGCCCTGACAGGAAACAATAACGTCCATCACTTTCAAATCAGCAATATTCTTCGCGTCTTGCAATGGCGAAGTATCACGGCCTATATTTGGCCCCTTGCCACCAGGCTGTGAAGTGGTGAAAAATACCGGCTCGACATGATCGAAATCACGTTCTTCACGCATGCGCTGCATGAGCACCGAGCCCACCATTCCACGCCATCCGATAAAACCTACTCTCAACATGATTTTTTCCTGATTTTCTTATAAGGCCGCAACTACAGCATCACCCATTTCACTACACTTAATTTGCTTTGTACCTTCAGTCCAGATGTCAGTAGTGCGGTAACCTTGCGCCAATGATTTCTTCACTGCGTTTTCAATGGCTACGGCATTGGTTTCATCGTTGAAAGTGTAGCGCATCATCATGGCAGCAGAGAGAATGGTTGCCAACGGATTGGCAATATCTTTCCCGGCAATATCCGGCGCCGAGCCATGGCTGGGCTCGTACATGCCCTTGTTATTGGCATCCAGCGAGGCTGATGGCAGCATACCGATAGAGCCCGTCAACATGGAAGCTTCATCAGACAAAATGTCCCCAAAAATATTGCCGGTGACCATCACATCAAACTGCTTGGGCGCACGTATCAGCTGCATTGCGGCATTATCCACGTACATATGAGATAACTCGACTTGCGGATACTCCCGGGATAGCTCAATCATCACCTGTCGCCACAATTCGGTGGTTTCCAGCACATTAGCCTTGTCCACTGAGCAAACTTTTTTATTGCGCTTCATGGCAATGCCAAACGCGACATGGCCAATACGGCGAATTTCTGATTCAGAATAGCGCATGGTATTGATGCCTTCGCGCTCGCCATTTTCCAGTGTGCTAATGCCACGCGGCTGCCCAAAGTAGATGTCGCCTGTCAGTTCACGCACAATCATGATATCCAGGCCAGCCACCACTTCGGGCTTAAGCGTGGAGGCAGATGCCAATTCAGGATAAAGTAATGCCGGGCGCAGGTTGGCAAACAAATTCAACTCCTTGCGGATGCGCAAGAGCCCGCGTTCCGGACGCTTTTCGCGCGGCAAGGTGTCATATTTCCAATCGCCTACAGCGCCCAGCAGCACGGCATCAGCCTGCTTGGCCAGCTTCAGGGTGGCTTCGGGCAAAGGGTCGCCTGCCGCTTCATAGCCTGCACCGCCGATTAGCGCTTCTTCCATTTCCAGTTTCAAGCCATTTTTGGCCAGTGCATTCAATACCTTCACTGCTTGTGCGGTGATTTCCGGGCCAATGCCGTCACCCGGCAATACTGCGATCTTCATGAATCTGAACTTTCTATGTCTTAAATTAAATGGTTTAACTTAATTGAATAACCAGGGCTGCGCAGCACGATGCCTGGTTTCAAAGGTTTTAATCTTCTCCACCTGCTGCAAGGTGAGGCCAATATCATCCAGGCCATTCAACAGGCAATGCTTGCGAAAAGCATCCACCTCAAAGCCAAATGACTTACCGTCTGGCATGTTGACCGCTTGCGCTTGCAGATCAATAAGTAACTTGTACCCTGGTTTTGTTTTAACAGCGTTGAATAACTCATCCACCACACCGGCTGCAAGCACAATAGGCAAAATGCCGTTCTTAAAGCAATTATTGAAGAAGATATCCGCGAAACTGGGCGCAATAATGGCGCGGAAGCCAAAATCCAGCAGCGCCCAGGGCGCATGCTCGCGACTTGAGCCGCAGCCAAAATTTTCGCGGGCGAGCAGGACGGAGGCACCAGCGTAACGCACCTGATTCAGTACAAAATCCGGATTCAGCTTGCGCTTGCTGTGGTCCATGCCAGGTTCGCCATGGTCGAGGTAACGCCATTCATCAAAAGCATTCGGGCCGAAGCCGCTACGTTTGATAGATTTGAGAAACTGCTTGGGAATAATGGCGTCCGTATCGACATTGGCACGATCCAGCGGCGCCACCAACCCGTCTAATGTGATAAATGGTTGCATCAGTTATTCGGTGACCTCTGGATTTTCTCGCCGGCTTTTTCCATATCCTTACCCAAGCCATGCCAAGTGTTACACCCTGTTAAGATCAATGCACAACCAAGTGCTGCCAATGCAAATAACCTATTCATTTATTTCCTCTATCGATTGTTTATGAAACATCAAACAAACTGCCTGACATCAACAAAATGTCCGGCTACAGCAGCCGCTGCGGCCATTTCAGGACTTACCAAATGGGTACGGCCACCCTGCCCCTGACGACCTTCGAAGTTACGGTTGGAGGTCGAGGCGCAACGCTCGCCCGGTTCCAGACGGTCAGCATTCATCGCCAGGCACATTGAGCAACCTGGCTCGCGCCATTCAAATCCGGCAGCGATAAAAATTTTATCCAAACCTTCCTGTTCGGCTTGTGCTTTCACCAGGCCGGAACCCGGCACTACCATCGCCAGTTTAACGTTAGCCGCCACATGCTTACCCTTGGCAACTGCGGCAGCTGCACGTAAATCCTCGATGCGGGAATTGGTACAGGAACCGATAAATACCTTGTCTATCGCTATTTTTGAAATAGGCGTATTGGCCTCCAGCCCCATGTACTGTAAAGCCCGCTCGATGCCGCCGCGCTTGGTGGCATCCATTTCTTTTGCCGGGTCTGGCACCTGGCCATCGATGCTGGTTACCATTTCAGGCGATGTGCCCCAGGTAACTTGCGGCTGTATGGCAGCTGCATTAAGTTCTACCGTAGCATCGAATTTTGCGCCGACATCACTGTTTAAAGTACGCCAGTATGAGACTGCAGCATCCCATTGATCCGCGTTCGGCGAATACGGTCGACCCTTGACATAGTTAATCGTCGTGTCATCCACTGCCACCATACCCGCACGCGCACCTGCCTCAATCGCCATATTGCACAGCGTCATGCGGCCTTCCATGCTGAGGTCACGAATGGCTGAACCCACAAACTCAATCGCATAACCGTTACCGCCCGCGGTGCCGATCTTGCCGATCACGGCCAACGCAATATCCTTGGCTGTTACGCCATGTCCGAGCTTGCCTTCGACCCTGACCAGCATGGCCTTGGATTTCTTCGTCACCAGGCACTGCGTGGCGAGTACATGCTCGACTTCAGAAGTACCAATGCCATGCGCCAGAGCGCCAAAAGCACCATGCGTGCTGGTGTGTGAATCGCCGCAGACCACCGTCATGCCGGGCAAAGTTGCCCCTTGCTCTGGACCGATGACATGCACAATACCCTGACGCGTATCATTCATTTTGAATTCAGTCACGCCAAATTCGGCACAGTTATTGTCCAGCGTTTCCACTTGCAAGCGTGAGATAGGATCCGCAATGCCCTGGCTGCGGTCCGTCGTAGGCACGTTGTGATCTGGCACGGCCAATATGGAATCAACGCGCCAGACCTTGCGCGCAGACAGTTTCAAGCCTTCAAAGGCCTGCGGGCTGGTCACTTCATGCACCAGATGACGGTCGATGTAAATCAGCGCGCTGCCGTTTTCCTCATGCACTACATGACTATCAAATAATTTGTCGTAAAGTGTTTTTGCGTTCATTTAAGGCTATTTTTAATCTCTAAAATTACCAAATTGCAACGGGAAATCCGTTACTGATTTTTTTACAAAGGCGATGGCGTCTTGCAGCACATCACGTTTGGCGCCATTCACACGTACTGTATCACCCTGAATGCTGGCTTGTACTTTGAGTCCAGAATCCTTGATAAGTTTGACAATACGTTTGGCTAAATCGCTATCAATGCCCGCACGAATTTTCAATTCCTGCTTGACCTTATTGCCCGAGACTTTTTGCACGTCCTGATGATCCAGGCGCTTGCTGCTGTCCGGCTCTTTTTTCTCCATGCCGGGCATCAGGAGATCCTTGATCTGGTCGAGCTGAAAATCAGAATCGCCGTACAACGTAATCAGGTTATCTTTTTCGTTCAGGTCTACCTTGGCGCTAGTACCTTTGAAATCATAGCGATTAGCAATACTACGGCCTGTAATATCAATCGCGTTTTTCAGGGCGACCATATCGACTTCAGAAGTAATATCAAACGATGGCATGATGCGTCCTCAGCGACTATTCAAAGTGGCAAACGTAGTCCAACATTTCAATGATCTCAATATCAAAACTTGAATTGCCGGGCACGGCAAACTTGTCACCTGCCTTGTAAGCACTCCAGTTGTCTTCACCCTTAAGACGTACCTTGCATTCCCCCAGATTGATTTCCATCAGTTCTGGCGATGCAGTATTAAAAGTCAGCGTACTCGGGAAGATAACGCCTATGCTTTTGCGTGTGCCGTTGGGCATCAGCAATGTATGGCTTACACACTTGCCATCGAAATAAACATTGGCTTTCTTTTTCACACCTACATTATCAAACTGGGCCATACATATTTCTCCTTAAACTTTTTTGTTTTTCAGATTCGCTGCAATACGCATGCGTAGTGCATTGAGCTTGATGAATCCGCCTGCATCCTTCTGGTCATACGCGCCTTTGTCATCTTCAAAAGTCGCTATGGTTGGGTCAAATAGCGAATCCGTCTTGCTGTCGCGGCTTGTAACAATAACGTTGCCTTTATACAGCTTCAAACGTACCCAGCCATTTACAGTCGCCTGTGTGTGGTCGATCAAGGTTTGCAGGGCCATACGTTCGGGACTCCACCAGTAACCGTTGTAGATCATGCTGGCATAGCGCGGCATGAGGTCATCCTTCAAGTGCGCAACTTCACGGTCCAGCGTGATGGATTCGATAGCCCGGTGCGCCTTAAGCATGATGGTACCGCCCGGCGTTTCATAACAGCCACGCGACTTCATGCCAACGTAGCGGTTCTCCACCAGATCCAGACGGCCAATGCCGTGCTTGCCGCCAATTGCATTCAGATGCGCCAGGATCTCGTGCGGCTTCATGATTTGGCCATTCAGAGCAACTGGGTCACCATTTTTGAATTCAATGTCCAGATACTCCGCTGCATCCGGGGCTTTTTCCGGTGAAACTGTCCAGCGCCACATGTCTTCTTCAGCTTCAGCCGCCGGGTTTTCCAGGTGGCGGCCTTCGTAGGAGATATGCAACAAGTTGGCATCCATGGAATAGGGGGAACCACCCTGCTTGTGCTTCATTTCTACCGGGATACCGTGTTGTTCGGCATAGGCCAACAGTTTTTCACGGCTCAGCAAATCCCACTCGCGCCACGGCGCGATGATCTTGATATTGGAATTGAGGGCATAAGCACCCAACTCGAAGCGCACCTGGTCGTTGCCTTTACCGGTGGCTCCGTGCGATACCGCGTCGGCCTTGGTTGCAGCGGCAATTTCGATCAGACGCTTGGCAATCAGCGGCCGCGCAATCGAGGTACCCAGCAAATATTCACCTTCGTACACCGTATTGGCACGGAACATCGGGAAGACAAAGTCTCGCACAAATTCTTCGCGCAAATCGTCGATGTAGATTTCCTTAACACCAAATTTCTTGGCTTTCTCCCGCGCCGGTTCCAGCTCTTCACCCTGACCAATGTCAGCGGTAAAAGTGACGACCTCACACTTGTATGTGTCCTGTAGCCATTTAAGAATGACCGAGGTATCCAGGCCACCTGAATAAGCTAAAACAACTTTCTTGATATCACTCATTTACTTAACTTTTCCTAACATCAGATATTCCATTAACGCTTTTTGCACATGCAATCTGTTTTCCGCCTCGTCCCACACTACACTTTGCGGGCCATCAATCACTTCCGCAGCCACTTCTTCACCGCGATGAGCCGGTAGACAGTGCATAAATACAGCATCTTTTGCCGCGATTTTCATCATGTCGGCATCTACCTGCCAGTCATGGAAGTCACGGCGGCGTTCTTCATTTTCGGCTTCAAAACCCATGGACGTCCATACGTCAGTGGTGACCAGATCGGCACCGCGAGCAGCCTCCATCGGATCAACAAATTCCTCATAATGATCCGTGCCATATAATCCGGCACGCTCCGGTTCCACTTCATAGCCCGGCGGCGTAGAAACATGCACATTAAAATCGAACACTTCAGCCGCTTGCAGCCAAGTGTTGCAGACATTGTTCGAATCGCCTATCCAGGCCACGGTCTTACCCTGTATTGGGCCGCGGTACTCAATATAAGTATAAATATCCGCCAGAATCTGGCAAGGGTGATACTCATTGGTCAAACCGTTGATCACCGGCACGCGCGAATTGGCAGCGAAACGCTCGATAATGTCCTGTTCGAAAGTACGAATCATCACGATATCGCTCATACGTGAAATCACTTGCGCTGCATCTTCCACCGGCTCCCCGCGGCCCAGCTGTGAATCGCGCGTATTGAGGTAGATGGCCGAGCCGCCCAGCTGCTGCATACCAGCCTCGAACGACAGACGCGTACGTGTGCTGGCCTTTTCGAAAATCATGACCAGCGTACGATCAGTCAGCGGCCAGTATTGCTGATAGGCCTTGAACTGCTGCTTGATCCAGCGCGTGCGCTCAAAAATATGATCGAATTCTTCGCGCGTAAAATCGTTAAATTGCAGAAAGTGTTTGATTGCCATGGTTTACTTAATAAGCTTGCTTATGAGCTTATTGACTCAAAAATTGTTTAATCAGCGGGACCAGCGTATCAACCAGTTGCTGCGCTTCGTCCTGATTCATCACTAGTGGCGGCAGCAAGCGCACCACCTGATCGGCAGTCACATTAATCAGCAGCTTAGCATCCAGCGCCTGCGCCACCAGCTCGGCACAGGGCCTGTCCAGCTCAATGCCTACCATCAGGCCAGCGTTGCGTATCTTGACCACACCAGCCACGTCCTTGAATTCTGCAATAAAGGTATCACGCAGCCAATCACCAAGCTGTTCCGCATGCGCGCACAAGCCATCCTCTTCGATAGCCTCTATAGTCGTCAAACCTGCGATAGAAGCCAAGGGGTTACCGCCAAAGGTTGAACCATGCTTGCCATAGGTAAACATCTCTGCCGCCGTGCCAGACGCCAGGCAAGCCCCGATCGGCACACCTGAACCCAAGCCTTTGGCTAGCGTCATGACATCAGGGACAACACCGGTGTGCTGGAATGCAAACCAGGTGCCGGTACGTCCAATACCACTTTGTACCTCATCCAGCATCAGCAGCCAGCCGTATTCATCGCATAGCTTACGCAAGCCCTGCAGGTATCCCTGGGCATCTTTCGGCACATTGATACCGCCTTCGCCTTGGATCGGCTCCATCAGTATTGCCACCACATTCGGATTACGCGAGGCAATCTGGCGCACGGCTTCCAGATCATCAAATGGCACGCGCACAAACCCACTCACCAGTGGCTCGAACCCGGCTTGCGTTTTACGGTTGCCGGTAGCGGACAAGGTGGCCAGAGTGCGACCATGAAAGGCCTTTTCCATCACAATAATTTCCGGGTTTTCAATGCCCTTGTGATGGCCATGCAAGCGCGCCAATTTGATAGCGGCTTCATTAGCCTCGCAGCCGGAATTGCAGAAAAACACCTTATCCATCCCGGAAATCGCACAAAGCTTATCTGCAAGCTGAGTTTGCTCGGCGATGTGATAAATGTTGGATACATGGATCAGCTTGCTTGCTTGCGCACTAATGGCAGCAACCAGTTTAGGGTGGGCATGGCCCAGACCATTCACGGCGACGCCAGCAAGCGCGTCCAGATAGCGATGCCCCTGCTCGTCCCATAGCCAGACGCCCTCGCCTCTGACAAAGGTAACAGGCTGTCTTGCATAGGTGTTCATTAAATGTTGTGACATGGTTTTAATTACATACTCTAATTAAATAACTGCGTACTTAAATGAAGCTTACTTGAAATAAAAATGCAAACGGCGGCATATGCCGCCGTTTGCAGCATTAATAATTATATTACAGGCCGACAAGCGCCTTATGCGTCAAACCATTCGCCATGAAAAACAACAGCGGAATCGATAACATAGTGTTGGTGCGTGACGTCAAAAATGCAACACGGCGCGCTCTAGTTTTTTCGTCATCCGTGGCGGCAACAATGCCCAAAATCTTTTTCTGATTTGGCCAGATGATCGCCCACACATTAAACAGCATAATCGTACCCAGCCAGGCGCCAATACCAATACCCGCGTATGCTGGCTGCAAGGCAAAGGCGTCCTTGAACGCAGGGCCCAGCAGAGCAGCACCGGCCAACCATGTAACAACGGCAGACCAGCGGAACCATAACAAGGCACGCGGCACGATATGTTTGGTAATGCCTGCGGCAGTACCATCTGCAGTGGCGGCTTTCATTGCCGGCACTTGCACCAGATTAAAATAATACAACAGGCCGACCCAGGTAATACCAGCCAAAAAATGAATCCAGCGCGCGATTCCAGGTACAAAGTCCATGACTTATACCCCCGCCAAAATAAAATTTTTCAGAAAAACATACAAAATGAGTGTAAGTACAAGTCCGGAAATTATCGTGCCTAAAAGAGAATCCAACGGATTTTTCATTGACAGCATTCCCTTGTAAAAATCGTTTTGTATCAAGTCTGTCGAGGTTAGCGCAAAACACTGGATTAAGCAAGATTCGGGACGTTATACAGCCTTTTAGACAAGGGCTAACGCCTGTTTCCACCAGAATTCGCTTGAAAAAAACTCCGGTTCGGGCAAAATCCTCAGTCCCTCAGAATTTATATCTTTTAATAGTATTAAATCAGCTATTTCCAACTTTTAACCAGCAATCTATAGTCTCTTATGGCATCACGCGCATCAGTCACCCCGCTTCAACCAAAGCCCATGCCGCAGTTGCCGGTCTCCTGGTACACCGATCCGGCAATTTATGCGCTGGAGCAAAAACTATTGTTTCCAGCAGCTCCAAAATACATAGGGCATGAGCTGATGGTGCCTGAGCGCGGTGACTACCACACACTTACATGGATGAACGATGCCAAGGCATTGGTACATGGCCAGCAAGGCATTGAACTGATCAGTAATGTTTGCCGCCACCGGCAGGCACTTATGCTAAACGGCCGCGGCCATGCCAATCACATTGTTTGTCCTTTGCACCGCTGGACATACAATCTGCAGGGTGAACTGATAGGGGCACCACATTTTCCGGAAAACCCCTGTCTGCATCTGAATAAATCCAGCTTGCAAAATTGGAATGGCCTGCTGTTTGAAAGCACGCGCGACATTGCCAAAGACTTGGCCAAACTCGGTTGCAAGCAGGATTTTGACTTCACGGGGTATATGCTGGATCGCGTGATGGTTGAAGAATACAGCTTCAATTGGAAAACTTTTATCGAAGTCTACCTGGAAGATTACCATGTCGGCCCTTTCCATCCCGGCCTCGATCAGTTTGTAGATTGCGAGAACTTGGACTGGGAATTCGGCGACTGGCATAGCGTGCAGACGGTAGGCATCAAGCAGTCACTGAAAAAATCCGGCTCACCTGTTTATCAGCGCTGGCAGCAGCAGGTAATGCAATACAGCCATGACCACCCCCCGCAATATGGGGCCATATGGATGGCGTATTACCCCTTCCTGATGATCGAATGGTATCCACATGTATTAGTGGTATCGCACCTTATTCCGCGCGGCGTTGATACCTGTACTAATGTTGTTGAGTTTTACTACCCCGAGGATATCGCGCTATTTGAACGCGAGTTCATTGAAGCACAACAGGCGGCCTATGAAGAAACAGCCGCCGAGGATAAGGAAATCTGTCAGCGCATGCACGATGGGCGTCGCGCCCTGTTTGCCCAGGGTGTAGATGAACGCGGCCCCTACCAGCACCCAATGGAAACCGGACTGGAACACTTCCATCTGTGGATGCGCACGCAACTCGAACTGCACCTTTGAGCTATTTCAGGCGCATCAGGCAGGCCAGGTTAGGCAGCTTGTGGATGCTCGTGGCTGCCGTCTTTTTCGCCATCATGGGCGTACTCGTCAAAATTGGCGCTCAAAAATTCAGTGCTGCCGAGCTTGTGTTTTACCGCTCGTTTTTTGGCCTGGTTACAATTCTATCACTTGCCCGTTTTCATCATCTGCCGCTGGCAACGCCCCTGCTTGGCAAACAACTGTGGCGTGCCATACTCGGTTTTATTGCACTGCTGCTGTTTTTTTACGCCATCAGCGCATTGCCACTGGCAACGGCCGTCACACTGAACTACACCTCGCCTTTATTCATGGCCATGTTCATGCCCTTTGTCCTGCACGAGCGCCCAGGAAAACTGTTGATTGCGGCCATCGTACTGGGCTTTATCGGCGTAGCACTGCTGTTAAAGCCCAGTCTGCATGCAGGTGAGTTAATTGCCGGGGCACTGGGACTGCTCTCCGGTGTGCTCGCGGGTGTGGTCTATGTCTACGTTACGCAACTCGGCCGTGCAGGTGAGCCGGATTGGCGTACGGTATTCTACTTCTCCCTCACTTGCAGCGTAGGCGGAGGGTTATGGATGCTGCTGAATCACTTTACTCCGCTCACATGGCGCGACTTGGCGCTTTTGCTTGGGATAGGCATCTCTGCAACCATCGCACAGCTCGCCATGACGCGCGCTTACCGCACAGGCAGCCCGCTTGTGGTCGGCAGCCTGGCTTATACGACTGTGGTTTTGGCGAGCCTGTTCGGCATCCTGCTGTGGGGCGAAACACTCTCGCTGGACCGCTGGCTGGCAGTCGCCTTGATTATCCTGAGCGGCATTATCAGTGTGCGCGCGACTCCCAGATAGCCATTGCGAGCTCCCAAGTTTACTGTGGCTAGACAATCATTTGAACTAAGGATACGCTTGCCCTCTCGCGTTGCACACGTATCAAAGAGCCACATAAAAACTTCAACTCATGCTCACCCTTTATCGCATAATAAAATGGCCCATCATGGCACTGGCTACTATTGCCTTGACTGGCTGCCTGGGCGGCTCCATCGCACAACAAGTGGCTTCCTCATTGGCCATGCGAGTGGCGGACAAGATCACATCCGACGTGATTGATGCTCAACAGCGCAAAAATGAAGAAGAGCGACGCAATATTGTATTAAAAGACACTGTGCCTGACGAATACTGGGGCGCATTTGTTACTTCAAGCTTTTCAACCATATCTCCTGTCACAGAGCCTTTACCCACCAGCATGCCAGCAGCAGATCAAGCTGTGGCGCTGCAGACAACCCGCCTGGTAAGTGTCGAAATATGGAATTTACTGATAGGCGAAGAAAAGCATTCCGTATTGGAAAAAGCGCGTCGCTCCGGCTCCAGCGAACTGCCTCCGCAAAGTGAATGGAAACACTGGCAAGTGGCTACCGGGGCTTGGGAAGGTGAGAAAAACAAGCCTATTATCTTTCTGATTCCACCGGAGTTTGGCCGGATTAGCAGCGGAGAGCGGGCGCTGGTGGAAATGGCAAATCTGGGCGAGCTGAATGTAGCGCGCTACCCGGCCAACTAATCATTTACCTCATTCATTTACCTCATGCATACGTAGATTACGGATCTATCAAGCCGGAACGCATTGCAATCAGCGCAATTTCAGCGGAGTTATTGGCATTAAGCTTTTGCTTGATATTGTAAAGATGGGTACCTACTGTGCGCGGCGACAGACTAAGGGTTTCGGCAATATCGTTGGTGGTTTTGCCTTTTGCCAGCGCCATGAAAACCTCAAACTCGCGGTCTGAGAGCACGTCTACCGGATTTTTCTCGCCGGATAATTGCTGAATTGCCATCTGCTGCGCAATGTTGGCTTCAAGATACATCTTGCGCCCAGCCACGGTTCGAATCGCCTTGATCAACTCTTCCGCAGCACTTCTCTTGGTCAGATAACCCATGGCACCGGCATTCAATACACGTTTGGGATGCACCGAATCCTCGTGTGCCGAGAGCACCAGTATTCGCGCTGTGTTGTCCTTGGCCATAATGCGCTCTATGGCTTCCAGCCCGCCTATGCCCGGCATCGTAATATCCATCACCACCACGTCAGGGTGATGCTCGACATAAAGCTTGATCGCCTGTTCGCCATCTTCTGCTTCTGCAACCACCTTAATATCCGGCGCGGACTCCAGCAGCATCTTGAAGCCCATGCGCACTACAGCATGGTCATCAACCAGCAACACATTAATCGGTGTACTCATGCACTGTATCCTTTAGGTATGGTGACGCTGATCAATGTGCCATCGTCAGGTATCGAATCAACGTTGAATTTGCCGCGCAATGCCTGCACGCGCTCGCGCATGCCCAGCAAGCCAAAATGGTTGCTCTGGTCTACATTGCACATATCCATGCCTGCGCCATTATCTTTAATAGTCAGGCGCAGACCGCCGTTATCGGTCTGCATCAAACTAATATCGACAGCTGTCGCCTCTGCATGGCGTAAAGCGTTGGTCACAGACTCCTGCACTATGCGATAGAGATTGATATTGAGCGTCTCACCCAAGGCATCAAAATTGCCGGATAAGTGCAGCGTAAAACGCACCTCCGGATGCTGTGCCTGCCAGTTGGAAACGCTATCGCGCAAGGTTTCTGACAAGCCCAGGTTATCCAGAGCGCCTGGCCTGAGCTGGCGGACGATGTTATGCATACCGTCATAAATATGGTTGGCGGCCGCTATTATGATCTGCGCGTGGGCTTCGACATCCGGCATCTGGATTTTGGTTTTGTTGGCGATGCCCACGGCAAATGTTTTAATCGCCGTGACGTATTGGCCAAGCTCATCGTGCAACTCACGTGCCAGGCTGCGGCGCTCGTCCTCAATATGATGCTGGATGAGCTGCGTGAGCTGACGGCTTTCTTTCAGCCGCAATTCGGCCTCTTCTGCCTGCTTGCGCTCGGTAATGTCGCGCATGCTGCAAATCTCACCGATCACTTCACCGTTTTTCGGATCAATCAGAGGCGCAGCAGAAAGCGATACGTCTACCAAACGCCCACCGCGGGCAATGCGCTGCGTATCGTAATGCTCGACTTTACCCTTGCCGGCAATAGCGGCTATATCCTGCTCCAGTTCTACTTCACGCCCCGGTACTGCCAGCAGAGAGGCGGAGCGCCCGATAATATCTTCAGGCGCATACCCGAACATGCGCTGCGCGGCCGGGTTCCAAAACGAAATATTGCCGTTCAAATCATGAATGACGATGGCATCAGCCGTTTGTTTGACAATCAAGGCTAGGCGGCGATTTTCATCAGTACTGGTCTGCAATGATTTACCCATCAAATTGAAGTTCTGCGCAATGCGGGAAAACTCGGACACGCCAAATTCCGGCATGCGCGCCGTCAGATCCCCCTGCTCCATCTTGTTAATGGTGCCCAATACTGTATTCAATGGCCGCAGCCAGCGGCCAAGCATCCAGTACACCACCACATTCAGCAATATAAAAAATCCCAAGCCTATCCATAGCAAACGGCTTACACGGCTCCATGATTCACGAATTGCTCCCGCAGGATTGGACACCACAACCAGCATGCCAGAGCGGATGCGCCGTATCATAACCTCCTGCTTGGGTGCGAGTGCCTTGATGAACCATTGTGGTGGTTTTTCAGTAGTCAGAAATTTGGAGGGTGGCGACTGAAAAATCAAATCACCCTTCAAATCATAAAGCAAAATTTCATTATCACGCACATGCCCCAATGTCCCTAAAAACTGACGCAATACGTCACGGGTATAGCCCCACTCTGGGTTCTGGAACGAGCTGGTAATCACCGTATCCAGCAATTGTACCGTCACGCGCGTGGCAGCCTCCACGCTCTCCTGAATGGAAACGCGTATGCCATTGATAAGCACAAACCCAGCCGCCGACATAAACAGCAGCAGCAACGCGGTAATTAACAGATTGAGGCGGAGGCGCAGACTCATTTCAAATCCCGAATGCAGGAATCATCAAGTTACATTATCGAGCGGGCTAGCCACGCCGCGCTCGCCTTTATTCAGCACATGGGTATAAATCATTGTGGTGCTCACATCACTGTGTCCCAAAAGCGCCTGGACCGTGCGTATATCATAGCCGCCCTCCAGCAAATGCGTGGCAAAACTGTGCCTGAAAGTATGCGGCGTAGCAGGCTTGGTCAGGTTAGCATCGCGCACCGCCTGTTTAACTGCACGCTGCACCCCCTGCTCCTGCACATGAGGGCGGCGCGTCGCGCCATCCCTTGCATCTACCGACAATTTAGCCGCAGGGAACACATACTGCCAAACCCAATCTCGCGCACCCGCCGGATATTTACGTGCCAGGGCATCAGGCAAATACACTGCGCCTAACCCCGCCTGCAAATCAGCCTCATGCAGCGCTTTTACTTTTTCAAGATGTAATTGCAACGGCTTTGCCAGCGCCACCGGCAGCATCGTCACGCGGTTTTTAAAACCCTTGCCATCACGGATTAAAATCTCACGCCGCGCAAAATCAATATCATTCACCCGCAAGCGCAAGCACTCCATAATCCGCAAGCCAGAACCATATAGCAGGCTCGAAATGAGCCAATACGTACCTTCAAGCCGCGTTAAAATCGCCTGCACCTCATCGCGATTCAACACCAACGGCAACCGCTTAGGCGCTTTTGCCTGCTCCACGTTATCCAGCCAGGGCAACGCAGCCTCCAACACCTCCCTGTACAAAAATAAAATCGCGCTTTTTGCCTGATTTTGAGTAGACGCCGACACCTTGCCGACAACAGCCAAATGCGTTAAAAACGCCTCCACCTCCACCGCACCCAAATCACGCGGGTGCTGCTTGTCACAATACAAAATGAAGCGCTTAACCCAGTCCACATAAGCCTGCTCCGTGCGAATGCTGTAATGCTTGAGGCGAATTTCTCCCCGCACTTGATCGAGCAATTCAGGGGCAGCAAGCTGTGAAGCAGGTTCCATTCAAATTAGGATATGCTAAATTCGGTTACGCTACTGAAATAATGATAACTTCATACTTATTTAAACACCAAGGCCTATCCAATGACGCAATATCTTGCGTTAATTAGGATGTCTACTTTACGTTAACCATCTTGTGACTATGCGCGAGCGAATCCCTACAGCCTTCATCTCCTTTGCCGCCACAGAGCTCACCAACAACGGGCTCTCCGGCGGAAAGCTCGTCGAAATCACGTCTGCCTACGCAGCTGATTTCGGCGCCGACATACCTCACGCTCGTTATCCGTTTGATTCACCCAACAAGCGAACCGCACTACTCGACAACTTGCTGTGCTTCGCACCGAAGCAGCAATACCAAATCATCAGAGAGCTCTGCGATCGCCTGAACCTTGATGGCACAAACACGCAACTTGTCGCCCTCAAAGTGAAGCTCCTATCCGAGTATGGAGAGTTCGCAGACCAAGACAACTCAACCGATGTACATCGGACTCTGCTCGTCGAGACCCGTCACTGGCTGAGAAATCATCCGGAAGTCAGAAAGCTATTCGACGAATCACTTCTCAAGCATGATCAAGGCGTGTTCAAGAGAAACACTCTTGACGATCTCCGCCTTGCACTCGAGCTCTTGGTGCGGCAGATATTTGGAAACCACAAAACGCTGGAAAACCAAATCTCACAAATCGGTGAATTCGTCAAACAACATGGTGGGTCGCCTCAGCTTGCAAACATGTTTGAGAAGCTTGTTGACTACTACACCAAGTACCAGAATACGTACATCAAACACGACGATGCTGTAATCACGGCAGAAATCGAATTCGTTTTTGAGCTTACTGCGTCATTCATGAAGCATTTTCTTCGTCTCAACGGAAAGCACGTCTAGCATGCCAGCTACGGGCTGCAGATGGCTAACCCGTCATTACAGCGGGCTGCCTACGGCAGCCGCTGAACTCCAACGTTAGGGCAAACAGCTATGAAGGTTTTCTGTCACGAATGTGGTAAGCGTACAAATCACAACATACTGGCCGAGGAAAAGGTCCGTCCTGACAAGTAAGACCCTTACCACTGGGGCATCAACCATTACTTTGCTCGATGCGCAGGCTGCGACGCATTCACTTACGCAATCGAAGAGTGGTGCGAAGAAGACTGGAATCCGCATACCAATAAAATGGAGTCCACGTGGAAAACCTATCCACGGGGAGCTACTGAACGGCAACCGATGGATGATTATCACGAACTACCTGCCAAAGTTCAGCATATTTACAAGGAAATTATTGGCTCGATGAATGCCCAACTTCCCGTGCTCTCAGGTATCGGCCTGCGAGCTCTGATTGAGGCCATTTGCAGAGACCAAGGAATCAGTGGCAGTAATTTGGAAAAAATTATCGATGGGCTTGCGACAAATGGCGTCCTCTCAAAAGAACAGGCCGATATTCTTCATACCCATCGGTTTCTGGGCAATGTGGCAGCGCATGAAATAACCTCTGCAAAGCCGCGTGAGCTTGTGGCTGCACTTGAAATTGCTGAAAGTATTCTGCGCACAATCTATGTTCTGCCAAACTTGGCTAAACAAGTTACAACAGGCCGCAAGCCCTAATATGGCGCTCAACCGGACCGCCCAAAAGCTGGGCTTTGGGGTTCTCTCCGCGCTCCGGCGGCCGATTAGCTCTACGTTCATGAATACGGCTTTGCTCTGCAATAGATTGAAGTCATTCTGGCTGTTCTGGCCTTGCGGCAGCGGCGCAAGCTCAAGAGAATGTTCCAGTTTGTTTTGTTCAACCCCGGCTGCGCCAGCCATTTGCATCAGCGTGATTGCCTTCATCTCCCACAGCATTTTCGCCGCTATCTCTGCCGGCCTTGGGGCAAATCTGGCGCTTAGCGACAAATGACATTTAATCCGCACGGACGATGACCACCCTGAACTCCATGGCGACAATATCCATCACCGGCGACCAGATCACAATCTTCGTCATCCTGCTCGCCACCGCCGGCATGTTCCTGTGGGGGCGCTGGCGGCACGACATGATCGCCGTTGCCGCGTTGATCGCCTGCGTGCTGGCCGGGCTGATCCCCGCCAGCGCGGCTTTCGCCGGCTTCGGCCATCCCGCGGTGATGACGGTTGCCTGCGTGCTGGTGCTCAGCCATGGCCTGCTAAATTCCGGCGCCGTCGATGCGCTGGTGCGCCGGTTGCTGCCCGCCGATGCCGGGGTCCTGCCCAGCATCGCGATGCTGACCGCCCTCGCGGCGCTACTGTCCGGATTCATGAACAACGTCGGCGCGCTGGCCCTGCTGATGCCGGTCGCGCTGCAGCTCGCCAGCCGACTCGAATTACCACCCGGCCGCATACTGATAATGAATTATTTCGCAAATATCTCAATTTACGTGTAGCCATAGGCCAGTTAGACCTTACTAAGCTGGAACAGCGTCACGACTACAACAAAAAAATTGCCAATTTACAAAATGAGTTATGGTCATTGGCAATCTCAGCCACAAATGTTGATCCGCGCCCAGTAACAACAGGGGCATTCGTCAAGTCTCTTAATGATGTAATTGATAGTCAAGGCAGAAGAAATGCGTTACTTCAAATGCATGTGCCTGAAGTGGTATTACTTCTACTATTTGTTGTCTTTATTTCTTCTGGAGGAATAATGGGCTATTCCGCCGGGCTGAGTGGCAAACGTATCACTGCTCCAATAATATTGGTTTCTTTATTAATCACATTGATAGTTTTTATCATTATTGATCTGGATAGACCAAAACGTGGGCTTATACAGGTGAATCAAGATGCAATGACTGAACTTCTGGATAGCGTTAATAATTGACGACACCAGTGGCAAAAAAACAGGTGAAGTCACGCTAATAATGCCCAATCAGGATCACCCAACCCATCCGTTAAGCGGGGCGCATCAAAAGCATTGCTCTGTGAGGCGCATGGATATTGGCTCTCAAGGCTGCTGCTTTAGGGTTTGTTACGTCGCAGGTTTGTGTAGTTTGTAGGCTCTGTAGTTTTAAGCCACAATCCGTTTACGTCATGCCGTGGTTTGTTGCCGTCATTTCTGAGCTTGTTCAGCATGACGTAAGCCGTAAAGCTCATTTGAAATTTTAAACGCTGTGGTTTGTTACTTTAGTTCTGTTAAGCTGCTTTTTACCCTAAACCGTCGGTCAAGAAGGACGCTACACGCACTGGCATGTCACGTTTGGTGGGCAGCTTGTCATTCCCACTCTTGCATTTTTTCGTGTGCATAGCGCCCTTTACTTTTACATTAGAGCCCACCATGGCGAATCGCTACTTAACTGAGGCAAGAGGATTGTTTGAACAAGCCGAAGGCGAAACAGATCCTTTGCGAAAGTTTGCTGCACTCGAAGAAGCATTTGAGCTGATTGATATGGTTCTTGATGATGCAAGTTTGCCGTTATCTGATCAAAAGCTGGCCACAAACATGCGCCACTCCAATATACGGAGGCTACTTGGACAGCTTGTCGAGATGCGTGCTATCCAGTTCGATGACTGGCTCAACTACATTAAACTGTTGCTCTCGCAGCATGAAGTCAAGACCGTTCTCGAAGAGGATCCATCGCTGAAAAAAGATTACCAAGATTTTGTGGCTATCTGGAAAGATGAGCTTATTGAGGCAGCAAAGCATGTCGAATCTAAAGGGCTCTAACCAATCCATTAAACGGGGCACGCTAACGCGCGTCCCTTAATTTTAACGTTAGGTTGTATGAAAAAGCGCCGCACTCTTTACATCGACATGGACAATGTTCTCATGGACTTTCCGAGCGCCTTCCCGTTTCTGTCTGATAGTGAAACCAGTGATTACGAAGGGCGCCTGGATGAAGTGCCAGACATTTTCTCGAAGATGTCTCCTGTTCCGGGAGCAATTGAGGCTTTTGAGCAGCTCGCTGAGCTATTTGATACATACATTCTTTCTACCGCTCCATGGGAAAACCCAAGCGCATGGTCCGACAAGCTTCTTTGGGTTAAGAAGCATTTAGGTAAGAGTGCGTACAAGCGATTGATACTTTCTCACCACAAGCATCTCAATCGTGGCGATTTCATCATTGATGATCGTCTCAGCAATGGCGTGGATAAATTTGTTGGAGAGCACATTCACTTTGGCACAACTTTATTTCCGGACTGGCCAGCAGTCGTTGCCTATTTGCGCCAACATGCAACCTAACAGTTCAATCAAGCGGATGTGCATTCTGCACGCCGCTTATTTCAAGCGTTAGGCGTCACGTAAGGGCGGCCGGCTTATGCATAGATTGGCCACGCTTTTCGGTATCGAGCACTGTCAATCAGCGTCCAAAAGTTTCCACTTTTCAGGCTGATTTGACTTTTTTCTTGCGCTGTTTGAAGCGCCAGGAGTCGTTGCCGGTTTCCAGAATGTCGCAGTG